>Ga0255345_1001387_pt1 | contig 35306 bp, 29 predicted proteins | sample wastewater_treat_6_FD_192415 | JGI IMG/M metagenome (GOLD analysis project Ga0255345, IMG submission 192415) | Wastewater microbial communities from Lulu Island WWTP, Vancouver, Canada - plant20 | ecosystem: Engineered > WWTP > Wastewater > Unclassified | place: Canada: Vancouver, British...
TGTCCGCAACTGTGGATGACGCTGTGCTTGCGGATATATTGGAAGGAGCGCCCCTCATCCGCGCAACCGGGAAGGCCCATCCCGTGGAAGAGCGCTACTGCGGCGACGAGCAAGGCATCCCTTTGACCATGCGCATGAGCCGGGTAATCAACCTGGCTCTCAGGGAAACGACCGGCGGCATCCTTGCTTTTTTGCCGGGCTCGGGTGAGATACGCGCATTGAAAAAACATCTGGAAGAAAAAACAGGCAAAGAGCTGCCTGGCAATATTTCATTGCACCCGCTCTATGGGGATCTCCCCTTTGAAGAACAGGAAAAGGCGATTCTACCTTCCGCCGGGCGGAAAATTGTTCTGGCCACAAATATCGCCGAGACCAGTCTCACTATCGAGGATATCCGTGTGGTGATCGACTGCGGCCTGACCAGAAGGCTTCAGTATGATCCGTCAACAGGCATGAACCGCCTGATCACCGTTTCCGTCTCGCAGGCGTCCGCAAAACAGCGGGCGGGCCGGGCGGGCCGACTGGCGCCGGGTGTGTGCTACCGTCTTTTCAGCCCCCACACCTTCGCGGGCCTCGCGCCCTTTGCTCCTCCTGAAATAACCACCTCGGACCTGGCCCAGCTGTTTTTGGATCTGGCCGCCTGCGGTGTGACAAACCCCGATTCCCTGTCGTGGCTGGATCCTCCGCCCGCGGCGGCAAAAAGCGCGGCCTTGGAACTCCTCAAAAGCCTGGTGGCGCTGGATGCCGGCGGCGCCATAACCTCGGACGGGCTTGCCATGGCGCGACTGCCTCTCCACCCGCGCCTCGGCAGAATGCTCATCAAGGCCGCGTCATTTGGCATGACCTCGTTGGGGGCGGATCTGGCAGCCCTGCTCTCCGGGCGCGATATCATCCGCCATCGTCCGGGACAGGCATACGAAGAGGCCCTGGACATCGGCCAGCGCGTTGAGCTTTTGAGAAAATGGCGAAAAAACAAAAAGAGCAAAAGTACGGCTGACCCGGCGGCACTGGCTGCAGCCGATAAAACAGCCGGACAAATCCTGGCTCTCATGCGTGCAACAAAGGATTCGGCGGAAGATGTAACTTCCGCCGAAGTATCGCGCCTTCTTCTTTTGGCTTATCCCGACCGGATCGCCAAAAGGCGAAAAGACAGCCTCGACCGCTATGTGCTTCGCTCCGGGAGGGGAATGAAGCTATCATCAAAGGCAGCCGCAGGCGCTTCCGAATACATCCTCGCCGTCGTGGCCGATCAGGGCCAAAAGGCGGAAGGCACGATCCACATGGCCGAGCCCCTCACCGAAGAACTCATCCGCGCGGAGCTTGGCGGCGAAATCGAAATGCTCGAGCGTATGGACTGGGACCGGCACCAGGGCAGGATAAGCGCCACACTTGAAGAGAGGCTCGGGGAGATTGTTCTTTCAGCCGTGCAGATTGCCGCGTCAGACGAAGAAAGCGCCAAACTAATTTGTGAGGCAATCCGCAGCGGCACAGCCAAAATCAGCCCAACACCGGAAGCAAGACAGTTTCAGGCACGGGTGCGCCTCATGCGTGAGGTCTATCCCGAAGAAAACTGGCCTGATCTTGCCGACGAGACACTCACGGCAGAGCCTGAAAAATGGCTTTCACCATATCTTTCAGGGATCCGCAGTTTGGAGGACCTGTCGTCGCTGAACATCGTGCCGGCGCTTAAGGAAATGCTCTCGTCGAGACAAAAGCACCTGCTTGGCGAACGAGCACCTCAAACGATCGTTGTACCGAGCGGCCGCAGTGTCCCGATTGATTATGCCTCCGGCCGGACACCGGTTCTGGCTGTCAAACTCCAGGAGATGTTCGGTCTGGCCGATACACCGGCCATCGCCGGCGGCCGCGTTAAACTTCTGGTTCATCTGTTGTCACCGGCGGGACGTCCGGTACAGATCACCCGCGACCTTTACCAATTCTGGAACTCAGGCTACCCTGAAGTGAAAAAGGAACTCCGTGGACGCTACCCGAAGCATCCCTGGCCCGATGACCCCTGGAGCGCGCCCGCCACAAAACACACTAAAAAACACCGCGGATGAATTATCATTTTATTCGCCACTCCGGCCTGCTTGCATTAGCGATGTTTTTCGCATATAAATTTCGAAATCCCCGACACGGGAAAGAAACCCACACACACCGGCGCATGTAATGACTCATTACGACGCGGCCGCCGGTGATGAAAAGGATACCACCATGACCGACAAAACATCCCTGAAGGACCATGCCGCCTCTCACCTGATCGTGGGCGACGGAGCCATGGGAACCTGGCTCTACCATAAAGGCGTCACCATCGGCCAGTGCGCGGAGGAGCTCAATATTTCACGTCCGGAAATAATTCAGGCCGTTCATCGTGAGTATTATGATGCAGGCGCGCGCCTGATTGAAACCAATACGTTCGGAGCCAACCGCGACGCACTGTCCCGCTTCGGCCTGGAAGGCCAGGTTTATCGCATCAACTGGAAGGCCGCCGTTCTGGCCAGAGAAGCAACAGGCGAGGACGCCTTTGTGGCAGGCAGCATGACCGCCATCAGCTCGTCGCGTGCACGGGCTGAGCTTCTTCCGTCCTACAGGGATATCTTTACCGAACAGGCGGAAGCGCTGCTCTCCGGCGGTGTTGATGCACTGATAATGGAGACTTTTCTGGATTTAGAGGAACTCCTGCTGGCGCTCGGCTGTGTCCGGCGTCTGACAAAATTGCCGGTCATCGCCCAACTGGCCTGTATGGAAGTAGGCATGACCCGCGACGGCTTCACAATCACCGAGGCATTCAGGCGCCTCCATGAGGCGGGAGCCGACATACTCGGACTCAACTGCCGTCTGGGGCCGGGCGAAATCCTGCAGACACTTGAACAGACCATTGTCCCCGACAAGGCGATATTGAGCGTCTTTCCCAATGCAGGACGTCCCGACCTCCTGAAAGGCGAGTTCGCCTATACCTCATCACCGGAGTACTTCGCCGACCGCGCACTGCACTTTTGCGATGAGGGAGTAACCATCATCGGCGGCTGTTGCGGAACCACGCCGGAACATATCCGCGCCGTGGCGGCTTCTCTGTCCGGAAAATCCCCCGTCACACGGACGAATCCCGCAGATATCGCACAAACGGAGACCTATGCGTCAGCTCCCCCCGTCCGGAGTGAATCTTACGATACCATCGTCGATAAAGTTCACAGGCGGACAACCGTACTTGTGGAATTCGACCCGCCTAAAGACCTCGACATCGGACAATACATGACAGGCGCCGCCTCCCTTGTGGATGCGGGCGCGGACTCGATCACACTTGCGGACAATTCGCTGGCGCAAACCAGGATGAGTAACCTCGCGCTGGGCGGCATCCTCAAAATGCGCCTGGGTGTCGATCCGCTGGTGCACATCGCCTGTCGCGACCGTAACCTCATCGGGCAGCAATCTCACCTGATGGGTCTTCACGCCCTGGGCATTCATCAAATCCTTGTCGTTACGGGCGACCCGGCGCGCTTCGGCGACATCCCCGGCGCCAGCGCCGTTTTCGATGTTTCCTCCTTTGACCTTATCCGCATGGTCAAGCAACTGAACAACGGCATCTCATTTTCCGGGCGGCCGCTTCGGGAACGGGGGCGTTTCATCGTCGGAGCCGCCTTCAATCCTCATGTCAACAATTTCGATAAAGCCATCGACCGCTTACACAAAAAAATCGAAGCTGGCGCTGATTTCATTTTGACTCAGCCTGTGTATGACAAGGCTACCATGGAGAAAATCGCAGGACGCACCGCCTCTTTGCCCGTACCGGTTTTTATCGGCATCATGCCGATCACCAGCGCCAGGAACGCGGAATTTCTGCACAACGAAGTTCCGGGCATTCGTCTGACCGACGAGGTGCTTCAGCGGATGAGAAAATACCCCTCTGCCGGTTCGGATGCCCGGCGCGAGGGACTGGACATGGCACGGGAACTGACCGATGAAGCGCTCGGGTTTTTCCGGGGAATCTACCTCATGACTCCGTTTGCCTATTACGATATGACCGCCTCCCTCACCCGCCACATAAGAAGGCTGACACACACGGAAACGAAACAACGGTAAGCGCCACCGGACGGCCGCATTATAAAGACCTGATGTTTTATTTCAGAAGATCCGGGTAATCCCGCTTGACGGACATTTTCCACTGAGGGGCTCGTTTTTCTAAAAAGGACAGGACTCCTTCCAGAGCGTCCGGTTGGCTGCAGACCCATTCGAATATTTTAAATTCCTTTGCGTCAACGTCCGCCACGCCATCGGTGAGAGAATCCCATAAAAGGCGCTTGGATAGAGCCACAGAGACAGGCGCCGCCTGATGAAATTCACGGGCAAGTTGCAGCGCTTCCGGCAGGACCTCTTCAGCCGGCAGGGCCTTCGACGCCAGCCCCATTTCCATAAGCTCGCTTCCCTTGATCGTGCGGCCGGTGAGGAGTAGATCCGCCGCGCGGGAAAGCCCTGCCACTCTGGTCAGGATCACATGGGAGGAAAGCTCCGGCGTGATGCCGCGGCGGACAAACGCGAACTGGATTTTTGCCTCTTGGGCGACAAGGCGTATATCGCAGTTCATGGCAAAGGTGATGCCTACACCGATGGCGTGCCCGTTAATGGCGGCAATGACAGGTTTGCGTATCTGCCAGGGCATGACCGAGGGAAAAGCAAGTGATGCCCGCCTGGTTTCCAAATCAGGGGCTTTCCCCACTTCAAAGGTTGAGGCTCCGCTTAAATCCGCGCCGGCGCAAAATGTCCTGCCCGCACCGGTAATGACGACAGCACGCACGTCATCATCGCTGTCTGCGGCAAGTAACGCCTCGCTCATCTCATGCGCCATCTGCCTGGTCCAGCTGTTCATCGCCTGAGGTCTGTTAAGTGTAATTGTAGCGATCCCTTCACTTACTTCCGCTATGATTTCTGTATAAGCCACTTTCCCCTCCGTAAATTCATCTATGAGTTTTCGGAATCCCGATCACTTGCTTTTCAACGTGATCGGCCGACATCTCTTTTTACGCCGAGGAGAATAAAAAACGCACTATTGTGTGTCAAGAAAATTAAATCCTTAAAAAAAGAGCTTTCGACTGACTTCAACATTATCCCGGGATCAGCATGTTACTCGCAAACAAAGCTCTACACCGTGGAGTGTGTTGCTATCCACCATTGGCCATCCACAGACTCCATCATCCACCCCCGGCCTGCTGAAGCAGGCCACCCCCGCCGCCCTTCGACAAGCTCAGGATGAACGGGGGAGATAAAGTGGATGTGCTTCGCGCTTTAATGAGACTTCGTAATGAACTTTTTACCGACCGCTCGTGACGGGCTTTTACTGACCATCCTTGCTTAACTTTTATGGACAGTTCGTTACGAGCCTTATTGACCGTTCGTGGTGAGCCTTATTGACCGTTCGTAGTGAGCCTTATTGCCGTTCGTGGTGAGCCTAAATGACCGTTCGTGGTGAGCCTTATTGGCCGTTCGTGGTGAGCCTTAATGACCGTTCGTGGTGAGCCTGTCGAACCATGAACGGTCAACTTTCCCGATAATCTTCCGCTCATCCCCCCTTCGACAGGCTCAGGACAGGCTTCGACAGGCTCAGGACAGGCTCAGGACAGGCTTCGACAGGCTCAGGACGAGCGGGGTTTTAAATACTTTACCGTTGAATTACGAGCTAATTGCCAGCCGCGAACCCTCCAACCTTCCAATCTTCCAATCCTCTAATCCTCTTCCGACCAACTTCAACATCGCAAATCAACTGACGGAATGAAATATCGCTACTGCCGGAGCATTGCCCGGCCACTCATTTTGAAATCCGGCGCGGGGATTTTATAATTTGCAGGCTAACGGCTATAGTTACTTTTCAGGTGGCGTGAGAAGGAGTGTAAATCGGTCATCGGATTCATCAGTAACCGAGACGGTATATTTTTTGGTCTGTGCCATTCTTGATACATTCTCTTTTGCAGTTTCACTGTCCATGACCACTCCGATGGTTTGTTCGGGATATTTATCCATGGCCTCTTTCGCCTTGACAACCGGCATCGGGCAGCTCAAACCGGAAACATTTATCTCAATCACGCTCTCTTCCTTTCTTTTTTCATTGACGGTTCATTGCCTGCGGGATTGCAGCAATAATCTCGCGAATTTTTGTTGCGGCCGTAGCATTTGCGGCCAGGCCCGCTTTTCTGTTGAGCGTCAGCGCTTCGATTGCCGCATCGCGATGGCTAAGTCCCGCAGCGATAAAAGCCCCGACCATACCGCTGATTGTATCACCCGTTCCACCAATTGCTTCCAGCTGGGGCAAATCAGGTTCATTGAGTGTGAATATTATTTTCCCATTCTGAACAACATGGTCAACGGCACCTTTTATAATTACCGTCCTGGCCATACTTCCGGCCTCAACTGCGGCTCTTACCAGATCAGGTACGCGCGAGATTTCCGAGCGAAACAGGTGATGACTTATATACGCCGGATGAACGGCATCATGGTCGGCCAGAAATTCCATCTCTGACAGATCCGGTGTGAATACATCGAATTGCTGTGCAAGGCCTGCCGCCTTGGCCGCATACATGGAAGATGAATCGGCAATCATGACAGGCTTTTTGACGCACCTGCGGGCTGCCTCACACACTTTTTTCATAAGGCCCATAATTGGCATAATGTAGTGAAGAAGCACAATGTCGCATGCGGCATCAGGCAGATGTTCTATAAGATATCTGTACAAACGCCTGCTGCCGGTGCCTTCGCCGACATCGCCGGCCACGGCCACGCGAGGAGCCGGCATACCTCTGCATTCGGCTATCACACAGGCAGCACTGATAAGCGCCGCCGTCCCCTGCGTGCAGGGTATTTCATGGTCTCCGATCAGGAGTTTCCGACCGTCAAAATTCGCCCTTCCCAGAATAAGGCCTGCCTCCGTCTGGGGTATCGTACCGCAAATAAGAAACATTTTATTTTTTACTGTGCTCCCAGATTTCCAAAGATTCGCTGAAGGCCCGATCAAGCATGAGCGCACACAGGGTGTAGCCCTTTTCTTTAGGCCGTTGGACCTCGGTTAGTTTTTTATCAACCATACTCAAATGCAGAAAAGGGATGTCCGGACAGCCGCCACCGGAGATATTGAGTATTACTCCCGTATTATTGTCAAAAGTGAGCTTCATATTGCCTGCTTTAACCATACAGGCATCTCCAAAGTCGATTATTTTCACAGCGTCCAGCAGTCTGCCGCTCCCCTTGAAGGGCAGGACTTCTACAAAAGCCGCCTGCTTCTGGACGAGAAGCCTCTCCACCGCGGCAAGCTCGACAATGTTTATCTCCACGGCCAGATCGCAACCTTTACGTAACTGCGGTGGAGGAGCAACCAGTTTTGTTTCAAAGTTCGCCTTGTTTAAAATTTTCTCAGCGGCGATTGCATCTTCAACGCTTTGGAACAGGACAAGCCCGCCCCCTTCGAATTGCTCTTTATTTTTTTTGGAAAATAGCATTTTTTCACACCCTGCACCGGGTTGGCGCATGAGGCTGACCCCGCGCCGAAGATTTCAGTCTTACCCCCGTTCTTTTCCGGGCATCATTGTAAATCCGACAGAGATACAAAACACCAAACCGATAACTACGGCGAAGGGCCCGTAAGCGGCGACACCCGTTGCCGAGCTCGCCATAGCAAAGTTGTGAGAGAATGCAGCTCCGGTAATCATGCCGACGACAAATATACCTGCGTCCAAATCTCCCTCACCTGACATAAAAAGCTGACGGCCGGGACAACCGCCTGCCAGTGCAAAGGCCAGTCCCGCCAGAGTCATACCCAGATAATTCCAGACATGATTGGAATGAGCAATCGGCTGGGCGCTGAAGCCCGGATGGAATTGTCCCAAAAGCAAGTTGATTCCCAGAGCAAATACAAGCAATGACGCCACACCGCCTGCAAGATGAAAGTCCCTGGTCAGAATGATATCGCGAAAGGCTCCCATCGTACAAAAACGACTCCGCTGTGCAAGCGCTCCGATGAGAAGGCCTGCTACTATACTTATAACAACAGGAGCGTGCCTGGAGCCGGGGCCGGTCTCACTTGAAAAGATAGGGCCGCCTTCTGAAAACTGAACATTGAAAACGAGTAACACAAACAGCACCAGCATGATCACAGGCATCATCCAGCCCGTTGGCCTGGCCTGAGCATAAGAGCGTCCCAGTGAAAATCCTTTTTTAAGAAACTGCACGCCGATGAATATTCCCGTAACGAGCCCTGCAATCCCCAAAATGGCGTTTCCGTCTCCGCCGGCGAGCCGCAAAAGCGCACGCCATGGACATCCCAGAAACACCAGCGAGCCGATCATGGCAAAGATACCGAGAAAATATCTGATAAGTGGGGCGGAACCGCCACGCGGCCTGTATTCCCTGCTCAAAAGCGCAGCGCCAAACGCACCTGTTACAAGTCCCATGATTTCCGGGCGCAGATACTGCACGACACCGGCCCTGTGCAGCCCCAGCGCTCCGGCAATGTCACGCTCAAAACATGCTACACAGACACCCATATTCGCGGGATTGCCAAAGTATTGCAAAAGTGCCGCCCCGACACCGATAATCGCCCCGACAACAATAATTCCCGCTCTAGAGGCAAATATATTTTTCATGAGCACCTCCCGTTTGACTCGGGGCGTCTTTTAGCAAACGGGTGCTATCAAAGCAAATTCATTATAGTAATATCCATGTGCCATTTATTATCCCTGGTTATACGACCGAACCTTTTGGAATTTAATCTATTCCATAAAGTAATAATTACCTGTTCCACAACGATGAGCTCCATGGTATGGTATAATCCATTATGAATATCGGGCATTTTAACAACATCACCTTTCAACAGATGGAGGCGCTGATTCACCTTGCAGAAGAAGGCAGCTTCAGTCGTGCCGCGCAAAAAATGCATATAACGCAACCGGCGCTTACCAAAAGCATCCGCAACATTGAAGAAAGTATTGATGCGAGGGTCGCCAATCGAAGCAGCTCCGGAATCACACTCACCGAGGCGGGTAAAATTCTCTACGATTATGCCCGACGCCTGACCAGATTGAGAGCGGAGGCGGCTCAAAAAATCGATGCACTCACAAATGCGACCAGCCCTAATATTTATCTGGCTGCCAGTACGATTCCGGCAACCTACATTCTGCCCCATGCGCTCAGTGCCTTTAAAAAAAAGCATCCCGGAATAAAAATCTATGCAAAAACAGCAGATACTGAAGACGCTATCAATGCTGTGCTGGATAAAGAAGCGGAAATAGGTTTAGTCGGCAAAAAGCCGCATTATACTAAACTCAACATTGATGTTTTGTGGCGTGACAGGCTTGTTCTGGCCGTTCCCCGCGCCCATAAATGGGCGACACAAAAAACCGTAATGCCGGCGGAAATACGTCAAGAGCCTTTTATCATCCGCGAAAGAGGCTCGGCAACTCGTTATGTACTCGAAGAGTATCTGAAAAAAACAAATGATATAAGAATGGATGACTTAAATATTTGTTGTGAACTCGGCAGTTCAGAAGCAGTTAAAGAAGCACTTCTTGCGGGCCTGGGCGTTTCGGTCATATCACGCCATGCGATAAGGCGAGAGCTTCAAGCCGGGACTGTGCATGAAGTATCTATCAAAGGGATAAAAATGGAGAGGCATTTCTACCTGATTTATCTGCGACAAACTGAGCTTTCTCACGCCCACAAAGTCTTTGTGGAATTTTTAAAAAATTTTCGTCCGGATAAGTAATTCCATATGCACCGAACCACTCCAAGATGTGGAGCTTTGCTTTGGACTGACTTGCTGATCCGGGGAGTATATTGAAGTTGGTCGGAAGAGGATTAGAGGATTAGAGGATTAGATGATTAGAAGGTTGGAAGATCGGAGGGTTCGCGGCTGGCAATTAGCTCGTAATTCAACGGTAAAGCATTTAAAACCCCGCTCGTCCTGAGCTCGTCGAAGCCCGCCCTGAGCCTGTCGAAGGGGGGGGAGAATGAACGGAATATCGTCGGAAAAGTTGACCGTTCATGGTTTGACAGGCTCACCACGAACGGTCAATAAGGCTCACTGCGAACGGTCAATAAGGCTCACCACGAATTTTCAATTTTCATAAATTTCCCGATTAGCACCATGATATAAAGAAGTTACATCCTGCCGGCTGTTAAATTTATTCATGTCGGATTTTCACAAAACAATACCCCCGTATTTCAGTTTGCCGATACCGGTTAATTTCAGTATATAAAACCTGAAACAAACAAAGGAGGCGGAATATGAATGCTCGTCTGAATGAAGTGCTCAAAAAAAAACTTGCTTTGGCAGACAAGCGTGGACAGGGGAAAATAATGGATCTTGCCGATGCGGTCCGCCTTTTTATCAAACCCGGCTGGAGCATTCAGTTCGGCAACGGCATGACCACGCCGACGGCTATTTTTTTTGAGATAGCTCGCCAATTCTGGGGGAAGAATCCGGGCTTTACACTGGTCGGTATAACCGGCGGCGCCTACAATCTGGCCTTGTTTGCCCACGGCCGGCTGTGCAGGAAAATTATCTGCGCCTTCAAGGGCGATGGCTATCCATTTCCCGGCCCAAATCAGATTATTTCGCGCGCCTGCAGTGAGGGATGGCTGGAGGTTGAAAACTGGACACAGCTTACCATCGTACTTCGCTTTATCGCCGGCGCGATGGGTGTGCCTTTTTTCCCGACGAAATCCATAGCCGGATCTTCGATGGAAGAATTCAACAAAGATTCGTTTGCGAGGATAGAAGATCCCTTCGGCAGCGGCCAGACCGCAAATGTAGTGCGCGCCTACAATCCCGATATCGCCATCGCCCATGGCTGGGCAGCAGACAGTGAAGGCAACACGATAATGTCCGTGCCCCACTCCGGCAATCACTTCGGCGCATTGGCGGCAAAAAACGGGGTTATCGTCACAGTTGAAAAAATTGTAGATGCCGATTTCATCCGCCGCCACGCCCACATGACCAGAATTCCCGGTCATATTGTCAAAGCCGTCTGTCCGGCTCCCATGGGCGGTTTCCCCATGGGAATCCATCCACAGGGAGTTGACGGACTGGAAGGATACGGCGAGGACGAAGACTGGATTATGGAATCAAGAAAAGCTTCCCGCCGCTCAGGGGATTATCAGGCCTGGGTGGATAAATGGGTTTTAGGATGTAAAAATCATGATGATTTTCTCGGCTTACTCGGGCAAGAGCGCATCTGGCACCTTAAAGGGAAAATTCAAAACGATTCCTGGATATCGGCTCTGGATAAGGTTTCCGATCGTCTTTCCACTCCTGCCGAACCGACCGCGGCGGAAACACTGGTCAGCATAGCGGCGGGCAAAATCGAGGAAATAATCAGGGCGAAAAATTACCGCCTGGCTCTTTGCGGCATCGGCGTTTCCAATCTGGCCGCCTGGCTGGCCTATTACAATTTAAAGCAACAGGGCTATCCTCTGGAGCTTGTGGCCGAAATCGGATATTACGGCTACTCGCCCCAGCCTTCAGACCCTTATGTTTTTAATCTTCGCAATATGCCCTCATGCCGGATGATCTCCGATATATTTACGTCATTGGCTATCTTTATGTGCGGCGGGCAGACTCCCAGCGTGGGTGTACTTGGTGCAGGGCAGATTGACAAGGCGGGCAATATCAATACTACAAAAATTGCCGACGGGCCTTTTCTGGTCGGCTCGGGCGGTGCAAACGATATCGCGTCCGGCGCCACAGAAACAATCGTTACGCTGGAGCAGACAAAAGAGCGGTTCGTGGAAAAGGTGGATTATATAACTTCGCCCGGCATGAAAGTCTCCACGGTCATCTCACAGATGGGAATATTCGAAAAAGACGCGTCCGGCGAACTGATTCTAACCGCCTATGTTCCCGTAAAACGAGGGGCATCCGGGGAAGAATCAGTCCGCAACATACGCGAACATTGCGGCTGGAAACTGAATGTAAAGGACAAACTGCAGATTTTAAGCCCGCCCACCGAAGAGGACATTCTTTTTATACGCAGCTTCGACCCCAAACGCTATTTCCTGGGATCGGCGGAGTCCCAAAGATTATAATGCGCGGCCCGCCCGATCGTCAGGGCAGGCCGCGTTCAATTGTGTTTCAGGAATCGGGTCTGGCTGTGCCCGAAACCTCCTTCCCTATTTGAACTGATCCGGATAAAACTGCTTTAAAATCGGCTCGAGCTCGGCGCGCGCCCCGATAAAGCCGATGGGATATTTGAACCCGACTTTGGCCAGCTTCTTCATTCCCGAAAGAGCCCTGGAAATGTCGGCAGGAGGCAGAGCAATCGAGAGTTCATCGTCTGCGACCTCGCCCATTGACCTCTCACCATAGCAGGGAATCGATACCTGCGGCTTACCCGTCCGGTAACATTCGGCCAGAGAATCCGCACAGGCGCCCTCGCCCGAGAAGTAAAAAGTGAACCTTTCATATTTTTCTTTCTGCAGACCGCAAAGCAGCATCATAATCTGTGCGGGGTTACCGTAAAGCAGCACGACTTCAGGTTCTATCTTTTCTTCATCCAGGGGGGCCATGACCACTGCCCCCGAAACGGGTACGCGGGGACAGTCAAGCTGCTGCTGATAGCCTTCTTCGGGATTGGCAAACCAGGTGGTGGAAAGCATCTCGCCTTCATAGCGCATGGCTTTTTCCGATGCATGGCGCACGCCGAAGAGCCGTGCACAGCGGATGCTTAACTGATCTTCTTTGGTAATACCGATGGTCATCCGCTCGACCCTGACCAGAAACTGCGCCTGACAGAAATTGAACAGGCGCGGTATGCGTTGTACGTTGGGGATTTTGTCGAGGTCTTCAGCCTTCTCCAGTCTGGTGAAGGCGATGGGATCGCTTTTCAGCCTCAGCGTCGAGACCAATTCCTTACTTAACTCTGACCATTTCATTACACACTCTCCTTTGCTTCTAAAAGTTACAGTCACAATACTTCGCCAACGCGTGCGAGTATAAAAAGGCACCCCTCGAGCGTCAAGAACTTTTTTAGTTTGACGACGGACCGCACGATCCGCTATCTTCCCAACTACGGCCATGTGGACATTTTGATCGGCGATAATTCGGTAACCACGGTCAAATCGGTTGAGCTGGATTGGATGAACGACCGACTCTGATTTTGTGCGTAAAATGAAAACCCTGCCGGACCACCCGGTCCGGCAGGGTTTTTTTGTGGCACTTAATTGCCGTCCCCGCATTTTCCCTCACGCCAAAAAGCGTGCCGTCCTTCAGGTTAGCGCAGTCCGTATGCCTTGCTTACTTCTTGAACAAAGATGATACCTTTGCCCGGCTCGTCTATATCGAGCTTGTTTCTGATGGAGGAAACGATGGATTCCACGGAATTTTTTTCGGAAAGGATCATGACCATTTCCTTTTCCGGCTCTATCTCCATCGAGAACAGCTTGTTGGTTTCATGAATGCCGGAGCCGCGCGCATTGATGATGGTGCCTCCCTTCGCCCCCGCCCGGTTTGCCGCATCCATCACGTCTTCGGCGCGGCCTCTGTCCACAATCGTAAAGATGGCTCTGTACATGGTCTTGTCCTCACCCCCTCCTTCTTCGTCATTCGCCAGGATGTTTTCATAGCATCTCGCCCCGTACACATGGGCAACAGGAATACAAAAAGCGATCCCGCCGTTTGCTTTGTCAAAGCTGTATTTTCTATTCAGTATTTCCAGCACTTCAAAGGCTACCTTCTGCTCGGTCACCATCAGGACCATTTCTTTTTTCACCGTGCACAGGCCCAGGAGGTCCAGCAGTCTGTTTTCAACCGTTCCGCGCTCGAGAAAGACGGTCGCCCCCAGGATGCCGTGCTGTTTGGCGGTTTTAATGATTCTGCCGCCCCGCCCCCAGTCAACGATCACATAAAGCGCCTCGAAAGTGTTATGTTCGCATGTGTTTATCATCTCATCAGACATCTCTCTTCCGTGTTTTTATTTTAAAAATCATGCCCAGTATCTGCAAAGTGATCACCGGCGTCATCGTCACGATGGCAACCGCGCCGAAACCGTCAATCAAGACATTGGCGCCCTCCACCGCCTCGGCAATGCCCTGGGTGAAGGCCAGGATGAATGTCGCGGTCATGGGGCCCGATGAGACAGTCCCGGAGTCGAAAGCGATGCCCACAAACAGCCGCGGTACAAAGTAGGACAGTGCAATGCAGGTGATATACCCGAAAAACAAATAATGGGACAGCTTGATTCCGGGAATGAGGATTTTTAAGATGAACAGAGCCACCGCGATACCCACCCCGATGCAAATTGCGCCCAAAACGAGTTTTCTTTGTATGTACCCGCTGGTGACGTCTTCTATCTGGTGGGTGAGAATATGGACAGAGGGCTCGGCGAGCATGCTGACAAACCCGATAATGAAGCCCATGATGACGACTATATATTTGTTGTCCAAAGATGCAAGCTGGTAGCCCACCGCCGCGCCGATCTCCATAAAGCCGGCGTTGGCGCCGATTAAAAACAGCACCAGACCGATAAATGTGTAGGCCATTCCCTTCAGTATGGTACGAAACACCCGTTTGGAGAGCTGAAAGGAGAGCCTTCTGAACACCAGCAGAATAACCAGCAGAGGAAACAGCGCGGCCAACGCCTCGGCAGTAATCACCGGCGCAACCTTGATAAAAGGCGTGATGATCTGGTCGGAGTGTGCCATATCCAGAGAGCCGGCAATATCTTCCGTTATGCCTCCCGCCTTGGACAGGATGCTCATCAGCATCACGGTAATCACCGTGCCGGTGGCGGTAATACCCAGAAGCCCGAAGCTGTCTTCTTCCGATGCCTTACTGTCTCTGCGGAAGGATGATATCCCCGTGGCAAGCGCCAGTACAAACGGCACCAGCAACACGCCCGTTACGGCACCTGCCGCGTCAAAGGATATGGCCAGCATCTCGGGCGACAAAAAAATACCCATCACAAGAATCAGCCCGTAGATAACGGTCAGTGCAACGTGGATCGGTATGCCGTAGGCGATTCTGGCAAAGCCGAACGCCAGCAAAAGTCCGATGCCCACGGAGACAACGATGACCAGTGTGGATTTCGGCAGCAATCCGGCCGTGACGCTGTGGACCTGTCCGGCCAGGATGTGTAAATCAGGCTCGGCGATCGCAACAATAAAGCCCAACACAATTCCGCCCCCGATCACCATCGCCAGTTTGTTTGTTTTAATGAGATATGCTCCCAGAAGATTGCCGATGGGAGTGATGCCGATATCCACACCGAAAAGAAATATGGACAGGCCCAGAACGATGAACAAGGCGCCCAGCGAGAACCTCGCAACCTGTGTGATATCAATGGAAAGAACGGTGAAACTCAATATAAGCACGATGACCGATACCGGAAGCACCGCAAATAGTATCTCTTTAAATCTGTCCAGAAGGATATTCACACGCCGGCCTGCCTTGCCTGAATTTCTTCACGAGGGGTATCTACTAGATAAACATCGTATAAGGCAACCAATATATTTCATCCATGCACCTGCGGGTAAGATCGTATCTTGACTAAAGGCAATGCTGTGTGCAAAAAGACGAAGCAAAACAGAGTATTTTCCTGGGGAATCAAAACCGACCGATGGCTGTCAGACGGACATTTGCAAAAAAAGTGATTGATTTTAACCGAAGCCTTGAGTTTTCGGGAAAGCTGCCCGCGGGCTTTGCGGTACTCAATCCCTTCTGTGATAATCCCGAAACTATGGCCGCAATGGAGAAGTTCTACCAAAAATACTACAACGACAGGCGCAAAAGAAAATTCATCATCGGGATAAACCCGAGTCGTCACGGCGCGGGGGTGACCGGAGTGCCGTTCACCGACACCAAGCGTCTGGCATCGGTTTTGGGCATTTATATGAAACAGGCCCGGACACATGAGGTGTCGTCGGTGTTCATCTATGACGTCATCGAAGCGTTCGGCGGTGCGGAAGTTTTCTACAGAAAGTTCTATATCAACTCCCCCTTCCCTCTGGCGATAGTCCGCAAGGGAAAAAGCGGCCAGTGGCTTAATGCCAATTACTATGACGATAAATATCTTCTGGAGGGCGTGAAGGATTTTATGACCGGAACACTTGAAAAGCACATCAGCATGGGGCTTTACACGGACGAGGTTTTCGTACTGGGAAAGAAAAACGCGGCAATTATAGGAGTTCTGAATAAAACGCATAAGTTCTTCGACAGGATCACCGTGCTGGAGCACCCCCGCTATATTCAACAGTACAAAGCGAAAGACAGGCAGCTCTACATCGATAAATACCTGGCCGCCCTGGCGCGCTGATCACAAACCGGATCAGCCAAAACCGTCGGACAATGGCAAAAACGGAAGTGAACATCATTTACACCATCGGCCATTCAACCTGCAGCGTGGCGGATTTCATACATATACTGCAAGTTCGCGGCATCAGGCATGTGGCGGACATCCGCAGATTTCCCGCATCGCGCAGGCATCCTCAATTCAACAAAGAGGCCCTGGCCGCGGCCTTAAGGAGTGCTTCCATCGCATATACTCATCTGGAGGGTTTAGGCGGAAGAAGACGGGCAAAAACCGATTCGCCAAACACGCTGTGGCGCAACGAATCTTTCCGGGGCTTTGCCGATTATATGGAAACAGCCGCTTTTGCCGAAGCGGCGGCCGCCCTCGAAGAGCTTGCCCGAAGGCGTCCTTTGGTTTTTATGTGCGCCGAAGCTCTGTGGTGGCGCTGCCACCGGGCGCTTATCTCTGATTATCTGAAGGCCAGAGGCTGGCAGGTGATGCATATTGCAACAAACGGCAAGGAAAGCGAACATCCATACACGCAGGCGGCACGTGTGGCCGACGGCCGTGTTTTCTATTTTGAGCCGTCGTGAAACGGGGATCGGACACTTCAGGAACATGTCCGCCCATCCAGTACCGCACGAATTTTTACGGCCATACCCTCCATTGAAAAAGGCTTCTGAATAAAATTGACTCCCTCTTCCAGAACTCCCCGGCAGGCGATAATGTCGTCCGTGTAGCCGGACATGAAAAGGCATTTGATTCCCGGATGTAACGAACGGATTTTTTCTGCCAGGTCCGGCCCGTTCATTTCCGGCATGACGACATCGCTAAGCATCAGGTGGATCTCCCCCTGATGCTTCCGCGCCGCCTCAATCGCTTCGGAGGGCCTGGCAAAAGGTATTACGGAATACTCCAGTTGCTCCAGCATCAGCCTGGCCATGGTGAGGATAATCTCCTCGTCCTCCACCAGCAGAATCGTTTCGCGGCCCCCGGCCGGCGGCTTGGCAGTATCCGCCTGTGTGACACGCTCAACATTTTTTTCTTCCTTGGGAAGATAAACCTTGAAGGTCGTTCCTGCACCAGGCTCACTGTACACATTGATGAAACCGCCGTTTTGCCTCACGATACCGTAAACTGTAGCCAGCCCCAGCCCCGTACCTTTGTTGCCTTTTTTCTTCGTGGAGAAAAAAGGCTCAAATATCTGTCGCATGGTTTCCTGATCCATCCCCTTACCGTTGTCGCTGACGGCGAGCATGACGTAATCGCCCGGCTGACAGTCCTCATCCGGCATATAATACGACTTGTCGATGGTTACATTGTCCGTTTCAACAACGATCTGCCCCACGCCGTCAATGGCGTCGCGCGCATTGATGCACAAATTTACCAGTATCTGATCGAGCTGTGAGGGGTCCATCTTCACCGGACACGCCTGCCTGGCCGGCTTCCAGAAGAGTTCGATATCCTCGCCGATCAGCGTCTTCACCATATTGATCATATCGGAGAGGGCTTCGTTCAGATCCAGCACACGAACAGAGGCAACCTGTTTGCGCGCGAAAGCCAGAAGCTGGCTGGTCAGCTCTGCGGAGCGTCTGGCCGCTTCGCCGATTTCCAATAGCCGCCTATGCAGCGGGTTTGTCGCGCTGAGGCCGGAAAGTGCTAAATCGGCATTGCCGATGATGGCCGCAAGCATATTATTGAAATCATGCGCGACGCCACCGGCCAGCCGGCCGATGGATTCCATTTTACGGGCCTGCAGGAGTTGCTCTTCCATCTTTCTGCGTTCGGTGATGTCCTCTGAAATGCCCAGAAGGTAAAGAGGCCTGCCTTCGCGATCCACAATGGGAATTTTGCGGGTGTGATACAGCCTCTTGACGTTGTTTCCGGTGCGGATCATCTCTTCCGGAATATCAATGATCGTGTTTGTGTTGAGCGCTTCGCGGTCTTTGGCTACAAACTCTTCGGCTTCTTTTCGCGGAAAAATGTCAAAGTCTGTTTTTCCCAGAGCCTTTTCCTGATCTGTCCCTTTGAGCCGGTCTGCCGTTTTATTGAATCTGATGAATCTGAGAGAGGCGGCGTCTTTGACGAAAATCAGCATGGGAATGTGCTCGATGATGGTATTTAGGAACTCTTCGCTTTCTTCCAGCTCGCGCACTCTTTTTAGCAGTTGGTCATAACTTGGCTTTTTTGTCATAACACTCCTGAATTATACAGCGCACAAAACATTTTGTCTCAAGGGAGGCGATGCCTTAAGGAGCACCGGAAATTCTTGAACCTTGCCCCGCCTCTAGTATCTCGTCACATGATGCTCGGCGAGGCCGAAAAAATCCCTGACATGGTGGATTCGGCCCTCCTCGGAGGTGAGCGTCCCGTTGTAATAGCCGAAAGGCTGTCTGAAATCGGAGCGGATGAGGCCGGCGACACTGATGCTCTCGGCACGCTCGCCCACCGGACGAAACGTGAGATCGGCCCTGCCGTCCGCTGTTTTCATCTTCCAGGGTCCGAGAGGATCATCAAAGCTGAAGCGCGCCTCCTTCAGGCATGTAATTTTTCCGCCGATCCAGATGCAATTTTCGTTGGCGTCGCTGTCGTCCGCGATCATGTTTTGGCACAGATTGAAGGCGAGAAGCTCTCCGTCTTCATTATAGGCGGCGGCAGTCGCCCATTTCCAGAAGCTCACATAGGGATAGAATGTTTTTTGCTCATCAATCAGAGTGAGACAGTTTTTTTCCTCCAGAACGATCTCCTGCGAGCCGGCCATGATGCGGCCGGAGGCGGGAACGGCAGTCTTGTGGGTGTAAAAAGGACGCCGGCGGGTGATAGGCGAGACCTGCACCAGCGGCTCGAAGCGTATCAGGTCTTCATGGACGATAATCTCTCCCCGTACCGGCGGTTTTTCCCTTTTTTCTTCGATATCGACGGTTATGCGGTGAAATCCCCCGTTCAGGTTGTTTTCAAACGAAAGATTGTAGCCCTCCGCCTTGAAGAAACAGCGGTCATTATAAACCTCGCGGGCGACACGGATGGATTTCCCGGATGACTGTCTGCTGTGCTCAAAGCGTGTGTTTTTCTGCCGGTCGTAGATATAGAAAAAAGAAATGCCCATGAATTTGGCATCGAAGATGACCATGCCGATATAGTGGTAAGGGGTAACAATGCCGTAATGCTGCCATTCCTTGAGACGGAAGTTCTTCCAGAAGCGCGGCGCGCCTGTGGCATACAGGGGGGCATCAAGAATGTTGGCGTTATGAAACGGGACTTTGAAGGTTCCGAAGTTTACCGAACCGCCCTTCCCGACCAATTTCTCCGGCGTTGCCTCTACTCTTCTCAAGACGGTCCCCCCGGAGGTAAGCGGTCAGTCCTGAACCTTTGGCAGGTCTGGAAAATTTTTGTCCAAAACGGCATTCCACTTATCGACATACGAGGCGACTTTTGCCATCAGCTCAGAAATGTCTCCCTCGATTGTTATGGAATGAATTTTGTCTCCCTGCTCGATGGCATTGACAATGCCCTGATCGATTTCTCCGACAACCTCGCCGAAGACCGTGTGCTTGTCGTCAAGCCACGGTGTGGCTACATGCGTGATAAAAAACTGGCAGCCGTTGGTTTCGGGGCCGGCGTTAGCCATGGACAAAATGCCCGGCCGGTCATGGCGCAACCCGGCGGCAAATTCATCGCCGAACCGGTAACCAGGGCCTCCTCGGCCGTCACCGGAGGGGCATCCTCCCTGAATCATGAAATCCGCGATGACGCGATGGAACTTCAGATTGTTGTAAAAACCGCGTCTGGCCAGATTGACAAAATTTCCGACCGTCACGGGAGCTTCGTCGGCAAAAAGCTTAAGCCGGATGGCGCCTTTGTCTGTTTCTATAACTGCGATGAGTTTGTTTTTCATGATTTTCTCCTTGAGGATGGATGTGTTGGACTCTAAAGACTATCGGCGGATATGTCAAGGCAAAAACCGTCTTGCAAAAGGCCGGTGACTGGGCTAAAGACGGCAAACCACTATAAAATTGCGGCAGGCGTGTGCATGCAACACAGCCACCGGCCCAACTGTGAGGAAACGGACATGAACAAAAAAAGCGATAACGAAAAGACAATCGTGAGCGTCGTCATGGGAAGTGACTCCGACCTGCCGGTCATGGAGGAAGCGGTAAAAATACTCGACCAGTTCGGCATCGGCTGCGAACTGGTGCTAACCTCCGCGCACCGCACACCCGAGAGAACGGCAAGGTTCGCCAAAGCGGCCGCCGGACGGGGCATCAAGCTCATCATCGTCGGGGCAGGTGCGGCGGCGCATCTTGCCGGTGTGATCGCCTCACAAACCATGCTGCCGGTAATCGGCGTCCCCATCGATGCAACATCGCTGGGCGGTCTGGACGCCCTTTTATCCACGGTGCAGATGCCCGGCGGCATTCCCGTGGCGACCATGGCCGTGGGCAAGGCGGGCGCGAAAAACGCCGCTCTTTTTGCGGCACGCATCCTGGCGCTTGAAGACAAAAACATCGACTTCGCGCTAGGCGCCTACATCAAAAAGATGGCCTCCGATGTGGATAAAAAACACAAAAAACTGACCGCGACCCGTACGGCCGCAAAACGTCCTTAAGCCCCCCGGGCGACCGGGCACCTCCGGACATGCATTCGCCTTAAAAACCAAAACAGGGCGGTGCGCCTTTTTTTCGCCCCGGACAGACACGATGACGAAAATCCTGAAACAAGATAAGCATTCATCCCTGGAAGCTCTGTTGGATGAGGCCGCGGCCATTGTCGCACACGGCGGCGTGATTGCCTACCCGACCGAGACCCTCTATGGTCTGGGCGCCGATGCAACCGACGAAAAGGCCCTCAGGCGAATTTACGAAATCAAGGGTCGTGACTTTAACAACCCTGTGCCGGTAATCATCGGCAAACCGGATGACCTCTACCCGCTGGTGAACAAAGTCGGCACTTTGGCTGAAAGGCTCATCAGGGCCTTCTGGCCGGGCCCCCTGACCATCGTCTTTCAGGCCTCCCGTGCTGTTTCGCCATTGCTTACGGCAGGAACCGGAAAAATAGGCATCCGCCTGCCTGGCCATTACGGCGCAAGGCAGATCGCCACCCGGGCGGGAAGGCCGCTCACAGCCACCAGCGCCAACCTGTCAGGTTCGCCCGGGTATGCCGATCCGGCTCCACTCATCATAGAACTCGGTGATAAAATTGACGCGGTGGTTGATCTGGGAAGAACCGCGGGTGCGCCTGCCACAACCGTCGTTGATGCCACCGGCTCGGAAGCGGTGATTTTAAGACAGGGAACAATAACCCGTGAAGAGATCATGCTCAAAACCGGCTGAATTTCCTTAAGAAAACCAGTCAGCCGAAAGCGAGGGCCTGTCGAAGCGTCCTTTACCCTTTGTCCTTTAGCCTTTGTCCTTCCCCTACAGTCCCCGCAGATGTTCCGGCCGCAGCATATTCGTCTCACGGCCGGCCAGAACTGAATCCACCAGCGCAATCATTTTATCCCTGTCTTTTTGCAATGTGCCGGTGATCGGCAGGTAGTTGGAGGCATGTGTGCCGACAAATTTCAGTCTGTCGATGGTAATGTTCTCAAAAATATTTTTCATCTCGGCAAGAGTCTCAAAAGGATCCAGAAGCTTAAACTCCCCCCTTTGCACCCGGTTGAATAAAACCGTCCCCGGCACGGGGGTCACGGTGAGCGCCGCCAGATATTGAGGCGTCATCTCATTTATGATCCGGGCGGTGGCCAGCGCGTGACGGACAGATGCCTCACCCGGGCCCGCCAGCCCCAGAAGCACCATCGCGGACAGGTTGATGTCCGACTCCACCAGATTCCGGCCGGCCAGAAGCATCTCCTCATAACCAACGCCTTTTTTGACTCTCTTAAGCAGGTCGTCATCGCCTGTTTCCACGCCGATATAAGCCTTCGTCAGGCCGGCGGCACGGAGAGCCCGGAGCTCCTCCGGTGATTTGGAAAGAGTGCTTTGCGGGCCGACATAACTACCCACATGACGCAATGACGTGAATGTGGAATAAAGGGCTTTTAAAATCTCAAGGAGCTTGTCCGTGCCGATGGCGATGGCATCCCCGTCGCAAAGGAATGCTTTTTCGATATCGCCGTAATAGTCGCGGGCCATGCGGATATCTTCCAGAATTTCGGTGATATCACGCTCGCGGTATTTGTCTCGCTTATACATACCGCAAAATGTGCATTGATTGTGGGAGCAGCCGATGGTGCACTGCAGCAGGTAGCTTGAGGCCTCGCTGAAAGGCCGGTAGATGTTTCCTTCGTATCTCAATATAAATCTCTTCGGGCTGCCGGGGAACGCGCCTACAGCAGGCGCTCCGCACCGGAGACTGCCACTGTTGTCTTGATGGCGTTTTGCGGCACTGTGATAAAAACAATCATAAAGGGTATCTGTCCGTTGGGTATCACCCGTTCGTTGGAGTTTTCACGCCCTTCCGGATAGGAAAGCCTCGTTTGCATTTCTTCGTCTGTGAGGTTCATCAGCTCTTCATCCGTCAGAACGTTTCCGGCATAAGAAGTCCGGCTTTCCAGCACGACAGAGTAGGCGTCAAGGAGCTCCGCCTTTACTCTCAAGCGGGTTACCGGAAAGTCGGCCTGGTTGACGACGAATCCCTCGACTACCCGGATGCTTCCGAGCAAATAGTTGCTGACGACTCTTTGTTGAACATTACGGATGTTTATCTGTGATATTACAGACTCGCCGTCGGAGTACCGGGGCTTGTCGGAAAAGGCCATCTTCAGCCGCCTGCCCTGTTCGACAAACATTCCCGCCAACCGCCTGCCCTGCTCGGGAATCACGAAGGTATAAAGAACTGCCGGCACGACAATAATCACCAAAATTGTCCAGAGTGCGGCTACCCAGAATCTTCTCTTTTTTACGGGGCGCGCCACAGGAGAGGAGATTTCCTCCTCATGGAGTGCATATTCACCTATGTCATCCTGGTCCTGGTCCGGCTCTGAGTCGTCTGGACTTTGCTCGCCCCGGATGAGCGGCTGATATTCCGGGTCCGGCTCAAAAACAGGTTCATCCGCGGGGCCGGATTCAAATACAGGCCCGGATTCAGTTTCGGGCATGAGACGGCGCGGGGGGAGATCCCCGCCGTGCGGTTCAAACTCCCATTCCGGTTCCTGAGGCGGTTGAGACTCCCACGGGATTTCAGAATCAGGCGTATGATCCAACTTTGATGCCCGCCCGGTTTCTGAAGCCGGATGCGTCTTAATCTCCGGTTCCCACGGTGGCACGGCATCACGGACAGCAAAGTTTTCCTCTTCCCCGCCCAGGACACCTTGCAGGAAGTTTTTCATGTCTTCGTCGTGATGGGAAGCGACCGGCCTGTCCGGTGCCGCTTCAAAAGACAGGCGTCCGGGCGCCTGCTCCTCAACGGGCCGGTGAGGTGCGGCGACCTTGCTGAATTTTAAGGGGTTTTCCTGAAAGAAAACATGCCGGCAGCGGCTGCAGCGCATCCACATGCCGTCTGGTTCCATCAGCGAATCATCGAAGCGGAATCTCGTCCGGCACTGCCTGCATTGTATGATCATGGGTTGTCTCCACTTTTTCACCAGGAGCCGTCAGTACGTAAACTTCCGGCAGGAAGCGGTATTTTTCGGCATAATCCAGTCCATAGCCGATGACAAAGCCGTCATCGATGGTAAAGCCTACATAGTCCGCCTTAAACTCTACTTTTCTTCTTTTTCGCTTGTCAAGGAAAGCGCACACTTTAAGTGAGTGCGGCCTCCTGGATTTCAGCTCGCCGACAATGTATTTAAGCGTCAGGCCGGTATCGACGATATCGTCAACAATCAGCACATCACGGTTTTCCAAAGACAGCTCCACATCCTTGACGATAGTGATGCGTCCGGAACTTTCCGCCGCGTCACCGTAACTTGAGACTCTCATAAAATCGACGCGGCAGGGGACAGTCAGGCTTCTGACCAGATCGGCCATGAAAACAAACGCACCCTTCAGAATACCGATAACCAGAAGCTCACCGCCTGCATAGTCGCCGGATATCTCCCGGGCCAGCTCCTCAACGCGCTTTTCTATCGCCGGGCGGTCAAACAATATTTTTTTATCGCTTTGGGACATGTCTTCGGGCACCTTCCTGCCGTAGCGCAGCGCGTAATTTACTCAACTTTACCGGAGTCTGTCAATGTCAAATCACATAAAAGTACGGCACCGGCGAGCGATAGAGTCGATATTGGCGCGAATCATGCTTTCCGCCCTCTCCAGCTCGCCTGCTGTTTTGAATTGAGACGACAAGCTGAGCAGTATCGCGTTGAACGGGGAAATGTCGCGGCCGAATTTTTCATAATCAATGTGGCTGATCATGTACTGAGAGCCGTCAAAATAATACTTGCCCAGGCGGTTGGCATCCTCCGACCGGAAAGGCCAGGTGGTTTTCCAGTTGAAATACTCAAGCGCGATCGATTTGACCAAATGGTCATCAAAGTATTGAGGTTTCAATTCCCGCCCGACCAGATCGGCAATCAGGCGGAAATAGGTGACCACCAGATCGATGTCCGTCAGGCACAGGCCGTAAAGGTACCAGTCATCGATAATCTTTTGCAAAATTAGCTGCTGGTTACGGGGTATGAAATGATGGCTCGGACACAGATGGCCGGCGCACACCTCCTGTCCATAAAAGGACACGCCGCGCATATCGACGCCGTTATTGGACATGGGATGTAAAAGACAGCCGACCTTTTTTTCGCCGGCGTCCAGAAATCCCAGATACTCGCAGCAGTAAATCACCTCGTAACGTTTTGTGAAATCTTCCGCGGCAAACGTCACCGCGGCATAACGGGGAAGGTCATCGGGCGACGCCACCATGTCGCGGTAGCGTGCGGTGCGGGCGCGAAGCCTCGTCACCAGCGCCTCTCGCGAGCTGTCCACATAATTATACAAGCCGCAGCAGGCACCGCAGGACTTGCCGGGATCCGGCTGGCACAATACCAATGTTTGGTCAAAATAAGACATCGCCGCCTTATAAAAGGATTGAGATTGCAGGTCAAGATCAAAAATGGTATGGACACTACCCCGGCGCGCCGGACGTGAAATCGTCCCTCGCGCCTCCAGGCGGCCTGGCTGCAAATAAACAAAGAAGTGAAATAATGTCTTTGATTGAAACCATACCTCTGCCCAACGGACTTGAACTGACCATTCACGACCGGTCGCGCCGCATCGCCTCGGACACGGTGAAGGTGGAGCTATCCTTCGGGATGAAAATAAAAGTGGCTCCGTCTTTTTTCGCCTCGGAGGATGATCATCTGGAGCTGGTCGGCATCTTCGGTGACGAGCTGACCTATGAGCACAAACTGGAACGCACCTTTGTGTCTGAAGCGGATGAATCAGCCATCCGCGCCGAACTTTTGGATACGTTCAAGGCCAATTCATTGAATTATCTTTCCTCGCCCGACTTCGCCCGGAAAATGGCCCTGTCGTTGCTTCGGGATATCAGGCAAAACCCCTTCAAATACCGCAGACCGGTACCGGATGCGGACGTGGACGATTGAATCAGGAATTTTAAATGATGAATAATTCTCATCCCCTAGCCTCTGCGGCTGACGCGGCAGAGCTGTTGGCGGGGGTCGAAAAGCCCGGCCGCTATCTGGGTGCGGAGGTCAATTCCGTTATCAAGGAAAATCCGGAAGTGAGGTTTGTCCTGGCATTCCCGGATACTTACGAAGTGGGAATGTCGCACCTGGGCCTGCAGATCCTCTACAGCGTAATAAACGATCTTGACTGGGCCGCCGCCGAGCGCTCTTTCGCCCCGTGGCCGGACCGCGAAGCCCAGCTTCGCCTATACGGCCTGCCTCTGGCCTCGCTTGAGTCCGAAAGGCCGATTGCCGATTTCGACGTGATCGGCTTTTCCCTGCAGTACGAATTGTCCTACACCAATGTGATAAACATGCTCGAGCTGGGCGGCATACCGCCGTCCCGAAAAGACCGCTCCGATGCTCATCCCCTGATTATCGCGGGAGGTCCCTGCGCGTTCAACCCCGCGCCGCTGGCCGCTTTCATCGACGCTTTTGTCATTGGCGAAGGTGAAGAGGCGATCATGGAAATTGCCGAGCTCATGAGAGACGCAAAAAACAAAAGTCTCGGCCGCCGGGAGATACTTTCCCTGCTGGCGGAAATTGACGGAGTTTATGTTCCCTCCCTTCATGGCGGGAAGACGGTCATAAAAAAACGCCGGGGCATAGATCTGAACCGCTGGCCTCATCCGCGACGTCCCATCGTGCCTCTGATTCAGGCGATCCATGACCGGGTCGTGGTGGAAATAGCACGGGGCTGCACCCGAGGCTGCCGCTTCTGCCAGGCAGGCATGGTCTGGCGCCCCTACCGGGAAAGAGACGCAGCTGTGGCAAGGTCAATGGCCGCCGAGGCGCTGTGCATGACCGGGCATGACGAAATATCCCTTCTGTCACTAAGCTCCGGTGACTACAGCTTGATTCAGCCGCTCATGCAGTCACTGATGAATGATCACCATGACGGGAAAATAGCGTTGGCTCTGCCATCGCTGCGCGTCGAGTCGTTGAGCGAGGTGCTCATTGAAGAGATCAAGCGCACCCGGAAAACAAGCTTCACGCTTGCGCCGGAAGCGGGAACGGAAAAAATGCGCCGCTCCATAAACAAAGGCAACACGGCCGAAGATCTTCTGCGCTCGGTCGATCAGGTTTTCTCCGCCGACTGGAAATCCATCAAACTCTACTTTATGATCGGCCTGCCCGGCGAGGAAGAAGAAGACCTCGACGGTATCGCCGATCTGGCATGGCAGGTACTCCGGGCGGCACGCCGTCGCGGTCAGGTTACTGTGAGTCTTTCCACCTTTGTGCCCAAACCTCATACCCCCTTTCAATGGGCAGTCCAGCTATCCGTTGAAGAAGTGGAGTCGCGGCAAAATTATCTGCGCAAAAAAATGCAAAACAGGCATCTGGCTGTCAAGTGGCACGACGCGCGTATGAGCATGCTCGAGGGCCTGCTGTCACGCGGTGATGAAAAAATCGGTGATTTGATTTTATCCGCCCACCGGAGGGGCTGTCGCTTTGACGGCTGGGGCGAGATTTTCCGCTTTGACCTGTGGGAAGAGGCGATCAAAGAAACAGGCATCGATGTTGATGAATATCTGCGGGAACACTCGGTCTTAGAACCCCTCCCCTGGGACAATATCGACTGCGGCCTTAGTCGTGCTTTTCTTGTGGCGGAAAAAGACAAGGCGGCCGCCGGAGAGGAGACGCCGGATTGCCGCCACGATGAATGTTATGCCTGCGGCGTGTGCGATTTTCAGGAAATACAAAATATTTTTTCCAAAAAGGAAGAGACCCCCTTGCCTGCCAAAGCCGGGTGGAAGGAGGAGCTCATCCGTGAAAAAATATACCGCATCAGATTTATTAAAACCGGCCCTGCGCGCTTTTTATCCCATCTGGAGCTGGCCGCGGCGCTTACCCGTTCCTTGCGCCGCAGCTCTTTGGCGCTTGCCTTCACGGAAGGCTTTCACCCGCACCCGAAAATATCTTTTGCGACGGCGACTCCCGTGGGTATGGCAAGCCTGTGCGAATATGCAGACGTCACCGTCAGACATCCCGCAGGCGAACCGGCGGATATCATCGGCGAACTTAATTCCGCCCTGCCCTCCGGAGTGGAAGTGACCGGGCTTCGGCCGCTTCCCTTCGGCGCCGGGCAACTTTCACGTTCCGTGTTCGGCTTCAGCTATGAAATCAATCTGCCGGAAAACATTCAGGCGTCGCGTCTTGGTGCCATGACAGAGGCTATAGCACACTTCCTCGGCCGGGAGTCCCACACCATCACCAGATTGGCCAAAGGGAAAACGATCACCCGCGACATACGGCCCTTTGTCGAGTCGCTGGAAATGAACACATCCCGGAAAAAAGTGACGATGACTTTGCGCCACTCTCAACAGGGAGCGGCAAGACCCATTGACATCATGGAACATGTCCTCAAGCTCTCCGACGAAGAAGTCCTGATGGCCGGAGTTGTAAAGACTGACACCATTCTGGTGTGATAACCGAATCGGCACCCGGGTGCGGCGTTTTCACAAGCCCGCATGAGGCAGATCAAAGAGATTTAATGCAATATTGTGCAAGCCGGCTTTCCTTTACCATCGACACACATTGTGTTAGAAGTTTTCCTGATGAGAGAAAAACCAATCCGCAAACAAGTCCACAGCCGGCATCCCCGCCGCACGGCATCCCGGAAATCAGGCCCTCCCCGGGCCCGCGATTATCTGAAACCGCAAATCGCCCCGTCGCTCCGGCCTGTTTTGTCCAGAATCGGCAGGCCTGATGCCGCGCCTTTCATCCCTGATGATTTTCAGCTTCAGGCACTCGATGCTCTCCGCCAAAACGACTGCCTGGTGATTGCACCCACCGGCTCGGGTAAAACCTGGATTGCGCGCGAGGCCATCGTTTCGGTCATGGAAAAGGGAGGGCGCTCATGGTATGCCTCGCCGCTGAAGGCGCTTTCCAATTCCAAATGGGTGGAATTCGGTCTGCATTTCGACCCGCGAAACGTCGGCATTGTCACAGGCGACACCAAGGAAAACACTGAAGCACCGATTCTGGTCGGCACGACCGAGATTTTACGAAACCAGCTCTACGACGCGATGCATCGGGGGGAAGACCTCGACTGCGATCTGGTGATTCTCGATGAGGCGCATTTTCTAGGCGATGCCGAACGAGGCGTCGTCTGGGAAGAAATCATGATCTACCTGCCACCGCGGGTCAATCTGCTTTTGCTTTCGGCCACTATAGGGAACGGTGAAGAAATAGCCGATTGGCTTTTTTCCATCCGCAAAAAAACCTGCCGGGTGATCCGTGAGGAAAAACGACCCGTTCCCCTCTATCCGGTTTTTCTGCACCCGTCGGGGTGTCTGTACCCCTTCGTGGAGGGCAAAAGAACAGCTCCGGTTATTCAGGAGTTCATCAAAAAGGTGAAATCAAAGCGCCACGGCAGCCGCCGGGTACCTGATTATGCCGGCATCCTCAAAGTGCTGGAGCACTTCGATATGCTGCCGGCCATCTTCTTTTTGAAATCGCGCGCCGAGTGTGACCGGGCGCTGCCTTCCGGGCGCGGGCTTTTCAAAGATGCAGATGATGAGGGTTTTACCGAAGACCTCGACGAGCTTTTGGAGCGTTTTCCGTCACTGGCCGGCCACCGCCAATTGAAGGTGCTTGCCGCCTCGAGGCTGGCGTCGCACCACGGGGGGCAACTGCCGGCCTGGAAACTCCTGGTGGAGGAGATGATGAACCGGGGACACCTGCGGGCGATTTTCGCCACCACAACTATCGCCGCGGGTGTGAACTTTCCCGCCCGGACGATTGTGCTTTTCAACTCCGACCAGTTCAACGGCCACGATTTTCTGCCCTTGAGCGCCGTGCAATTCCGCCAGATGACGGGCCGCGCCGGCAGGCGCGGCCGTGATAACATAGGTTTTATGCTGGCCGTGCCCGGCTCTTTCATGGATATGTCACATATTAGAAAGATGCTTCACGCCCCTCCTGAAAATATCGAAAGCCAGTTGAAAAATGACTTCAGTATGGCGCTGAACCTGCTTTTGTCCCAGACGCCCGCCAACATTAAAAACATCTTCGAGCACTCCTTTGCCGCCTGGCAACGCCACAGGACCGGACGCGGCACTGTCCCGGCGGCCACACTACTGTGGGAAGATTTTTTAAGACATCTTTCTTTCCTGCAGGCGGAGGGCTTCGTAGGCGATGATGACACCCTTACCGGCGACGGGCGCTGGGCCGCGAGGTTAAGACTCGATCATCCGCTGCTGGTGGCCCAGTGCCTCCGGGAAAATGTCTTTCCCCAAGACGACGAAAAACTGCTGGCCGCCGCGATGGCCGTTTTCGCCTATGACCGCGAAGATGAACTGCATGTCGCCGCCAAAGACCTGCCGCAAAACCTCAACAAGCTGCTTGGCCGCCTGCTGGTGGCGATCCGCCCGCTGCAAAGAAGGCTCGAAAATGCCGGCTTCCCCCATGTGAGGCTTCACAGGGCGGCTGGAGCGGCTGTATATCACTGGGCCAATGGACGCGACTGGGAGCTTGTGATAAAAACATCCGGAATAGCCGAGGGCGATATGGCCACACTGGTTTTTCGCACCGCCGATAATCTGCGCCAGCTCGCCTCACTAAAAGATACCCACCCGCAGGTGGCGGGCTCTGCCTTGCGGGCGGCTGAAGCGATATTGAGAGAACCGGTGTTGTTTTTATAGATGATCGCCGTCTGTTTACGGCCGTGGGCTCATAGATGGGAGCTTTAGTGACACCGGTTGGGAAACAAGCCCTGTTGATGCAAACGCTGCTTTCAGGCTGAAGTACTTAAAAATGTAGAATTTTGAGGATATAATGAGCCGAAGCCGTATTCTGGATACATTTTCACTGGTCACGGATTTTAAGCCCTCAGGTGATCAGCCGCAGGCGATCGATGAGCTTGTCGAGGGGCTCGTCCAGGGGAAACCCCATCAGGTGCTTCTGGGCGTAACCGGCTCGGGCAAAACCTTCACCATCGCCAATGTGATTGCACGGGCAGGACGTCCCGCTCTCATCATCGCGCATAACAAAACGCTCGCCGCCCAACTCTATGAAGAATTCAAAAGTCTCTTTCCCGATAACGCGGTCGAGTATTTCGTCAGTTACTATGACTACTACCAGCCGGAAGCCTATCTGCCGTCCACCGACACCTACATCGAAAAAGATTCCGCCATCAACGAAGAAATAGACAAATTAAGGCACGCGGCCACCTATTCTCTTTTGTCGCGGCGCGATGTCATCATTGTGGCCAGCGTCTCTTGCATCTACGGCCTGGGCTCCCCGGAAGCCTATCTGGGCATGATCGTCCAGCTAGAGACAGGGAAGGAATTCCCCCGCGATGATGTTTTGCGCCGCCTCGTTGAAATCCAGTATGAGCGAAACGATATCGACTTTCATCGCGGCACCTTCCGTGTGCGCGGCGACGTGGTGGAGATATTTCCCCCCTATGAGGACGAACAGGCGCTGCGTGTGGAGTTTTTCGGCGACACGGTGGATTCCATCTACATCATCGATCCGCTGCGCGGAAAAAAGCTTGACTCGCTTTCCAAAACCGCCATCTATCCCGGCAGCCATTATGTGACCACCGAAATCAATCTGAAACGCGCCATCTGCGATATCCGCGCCGAGCTCGCCGGAGTGCTCGCTGAATACAAAGAGCAAAACAAGCTCCTCGAGGCACAGAGGCTGGAGCAGCGCACCAACTTCGATCTGGAAATGATGGAGGAAATGGGCTACTGCCAGGGCATTGAAAACTACTCACGGCACCTCACCGGCCGCAGGCCGGGCGAACCCCCGCCGACGTTGATGGAGTATCTGCCGGACGACACGCTGATCATCATCGATGAGAGTCACGCCACCCTGCCTCAACTGGCCGGCATGTTCCGCGGCGACCGCTCCCGCAAGGAAACGCTTGTCAAATACGGCTTCCGCCTGCCCTCGGCGCTGGACAACCGGCCTCTTACTTTCGAAGAGTACGAGCGCCTGTCTCACCAGCGCATCTATATTTCCGCCACTCCCGCTCAGTATGAAATGGTAAAAGCCCGGGGCGTACGTGTCGAACAGATCATCCGCCCCACGGGGCTCATGGATCCGGAAATTGAAGTCAAACCGGCCCGCCATCAGGTGGACGACCTGCTTGAAGAGATCCGCCTGCGCGCCCGAAAAAATGAGCGGGTGCTGGTCACCACTTTGACCAAGCGTATGGCGGAGAACTTGACCGATTACTACAGCGGCCTGGGCGTCCGTGTGCGCTACCTGCACTCCGGCATTCACACGCTCGAGCGGGTGGCCATTATCCGTGATCTGCGCCTGGGTGAGTTTGATGTTCTGGTCGGAGTCAATCTTCTGCGCGAGGGGCTTGACCTCCCGGAAGTGTCGCTGGTGGCGATTCTCGATGCGGATAAGGAGGGATTTTTGCGCTCGGAGCGGTCACTCATTCAGACCAGCGGGAGAGCCGCCCGTAACGTGGCGGGCAAGGTCATCATGTATGCTGATAAGATAACACGGTCAATCCAGGCCTGTCTGGATGAAACCGGCCGCCGTCGCGCCATTCAGGCCAGATTCAACCTCGAGCACAACATCACGCCGGAAACCATCAAAAAATCAATAAGCAACGTCCTGGGCTCCATCTACGAGGCGGACTATGTCACCGTGCCGGTTGACTTCAAAGGCAGGCCGAAACCGGAAAAAGAAGAAGACCTCTCGGCGCTTATCCGGAAGCTGACCGCCGGGATGAAAAGCGCGGCCAAAGAGCTGGAGTTTGAAAAAGCCGCCGCGCTCCGCGATGAGATCAGAGAACTAAATAAGTTCATGCTGGAGCTGGGCTGATAACCGGCCGAGGCACAAAGGCCGGCCGCCTCATCCCTGCGATGGTCCGGGCTCCGGCTTTTGCAGCCAGGTTACGGCCACAATCGACAGAAGTATCAATGTGCCGCCGGCTCCCACGCGCCAGGTCAGTGACTCGCCGAAAACCAGCATCCCCAGCACCACCGCGTACAGCACACGCGAGGTGGAAACCAGTCCGCCGGCGCGTGCCGTGATATACCTGTAGCCGTATGTAATACAGATCTGCCCGCCCACACCGGCAAGCCCCGATGCACAAAGGAGAAGCCACTGACTCCCTGCAGGCAGGACAAAAACCGGCGCCATGGCCAGCCCGTTCACCACCGTCCCGATGGACATCAGATAGAAGAGGATGACCGGCGTCGAATCGTTTTTACGCGCCATGTTGAGTGTAATCACGGCAAAAGCCGCAACAATTCCGGAGGCAAGCCCGAACATGTCCCCCTTGTTCACCGAGTGGAAATCAGGGTTGATCACCAGCCAGATGCCGGCCAGCGCGAAAATCAGTATCAGATATAAAAAAGGCGACACCTTCTCGGAGCGGAAAAAAAGGGGCGAAAAAAGAAAAATAAAAAACGGATAAGTCATGTTGAGCATGTGCGTATTGGTTATGGTCGTGTACTGCGAGGCCATGAAAAACAGGATGACGGAAACGGTGTTAAGAACGCCGCGCCAGATAAGAAGAGACAGTTTGTTGGGAATGAGAGAAATGGAATTTTTGTAGATGAGCGCCGAAAAAACGACAAGCCCCAGAAAAAAGCGGGCAAACGTGACTTCAATGGCGGAAATGGCCGAAGTGTTGGTGAGCATCTTGGAAAACACCGTCGAGACGGTAAAGCAAAACTCAGAAATAAGCAGGAAAATGATTCCTTTATGCAGATGGGCGTAGCTCACAATGGGCGGACTATAGGAAAGTCTCCACCGGCTGTCAACAGCCTTTCTCCGTCAGGAAAATCCGCCGTTATACACAAATGCTATATACACCATTGCGGCCCCTCCCTTATTGTGTTAATCACCCGAACGTTTTAAAAAAACCGCAAGGCACTTTTATGGAAAACATTGACGAGGCTCAAAAAGAATTAGGTGAGCTCATCGCGCTTATTCAAAAACTGCGCTCTCCCGACGGCTGCCCCTGGGATCGCAGGCAAACCGCGCGGGACATCGGCAAGTACCTCCTCAATGAAGCCTATGAGGTTTCAGATGCGCTGGCCGGCACGGATGAGGGTCACGTGTGTGAAGAGCTGGGAGACCTGCTTTTTCAGATACTGTTTATCGCACAAATCGCTTCCGAATCGGGCAAGTTTACCACCGCCGATGTGCTACGGGGCATCAAAGAAAAGATGGTCCGCCGGCACCCCCATGTGTTTGGCGATGCCCGGGTCGGCTCGGCCGCTGAGGTGAAAAAACTCTGGCAGGAAATTAAAAAAGAGGAACGGGGCGTTCAGGCGCAGGATGAGGGTCCTTTTGATCGTATTCCCCGCGCCCTGCCGGCTCTGAAAAGGGCGCAGGAAATTACGGCCGCAGCCTCTTTGCTGGGATTTGACTGGACGGAGGCACAAAGCGTGTGGCTTAAGCTCCGGGAGGAGTTCGATGAGCTTGACCGTGCACGAAAAGAAGAAAACATGGACAAAATCGCCGAGGAAACAGGCGACCTTCTGTTCACTCTGGTGAACTTCAGCCGCTTTGCGGGTGTGGATGCGGAAACGGCTCTAACCGGCACGATCGAAAAATTTCTGCGCCGCTTCGCCTATATTACAAAGGAACTGAAAGCCCGTGGCCACACACCGGATCAGTCATCGCTTGCGGAAATGGACGCTTTGTGGACAGAGGCCAAAAATAAGGGGATGTAGAGAGGATGGATTATTTTCTTTGTGTTCTGGGCATGGTCTTCATCATTGAAGGTCTTCCTTATCTGGTTTTTCCCGAAAAGCTCAAAACCTATCTGATTAAAATCACCACCATGCCCGAATCCACACTAAGGATTATGGGTATATGCGCCATTGTCGCCGGCCTCGTTCTTTTGTATTTCGGGCGGCGCTGATCAAATGAATTGACAGCTTGTTTCTGTTTTGATTAGAAGCTCCAAATTCCTGCATTTCCCCGGTTGAATATGGACCTGAATGATTTTTCATATTTTCTCCCCGAGAAGCTCATCGCGCAGCATCCGCGGCCCCATCGCGGCACCTCGCGCATGATGGTCTTGCGCCGCGTGGGAAAAAACATCGAGCATAGCCATTTTCATCGCCTTCCCGAGTATCTGCACAAAGGAGATGTGCTGGTGCTGAACGACTCGCGCGTCATTCCCGCCAAAATTTACGGGAAGAAATCTACCGGCGCGATCATCGAAATCCTTCTTTTGAACAGATGCAGGGACGATGCAGATCCCCAAGTATGGGAGGTGATGGCACGCCCGGCAAAAAGAATCGCCGAAAATGATGAAATCGATCTCGGGCACGGCTGCCGCGCCAAAGTGTTGAGCCGGCTGTCGGACAAAAAATGGCTGATGAGTTTCAGTGCGGACGGAGGCTTCCAAAATTACCTGGAGCGCTTCGGGCGGGCCCCCCTTCCCCCCTACATCAAACGCCGGAAGAACGCCGACCCGGATCAGGTAACTGACCGGG
>Ga0255345_1001394_pt1 | contig 35211 bp, 30 predicted proteins | sample wastewater_treat_6_FD_192415 | JGI IMG/M metagenome (GOLD analysis project Ga0255345, IMG submission 192415) | Wastewater microbial communities from Lulu Island WWTP, Vancouver, Canada - plant20 | ecosystem: Engineered > WWTP > Wastewater > Unclassified | place: Canada: Vancouver, British...
AGTTTTTATTACTTAAAAGATATTTCCAGATTACATAGGCAGCTTTTAATAGAACGAGGGGTAATATCTTCTTTAATGCTTCAAAAAATTAGCGGAAAAGGCTTAATTTTAAAACCAGATTTTGTTACAAACAGTAATAAGATATTTGCGATTATAATAAATGAAGACGAGCATTTAAAAATACAAGGTATGGAATCCGGAATAAAGATCAAAGAGTGTTTTAAGAGGGTCCTTAAGATGGAAAGGGCTTTAGAGAAAAAATTAAGTTTCTCTTTTAGTAAAAATTTGGGTTATTTAACTTCAAACCCATCTCTTTTAGGAACGGGTTTAAAGGCTGAAATCCTTGTTCATTTACCTGGCATGGTTATTAGTTCTAGAATTATTGATTTTATAAAGAATCTAAATCAAATAGGTTTTGGGGTAAGTGGATATATCGTAGATGATAATGAGGTAATAGGTAATTTATTTCGAATCTCAAATTTAATAACTCTTGGTAAAGATGAAAATAGCATTATTAATGAGCTTTATGCTATTTCGCAAAATATAATTGAAGAAGAAGAGAATGCTAAAGCAGATCTCAAAAAAAATCAAGAATTTGATATAGAAGACAGTGTGTTTAGATCATTTGGAATAATTAAATATGCAAAGATATTATCTTTTGAAGAATCAATTGAACTTTTATCTATGTTAAAATTTGGTCTTGATGCTAAAATAATAGATGAGGTTAATAATTTTAATTTCTATGAAATTATTAACCTTATAAGTGATGCAAATATTGAATTAAATTATATTAATAATAAAAAAGCTACTGAAGATGAGATAGATTTTATAAGAGCTTGTGTTATTAGAGAAAAACTATTAAATGACTAGTTTTATTATATTATGATACAGTTATTACAAAGTCTGATATAAGGGTTTTTTAAATTATTTTAAGGAGATTTGAATTAAGGTGATTTAAATGTTTGAAAGATTTACAGAAAGAGCAAGAAAAGTTGTAGTTAAGGCACAGGATGAAGCTAGGCTTTTAAAGCAAAATTATATTGGCACAGAACATCTTTTGCTGGGTTTGATTGACGAGGTAGATGGCATTGCAGCTAGAACATTAGTTGAGATGGGGCTTTCTCTTGATGAAATTAGAGCTGCAGTTAAAAGTGTTGTAACTGAAGGCTCTTCTGAGTCTTATGAGCATATTCCTTTTACACCAAGAGCTAAAAAAGTTTTAGAGCTTTCTTTAAGAGAAGCTCTTCAATTGGGACATAACTATATAGGAACTGAACATATATTGCTTGGACTGCTTAGGGAAGGCGAAGGTGTTGCTGCTAGAGTATTAAACAGTTTAGGAGTTAATCTTGATAATACTAAAGATGTTATAAGAGAGGTCTTAAGAAAATATCCTTTTTATACAAATAATAATAATTTAATCACGGTTAAGAACCAGAAAAAACCTTTAAAAACCTTAAGTCAATTTGGCAGAGACTTAACAGGTCTTGCCATTGAGGGCAAGCTAGATCCTGTAGTTGGGAGAAAAATAGAAATTGAAAGGATGATGCAAATCCTTTCAAGAAGAACAAAAAATAATCCAATACTTATCGGTGAATCAGGAGTAGGCAAAACTGCTATAGTTGAAGGATTGGTTCAAAAAATTGTTTCTAAAGAAGTACCATCTAACTTGTATAATAAGAGAATTTTTACTTTGGATTTAGGGTCGCTTGTTGCAGGGTCAAGATATAGGGGAGATTTTGAAGAAAGACTAAAGAAAGTTCTAGCTGAGATTAAAGAGGATGGCGATGTTATAATTTTTATAGATGAAGTACATAATTTGGTTGGTGCTGGTGCTGCAGAAGGAGCAATAGATGCTGCAAGTATTTTAAAACCTATGCTTGCAAGAGGTGAGATTCAAACCATAGGTGCAACTACTATATCCGAATATAGAAAGTATATTGAAAAAGATAAGGCATTAGAGAGAAGATTCCAACCTATTTATGTTGATGAACCCTCTGTATATGAAACAATTGAGATACTTAAAGGTTTAAAAAGTAAATATGAAACTTTTCATGGTATATCCATAACAGAAGATGCTATCGAAGCTGCTGCTAAACTTTCTCAAAGATATATAAGTGATAGATTTTTACCTGATAAAGCTATTGATTTAATTGATGAAGCTGCATCTAGAGTTAGGATAAGATCTGTTATGACTCCTCCTAACTTAAAGGAAATAGAATTAAGACTAGATAAAATATACAGAGAAAAAGAAAGTGCTATTTCAAATCAAGATTTTGAGAAGGCAGCTGCGCTTAGAGATCAGGAAAAGAAAATATTAAAAGAGAAAAATGATATTTCTGAATCATGGAAAAGACTTGAAGAATCAGGCAAAGAAGATGTTGATGAGAATGAAATTGCTGAGGTGCTCTCAAGTTGGACAGGTGTGCCTGTTTATAAATTAACTGAAAGTGAAACAGCAAAGTTGCTTAATATGGAAGAAAGCTTACATAAAAGGGTAGTAGGGCAAGACGAAGCAATATCAGTAGTTTCAAAAGCAATTAGGCGTTCACGGTCTGGAGTAAAAGATCCTAAAAGACCTATAGGCTCGTTCATGTTTCTTGGGCCTTCTGGTGTTGGTAAAACTGAACTTGCTAAAACAATAGCTGAGTTTTTGTTTGGGAAAGAAGAAGTATTAATACAAATTGATATGTCAGAATATATGGAGAAACATTCAGTATCAAAGCTTGTTGGTTCTCCTCCTGGATACGTTGGATATGACGAAGGCGGTCAATTGACTGAAATGGTCAAAAGAAGACCTTATAGTGTAATTTTACTCGATGAAATTGAAAAGGCTCATCCTGATGTATTTAATATACTGCTTCAAATTTTTGAGGATGGGCATCTTACAGATTCCCAGGGAAGAAGAGTAGACTTTAAAAATACAGTAATAATAATGACTTCGAATTTAGGAGCAAAAGAAATTCAAAAAAATAACCCTTTTGGGTTTCAAGTTAGTGAAGGCGAAGATTTATCTTATCAAGATATAAAAAATAAAGTAATGAGCGAGCTTAGGGAAACATTTAGGCCGGAGTTCCTAAATAGAATTGATGAGGTGGTTGTCTTTCATAAATTATCCAGGGAAGAAATTTATAAGATAATAGATCTCATGATAGATAGGATTCAAAATCAGCTTGAAAACCAAAAAGTTGAACTCGAACTTACAGAGTCTGCTAAAAAGTTATTATTAAACAAAGGGTTTGATCCTGTTATGGGTGCAAGACCCATGAGAAGAGCTATTCAAAACTTAATTGAAGATCCAATATCAGAAAAAATAATAAGTAAGGAAATTAGGCCTGGTAACAAGGTAATAATAAGTGCAGATAATGGTATCATGATTTTTGAAATCAAGAATATTAATGATATAAAGAAAACGACTTTAAAAGTATAATTAATTATTTGTCTATCTAATGAATTTAAAAAAAGAGGAACTTTTATTAAAGTGCTTAAAACGTGTTGCACCTGGAACCGAGCTAAGGCTTGGTATAGAATATATTTTGCAAGCTAAAACAGGCGGTCTTCTTATTTTGGGTGATTCTGAAGCTGTATTAAAAATCACTAACGGCGGTTTTTACATAGGTTGTAATTTTGCACCAGCCAAATTATATGAACTTGCCAAAATGGATGGTGCCATAATTCTAAGCTCTGATATAAAAAGGATTTTATATGCTAACACCCATTTATTCCCAAATCCTGAAATACCAACATCTGAGACAGGTACAAGGCATATAACTGCTGAAAGAGTAGCAAAGCAAACAAAGGAACTGGTTATTTCTATTTCTCAGAAAAGGGATGCAGTAACTTTGTATATTGATAATATCAAATATATTTTGGAAGAGCCTAGAATAATATTGTCAAAAGCAAACCAAGCATTACAAACACTTGAAAAGTTTAAAAATGGCTTGGACCATTTGCTCCTTAATTTGACGGTTAGGGAACTGGAAGGAATAGCAACATTATTTGATGTGGCAAGTGTTTTTCAAAGGGCAATCATTGTACATAAAACTTCAAAAGAAGTTAATAAATATATAACTGAGCTTGGCTCTGATGGGAGGTTGCTTAATATGCAGCTAGAGGAGCTTATGGATAACGTAGAAGATAATTATATAAAAATCATAAAAGATTATATAGCAGAAGATTTAAAATTAGAACCAGTAAAAATTAAAGACAAAATTTTAAATTTAGAGTCTGATGAGATTACAGATTTAGAATCAATTATAAAGCTTCTTGGATACGGTAAGGTTGGAAATCTAGTTGAGCTAAATGTTCAGCCTAAAGGTTATAGAATAATATCAGAAGTTATGAGATTACCTCATGGAGTAATCATAAATATAGTTAATAAATTTGGGAATTTAAGAAATATTATGGAAGCTGATGTTGAAGAATTAGCTAGCGTACAAGGGCTTGGCAAGACAAAAGCGAAAACTTTTGTAGATAGGCTAAAAAGATATTCTGAATATTATTTTTACAATGATATTTATAATGGAAATAAGATTAACGAACTCAGGTTAAATCGATAATTTTTAAGAAAATAAAAATGGTGATCCCATATGTTTTATTAGTTATTCTTAGGATATTTTTTTATAGCGGGTGGTATAGTAGAGGTTATTATTTATAGTTAATATATTATTATCTGATTACCTTAAAGGTAATTTTTTATTAATGGGACAAGTTAGCAAAGTCATATTTTTTTAATTATAGGCTATTTTTTTAGGAAACCTAATTGGCAAGAAAATCATAGAAGATGTTCCTGCCGGTAAAATGATTTTTCAAAGTTAGCTAATTCATCTTTTAATGGAGATTAATGAATTTAGGTATCATAACAGCAGCTGGTCAGGGAACAAGACTAAAGGCAAAAGTAAATAAGCAATTTTTAGTTTTATGTGGCAAACCTATTCTTGCTCACACTATTGGAGTTTTTCAAAAAGCAAAATCAATTGATGAAATTTTTGTTTTAGTACCTGCTGAATTTCTTGATTATACTCAAAAGAATATAGTTGATAAATATGAGTATTCAAAAGTTACAAGGGTTATAATTGGTGGAGAAACTAGGCAGAAAACTGTTGAAAATGCAATTAATTTTATTTCTGGTGATTGCAAGGTGGTTTCTGTTCATGATGGGGTACGGCCTTTAATTTATCCAGAAGACGTTGATAATTTAATTTCTCAATTACTGAAATTTAATGAAGAGGATAAGGATGTTAAGGGCGTAATACTTGCTGCACCTGCTCATGAAACTATAAAAAAGGTAAATATTGAAAATGAAACAGTTACAACAATTCCAAGAGAAATAGTTTATCATGCCCAGACACCTCAAGTTTTTTTTAAGGATGTTTTGATTGAAGCATATAATGCTGCAAAAAAAGAAAATTTTGCAGGAACTGATGATGCAATGTTGGTAGAAAGATTGGGATATAAAGTCAAATATGTGAAAGGAACACATGAGAATATTAAAATTACGACTCCTATTGATTTATTTTTAGCTGAATTAATTTTTTCAAAAAATGGTATACATTGATTAGATTGTGATTATAAAAAATTATATTTTAGAAACATTAATATGATTTAAAGTATATTTAAACTATGAATATAAAAATCGGTATAGGTTATGACATACATAGATTAGTTGAGGGAAGAAAACTTATTATTGGGGGAGTTGACATCCCTCATTCAAAAGGTCTTCTTGGACACTCTGATGCAGATGTGCTAATTCATTCCATAAATGATGCAATTTTAGGTGCTTGTGGCCTCGGAGATATAGGTTTTCACTTTCCTAATACTGATATGAAATATAAGGATATATCAAGCTTAATACTTATGGAGAAAGTTGTGCAGTTAATGAAAGATAGCAGGTATAAGATAGTAAACTGTGATAATATTCTTATAATTGAAAAACCACAAATAGCTCCTTATGTTAATTTAATGAAGGAAAAACTCTGTAAAGTTCTTGAAATAAAAAAGGAAAATTTAAATATAAAAGCTACAACTAATGAAAAGCTTGGTTTTTGCGGAAGAGAAGAAGGAATTGCTGCGCAAAGTATAGTGTTACTTGAAGGATTTTAAGCTTTTAATAAACTTTTAAAAATTAAGATAATTAGCGCAAATATTGTAAACATATTGCATAAAATAAACTAGCTGTGAAAGTATCTAAAGTTACGTGATAAAGATAAGTTATTTGGCTAGGATGGGTTATTTAAAAAAACACTCAAAGCTTTTCCTCGGCGAGGAAAAGCTTGCTTAAAGTTTTAAGGCTTTAGCTCTCCTCTTAAAAGAGGAACCATGCCCGCTTCGCCTTCAAATGGTTTTCTTAAGTAACTGTATCCTAGCCCTTAAGGTTTTGTTGCTATCACGGAATTTTAGATGCTTATATTAGCTGTAAGGTAGTAGTAAGATAAAAGAAAGTTTAAGAAAATGATAAAAAACAACAAAAAAGTTAGATTTAGATTTGCTCCTTCGCCCACTGGGGGTCTTCATATTGGAACTGCAAGAACTGCTTTATTTAATTGGTTAGCAGCCAGAAGTCTTGATGGGGATTTTGTTTTAAGGATAGAAGATACAGATTTAAAAAGATCATCTAAAGAATATGAAAAATCGATAATTAATGATTTAAAATGGCTAGGTTTAGATTGGAACGAATTTTATAGGCAAAGTGAAAGACTTGAATTATATAGATCTGAGGCAAAAAGATTGCTTGAGAAAGGCAAGGCCTATATGTGTTTTTGTAGCACTGAAAGACTCAAGGCTTTAAAAGATAAACTAGTTTTGGAAGGTAAACCATTAGGTTATGATAATAAGTGTAGGAATCTTTCAAAGGATGAGATCCAAGAAAATCTAAAAGAAAATAAAGAATATGTAATTAGGTATAAAATTGATCCTGGTGAGATTGTTTTTAATGATTTAATTAGAGGTGAGATAAAGTTTTCTTCAAATGTTATAAGTGATTTTGTGCTAATAAAATCAGATGGAACGCCATCTTATAATTTTGCAGTAGTTGTTGATGATAATGACATGAAAATAACTCATATTCTAAGAGGGGAAGACCATATTACAAATACAGCAAGACAAATCCTACTTTTTAAAAGCTTTGGCTATTTTATCCCACAATTTGCTCATCTTCCGATGATACTAGGAAAAGATGGTTCAAAATTAAGTAAAAGACATGGTTCTACTTCAATTAGTGAATTCAGAGAAGATGGTTACCTTGCAGAAGCTATAGCAAATTATCTCTCTCTCTTATCTTGGGCTCCAAGAGACGGACAAGAAGTTTTTTTTATACAAGATATTTTGAAAAAGTTTAAAATAAATGAGATTTCTAGAAACCCTGCTATTTTTGATCTTGCTAAATTAAATTGGCTTAATGGGATGCATATCAGAAAAAAAACTGATGATGAACTTTTTGGGCTTTTAAAGCCATTTTTGGCTAATTCAAGTTTTTTAGAAGAAAAAGATTTAATCAATCAGTACACAGAGAAGAAGGTTTTAAAATGCATAAATGCTTTTAAGGATAGTCTGAAAACCTTGAAAGATTTTAATGGGCTTGTAGAAGAATTTTTTAGTGATAATGTCAAAGAATATACACCTGAGGCACTTGATATTTTGAAAATACAAAGTAGTAAAATAGTAATAGAAAAGTTTAAATTAAAATTAATTAATATAGAATGCTTGAAGGGCAATTTAACTAATTCTTTTGAAAAAAATGATATAGATGAATTAGAAGCTAAAAATTTAATTAACGAGTTAGTAGCTGAGTTAAAAGATGAAAAAATAGCAGGTAAAAATCTTTATATGCCAATTAGAGCTGCTCTTACAGGTAAGACTCATGGCCCTGAACTCCCAAAAATAATTTCAATACTTGGCATCGAAGGCTGTAAAAAAAGGTTGGAACAAACAGTAAAAATAGTCGGATATTAATTTTTTAAATCGCTAAGGTTTCAGGCAAAGTTTAATATGTTATAATAATACTTATTTAATTATCATTCATAAAAAAATAATATTTTAAAAAAACAACTAATAATTAACATAAGTAATGGGACTAATTTCTGAATTAAAAGAACAAGTAAAAGTTGCAAAAGAAAAGGATCCTGCAGCGCTTAACGCTTTTGAAATTATAGTTACATATTCTGGGGTTCATGCAATAATTTCACATAGGGTAGCTCACTGGTTTTATAAGAATAAAGTCCCATTTTTACCAAGGCTTATTTCTCAAGTGGCAAGATTTTTTACAGGGATTGAAATACATCCTGGAGCTCGAATAGGAAAAAGATTTTTCATAGATCATGGAATGGGAGTTGTAATTGGAGAAACTACAATAATTGGTGATGATTGCTTGCTATACCAAGGTGTTACTCTTGGTGGGACTGGTAAAGAAAGGGGCAAAAGACATCCTACTCTAGGTAATAATGTAGTAGTTTCTGCTGGTGCAAAAGTGCTTGGCTCAATTTCAATAGGAAATAATGTAATTATCGGAGCAGGTGCAGTAGTGATTAATCCCGTCCCAGATGATTGTACTGTTGTTGGCGTTCCAGGTAAGATAGTAAGAATAAAAGGTGAAAAAGTTTTGTCAGATGAATTTCATCGAATGAATCTACCCGATCCCGTAAATGATTTAATCTTAGATTTGAAATCAAGGATAGACATTATTGAAAATGAGATTAAGGAAATAAAGCAAGAAAAAAATGAGAGAGGTGATATTTGAGCTTAAAAGTTTATAATTCACTTTCAAGAAAGAAAGAAGACTTCGAGCCTTTGCAAGAAGGCAAGGTTAAAATGTATGTTTGTGGGCCAACTGTTTATAACTATATTTCTATTGGGAATGCGCGGCCGATAATTGTTTTTAATATGGTAAGAAATTATCTTGAATATCTTGGTTATGAAGTTTTTTTTGTTCAAAATATTACAGATATTGAAGATAAAATAATAAACAAAGCAAACTTAGAAGGAGTTGATTACAAGGTTATTACAAAAAGGTACATTGATGCTTTTATGGAAGACCTTGAAGCTCTTGAAATTAAAAAAATAGATGAAATCCCTTTGGCAAGCGACATGATAAATGAGATTATCAGTATGATAGAAAAAATAATAGAAAACGGCTATGGCTATGTAATAGATGGGAATGTTTATTTTGATGTTTTAAAATTTAAAGACTATGGAAAGCTTTCTGGACAAAAAATAAGTGAAATGAAGAATTTAGATGGGGATGATTTTGGGAAGAGAAACAAAATAGATTTTGCGTTATGGAAGCAAGCAAAACCTGGTGAGCCATCTTGGCAAAGCCCATGGGGTAATGGAAGACCAGGATGGCATATTGAATGCTCTGCTATGTCTTATAAATTTCTTGGTTTTGGTTTTGACATTCATGGGGGCGGTATAGATTTAATTTTCCCACATCATGAGAATGAAATTGCTCAAAGTGAGGCTGCATTTAAAGGAAAAGGGAATTTTGTTAAATATTGGATGCACAATGGCATGATTGAAGTTAAAGAGAAAAAGATGTCTAAGTCTGATGGGTTGCAAGAAAATTGGATATTAAAGAATCTTTTAAAAAAATATTCATCTAACGTTATAAAGTTTTATATTCTTTCTACTCATTACAAAAGTCCTTTAGAATTTAGTAAAGAGAAACTTGAAGAATCGAAAAAAGCACTAGATAAAGTTGTAAATACTGTACAAAATTTAGATTTTCTTCTTAAAAAAAATAAAAATATTAGTGAAAGTTTGCTAACTGATGATTTAATTTTAAAGGTTCAATCATATAAAGAAAAAGTAAGCGAAATAAGATTATCAATGGTGACTGGTTTTAAAAGCCAAATGGACGATGATTTCAATAGCGCAGGAGCTATAGGAGTTTTATTTGATAGTGTAAGAAGGGTTAATTCTATTATCCAATCGCCTGATTTTCTTTTCGATAAAGAACTTTTAAATTACCTTGAGGCTTTTTATAATGATTTCTTAAATTTGTACCATGTTTTAGGAATAAATCTTGAAAAAGAATTAAATAAAAGACAAGCTGGTTTTGATAAGACAAAGCCAGAATTAAGTTCAGCAGAGATTGAAGCATTGGTAAGCTTAAGAGATGAAGCAAGGAAAGCGAAGGATTTTAAAAAAGCTGATGAAATAAGAAATAAACTTTTAAAGGCTGGTATTGTTTTAGAAGATAGGAAAGAAGGGACTTTTTGGAAAATACAGAAATAAATACGAAAGATAATAATAGTTTGTTGAATTATGGTAGATAATAATGAATATAATAATGATAAGAAAAATTTTCCTTATTTCGAGTTAGTTATTGGCATTAATCCAGTTTTATTGCTTTTAAAAAGAAATGCTGGAAGAAGAAAAATATTTGAGATATATATAGATGAGGCAAAAGAAAATGATTTTAGGCTTAAGGAAATTTTAGATATTGCAGAACAAAAAAATATAAAGGTTCTGGTACTTACAAAAAAAGATTTTAAAAAAATTTTAAAAGATGATGAATTAAAATCGCAAGGTGTTTGTGCAAGAGTTTCAAATTACTCGTATTTAGATTTAGATAACTATTTAAAAAAAGATGTAAAGAAAAACTCTAGATTAATTATACTTGATAAAATAACTGATATAGGAAATTTTGGAGGCATAATAAGAAATTGTCTTGCCTTTAATTTTGATGGGATAGTTATACCCAAGCATGATAGTGTTTATGTAAATAAAGATGTCAGTAGAATATCTGCTGGAGCACTAGAGGCTACCAATATTTTTAGGGTTTCAAACCTATTTGAAACAATTAAAAAACTTAAATCAAATAATTTTTGGATATATTGTTCTTGTTTAGGAAATTTAAATAACCTTCAACAAATTGATGAGATTAAATTTAGCTTTCCATTAGCTTTAATTCTTGGCAGCGAACACAAAGGGGCATCAAGACTTTTAAGAGAAAATTCTGATGTTCTTGTATATATTAAAATAAATAATATTATTGATTCTCTTAATGTTTCAGTTGCTTCTGGTATAATGCTTTATGAAATTTCAAAACAAGCCAGTGATAATTTTATGTAAATATGCAAAGTTGCATAAAAGAATTAAAAAATTAAAAAATAGAAAATTAAAATTTAAATGAGAGAACTTATAGTAATAGACGGGTATAATTTTATTTTTAGATATTATAAATCCAAGAATAATAAAAATGGTGAATTGGAGTTATTAAGAGATAAGTTAGTGGAAAATTTAGTTGAATATAAAAATCAGACAGGTTTTGATATAGTTGTAGTTTTTGATTCACATATGTCAAAAAATAAGGCGAAGAGCTCTTTAAAATACAAAGGCATTGAAATAATTTATTCAGGTGAGAGGAAAAGCGCAGATGATGTGATAGAAAAAATTGCTTTTTTAAAAAGTGGTTATGATAGAAAATATATTGTAACTTCTGACAATATTCAACAAACTGTTATTTTTAAAGAAAACATTTATAGGAAGTCTATTAGAGAGTTTTATAGTGAAATTAAAGCTAGGAAAAAAGAAACAAGAAGTAAAATTGAGAATTCCAATAAAAAACAGAGCGCATTTGGCTTTTTAAGTATTGAGAAAAGACTTAAAAAAGATCAAAGAGAAGAAATCTTAAAAATTAAGAAATAGCTAAATTTTATTTAGTTAATTTAACATAAACATTTAATGATTAAAAGGAGAAAGCATCTAAAATTCCATGATAAAGGTAAATTATTTGGCTAGGATACAGTTACTTAAGAAAACACGCAAGCTTTTCCCAGCGAGGAAAGCTTGCTTAAAGTTTTAAGGCTTTAGCTCTCCTCTTGAAAGAGGAACCATTCCCGCTTCGCCTTCAAATGGTTTTCTTAAAGTAACTGCATCCTAGCTCTTAAAGTTTTGTTTTTATTGCTATTACGGAATTTTAGATGCTTATTTAAAAGGGATATATTTAATAAGGTAAATTTAATATAAAAAAGAAAAACAAAAATAAAAAATTAATTACATATAAGATTTCATGTAGAACTTTTTGGGTTTTTGTTTTGTCTTTGTTCTTATTTTTTATACTTTTTATATCTTCCTGTGCTATTCTTTATAACCATTTTAATGAAAATAATGCTGAAAAAAATAATAAACTAGTAAATAATGATGCTAAAAGTGAGATTAATGTTAGTCATTCTGATAATTTAAGGTTTGAATATGCTTTGGTAACAGATGTAATAGATGGAGATACTATTATTCTTGAAGATGAGGAAAGCGTTAGGCTTATAGGTATAAATGCCCCAGAAAAGGGGATGCAGCATTACAATGAAGCAAAAGAATTTCTTGAGATTCTTGTTTTAAATCAGAAAGTTAGATTGGAGAAGGATTTAACTAATAGAGATATTTATGGAAGGCTTTTGAGGTATGTTTTTACAAGTGATATATTTGTAAATTTTGAAATGGTGAAAAATGGTTTTGCAAACCAATATGATTATCCTCCTGATGTTAAATATTCGAGTCAATTAAAGGAAGCAGAAAAGCTTGCAGAACAAAAACAGTTAGGCGTCTGGGAAAAATCTTGTTTTAATCTTATAAAGCTTACTTTAAATTATGATGCCAAAGGCAACGATGAAAAGAACTTAAATGATGAATGGGTAAAAATTTCTTATAGTGGTGAGGAAGATTTAAATCTTAATAATTGGACAATAAAAGATTATGGGACTAGTATTTACAGGTTTGGGAAAGTGATATTAAGCAAGTCTCAATATGTGATAGTACACAGTGGTAGGGGGACTGATCAGGGTAATGTTCTTTTTTGGAATTCAGAAAAACCCATCTGGAATAACAAACATGACTCTATTTATTTAAGAGATAGTCTAGGTAATTTAGTTGAATTTTATAGTTATTAAACTAAAAGTTTTTAAACCTGGCAAATTTTACCTGGGTTTAGAATATTTTTAGGATCGAAAGCTTTTTTTATATCAAACATTATCTGCATGTATTGTTCACCATATTGCTGGAATAAAAATTCCTTTTTTGCATACCCTATGCCGTGCTCACCAGAAACTAAACCACCAAGTTCCATAGCCTTACTGTACATCTTGTCAAAAATTGCTGTAAGTTTTTCTTTCCAAGTGTTTTCATCCAAATTATCTTTTAAAATATAAATATGAAGATTTCCGTCACCTGCATGTCCAAAGCTTCTAATTCTTATTTTAAATTCATCTTGTAATCCTTGAATATATTTTATAAAAGCGGCTACTTGATTTCTTGGGACCACGACATCACATTCATCCATCTCTGTTGTGGATGCTTTTACTGCCTCCAAAAAAACTTTTCTTGCAGACCAAACTGCCTCTTTTCTTTCACTGGTATCAGCCATGTATGCATCGAGTGCTCCTTCTGAAATACAAATGTCAGCTACAGCACTATAATCTCTTTCGATTTCTTCATTTGTATTACCATCAAATGTGAGTAATAAATAAGCATCAGAACTATTATCTGGAAATTTTTTCCCAAGATACTCTTCTGCAGCAATAATAACTTCTCTTTGCATAAATTCTATTGCTGTGGGAATTTTTTTTGCTTTTATGATTTTTGGGACTGTGTTTATTGCAGTTTCAAGATCTGGGAATGGAACAAGAAGACTAACTGATTTTTTAGGGAGAGGGAGGAGTCTTAAGATTGCTTTAGTTATTACAGCAAGAGTTCCTTCCGAGCCGCATATTAAATCAATTATACTATAGCCAGAACTATCTTTGGCAACTTTCCCTCCAACGTTAATTATTTCTCCATTTGCCAGTACAAGTTCAAGACCCATGACATAATCTCGTGTAACTCCATATTTAACTGCCCTCATGCCGCCAGCATTTGTGCTTATATTGCCGCTGATTGTTGCTGAAATTTCTCCAGGATCTGGAGGATAAAACAGATCATGGTCTTCTACAAATTTTGAGATTTCCATTAACAAAACTCCTGGTTCAACTGTTAATGTGAGATTCTCTTCATCAAGTTCAAGAATTTTATTCATTTGAGTTATACTAATCATTATTCCACCAAATAATGGAACAGCACCACCGACCAAACCTGTACCTGAACCTCTTACTACAACTGGTATTTCTTTTTCATAAGCATATTTCATTATTTCCGAGACTTCTTTTGTTGTTTTAACTTCTACTAAAACTTCAGGGTAAGCCCTTATTGTATTTAATTCATCATGGCAGTAATCTTCTTTAATTTGATCTTTCACAAACACTCTATCGGGATCTAATGTTTGTTTTAGAAAATTTATATCATTATCATCAACTTTTTTATATTTTTTATCACAAAGACAGCTTTTATACATCTCTCCCCCTTAATTTTCTGAAACTGGTACAGCATATTTTGGTAAAATTTCTTCGGGTAAACCTTTAGCATCTTTTATTTTTTTAAGTAGCTTAGGGATAATTTCATAAATATCACCTATAATCCCATAATGAGCCACACTAAATATGGCTGCTTTGGGATCTTTATTTATTGCAAATATATAATCTGCACTTTTCATCCCGGCAGTGAATTGAACAGCTCCAGAAACCCCAAGTGTTATAATAAGCTTGGGTTTCACAGTCCTACCACTAAGCCCAATTTGCCTTCTTGGATCAATCCAGCCAGCTTCAATAAGTGGCCTTGTTCCTGCGAAATTTCCACCCAAAACTTCTGCTAATTCATAAGCTAATGACATATCTTGTTGTGTTTTGATTGCTCTTCCTGCGACTACTATTATTTCGGCCTCTTCAATATTTTCTTCTTGTTCTTTTTGTGTGACTTTTAGAACCTCTATGTCTGATTTAAATTTTTTTACATCCATACTGCACACTGTTATCTTGTTGAAAGCTTTCTCTTCTCTTTCAGGAGCATTCATAACTTTATATCTAACAGTTGCTAGCTGAGGTCTGGAATTCGGTGTCATTATTTGAGCCATAATATTTCCGCCAAAAGCAGGTCTTATTTGGACTAAATCAGAGTTCTTTTTAATATCTAGTGAAGTGCAGTCAGCAGTAAGTCCTGTCTTAAATCTAGCAGCAACTCTTGGCGCAAGGGATCTTCCAATGGGTGTTGCACCAACAAGTATTATTGAAGGTTTTATGTTATTTATAAAATCCTCAAAAACCACTGTATAAGGCTCAATCCTAAAATGCTCTAATTCTTTATAATCATAAATAAACACCCCATCAACTCCATAATGAAGCAATTCTTCTGCGCTCTCAAGAATTTGATAACCAATAAAAATACAATAAACCGGATAATTAACTTTGGAAGCAAGTTCTTTTGCTTTCCCAATGAGCTCAAAAGTTACAGGGTGGATACGCCCTTTAATATGGTCTACATATACTGTTATGCCTTTCCAAATTGATTTGTTTATTCTAGGAGTTTCTTCTTTTACATATTCTATTACTCCTTTTGGCCCTTTTTTTACGCAAATTTTACACATTTTACATGCCGCGTCTATCTCTATCTCCCCATCTTCATACTTGATTGCATTAAAGGGACATATTTTTATAAGCTCATCTGCAACCTCTTTTGTTACTTTTTCTTGATGAACTACTAGTTCTGCCATTATTTAAACTCCTTGAAATTTTGAAATTTATATTAAATAAATTTAAATTCTTTTAATTTTTCAAACATTTTGTCTGCTAAATCTTCACCATCACCTTCCCAAATTTCTTTATCAGTATTTTCATCTGGAGGGAATATTCTTTCAACTTGGGTAGGAGAACCTTTTAAACCATATTTTTTTTCATTCTTATCATCCATATCATTTATACCTAAAACCTTTATGTCTTTATTAGAAGTTTCTAGTTTTCTTTTGTAGGATGGTAAGCGTGGTTGGAATATGTCTTTTTCTACTGAGATAAGACAAGGGAATTTCAGTTTTGCAATTTCCACTGTATCAAGCATATCCATTTCAACAGTAATGTTTTTTTCTGTAATTTCCATAATGCAAAGTACATTTGTTATATGAGGGATACCAAGATATTCTGCTGTTTCTGGACCAACTTGAGCAGTGTCTCCATCAGTAGTTTGTTTTCCAGTAATCACTAGATCGAAATTTCCCATTTTTTTTATTCCCTGAGAAAGAGTATATGCAGTGGCAAGGACATCAGCACCTGCAAATTTTTTATCTGATAAAAGTATACCGTCATCTGCACCCATCATAAAAGCCTCTTTTATAACTTCTATTGCTTGCGGAGGACCCATACTTATAACTTTTACATGTCCACCCATTTTTTCTTTAATTCTTAAAGCAGTTTCAATAGCAAAGAGGTCATAAGGATTCATTTTTGTGTCGATTCCTTCTCTTATTAAAACCCCAGTAACAGGATCAACTTGTACTTTATTAGTCTCTGGGACTTGTTTAATACAGACAATAATTTCCACTTTTAATCACCTTTTACTTTTTATGAAAAATATAGATATAAGAGTATATAATAAACAGCTAAAAAGTTAAATAAGATTTTCGTTTTCAATAAAACTGGTACTAATTATGCCGTTCTTGAATTTTTCATTTCTGAGGATTTTTAAGTGAAATGGAATTGTGGTCTTAATACCTTTAATTGTAAGTTCATTTAAAGCACTGTAAGCGCGGCAAATTGATTCTTCTCTAGTTCTATCCCAGACGATTAATTTACCTATTAATGAATCATAATATGGATTAATCACAGATCCACTTTCGATGAATGTATCAAATCTAACTCCTGGACCACCTGGAATATGGATATAATCTATTTTCCCAGGAGAGGGCGAAAAATTATTTTCACTATCTTCTGCATTAATTCTAAATTCAATAGCATGACCAAAGTCAGATGAATTGTTTGTGCTTGAAATTTTTCTTGCATGAAATTCATTGATTAAATTTTTTATATTATTTCCACCAGATACCTTTATTTGTTCCTTTAATAAATCTATACCAGTTACCATTTCAGTTACAGGGTGTTCAACTTGTATTCTTGTGTTTATCTCAATGAAATAAAAATTTTCATTACTATCAACTAAAAATTCAAAAGTTCCTACGTTCTTGTAATTTAACAATTTTGCAGCTTTAAGCGCAGTAATTTCCATTAGGTCTCTGGTTTTTTTTGTTAGATTTATAGCTGGAGCCTCTTCAATTACTTTTTGATGTCTTCTTTGGATAGAGCATTCTCTCGAACCAGGTGATAAAATATTGCCAAATTCATCTGCAAGGATTTGAAATTCTATATGTCTTGGGTTTTCGACATATTTTTCGATATATATATTGTCATTACCAAAAGCACTAAGTGCTTCAGACTTAGCTAAAGGAAAAAAATTTCTCAGCTCATCCTCATTATGAGCGATCCTCATTCCTCTTCCGCCTCCACCAAATGAAGCTTTAATAATGACCGGGTATCCTATTCTTCTAGCAAACTTTATAGCATAATTTATATTTTCAATGTTTTTAATTGAACCAGGAATTACAGGTATATTATTATTTCGCATAATTTCTATTGCTCTTGATTTATTTCCAGCAAGTTCAATTAATGAATAATCCGGTCCAATAAAAGTAATATTATTATTTTCACATTCTTTAGCGAAATTGCTATTTTCTGCCAAAAAACCATACCCTGGATGTATTGCATCGCATCCTGTTATATTAGCAGCAGAGATAATATTATTTATATTTAAGTAACTTTTTGCAGGTTGAGGTGGACCAATACATATTTTTTTATCTGCAAGTTTTACATGCAAAGAATCAACATCAGCAGTTGAGAAAACTGCAACACTTTCAATTCCTAGTTCTCTGCAAGCTCTTATTATCCTTATTGCAATCTCGCCACGATTTGCTATGAGAATTCTTTTAAACATATTATTAATTTATTACTAACTTTCTACTCTTACTTTCATTAAAACTTTATCAAAATCAACTGGTTCTTCATCTTTTACAAGTATCTCTTCAATTATTCCATCATAATCTGAAACAATCTTATTCATTAATTTCATTGCTTCAATTATGCAAACCACATCTCCTTTTCTTACTTTTTGCCCTACCAAGACAAAAGGCCTTTTTCCAGGTTCAGGCGAACTGTAAAAAGTACCAACTATAGGAGACCTAATTTCTTTAATATTTTCTTTTTGGCTTTCTACAAAGTGATTTGTTTGTTCTGTCTTTGTTTCCCTTTCTTCTAATTTATTGGAAGTTTTACTAACGCTCTTATCTTCTTTCTTGCTTTTTGGGCTTGAAATTTTTTCAAAATTGCCCGTAAGCGCCCTTAAGTCTTCAATAAAATCCTTAGTAAACATTTTTTTATCTGAAGATTTAGTTAGTTTTATTTTTGTTTCCCCAGTTTCTATTGTTATTTCGTCAAGATTGCTGCTTTCTAGTAATTCGACAATTTGTCTAATTTTTTCTGTGTCTAGGTTACTGGAGCCTTTATCCTCAAGTTCCTCAAAATCTTTAACATCTATTTCTATCTCACTTTCTTTTTTTAAAGCTTTAATAGGGCTACTTTTTATTTTTATTTTTTTCTCAAAAAGATTTAAAGTCTTTTCAGGGAATATGCAATAACTAAGAATATCTTCTTCTGAATTTGAGTATTTACGTAATTCCTTTTTACATTCCTCAAAAATAATATTATTTTTTATAAAATTATCTGATGTTAATAAGTTTCTTTCAATATTATCCTTGATATCCTTATCGATATTTCCTTTGATTTCCCCATATTCACCCTTAATTAAAGCTTGCATTTCATCACTTACTATTTCCCATTTATTATCGCATATAACTGTGTTTAAAATTGCCTGTCCTCCAATAATTTGGCTAATTGGGGTAGTAAACGAAGGATTTCCAATTTGCATTTTAATCTCAATCATTTCTTTAAGCACTTCATCAAGTTTATCTATTTGGCCAATCTGTTCTAATTGTTTTTCGATTGCACTTATGAGCCATTTTGGTGGGATGCTTTTGTTATCAACGTCAAAAATTAGCTTTGGAAGTTTTATATCTTTTTTCAGTAAAGGATAAATCTGTGAATTTATGATTTCAAAAACAGAACTTATTTTTTCAATGTTAACATTACTTCTCGATATCAAATCTCTCTGAGAGATTACAAATGGGAATATCGGTGGGATATAATTATCAAAATATTTAGAATAAATAAAGCTTAAATCAACTCCACTACATCCGTTTTCTATCGCCTCAAAATAGTTTAATATTTGTATGCCTTTTAAATTTTTAGTACTTAAAAAAGTGTTATTTTTTATTTCCTCTGGCAAAGAAGTAAATATTTCTCTTATTTTTTTTGGAGTTAAAATTGATTCATTATCCTTTATACAAATACTACTTGCTCCTTCTTCCAAAAGCCTTTCAGCAAACTCTAAATAAAATTCTATAGGCTGGTTTTCATTATAGATTATTGATGCCTGGCACTCTGAGTTATTTTGGATTATTTCATTTATAATAAATTTCATATTTTCTATATCATTTAATGCATCATATATTCTAAAAATTTTAACTCCTGATTTTACTGACAATTTAGTGAATCTTTTTATAATATCATCAGGAAAATAATCATAACCAGTTAAGTTTTTGGCCCCAATTAATGCTTGAATTGGTGTTTTGCTAACAATTGTCCTTATGTTTTCAAGATAATACCATGGATTTTTGCCTAAGTTATTTTCAAGTAGTCTTTCAAAACTTGCTCCACCCCAAACCTCAAGGCTACTAAAACCTGCCTCGTCTAAGTTTTTAAGAAGATTTTCAATCTTTTTTAAGTTTATGTTTACTGCTCCAGTTTCTTGAAAAAGATCTCTTATAGTTGTGTCATTAATATTTAAATTTTCCATTTTCTTCATAATTATTCCTATGATGTCTTTAAGCTTCTAAAAATTTTTTCTATAGATTAATTTAAAATTACTTAACATTAACATTTTTAAGATATCAGGAATTATAAAAGGCTTTATAGCCATATTATATGCTTGATAAAAAATATTATTTGTTACAGCAAACTTATTTATAGGATATAAAAAACCCAGAAAATGTAAATAACCAAAAAAGTAAATTATTAATATACCAATAATACTTGAAGCTAAAACCGAGTATCTTTCTAGTTTATTCTTATTAGAAAAAATTTCAAAAAAGCAGGCTGTGAAATAAGAGGCAAAAATAAAGCCAATAATATATCCGCCTGTAGGACCCAATAGTGTTAAGAAGCCCGTTTTAAAGCCTGCAAAAACAGGAAGACCCAATATACCAGCAATTATATATATTGAAGTGCTTAGTAATGCAAGATTTTTGCCTAAAATAATTGAAGTAAAAATGACAGTTAAAGTTTGTAAAGTAATAGGAACTGGGGTCATTGGTAAATAAAAAAATGTATTTGCAGAAATCGCAATTAAAGTTGCAAAGACTAACGAATATATTAGTTTAATAAATATTGTTTTAAGATTAAAATATCTGTTTTTTAGCTTAACCCCAAAATCTGGAATTAACTCGAGCATCAAAAACTCTCCCATATAAACTTAAATGAAAATTAGCATGATTTATAAAAATATAAAATAAATTTTAAAATGCTAAACTTTAAAGGACGCATTAATATTTTTTAAGTTTCACTTAATCTGCTATTATTAGCTTTGTAATTCTAGCAAGATGAAACTCAATTGGAATTAATGCGTCCTTTAAAAAAAATTCTTTAAAAAAATTAACAAATATTATTGATTTGAGGTTAATATGTCATATTTTTACTCAGAAGAACAAAAAATGATAATTGAAATTTGCAGCAAACTTGTTGAAGAAAAAATCAAGCCTATGCGAGCCCAACTTGATGAAGAAGAAATTTTTCCATCAGAGATAATTAAAGAAATTGGCAGGAGTGATTTATTTAGATTGTTTATTCCAGAACAATATGGAGGTATGGGAACAGGAATTTTAGAAGTTTGTATTGCAACAGAGATTCTAAGCAAGGGCTGCTTAGGTGTTGCAACTTCTTATGCTGCTTCTGGTCTTGGTTTTCTTCCCATATTAATATCAGGAAGTGAAGAACAAAAGAAAAAGTATTTACCAGACCTTGCTAGTGGTGAGAAATTAGCATCTTTTGGCCTGACTGAGCCTGAAGCAGGAAGCGATGCGGGTTCTATTAAGACTAGAGCTGAGCTTGAAGGGGATTATTATATTTTAAATGGCACAAAGCAATGGATTACTAATGGTGGAGAAGCCGATATATACACTATATTTGCCATAACTAACCCCTCTAAAGGTGCTAGAGGAGCTAGTGCATTCATCTTAGAGAAAGGAATGGAAGGATTCTCTTTTGGCAAAAAAGAAAAAAAATTAGGGATTAGGGCAAGTGCAACAAGGGAACTTATTTTTGAAAATTGTCATGTCCCTAAAGAAAATATTATTGGTAAAGAAGGCATGGGATTTTTAATTGCAATGAAAACTCTTGATAAGTCAAGACCTGCCGTCGGTGCACAAGCAGTTGGAGTTGCTCAGGCTGCCTTAGAAGAGGCATTAAATTATTCTAAAATAAGGAATCAATTTAATGCACCAATATCATCTTTTCAAGCTATTCAGCACATGCTTGCAGATATGGCAACTAATGTAGAAGCTGCAAGACTTCTTGTTTATCATGCTGCCAAAGCAGTAGATGAAAATCTAAAAGAATCATCAAGACTTGCGGCAATGGCTAAACTTTTTGCTTCTGATGTTGCTATGAAAGTTACTACTGATGCTGTTCAAATTTTTGGTGGCTATGGATATATGAGGGATTATCCAGTTGAAAAAATGATGAGAGATGCAAAAATAACTCAGATTTATGAAGGCACAAATCAAATACAAAGAAATATAATAGCTCTTGACTTGATTAAAAACGGGTTTTAAAAAATTAAAGATTCTGAAAATTATAAATTATTTTTAGAATATCCAACTTAGTTGCTTGTCAAATAAGAAAGGGAAATGTGAAATTAAAAAAATGAATTTTAATGTTATAGTTTGCATAAAACAAGTCCCCGGAACAATTGAAGTAAAGATTGATCCTAAAACTAATACCCTCATAAGAGAGGGGATAGAAAATATTATAAACCCTTTTGATATGTATGCTATAGAAGAAGGTGTAAGAATTAAAGAAAGACTGAAAACTTCTTTTCCAGACCTTAAAGTTAATGTAATTGCTATGACAATGGGGCCTACGCAAGCAGAAAAAATCTTAAGAGATGCTATTTCATCTGGAGTTGATAAGTCAATTTTGTTATCTGATAAGGCATTTGCTGGAGCTGATACTTTAGCAACAGCTAATACCATTGCTTCTGCAATTACGAAAATAGATGATTTTAAAATAATAATTTGCGGAAAACAAACAATTGATGGTGATACGGGTCAAGTAGGTCCAGAGTTAGCCAAGTGCCTTGGCATCCCTTTTGTAGGCTATGTGAGTGAAATAAGTTACTTAGATGATTCTAAAATTAATGTAAAACAATTAAAGGATAAGAAATATGAGCTTCTTGAAGTAAATTTGCCAGTAGTGTTATCTGTGCTAAAAGAGATAAATAATCCGAGGATACCAAGTTTAAGAAATATGATGAAAGCTAAGTCAGAAATTATTGAAAAGTGGGGGTTGGGTGAGCTTGGATTAGATGAAAATGAAGTTGGCCTTCAAGGCTCAAAAACAAGGGTTATAAAAATTTTTAAGCCTGAAGTTAAAACTGAGACTAAAATTATTGAAGGAGATCCAGATAAACAAGTTGATGAGCTATATGACGAGCTAAAAAAATATTGTAAGGTTTAGTGTGTTATTTTTAGGCTAAACTTTAACTAAAATTTAGCCTAATTTAGCTTAAAAATGTAAGTGTAAAACAATAAAAATAAGAGATAAAACATAAATATATAAAAAATATATAAATATTATACAAGGCAAATATTTTATAAGATATATTAGGGAGAAAACAGGGAGAAAATTAACTAGTATGCAAATCAAAGTGTTAGAAAATTGCAATGGTTGCAAGCTTTGCAAGAAAGTATGTCAGTATGATGCAATAGAAATCATTAATAAAAAAGCAGTTATTAACGATAACTGCACGCTATGTGGAGCATGTATTGATGTTTGCAAAACCAGGTCGTTGGTTCTTGAAGGCCTGGAAAACTTAAAAAAAGATTTCAGCGGTTATAGAGGTGTTGGTGTTTTTATTGAAACAACTGATAGTGATGAGTTAATCAACGAAGCCAGCCTTGAGCTTTTATCCAAAGCAAGAGTGCTAGCTGATAAATTAAGCACAGAAGTAATTGCATTTATAATTGGAGTAGATATTTCTAAGTTATTTAAAGAAATATATCTATATGGAGCTGATAAGATTGTTTTTTCTCAAAATATAAATTTTAAGGATAAAAAAGAAGATGTTTTTGCCCAAGCTTTAACTAAAGCCATAGATGATATAAAACCTGAAATATTCTTAGCTCCAGCCACCTCTTTTGGCAGAAATGTTATTCCTTCTGTTGCATGTGCTCTAAAAACAGGGCTCACTGCAGACTGCACTGAACTTGCTATTGATGAAAATGAGAAAATACTTTTACAAACAAGGCCAACATTTGGAGGCAACATTCTTGCAACTATTGTTACTCAAAATGCTAGACCTCAAATGGCTACTGTTAGACCTCATGTTTTTAAAAAAAATATTTATAAAAATAGGGATGAAAATTTTTTTAAAGCTTTAGATGAGAAGAATTTTATAAATTTTTCAATAGACGAGAATAAAATCAAGTCTGCTTTAAAAATAATAGGGAGCTTTGAAGACAAGGAAGAAAAAATAAACCTTAACGATTATGACATAATAGTTTCTGGTGGTAGGGGCATCCAAGATGCTAAAAATTTTTCTTTACTAAAAGAGCTTGCTGATTTGCTTGGAGGTGCAGTGGGTGCTTCAAGAGCCGCAGTTGATAGTGGTTGGATTTCCTACCCTCATCAGGTAGGACAGACAGGCAGGACTGTAAATCCAAAGATATATATTGCATGTGGTATTTCAGGTGCAATTCAGCATCTTGCAGGTATGCAGACTTCGGATGTTATTATTGCTATTAATAAAGACCCAAATGCACCTATTTTTAAAGTTGCAAAAATAGGTATAGTCGGTGATGTTTTTGAGATTTTACCAAAGCTAATAAAAAAGATAAAAGAAGGTTAGCTAATCTATCAAACTTTTATAATTATTTTATAATTGTGAGACTAAATTAAAAAAGTGTAGTTTATATTTTTAAGTAATGCTTTAAGATTATTTGTTTCTAAATAAAACTCATAATTATTATTAAAATTTATTAAGATATTTAGTAAAATTTTTTCTCTTTCAACCTCTTTTTTAAGAATTGTTTTTAAAGATGTTGCATTTTTTAAAGGCAAACCATTTATTTTATTATTTTGGGTAAGTATTTTGTTATTTAAGGCACTTATGTCATTATTTATATTAATTCCAACGCCAATATTAATAAAACTTTCATTTTCATTTATTGGGTTTCTTTCAGACAATATTCCACATATTTTTTTATCTTCATAAAGAATGTCATTAGGCCATTTTATTTTAAATTTTTGGGTAGTTTCTTTTTCGAGTGCCTCATAAATGGAAGTTGCCATTATTAAATTTATCAAATTTACATTATTTTTTATTTCATTATTTATTTTTTTACTTATTTTTAAAATTAAAGTAAACCACAAGCCTCCCTTATTTGAGGTCCATGTATTTTTCCCCCTCCCACGTCCGCTTGTTTGTTCTTCAGAAATTATCAAAGTTCCATTTAAATCTTTTATCTTTTCTAAATTTATTAGATTTGCTAAGTTTGCTGCACCACTGCACTCAAGAAATTTTTTTTCAATTAAGTTTGCGTAATTGTTAGTTGAGTCAATTGTTTTAAAATAAATTATATCTTTGCATATAAAATTTGTAAGGAAATGACTCTTAAAATTTTTAATATCAAAATAGTTCATTGAGTTATAAAGAAAATGTTATGATATTTATATGTATTCCACAAATTAGCTAATTAGTTCATATAATTTTTAAATTTTAGAATAATATTTGTTTGACTTACAGTTATTCACAGTTATCTAAAATTGAAACATAAAATAGTATATGACGTCAGTTACTTCAAAAAATGAGCTGTTATCTATGCTTTTAAAATAACAAAGCTGTAAAATTTAACAAAAATATTTGCATCAAACTAATAATATATTTTAGTATCTTAATAACTAACTTACAAATATTCTCATATTTGTAAATATAAAAGTGTAAATAAGTGTGAAATCAAATATTTAATATAACAAATGAGCTAGCATGAAATAAATAAAAGCGTGTCAGTAATGTTAATAATAAATAATAATAAGTAGGCAAATATTATAAAATGATGGTAATAAAATCTATAACTCTTGATTTTATAATGTTTTATAATATTTGAAAGTATTTAAAAATAATTTTTGAAATGGTAAGAAAATGAAATTAAGCAAGGAAGATATAAAGAAAATAATCCCACATAGAGAGCCTTTTTTATTTATTGATGAAATAGTTGAGATTTCCCCAGGAAAGTCCGTTAAAGCAATAAAGTATGTTAAGGGTGATGAGTTTTATTTCAAAGGACATTTTCCTGAAAACCCAATCATGCCTGGAGTTATAATAATTGAAACAATGGCTCAAGCAGGTGCTGTATCATTATTGATGCTTGAACAATATAAAGGTAAACTTGTTTTATTTGCAGGTATAGATAATGCCAAGTTTAAGAAGATAGTACGACCTAATGATGTACTTGAAATGGAAGTGGAAATAATAAGTTTAAAAATGAACGTTGGAAGAGCGAAAGCCGTTGTGAAAGTAAATAATGAATTAGCCTGCAGTGCGGAACTTTTGTTTTATGTCTCATAAATTACAAAATAATACTCAAGATTAGCAAATAGCATATAAAATTCTGAAATAGCAATAAAAAAACTTTAAGGGATAGGATGAGTTACTTAAGAAAACACGCAAGCTTTCCCCCAGCGAGTAAAAGCTTGCTTAAAGTTTTAAGGCTTTAGCTCTCCTCTTGAAAGAGGAACCATGCCCGCTTCGCCTTCAAATGGTTTTCTTAAGTAACTGTATTCTAGCCAAATAATTTATCTTTATCACGGAATTTTAGGTGCTTATGATTAATAAAATAATAATGAAAATAACCATTAGGTAATAATTTATGGAGAAAATAGATAATGTAAAGTTAAATAAGGATAAGCGTGATACTAATGTGGTGAAAGGCGATAATAAAAAAAATATTGTTTTAATGTTTCCAGGTCAGGGTTCTCAATATTTAAAAATGGGTTTTGATTTTCTAAATTTAGATAAGGATTTAGGATTCAAAAAATATCTTGACATTGCATCAGAAAAAACAAAATTCGATATTTTACAAATAATCAGTAATGAAAATGGTGATGGCTTTGGGAATAACCTAGGTCAAACTTTTTTTAGTCAAGTTTCAATTCTTGGTCTAAGCTGTTTTTTAAGTGATTATTTATTTAAATTCTTAGGATTAAACAAAAATAATATTTTATGCTCGTTAGGGCATAGTCTTGGAGATTATAGTGCCCTATATTCTTGTGGCTATTTCTCATTTGAAGATGTCTTAGATATTGTTATTTATAGAGCAAAGTTAATGTCCAAGGCTAATGAAACATTGGAAGGGGCAATGGCTGCTATCATAGGTATTGATTCTGATGAGCTAGCAAATATCATAAATGAATTTAATGACTTAGATAATAAATATCATAAAGTTTTTATTGCAAATTATAACGACTATACTCAGTCAGTAATTACTGGTAAAAAAGTAGATGTTGAAAAATTTTTAGACTTTTTAAAAAGTAAATCTAATGCTAAAGCTATTCCACTTAAAGTAAATACAGCTTCACATTGTCCTTTGATGCAGCAAGTTTCTGTTAAAATGGGAGAATATTTAGAGAGGATTACCTTAAAAGAACCTATTGTTAAATTTTATTCTTCATCACAGTTAATTTTTCCTTCAACATCTATGATTAAAGATGTTTTAAAAAACCAATTAATTTCACCAATAAATTGGGTTAAAAGTATAGAATTTTTACTTACCTCAAACAGCGAAATCTTTATAGAGGTTGGGCCTGGTAAGGTGCTTTCAGGGCTTGTTAAAAAAATAGCTGCAAAAAATGGCAAGAAAGTTGAGATATTTAATACAGATAATTTACTTGAAATTGAGAATATAAAAAAATTTTTTAATTTTTAGAATAAGGATAAAAGTTTTAAAAGGAAGTTTAGTCAAAAATATTTGAAATACTAAATCCAAGGTTAAACGAAAGGGAAAAAATGAAGCTTAAAGATAAAATTTGTATTGTTACCGGTGGTGCAAGAGGCATAGGCAGGGAAATAAGCCGGTGTTTTTTAGAAGAAGGAGCGTTAGTGGTGATATTTGACACTAATGAGGAGGAAGCACAAAAGACCGCTAAGGATTTTGCAGCAAAATCCTATAAAGATAAATTTTTCTTTTATAAAGCAGACGTAACAAATGAACATGATATAGAAGAAAAAATGAGTGATATTTATTTAAAATTTACTAAGATTGATATTTTAGTTAATAATGCAGGAATAACGAAAGATAATCTTGTTTTAAGAATGGAAGTAGGTGATTTCAAAAAAGTTTTAGATGTTAACTTAATAGGAACTTTTATTTGTGCAAAAGTAGCTTCAAGATATATGGTAAAACAAAAACATGGAAAGATAATAAACATGTCGTCGGTAATAGGGCTTCATGGAAATGTGGGGCAAAGTAATTACTCTGCGTCAAAGGCAGGTGTTATTGGTTTTACGAAATCATTAGCCAAAGAACTTGCAAGCAGAAGTATTAATGTGAATGCTGTTGCACCTGGATTTATAGATACAGAGATGACTAAAAAACTTGATGAGAAATATAAAGAAAAAATAATTCAGCAAATCCCAATGGGTAAATTTGGAACCCCAGAAGATGTTGCAAAAGTTGTTCTGTTTCTTGCTAGCAATGATTCAGATTATTTAACAGGAGAGGTAATTAGGATTGATGGAGGAATGGCGATATGATGAGTTCTAATTTAAAAAGCAAAAAAAGAGTTGTTGTAACAGGTGTTGGAACTGTTAATCCAATAGGGCTAGATAGTAAAGAATTCTGGGGGAACTTATTAAAAGGAAAATCCGGGGTATCAAGGATTGATAAGTTTGATACAGATAAAATTGAATCAAAAATAGCAGCTCAAGTTAAAGGTTTTGAGCCCCAAAATTTTATTGGGGCAAAAGAATTAAAAAGAATGGATAGATTTTCGCAATTTGCGGTAGTTGCTACTTTGATGGCGCTGGAAGATAGTAATTTAAAGATTAATGATCATAACTGTGAGGAAGTAGGAGTTTTTATTGGTAGTGGGGTAGGAGGATTAGCAACAATTGAAGAACAACATCAAAAGTTACTAGAAAAAGGTGCAGATAGGATAAGTCCATTCCTTATACCAATGATGATATGTAATATGGCAGCTGCTCAAGTTTCCATAATCACATCTGCTAAAGGCCCGGTTAGTACCACTACAACTGCTTGTGCCGCTAGCTCAAATGCGATAGGGGATGCTTTTGAAGTAATTAAAAGAGGAGCTGCTAAAGTTATGATAGCTGGTGGAAGTGAAGCGGCAATTACACCACTAGGGATGGCTGGTTTTTCATCTATGCATTCGTTATCAACAAGGAATAATGAGCCAGAAAAAGCATCTAGGCCATTTGATCGTGATAGAGATGGTTTTGTAATGGGTGAAGGTGCAGGTATTCTAATCCTTGAGGATTTGGAATATGCTTTAAAAAGGGGAGCAAGAATTTATGCCGAAGTTTCTGGATATGGAATGGCTGGCGAAGCATATCACATTACTGCATTAGAGGAATCGGGCTACAACGTTGCAAGGTGTATGAAAAATTGCCTTATGGAAGCTAATTTTGATAAGGAGCAAGTTGATTATATTAATGCTCATGGAACATCAACTCCATTAAACGACTTTGTTGAGTCAAATGCCATAAAGAAATTCTTTGGTGATTATGCTTATAAGTTAAATATAAGTTCTACAAAATCGATGCATGGACATTGTCTTGGAGCTGCTGGTGCCATTGAATCTATTGCAACAGTGTTAGCTATAGCAAATCAAATAATACCACCAACTATAAATTATGAAAATAAAGATGAAAAGTGCGATTTAAATTATACCCCTAATAATCCTGTTAAAAGAGATATAAGAGTGGCACTTAAAAATTCTATGGGTTTTGGCGGTCATAATGTTACTTTAGCTTTTAATAAATTTGAATAAAAACTTTAATAAATACTTTTAAATAAATTGATATGAGCATTTTTGTTTGCAACTCGTGTAAAAAAGAAATTGATGAGGAGCAATTTTTAGAAAATTTAAATGTTTGTCCAAATTGTGGTAAGCACTACTATTTAGATTCATGGTCTAGAATTAAAACTTTAACTGATGAAAATTCTTTCAATGAAATTGGAAAAGAAATAAATTCAGTGGATTTTTTAAATTTTACAGATTTAAAATCATATAAATTAAGACTTGAAGAAGCAAGACAAAAATCAAAAGTGTCTGAGGCTATTATTGTTGGAAGTGCTAAAATATCTGGCTTTGATGTTGGAATTGGTGTCATGGATTTTAGTTTTATGGGAGGAAGTATGGGAAGTGTTGTAGGTGAAAGGATAAAAAGACTTGCTGATTATGTAATATCCAAAGAAATTCCCTTAATTATTGTTTGCGCTTCGGGAGGAGCAAGAATGCAGGAAGGCATAATATCATTAATGCAAATGGTAAAAACAGTTTCTGCAGTAAAAAGGGTTAAAGAAAAAGGGCTGTTGTATTTAAGTATAATTACAGATCCCACAACTGGTGGAGTTAGTGCTAGTTTTGCTACTGTGGCAGATATAATTATATCTGAGCCTGGTGCATTATTTTGTTTTGCTGGACCAAGAGTAGTAGAGCAGACTATAAAGAAAAAGCTTCCTGAAGACTTTGGACTAGCTGAGAGAAATTTAAGAAATGGTCAGGTTGACATGATTTTAAATAGAAAAGATTTAAAACCAACGTTAGCAAAATTATTAGGCATATTTACTAAGGAAGATAAAAGTTTGATTGATAAATAATGTTAGATAAAATAAAAGCACAAGATAACGGATAACAATAAGTATTAATAACAAATATTGATAATGAATAACCATACTAATGTGAATAACGATAACAAAGATAATAAAATTGAAAACTTAACTTCAAAATTAAACAAGATAAATATTTTAAAAAAGTTTAGTTTGCTTTCAAAGTTAAGCTTCAAAAATGCGAGAACTAATTTAGTTTCTTCTATTAAAAATTTAAAGAGAGAAAATAGAATTTTAGAAAAGACTTGGGAAATAGTAACACTCTCACGGAATGAAAATAGGCCAAAAACTATTGAATATATTAATGGCATTTTTGAAGATTTTGTGGAATTGTCAGGCGATAGGCTTTGTGAAGATGATAAAGCTATTGTTGGAGGATTTGCCAAGCTGGGCGAAAGAAGTGTAGCTGTCATAGGACATAATAAAGGAAAAAATATTAAGGAAAGAGTTGAGTTTAATTTTGGGATGCCAAATCCTTCAGGCTATAGGAAAGCAATGAGAATAATGGAAATTGCACAGAGGTTTAATTTTCCTCTTATAACTTTTATTGATACACCAGGTGCTAATCCAGCTATTGAAGCGGAAGATCATGGCCAGGCTTCTGCAATATCTCATAGTATTGAATTTATGCTTAACTTAAAAATTCCGGTTATTTGTATTTTTATTGGAGAGGGAGGTAGTGGAGGGGCGCTTGCTTTAGCTATTGGCAACCATCTTGTTATTCTTGAAAACTCAACTTACTCTGTAATATCTCCTGAGGGCTGTGCTGCTATTTTGTGGAAAGACCAAAAAGAAGTAAAAAAAGCAGCAGCGATGCTTAAATTAACTGCTATAGATCTTTATAAATTAGGTGCAGTGGACAAGATTTTAAGAGAGCCTAAAGGGGGAGCACAAAATTCTCATGAAAAAATGATTCACATACTAAAAAATTATTTAAAGAATATATTAACTGAGTATGATAAATATAGTGGTGAAGAATTAAAAGAGCTTAGAATGAAAAAATTTGAAAGTTTTGGATTTTTTTCCTAAAGTATTTTTAATTTCCTACAACAAGCATAATTGACTCATTTGGAAAAATAAAATTATTTGCTTGTGGGAACTGCTGAAGAACAATATCTTTTTGAACATCGTATGCAACTTTAGTGTAACTTATTTCAAAAGGAATATTTGCCAAGTCAAGAATATTTTTTGCATCTTGAATTGACATGTTTGTTAAGTCGGGGACTTGAATTAAATCCTGACTAGTAGATATATAAATAGTAACGTTACTATTTATATTTACCTCTGTGCCTGCTGGTGGATAAATACTTTTTACTATCCCTGGAGCCAGTGTTTTATCAGGAATTTTTGTAATTAAAACATTAAGTCCCATAGCTTCAAGTTGTGAGACTGCATTCATTAAGTCATATCCTTCTACGTTTGGTATTAAAAGAGGCTCCTTGCCCGAGCTAACTTCTAATACTACTTTGTCTTTTAGGTTAATGCTTTTACCATATGAAGGAGACTGGTTTATTATTATATCCTTTGGAAAGTAATCAGAACTTGACCATTCTATTTCAATATTATTTAAGCCCAGGTTTTCTAAAATTGTTTTTGTCTCTTCTACATTTAAACCAATAAGATTTGGGATAATAACATCTAAACTTTCTTCGGGACCAAGACTGGTTATAACTTTGACAGAACTATTTTTTTTAATCTTTACTCCTGAAGCAGGGGATTGACTTATTATAAAATCTTCAGGAATACTTTCATTATGCTCCTCTCCTTCTTTAAGAAGTTTTAAGTCCATAGAGCTAAGGGTATTTTGGGCGCTTTGGTAGCTCATATTTATAATTTCCGGAGTAGACGTGTAACTTAGCTCAGCTTTTAAATTATTGTAATTTAAAAAATTAATAATAAATAAGGTTAAAAAAATTACTATTAAAGGAATTGCTATTCCTTGAGTTAAATAAAATAAATTTCTATATTTCCTAGCATTTTTTTTATCTAAAGTTTCGCCAGTAGATTCATAAGCAAGATTTTCTTCTGAAGTCTTAGTTTTATTACCATAAATTTTTAAATTAGCTATTTTCTTTATCAAAGATGTTTCTTTTTGCTTTTTTTCTGTCAAATGTTTTTTTTCAATATTTAAAGGTTTATTTTCAATAAAATTTATAAGATCTGCTTTTAATGCCGAGACGCTTTCATATCTTGCAGCAGGATTTTTTTCAAGACAATGCATGACGATTTTTGAAAGTTTACGGGGAATTGTTGGAACTAGCATGGATGGTTCAATAGGCTTTTCGTTAACATGCTTTAAACTTATTTCAATGGAGTTCCCCCCTCTAAATGGAACATCCGCGGTCAGCATCTCATAGATGACAATTCCAAGGGAGTATAAGTCAGAAGAATAATTTAAAAGTTTACCTTGTGCTTGTTCTGGAGAAATATAATAAGATGTCCCCAGAATGTTTAAAGTTTTTGTGCTATCTTCTATTAATAATTTTGCAATTCCAAAGTCAGTTATTTTTACAACACCATCTTTTGTCACTATTATATTTTGTGGTTTTATATCTCTGTGGATAAGATTATTTTTATGTGCTACTTCAAGTCCGTTGCATATTTGGATCGCATACCTAGCAGCTCTATAGGGATTTATAATACCCCATCTTTCAATTATTTCATGCAAGTTTAAACCTTCCACATATTCCATGCAAATAAAATAAGAGCTATTAAAAGAACCCCAATCAAAAATTGAAACTATGTTTTGGTCATTTAAACGAGCTAAAATTTGTGCTTCTCTTTTAAATCTTATAACGAAATTCTTATCAGATGCATAAACTTCTGAAAGGATTTTTATGGCTACTTTTCTTTGAAGTTTTAAATCCTGTGCCAGGTAGACATCAGCAAAACCCCCGCTGCCGACCTTATCTATTATTTTATATCTATCAGAGATTATTGTTCCTATCATTTATTTTTATATATAATAAATTAAACTGATTTTTGATTTCATATATTAAAAGATAACTTACTTTACAAGTTTAAATTTTAATTATTATTATTGTTATATTATCGTACCCGCCATTTTTTAATGCTTCTGAAAGTAAAGAATTGGCTATTTTTTCCGATGAATAATTTTTATTTTTATCAATGATTTTTTTGATAGCAAAGTCTTCTAACATTGAATTTAAGCCATCTGAACATAAAAGTATTATATCCTTATCTTTAGGGTAAAATTTTAAACTTTCAAGAGCTGGTATTTCATTTTCGCCTATTACTGAAGTTAAGTAATTTCTTTGTGGGTGACTAAAAGTTTCTTCGTAACTTATAATGCCATTTTTATATAACTGGAAAACCAATGTATGATCTTCAGTAAGTAAATTTAATTCATTTTCTCTAGAGAGATATAATCTACTATCTCCCACATGAATCACGTAACCTATATTATTATTTACAAAGAGAGAGGTAAAAGTAGTCCCCATTCCAGAATATTCTTCATTTTCAAGGCTAAGTTTATATAATTTTTTATTTGCTATTTTAAGAGCTTTTTTTAAACTTTTCTGAATCTCATCTTCGGAGAAGTCTATTAGTAGTTTTTCTTCAGCATAATTTCGTGTTAAATTTTGTTTTTTAGTATCTATAGTTTTTTCATTAAATTTAGAATTAACTATTTGTCTAAAAGAATTTAGGAAGAATTCTATAGCTTTACTGCTGGCAATTTCTCCCGCGTTATGACCACCCATTCCGTCGGCAATTATAAATAAATTACCATCAGCATAATAACAGTCTTCATTTATAGTTCTTATTTTCCCAATATCACTTATTCCAAAATATTCCATACAGATATTATAGATAATTATTGGATTAATAAAAATAATAAATCATATTAGATGAAATTAGATAAAGCCACTATATTGTTAAATACCTTATATGCTTAAACTCTTTAAATACTTATCAAATGAAACAATATAATTTATTTCATAATATTCCATTGTGGCAACATGAATGGCCCCCCTGGGATAAATACTCTATTTTTTTCGTTAATTTTAAATTCTTTTAAAGAATCAGTTGAAAGGTCATCTATATTTGTAGAAAAATCATATATCGTACTACATAAATCACATTTGAAATGGCCATGATTAGCAACTTTGGCATTTTTGATTCAATTTAAAAAACCTTTACATAAATATTTGTTATATAATTATATTAATTATAAATTATAATCTTTACAATTTTAATTTTGCTTTAAACCTTTCCCATGTCAAGTGTTTTTATTAAAACTTGTCAGGATACTAGACCGTTTGGATGCATTAGTATCCGTTAGTGATATGAATCTTCCAGGATTTAAATTTCATAAATTGTCTGGCAATGGGAAAAATATTTGGGCAGTATCAATTAGTGGAAATTGGAGAATAACTTTTTATTTTGAAAATGAAGATGCTTATGTTGTTGATTATCTTGATTATCATTAAGGAGGAAAAATGTTAACCAAAAGAAAACCTATCCATCCAAGGGAACTTTTTAAGGAAGAGGTTTTAGTTCCATTAGGGCTTACTTTTACTCAGGCGTCTATAAACCTGGGGGTATCTAGAAAAGCCTTATCTGAATTTTTAAATGGGCGTTCTTCTTTAAGTCCTGAAATGGCTGTAAGAATAGGAAAAGCAACTAGGACTTCTCCTGAAAGCTGGTTGAATATGCAAACTAAACTTGACTTATGGGAAGCTCAGAAAAGAAATCCAAAGGTAGTTCCTTTTCCAGTAAAAGAGGATTTTAATGAAAGTGAAGATGGGCAGAAAATGCAAATATTATAGCTAGTTTAAATCATGATAATTTTTCATTATAGGCATTTTACTTTGACCTCTATGAAGCTTCAAGCTAAGGTTACGCCTGAAATAAATATGCTGTTAAATAATTAAAAATTTTTATTCTTGACAAGTGAACCAAAGTTCATTAATATAATAATGAACAATGGTTCACTTAATTTATGGAGGTGATTTTTATGCCAAGAGGAGATGGAACAGGACCAGCAGGAATGGGTCCTATGACAGGAAGAGGTGCAGGCTATTGCGCAGGTTATTCAGTTCCAGGTTTTG
>Ga0255345_1001400_pt1 | contig 35104 bp, 26 predicted proteins | sample wastewater_treat_6_FD_192415 | JGI IMG/M metagenome (GOLD analysis project Ga0255345, IMG submission 192415) | Wastewater microbial communities from Lulu Island WWTP, Vancouver, Canada - plant20 | ecosystem: Engineered > WWTP > Wastewater > Unclassified | place: Canada: Vancouver, British...
CGCGCTGAGCTGGAAAGAGGTCTTGTTGGGACTACGGGAGCGGGGGATGGAGGAGCCGAAGCTGGCGATCGGGGATGGAGGGATGGGTTTTTGGTCCGCGTTAAGGGAGGTATACCCTCAAACAAGAGAACAGCGGTGTTGGGTCCATAAAACGGCGAACGTATTGAACCAGCTGCCGAAGAAACTCCACCCGATGGCAAAAAAGATGCTCCAGGAAATCTATCTATCGCCGGACAAAGCCCAAGCGGAAAGAGGCATAGGAAGATTCGGTAACGTCTTCGAGGACAAATACCCCAAAGCGGTGAAGAGTCTAACGAAAGACGCGGGGGAATTGCTGACATTCTATGATTTTCCAGCAGCGCACTTCCAGCATATCAGAACGACGAATCCGATAGAATCGAGCTTTTCGACTATACGGCTCAGGACAAAAAAGATGAGGAAATGTGGCAACCGAAAAACAACGTTAGCGATGATGTACGAATTATCCCAACAGGTGGAGAAGGGGCGGCGCAAACTGCGGGGATTCAAAGAGATTCAATACGTTCTGGAAGGGAATCAGTATCTCAACGGTTCAAGAATGAAAAATGTAGTCGTTTAACGGATTGATGGAGGATACGCTCGATTTCGCTTATTCCACAACATTTGACAATAACTCCGATATTTATGTACAATGGCAGTAATAACTATACCTCACCGATTTAACTCGAAAGAGAATCTGATTGGTTTTTCTTCCTCTGCTGTTTTACAGAAGGAAAGATAAACATCAATCAAGTCATTTATTATGATATTTCCGCTTTTAATTTGTCTTTATGTTATTAACAACAGCATTTTCGATTACCCGTACTCAGTTTGTTGTAATCAGGAGGGCACATAATTACATTATGAAAATTTTATTCATAACTCATGATATCGGTATTTACGGGGCCGCAAGGAGTTTAAGCTTACATATAAAATCTCTGCTAACGAACGATATCGTAAAAAAAGAAGACATTTTCCTTCTTTACGCGAAACCCTTTTTAAAATTTACGTCAATAAAACCTGAAATGTTGAAAGGGCTCAATTATAAGAAATCAATACTACTTCCGTCGAGTAGAATTCATAAAGGACATGAAAAGTCTTTATATAATACTTTTAAATATATGGTTAAAAACATAGTCTCAATAATTTACTGTTTTTTTTATTTAAGATTACTATTGAAGCATTTGAAACCCGACTTAATTCATTTAAACTCTCTCACAATATGGCCTTTACTTTTTATCTTACCTAAAAAATATAAGACAATTATCCACATAAGGGAAATCTACAATGAGAATGTAAATATAATGACCAAAAAACTCCTTCGGAAAGCATTGTTAAGAGCCTACAAAATTATTGGAATTGACGAAGGCGTCAAAAAAGCCTTACGTGGAATCGCAAAAGATGTCGAAGTTCTCAGAAACCCTTTTGATATGGAGAATGCGAGGATGCTCAGAGAGACAGATCGAAAAACACTGTATGAGCGGATTAACTTGAGTCCGGAATTGAAAACTGTTGCTTTGATTGGAAGAATTCAACCAATAAAAGGTCAATCCTTTTTTATTGATTTAGCTGAGGCTTACTATGACAAAGAAAACACGCTTTTTTTAGTTATCGGTACTAGCGGAAATTCTAATTATTATTCTCTCGTTTCAGAAAAAGCGAAAAAATGCGCGAATTTAAGGATTCTCGGAGGATTCGATGAAATGGACGTTATTTTTCCAATCCTTGATGTCATCGTAAGATGTGAAGATTTTTTACCTCTTGGAAGAACAGTTTTCGAGGGCTACTATGCAGGCTGCTCTGTTCTATTACCTGTTAAGGAGGAAGATGATATTACGGAGATTAGGCAATTTCTAAATGACGGTATCTGGCTTTATAAAGCAAGAAATATCACTGATATATCCGAAAAATTAAAACAAATTTTGGATAGCAATAATTCCTTTAGAAATCGACCGAGTGGAAACCTAAAGCGGTATTCTCAGGAGTTTATGAAAATACTAGGTATATACGGAGTTACAACGAAAAAGCAGAGAGAAGGACAAGATGAACACAATGACATAACCAAAAATCAGGCGAGAGGTCTTACAGGCTAAAAGGTGGATACGGAGTGAATGATTGTTGTTTAAAGACAGAATAATAAGGTCCAATAGTATTGAATTAACGGGGCCTAGCAGGGGACGAGAGTCATACTAAGCATAGCCCTTAAAGAACAAAATCGACGAATAATATAGAAAAGACCAAAACGCTACGGGATGAAGAAGGAAGAAGGCTGGTCTACCGAAATGGATATCACTATCACCGAGAACGCGAGATACAAACGGGAGTCGGGCTCGATAAATGTCAATCAGCCAATAGTGGGTTTTTATCCATACCTACGAGGAAATACAACCCCAAGCGGGGAAGAGCCTGCCGAGAAACGCGGAAGAATTGCTAACTTTCTATGATTTTCTAGCAGCGCACTTCCAGCATATCAAAACAACAGATCCGATAGAATTGAGTTTTTATACCAAACGGCTCAGTATAAAAAAATGAGGAACTGCGGCGACCGGAAAACAACATTAGCGATGATGTACAAATTATCCCAGCAGGTCGAGAAGGGGTGGCGCAAACTGCGAGGATTCAAAGAGATTCGATATGTTCTGGTAGGGATGCCATATTTCAACGGTTCAAGAATGGAAAACGTTGTCGTTTAACGGATTGATGGAGGATACGCTCGATTTAACGTTTTTTTACAATATTTGACAATGACTTCACCTTTTTTTACACGTCTGTATGGCTTAATCATAACCCATTAGAATTTCGATAACCGGAATGCATTTGGGAGGTTAAAGTGGAAAACCTGCAAATTTGCCAACGATGCGTTATGGATACGACGGATCCCGAAATAAAATTCGATGAAAGAGGTATTTGTAATCATTGTAAAACAGCTGAACAGGCACTGAACAGGCCCCCATTAAGTCTTTCTCCGATGGAGAAAGAGGCAGAGCTTCTTTCGATTATACATAACATAAAAACGGAAAGTAGTAGTAAGAAATATGACTGCATTATTGGACTAAGTGGTGGTGTTGATAGCACTTACGTGGCGTACAAAGTCGTAGAATTAGGCTTAAGGCCTTTAGCTATCCATTTCGACAATACCTGGAATTCAACCATTGCCGAAGCAAATATCGACAATATCTGTAGTAAATTACATATTGACCTTTTCCGCTATAAAGTAGAATGGAATGAGTTTAGAAACCTGGAACTAGCTTTTTTGAAAGCTTCTACTCCTGACTTAGAAATCACTTCAGATCACGGAATCGTCTCCTTACTAAACCAGCAAGCAGCAAAAAACAACCTGTCTTTCATTATTAGCGGCTTAAACTCTTCAACGGAGTCTATTTTGCCTCCAAGTTGGTCTCGCGGGCATTATGATTGGAAATACATTAAGTCAGTTAATAAAACGTACTCAAGATGTACTTTGAAAGCTTTCCCCCACACCTCTTTTACTAGCACTATATTCTACCGAAAGATTCGAAAGATTAAATGGCTCCACATTTTGAATTATCTAAACTACAATAAAAGTGAAGCTAAAGAACTAATCACGAAAGAGCTCGGATGGCAAGACTATGGCGGAAAGCATTACGAATCTATTATAACGAAGTTTTGGCAGGGTTATATTCTTCCAGTAAAATTCGGATTTGATAAAAGAAAAGCACATTTATCCAGCTTAATTATCTCCGGCCAAATAACACGCGAACAAGCATTAGAAGAGCTAAAACACCCCGCTTACCCCCCTGAGGAATTGGAGAATGATATCAGGTTCTTCTGCTCGAAAATGGAAATATCGCTTTCTGAATTCCGAAAAATAATGAAAAGTCCCCCGAAAACTTTCTGGGACTATTCTTCTTATGAAAAAACATGGTATTATGTTTTTTTAAATTATTTATGGAAATTGATAAAACGGCCGAAAGGCGCACCGTGATACTGTGTCAAATTGAATCTGGCCTAATAGTTTACAAGTTCTCCCACACTTTATATGGACAAGAACAAAGTTGCAGACAATAAGGAATTGGATGCTGAAGGACTATGATAGAGTCCCAAATGAATACTATCCGTTGGTAGGAAATAAAAGTGGAATAGAGACTTCCGTTTTTTTTCGAGCAACTGCTTGGATTAGTGGAACCGTGGTACATTAGCGATGTAGAACAAAAAGGGCTGGAAATACACATCCACGTTGACTTCAAACGGGGAGCGAAATTCATCTATAAAGGCGAGCTGTGTAGTGTCCACGATACGGTTATCCGAGAATGGCGGCATATGAACCTGTTTCAGTATAAGACCTATCTGCACGCGCGTGTCCCGAGAATCTATACGCCGGATGGTGTCAAACAAGTACAAGTACCCTGGGCTCGGGAAGGAAGCGGATTCACACTTTTCTTCGAAGCGCTGCTCCTTTCTTTGGCTCAAGTAACCAGCGTAGCGCAGATCCATCAGTTATACGACGTAAGCGAAAACCGTATTTGGAGGGTGTTAGAGCACTACATAGAGAAAGAAGTTGACTTTCAGGATTTCTCAGAAGAACCGGTTACCACACTCTCCATAGATGAAGTGGCGCACAAAAAAAGGGCATGTTTACCTGACCGGCTTCATGGACTTAGAACGAGCCAAGGTGGTCCACGTTGTGAAGCTTCTCAACGACGTACTGGATAGTATTCGACGCAGAGAACACAAAGAAAACATCCCGAGGTTCAACAAAATTCGCTATCTACTTTTGAAAGACCCCAAAAAGCTCAAAAAGAGTCAAAGAGAACGACTGGATGAATTCTTCACCCAGGCTAACCTGGATACAGTAAAGGCGTACAACTTGATCCAAATGTACAAAAAAGGGTACAAATACAAAAAGCCATCCTGGGCAGGTAGATTTTTCCATCATTGGATCAAGCTCTGCCAACAATAGAAAGTCCCCGAAATGCTGAAGGAGGCTCAAGCGATTATGACTCATCTGAAAGGCATTATGGCCTATTTCACCTACCGGGTGACCAACGCCGTGATGGAAGGGAACAATTCCAAGCTGAGAACGATTACAAAACGCTCCTATGGATTCAAGACACTTCGATACCTGAGGTTGATGATCTTCTTGGTCTTCGGGAAACTCAAGTTCGATGTACCAAGGCTGGCATAACTATTTTCCTGCCCATTTGACTTGGAAGAGAACCGTATTTTCAATTGTGGGAGCAGGGAGAAAAAACCGCCTAATTTTGTCCATTTTTCTTGTTGAACCCATTTTTATCTTGATTACTCAACATGTGCGTGGTCATTACAAAAACCAGATAAGCGAAAAACTGAATGAAATCGGTCTTTGAAGAGAAAGTGAACACGAAATAAGGAAAATCGGTACCCCATCTCAAATTATTAAGTATCACCAAAATAATAAGGAGGAGGGGTACCGACATAACTATTGTACCACTAATAAGACAGATCGTCCAGGAAAGGTTCGGAACGTTTTTCGACAGCATCGAAAACTTATTTTTAGTTCCGCTTTCTGCAATCTCACGAGGAGTTCTGGGTAACGATGAAAAACCTCTTGTTCTCGCTCTTCAGAAGACAGATGGTGGGGGAAGGCACAAGCCGACACCGCCACATTCTGGTCATCGACGACACCCAGATCGCTCGCCGAGGGAAGTTGATACCGTTTGCTTCCAAGCATTATGACCATTGCGACAAAAGGTTTATCCTTTCTCAGGTCATCCTGACCATAGGTGAGGTAAAGAACAAGGTCTTCCAACCGTTGGAGATGCTCTTTGCTAAACCTTCAAAGGAGGAAGGCGAACCCTATCGCTCTAAGATAGAGATGGCCATATCCTGGCTCAAAGATCATTCCATACGCGGCGCGATAATCATCGCAGACAGCTGGTACACGAATGCGCCCTTGATAGAATCTTGCAAGAAGCTGTTCGAGTCAGACTTCATCGGCCGGTTCAAGAGCAACATCATTCTATGTATTGATGGGGAATGGAAGAAAGTGAAGGATTTGGTGGCTAACGCGCCTATGAACCGTACGTTTAGGTTAGGAAATAAGGTTATCCGCTATCATTCTTTTGATGCCAAGGTTCAATCCTTAAGAATACTGGTGAAAGTCGTGGTGACGGAACTCGAAGATGGTTCACGAGCCCTTTTAGCCTGTACCGATAGAAACCTTCCGAGCGAGGCGATCATCGAGTACTATTCTCTTCGATGGACGATAGAATCCTTTTTCAAATTTGCGAAGCAGAACCTCTCTTTGGCGAAATGCCATTCGCGTGATGAAAGCGCGCAAAGCCATTTTTTGATCCTAATAGCTATCGCTTATCTGATTTTCAATGACCTACTAAGAATACTACAAACATCAGAAGATAACTTGACCCATTGCGAACTTTTTTATGTCATTAGACTGGCTTTTTCGATTTTCGCTGTAACCTATTTCTCTCGGCCTTCTGTAAGAACAACGGAATCCATTTTCTCTGAGTGCAGCTATTCAAAGGCTTCACAGCGATTGTTGGTTTTGCTGTTACATCCACGCACAGGATGAGTAAGATATGCCAACTTAAAAGTTGGCGTTCCCAGACGTTCCCAAGCGCAGCATCCAGGCGTAAGCGCCCCTTCTTCCCGCGAGGGCGCGATACGCTTCTATGAAAGACAAAAAGCGGATCGCGGGGTCGTATTATAAGCCACTTACCCCGCGATGAACCACAAAGTCCGGCGTTCCCAGGAAACCTGCCAACTAAAAGCTGGCGTTCCCAGGGCGTTTCTCTATGTTCTCTCTGTGCTCTCTGTGTACTCTGTGCGAAACCATCTTTTGATTTTGAAAAGACATGCCAACTTAAAAGTAGGCGTTCCCAAAGCGTTCCCAAGCGTTTCCAGCAGCGCGACCCCAAAAGCCCAAAAGGCTCTCCGATTGCAAAGTTGGCGCCACCAGGTGCTCCGGTGAGGAGCTATTATTCCTCTCTATTTGCCTATGAATCTCCCTGAAACGCTGAGTCGCGAGAACGCGTTTTCTTTCCGTTGCGAGAAACAAGTCCGGTGAAAACTAGGAGGATCAGGGCCAAGCTGCCCGAAAGAATCAAAGCCGGTGAGACGGTGTAAGCGTCGGATAGCCAGCCGACGAAGGTATTTCCTATCGGCGAAGACCCCGTGAAAACCAGCGCGTAGAGGCTCATCACTCGTCCTCGATATTCATCGTCCGACAACACCTGCATGGATGAATTCGCCGTCGTGGTGAAAGCGGTGTTGAGCATCCCGATTCCGGCGACCAAGACGACGGCGAGCCCATACTGTTTCGTGAGTCCGGTCATAATGAGCAGCAGCGCCGTCAGGATTGGCAGAGCGCGTAACAATCCCTGGCGGATTCCTTTTCGACTGTTCGAGGCTAAGAGCAAGGAGCCGATGACGGCGCCCACGCCTAAACTCGCCATCAGAAAACCGTATCCGGATGCGCCCAAGCCCAATTGATTCCTGGCCAGCACCGGAATCCACACGTTGTAGTTCATCGTAAAAATGCTGGCGATAGCGAGAAGCGCGATCGTTTCAAAGAGTGTACGGTGACGCAGGACGTACCGAAGTCCAGCTAATAACTCGGGTAGCACGCGCTCGCGCGTTTTCCTAAATCCCACATTAGGGAGCTCGATCTTCCACAACCCGATCAACACCGCGAGAAAGGTGACACCGTTGATAAAAAAGCACCAGCCCGCGCCCACCCATCCCATCATCATACCCGAAAGCACCGGCCCAACGATTCGGGCCAAATTGAAGATCGTGGAGTTGAGGGCTATCGCGTTCAGAAGGTTCTTTTTGCCGACCAGCTCCGTCATAAACGATTGTCGGGCAGGAATATCCACGGTTTTTATTATCCCTAAGGACAATGAAACGAGAAAAACTTGCCAATAGGCCACGCGACCGGACAGCACCAAAAGAGCCAACACAAAGGCCAACCCCATGGAAATGGCCTGAGTGTATAAAAGAAGCGTTCGCTTCGAGAAGCGATCCACGAAAACTCCAGCCAGAAGGGAGAATAAAAGAACGGGGGTAAACTGCGCGACACCCAACAACCCCAATAACAGGGGCGAGTCGGTGATTTCCAAAACCAACCAAGCTTGGGCAGAGGTTTGCATCCAGGTCCCGATTAAGGAAACCATCTGCCCAAGCCAAAAGTATCGGTAGTTTTTTATACCTAAAGCCGGGAAGGCCTCGCGTAGTTTAGCCTTCAGCGATGCGCGAGACAGATCGGTCCCTTCCTTTCTCGGAGAGACGCGCCGTTTGCGTTTAGGTCCGGGCGCTTCTTTCCTCCAATTTCTATATCATACCGATCTACGAAGGGAGATCTTCTACTTCTTCTACAACAAACAAAAGCTTCGTACCCTTCCCGACTATTGTACCAAAATCCACGAGGCCTTTGGGATCCTCACGCTTGACTCAGCTGTTTGATAACCTTGTCCAGGGATATAAGTATGTAGATCAAGTACAAAAGAAGGCAGCCGTTCGCGAACAAGATCACTCCGACAAGAAGTCCCGGCAGGAGCGAGGGTATCAACATCGAGGTACCGAACATAATAGAGAGAAGGGCCAAGGCAAGCTGAGTGATGAATAGCCTTCTCAAGACAGAAAGAACCGTCTGGGGGGAGCCCGCCGGCGTTTGATTTTTGGAAAAAACCATTTTGCCGAGGGAGATGGCCCCTCCGAAGAGGTTCAGCAACCCGATGAGGAGGGTCAAAGGTCCTACCAGAATTCCGGGAATCACCGCAGATATGATACCCAGCCCCGCGAACACGAATCCGACCAAGATCATCGCCCGACTGCGCGGAAATGCTCCGATCGGGGTGCTGCCCAAGGCCAGCATTTGTATCGAAAAGATGACCATCAGCAGGCCGAGCTGCGCGCTCCCCGCGAACGGGAGTTGACCCAAAGACACGGGAATCAGCAAAGCGCCCAGCACCACCATGAAGAGTCCGATGACGAGGAGGAGCATTTTGTCGGTTGAAAGGATGCCGGTTCCGGGGTCTTTTGTCTCCGCCTCCGGATAGGTCAGGTATACCTTTCGAAGGACGACCGCCAGGTAGAGGATCGCGATGCCGAAGGTCAGCACAAACAGAGCCGTAATCGCGACATCGATCTTGGGCGACATCAAGACGAGCCATCCGATGAGAATGGACAGCAGGTAGACGGCGGCGCAACTAAAAATCAGGTGTCGAAAGAGGCTTCCCAATCGGAGCCAATTCCGGAGTTTATCCTTGGAAAAGATCATCTGGAGCAACAGCAGCGCCCCGCCTGGAGCAAAACAGATGAACAGCAAGAGGCGGGGGATGTGGCTGAGCAGGTCCGGAATGAAGCAGGTCACGATGCCCGTAATCGCGATGCCGATTCCGATGACGATAACTGGTATCGACCGGCTCACGTCACCAAAAGGGGTTTTACCGAGCGTGAGCATTTGCAGGGCGAAGATGAACAGGAATAACCCATACAGGCCATTTTCGTAGTAAGGCAACGCGCCAGTACCTACCGGAAAGAGAAAGATACCGGTCAGTGTAGCCATAAGCCCGGCAATCAGTAGAATCGCCGTTTCTAGCGGAAGCTGAGCTTGCGACAAGAAGAAATCGCGTATTCGTTCTCTCATACGAAATTAATAATAAGTCCCTTTGGTACGGTAGTTTTCACGCCGTTCTGCAGCCAGGTTGCGGGCGAATTGATCGAACCCGGCACGGTCTTCTCGGTACATGCGATCGTATTCACGGACCTCGTCGGGCAGGATGATGATCAATGTCTTCTTTTCCAATTCCTGGAAAATAATTTCCATTGCATCCTCTACGGAGATCGAGCCGGGAGGTGGGGCGAGCGATCCAAAAATGGCGGTTCGGACGTTTCCGGGACAGATAACGCCAAAGCTCAGCCCTTCGACTTCAAGCTCATATTGCAGGCTCTCCGTCATAGAGATGACCGCGCTTTTACTCGCGGCGTACACCGCTTGGTAGGGCGCGGGGACCCTTCCGACGATAGACCCAGTGTTCACGATGCGGCCGAAGCCTTGCTCGCGCATAATAGGAATCGCAGTGTACGTGCCGTACACCACTCCCATAAAATTCAAATCCATAATGAATTTCCAGATATCAAAGGTGACTTGTTCCGTAGGCACGGTCATCCCCATACCCGCGTTGTTGAACACGATGTCCAAATGCCCGTCAAAGGCTTTGGCTTCACGTATCAGGCTCTCAACCTGTTCCCGTTTAGTGACATCGGTGAGGATCGGGAAAACCTTTCCGGGGTATTGTTGTTTCAATCTCCCCGACTCCTTGGTCAAGTTTTCCTCTTTCAAGTCACCCATAAAAACGGCTTTGGCCCCAAGCTTCAACAGATGCTCTGTGAGACCCAACCCGATTCCGGAGGCCGCGCCGGTTACGACGGCTACGTTATTTAACCATTGGCTCATCAGACATCACTCCTTATTCCGTTAATACTCTAGAATCGCCGACGTTGAGGCTGGCCGAACACACCATCATTTTCGCTTCATTGTATCTAATTATCGGGAGTTCGGCAAACGCTTGAATGATACTGTATTGCCCAGGATGCCAATGCGGTAAGAGCTTGGTCCATTGTACGCTTCCTTCCCCGGTCCAAAGCTGGCGAATTAGTACTTCTTGGGGATACAGGGTCGCTTGGCTCAACGCCGCCCCTCCCTTGCCTAAGTTGGCCAAGTATCGCCAACCAAACAGATTGATCTTCGATTGTTCTTTCAATTTCTCGAGCGTGTCCTGCGACGCTTGCGCCTTTCTTTCGAAGTCGATGGTGAGAAAGGTACGGCTTTCGTAACTCGCCGCCGTGAACCAGTGCTCGCCGACGTGGCGTTCGCGGGCGATATCGGCGAAAATTTTGGGTACCCCATCTTCTTCTCTACCGCCCAGGATCGGCCAGGTATTGTTTTCCCAAACGACCAACGCATAGTCGCCATCAAGGTTTTGTGTATCTCCTTCGCCCTTGAACGTTGTCGGGATAGTCACCTGAATCAATCGGTAATCGCCTCCCGACATCCATTCCACATCCCGGCAATTTGAGTACTGAATCGACACAACCGGTGTTCGCAGCTCAAAGACATCGGGCAGGTACTGGAGCAACCTTTCCGCATCGGTTTCATAACTGACTTCTATAGCGAGCATGTCCGGATAAATTGCTCGATACGGATAGAACGGCGCGCCCAAGAAATGGGCCGGCATCTTATAAACCCAGTCCTTTTTCATACTGAACTTTCCTCGCATATGGCACCTCCTAAGTTTTTTGACGTGCTATCGTTGCTCACCGCGTAACCACAAGTGATCTCGACGGTCGCAACGACCGTACTAGGTGTCGAATGGCTATTTTCAGAAACGGAATCAGAAATGCCAGAAGGCGAAAGAAACAAGAACTCTAAGACCTTCGCCAAATGGTCTTTTCGTGTTAAAGAGGGGATGATGAGGCTGGTTCCGTGGCTGCAACACGACCGAGAAAAGCGTAGAGACACCCTCGCTATCACTACCCCATTTTTTCAAAGCCCTATTTCCTCACCTCAGCGTCGAAGGGACTCGGGTTTTCCTGGTGCGGGGTGAGGGAATGGCGCTAAACAGCTGTATTCTACCGACAAAAACTTGGAATACCCGGCTTGGTTATCCTTTTAACTTTCTGGAATCCCCGGGCCTCCATACGTTATAAATGCGCGCGACAATTTAGTCATTATCTCACTTTGACGAAAAAATGTCAATAGCGGAGCGAGAAAAGACAAAAGGGTCATCGCGGCGTAAGCGCCCCTTTTTCTCGCGACGGCGCGATACCCCGACGTCTTCGCGGCGTAAAAAAACAAAAGGGGATCGCGGGACTTCGTGAGTTTCCGAAGTCAGCCCGCTGGTTACCCCACGATTAACCTCTTAGTTATGTCTCCCCATAACTTGACCCACACTTCGATTGAATTCGGCTATGGGATTTGGTAGAATAGTAGCGGAGAACGGAAGAAGCGTTTCGTTCCTGTTTTTCAGGGAGGGATCATAATGGAAGAAGAACTGTGTTCTTTTACCGAATTCGACGTTCCGGGGCCGGAGGATTGGAAAAAGCTGGCCATCGAAGCGCTGAAAGGCGCACCTTATGAAAAGAAATTGGTGTTTCAAACGGACGAAGGGATAGACGTCCAACCGATCTATTCGCTGGATGATTACCTCAAAAATGATGTCGCAGAGCAATTTCCGGGTGTGAGTGCCTTCGAAAGAGGAGTTGAACCGACTGGGTATCTCAAACAAGTCTGGCGTTTCGCGCAACCGGTTCGATTGTCAGATCCCGCCGAGGCGAACCGGAGAATACACGAACAGATAAAAGGCGGTCAAAATTGTGTTCACCTGGAAATAGACCGCGCCACTCGTAGATGGGAGGATCCGGAAGGGACTCGACGAGATTCCGCAGAGCCGACTGAGGGGTTAAACCTCTTCTGCAGGGAAGATCTTGCGACCGTTTTGGCCGACGTGCCAATCGACCGCCTCCCCCTCCATCTCTACGCGGGAGAAAACCCGGCTACCGCCTTGGGTCTCTTGGCCTCGGCTTTTTTTAAAAATGGCGAAAGGTCGAAGATACACGGGATCGTGGCGGGAGACCCCTTCTCGGAATGGGCCTGCAACGGCCTATCTCTAGGCTCCGTCTCCTGGCAGCTGGATACCCTGCCGGCCCTCATTAGGTGGGTCAAAAAACACGAACTCGACATAAAGACCATCCTCATCCGAGGAGACTATTACCAAGATTCGGGCGCTCATTCGGCGTTAGAAGTCGCGATAGTCCTCGGTCTCTACACGGAGTATTTACGAGAACTGCTGACCCGGGGGGTGAGTAAGGCGGATGCCGCTTTTTCCATCGCCCTTTCCATCGGGATCGGTCCGAATTTCTTTATGGAAATATCAAAAATCCGCGCGTTACGGGTTCTACTTCACCAAGTTCAAGAGGCGTTCGAGGTTCCGGGACACGTACAGGGCGCTTTCATACACGCAAAAGTGGCGCGCTGGGACAAAACCCTCTACGATTCCTATGTCAACCTCTTGCGGAATACCTCGCAAGCTTTTTCCGCGGTGAGCGCTGGTGTCGACAGCTTGGAGATTCCGGCGTACGACGCGCTCTTTAACTCGTCGAACGCCTTCTCGGAAAGGGTGTCGAGAAATCTGCACCACATTTTGGAAAAGGAGAGCCGCTTGACCTACCCGATCGATCCCGCCGCGGGGTCTTGGTACGTCGAGTCGCTCACCGAGTCTTTCTGCAAAAAGGCGTGGGCGATATTCCAAGAGATCGAATCTCTAGGTGGCATACTCAAGGCGCTGCAAGGAGGATGGGTGCACAAAGCCATTGACGCGTCTCGAGAGAAACGGGACAAACCCGTCCGCACCCGAAAACGCCCCTTCATCGGTACCACATTGTTCGCGAATCGACAAGAGAAGTCCTCGGATTTTTTCCGGCAAGGGGACACGGCAGATCCCCTCGAGCGGTATCGTCAGCATATGAAGACCCGCACCCACTTCTCTCTCCCAAAGGAAGTGGGCAAGTCTTTCCTTAAGGGCGACGTCGCGGCGATGGAGGCGATCGTTTCATTCTTCAGGGAGGGCGGAACCATCGGGACATTGAAGCGTTTGCTGACCCCGGGTAGCGACCCCACACCCATCGAGCTCCTGAAACCCTACCGCTCTACGGAAGCCTTTGAAGGGATACGCGAGAGAACGGAAAGATGGGAGGCGCGGCGTGGCGCCCGATTCCCACTCTACCTGATCCTTTATGGCTCCCTCACACAATACAAAGCCCGAGCGGATTTTTCTGAAGGCTTTTTTGAGGTAGCCGGATTCCAATCCGAGCGAACGCCCGGCGTACGCACGCTTGATGAAGCCTCGAAGGCGATAGAGGAGCTTCCGGCACTTCCGGAAGGAGACGCCGGGATCTTCGTTATCTGTTCCAGCGATGAGCTCTATCCCGAGATCGTCCCGCCACTCGCCTCGCGACTGAAGGCCCGTTTCCCGAACGGACGAGTGGTCCTGGCCGGAAAACCCGCCTCGGGACAAGAACAGGCCTACAAAGACGGCGGGGTCGATCGGTGGATCTATATGGGGTGCGATCTCGTCGATTTTCTTACGACGATACAAAACGAGGTGATGCCGGATGCCTAATTTTCCTGATTTTTCACGGATGCCGCTCGTCCTGAAAAAGCAACGGGCGACCTACGAAGAATGGGGAAACCTTTTTACTTCTGCGATGGAGAAAAATCTAGATGAAATGAAGGAGAAGACGAACGAAGGCTTCGTCCTTCATCCTCTATATACCTACGACGACATCGCCTCCCTTCCTCACCTGCGATTCACGGCCGGTTTGCCGCCGTATCTACGGGGCCCTTACGCCACGATGTATAGTCTACAACCTTGGACGATCCGTCAATATGCCGGGTTCTCGACCGCCGAAGAGAGCAACGCCTTCTACCGGAGGAATCTTGCCGCTGGGCAAAAAGGGCTCTCGATCGCCTTCGACCTTCCGACGCACCGGGGGTATGACTCCGATCACGAACGGGCCGTCAGCGACGTGGGCAAGGCTGGGGTCGCGGTGGATTCGATACTGGATATGAAGATACTCTTTGATCGCATTCCACTCGGCCAAATGTCGGTTTCGATGACGATGAACGGCGCCGTCTTGCCGGTCATGGCCTTCTACATCGTCGCCGCGGAAGAACAGGGTGTGGCTTTGGAGCAGCTCACCGGCACGATACAGAACGATATTTTGAAAGAGTACATGGTACGCAACACCTATATCTACCCCCCCGAAACCTCTATGCGGATTATTGCCGACATCTTCGAATATACGGCCCAATACTTGCCCAAATTCAACAGCATCAGCATCTCCGGATACCATATGCAAGAGGCTGGGGCGACCGCCGATCTCGAGCTGGGATACACGTTAGCCGATGGGTACGAGTACGTAAAAACCGGTATCAAAGCCGGCATCGATATCGATTCCTTCGCTCCCCGACTCTCTTTTTTCTGGGGCATTGGGATGAACCTCTTCGTGGAGGTGGCGAAGCTCCGAGCCGCCCGACTATTGTGGGCAAAGTTGATCAAAACCTTCGATCCTAAAAATCCGAAGTCGATGTCTCTGAGGACGCACTCTCAGACCTCCGGTTGGAGTCTGACCGAGCAAGACCCGTACAACAACATCGCCAGGACTTGTATCGAAGCGATGGCCGCCGCTTTCGGGCACACTCAGTCGCTCCACACCAACGCGATGGATGAGGCAGTGTCGTTACCCACCGAGTTTTCCGCGCGCATCGCTCGAAACACACAGCTGTACCTGCAGAACGAAACCGAAATCTGTCGCGTGGTTGATCCTTGGGGCGGCTCCTATTATGTGGAATGGCTGACGGATCAGCTCGTCCGCAAAGCCTGGGCGCATATCCGAGAGGTGGAATCGTTGGGCGGTATGGCCAAAGCGATAGAAACCGGATTGCCCAAGATGCGCATTGAAGAGGCCGCGGCGCGGAAACAGGCGAAGATCGACTCGATGAGCGAGCCGATCATCGGGTTGAACCTATACAAACCCGAAGACGAAAAACCGATCGACATCTTGGAGGTCGACAACACCGTCGTGCGTGAGAATCAGCTCCAACGGCTCCGGCAATTGAAAGAACAACGCCGTGAAGAGGATGTGCGCAAGGCCCTGGACGCGATCACCCAAGCGACGGAGAAAAAAGACCGGAATCTGTTGGCGCTGTCAATCGAAGCCGCGCGGGCGCGCGCCACGCTCGGCGAGATCTCTTACGCAATAGAAAAGGTCGCGGGGAGGCATCAAGCGTTGGTGAAAAGCATATCCGGGATATACAGCTCCGAATACTCGGATCCCGAAGAGATCGAAAAGGTTCGCCGTATGGTGTCAGACTTCGAAAAAGCGGAGGGAAGGCGGCCTCGCATCCTGGTCGCCAAGATGGGACAGGACGGTCATGACCGCGGGGCGAAAGTGATTTCCACCGCCTTCGCCGACCTCGGGTTCGACGTGGATATCGGCCCGTTGTTCCAAACCCCGGCGGAAACGGCGGCTCAAGCAGTTGAGAATGACGTGCATATCATCGGGATGAGCTCGCTCGCCGGCGGGCACAAGACGTTGTTGCCGATGCTGGTGGAGGAGTTGAAACAACGCGGGCGGGAGGATATCATCGTCATCGCCGGCGGCGTGATCCCCCCACAAGACTACGAGTTTTTGAAAGAGCATGGCGCGTCGTTGATCTTCGGTCCGGGCACCTTGATCCCTGTGGCCGCGGTCAGGATTCTGAAGGAATTGAACGAGCGCCTAGGGTATGCATAAGAGAATAGAAAATTTCTCGAGCGACCATCCGGTAGAGAAGAGCGGAGAGCGGAAAGGGAGTAACCCATCGCTAATGTCCGAGCGGGGGATGCCTAAGACCGCGTCTTCCCTACCGGAATGGCACGAAGAAGACAAAGCCGATCGGTTCGCGACTCGCGTGGTTTCCGGCGCGGTCGGCTCCGTAACGCCTGAGAATAGCCCTTCCGGTACACTGTCGCTAGGTAGCGCAAAGACGCGAAAAAGACGAAAACTGACGCTGGAGGATTATCTCGAAGGCTTCGAAAAGCGAGACAAGACGGTTTTTGCGCGGGCGATCACCTTGATCGAAAGCCGCGCGGACGCTGACAGGGACCTCTCTCAGGAACTGATTCAACACCTATTGCCAAAGTCGGGCGAGTCGATCCGCTTGGGATTCACCGGCATTCCCGGCGCGGGAAAAAGCACGCTGATAGACACCTTGGGGTTTTACTTATGCGAACAGGGCCACCATATCGCGGTCTTGGCCATAGACCCGAGCAGTCGCCTGTCCGGTGGCAGCATCTTGGGGGACAAGACCCGTATGGAAAAGTTGGTCGGACATCCGAACGCCTTTATCCGGCCCTCTCCGAGTGGGGGCGTCTTAGGCGGCGTCGCGCAGAAGAGTCGGGAGACCATCCTGCTTTGCGAGGCCTTCGGATACGACGTGATCGTCGTCGAGACGGTCGGAGTGGGCCAATCCGAAACGACTGTTCACTCGATGGTCGATTGTTTCATCCTGCTCATGATCGCTGGGGCGGGAGACGAACTGCAAGGTATTAAAAAAGGTATTGTCGAGCTTGCCGATATCATCGTCGTCAACAAGGCCGACGGTGAAAACCTGTTGCGCGCAAAGGCCTTCGAACGAGAGATGCGCAACGTCCTCCACGTCATATCCCCCGCCAGTCACGGCTGGAAGGTACCGACCGCGCTTTGTTCGGCCCTCAGCGGGGAGGGTGTCCAAGAGCTGTGGGAAGACGTTCTGCGTTACATCGCGATGCGAAAGGAGCAAGGCGCCTTCCTCAAAAACCGGCAACAGCAATCCTTGGAATGGCTGCACACCCTGATCGGCGAATACCTACGACGGCGATTCTACGAGCAACCGGCGATCCAGGAAGCCTTGATCGCCTTAACGAAAGATATGGCAGAGGGAAGAGCGACGCCCGCGAGCGCGCTACAAGCGCTTATCGCACTCTACGAACACGAATCTTGAATCGTACCTATAAAAGGCAGGTGAGCCGATGGACTATCGAGCGGTTTACGAAGAATGGTTGAACCACCCGCTGGTGGACAGTAAAACGAAGGAAGAACTGATCGGCATCCGGAACGATCCGAAAGAAGTCGAAGACCGGTTTTACAGAGAATTGGCTTTCGGAACCGCGGGCCTAAGGGGGAAGATGGCGGCGGGTACCAACCGTATGAATCCCTACATCATCCGGCGAATATCTCAAGCGCTCGCGAACGTCATTTCGGAATCAGGTGAGGAAGCCAAGAGCCGAGGGGTCGTGATGGCTTACGATACCCGGCGCAACTCCAACTTTTTCGTAAAGATCGCCGCGCAGATTTTCGCCGCGAACGGGATCAAAACCTACCTGTTCAGCGAACCGAGACCGACCCCGCAGCTCTCGTTTTCTGTGAGGGAATTGCGGACCATCGCCGGTGTCGTTGTGACGGCCAGCCACAATCCGAAAGAGTACAACGGGTTTAAGGTCTACTGGGAAGAAGGCTCTCAGATACTCGACGCCATCGCCGATCGCATCACCGCCCATTATTTGGGGCTACAGGACTACCTCTCCTTGAAAGGCCTTCCGTTCGAGAAAGGCGTATCCGTCGGTTTGATCGACGTGCTCTCGTCGGAAATGGACGAACGATACCGACGGTACGTGGCCTCGTGCTCCCTCAACGCGGATGTGGACAAGATGTTATCGATGGTCTACACCCCGCTGCACGGAACCGGCGCGGCCCACCTGATCCCCCTACTCAACGAACAGGGGTACAAGCAAATCGAAACGGTCGCCGAACAGCTCACCCCGGACCCGGACTTCTCGACCGCGCCCTACCCGAATCCGGAGGACCCGAAGGCCTTCGCGTTGAGCATAGAGAAAGGGAAAGCGTGTGATGCCGAACTCTTGCTCGCGACTGACCCTGACGCGGACCGGTTAGGCGCGATGGTCCGAACGCCCGAAGGCGAGTACAAGCCATTGACCGGGAACCAGATGGGCGCGATCCTGGTGCACTATATCCTGGATAGCCTCTCAAAAACGCGAGGGATACCCGAAAAGAGCGTTATCGTCACGTCGATCGTCACCTCTGATTTCGGCCCGACGGTCGCGCGCACTTTCGGCATTCCCACGGTCTACACCCTCACGGGATTTAAAAATATCTGCGGGAAAGCTAACGAATACGACCGAACCGGAGAGCGCCAGTTTTTGTTCGGTTACGAAGAGAGCATCGGCTTCGTCTACGGCACCCGAGTCCGGGACAAAGACGCCGTCAGTTCCGGGCTGCTGTTAACCGAAGCGGCTGCCTACCACAAAAAGGCGGGGTATTCCCTATACGAATGGTTGCAGGAGCTCTTCAGGCGGTATGGGCATCACGAAGAGCGGATGATCAACTACGTTCTCGAAGGAAAGGAAGGCGCGGAAAGGATAGGGCGCATTATGAACCGATTCCGGTCGGTACCCTTGACCGAAATCGGAGACGCGCATTTGACCCAACGGATCGATTATTTGGAAGAACCGCCCGAGCCGGCCCTAAAAACCAACTGTTTGAAGTTCCTCTATGGGGAAAACGTTTGGTTCGCTTTACGACCCTCCGGAACGGAACCGAAGCTGAAAGTCTACCTCTATGCCCGATCAGAAACTCGTGACAGTTCTTCGAAAATAGCCGATCTTTTCTATGAGCGCGTTTACTCGGAGCTTAAGCGCATTCCTTGAAGATTAGTGGCATCCCCGGCACTGATCGCAAGATCCGCCGGACGTGTCACAACAATCGGAGTCGCAGGTTTCTTCTCGGTTCTGGGCCGACTGTTTGGCTTTCGCGTGAACCCGTCGGATGATCTGTTTGCTCCAAGCGTCCAATTGACTGGTGTTTGGACTGGACACCTTCGCGGCTTGACAAAACAATTGAACTGCCCTTTGCGTGCTCACGTGAAACCGTTTTTCTATATCGGAGATCGTCATCTCCTTCTCGATGATCTCTTTCGTTGCGGATACCATAGCGTCCTCCTTTTATCGATTGTTAATTTTCTACATAAACCTTCGCCAGTTCGGCGTACTTTCGCGCGTGTTTCCGATGGTGCTCGGTCGTCTCCTCGGCTTGGAGCTTCTTCACCGCGGCGGGGATACCGGCCACCAATTGCCGCTCCTCCACCAACTGGTTTTCTCTCACGACCGAGCCCGCGGCCACCGTCGCGCCAGTCCGAACAACGGCCCCATTGAGCAAGATCGCCCCTATTCCGATCAAGGCCGCGTCCTCGATGACGCAACCGTGCACGATCGCGTTATGCCCCACGGTGACGTGGTCTCCCACCGTCACCGGATGGTCAGCTTCCGTGTGGATGGTGCAATTGTCTTGGATATTCGAGTATTTGCCGATCTTCACACCCGACATATCCCCACGCACGACTGCCCCAAACCAAACGCTGCTTCCTTCGTCGATCTCGACGTCTCCGACGATAACGGCCGTCGGCGCAATAAAGACAGACGGATGGATCCTCGGTTTTATTCCTTTATAGCCAACGATCATCCTCTCACCCTCCGATCTCTTCATACGGTATGCCCGGTATTATACAATAACGACGAACCCTTACGCAACCGTGCGGGTGCAGTCTGGGGGTATGAACTGCCGGTGGGAACCGTAACTCGGACCAGTCGACAGTACCGCTTTCTTTTAACGATGTCGAACTTCAGTGCGGCGCGGGTTTCTGGGAGCGCCTGCGAACGCGCTGGGAACGCTAAACTTCAGTTTGGCACGGTTTTTAGAAAAAAGAAAAAGGGTTCGCACAGAGAACACTGAGAACGCCTGGGAGCGCCAGGCTTTTGAGAGCCCCCTGGGAACGCCACACTTTAGTGTGGCAGGGTCATAGATTTTTCTTTGCTGGAAACGCCGAACTTTAGTGCGGCATAGTTTTATTTTTTTTCTTTGCTGGGAACGCCACACTTTAGTGTGGCATGTGTCGTGTTCTCTCCGTGCGAAACCTTTTATCAATGCATGCCAACTTAAAAGTTGGCGTTCCCAGGCGTTCCCAAGCGTAGCATCGCGGCGTAAGCGCTCAGTGCATAGGGGATCGCGGGGTCCCGTTGGTTACCCCGCGATAACCCCACGGACATCGCGGCGTAAGCGACCATTCTTCTCGCGACGCCGCGATACGCTTTCAGAAAGACAAAAGGCGGATCGCGGGAGCGTAAAAACCACTTACCCCGCGATAACCTAAAAAGTTCGACGTTACCAGGATGTATCTCAGCGTTCTCTCTGTGCTCTCCGTGCCCTCTGTGCGAGGCTATCTTTTGGTTTTGGAAAGACACGCCAACTTAAAAGTTGGCGTTCCCAAGCACAACATCGCGGCGTAAGCGCTCAGTGCATAGGGGGATCGCGGGGTCCCGTTGGTTACCCCGCGATAACCCCACGGACATCGCGGCGTAAGCGACCCTTCTTCTTGCGACAGCGCGATACCCTTTTGGGAAAGACAAAGAGCGGATCGCGGGGTCGTAAAAACCGCTTACCCCGCGATAACCTGTTAAGTCCGCAGTTCCCAAGAATCTTTCCTCCGTGCCCTCTGTGTACTCTGTGCGAGACTATCTTTTGGTTTTTAAAGACATGCCGGATTAAAGTTCGGCGTATCCAAATGCCAAGCCGTATCGCACTCAACGTAACGATCTATGGTATAATTCGCGAAGAAACGTCGAGTCACTCTCGTCAAAGAAATCTATTCCAATCGAAATGGAAGTGACCATGAAAAACACAAAGTTGATCGCGCTGATCCTCCTTCTCTGCCTTTGCACATTTTCCTTTTCCGTGGAAGTGTATCTGCTGGAGAACAAAACTCCGCCCGAAAAATACAAAACTTTGGGAGACATCCTGTATGTCCACGCGGTCACGCTCCTCGACGCCATAGGCGCGCGATACGAGTGGAACAACGCCAGTAAGACGCTGGTGGTGAATTGGAACCAAAACTCGATACTCTTTTCCAATAACTCCCAAACGGTGTTGATCAACAACTCGCCCGCGTACATATCCAACGAGCCGCTCATTTTGGACAACCGTTTCTTTCTTCCCCTCTTGGAGACGTGCAAGCTGTTCGGCTTACGTGTTGTCACCAAAGAAGGCCAAGTCCACGTGTTTTCGGAAATCTCTTATCTGCTCTACTATTTTAGTATACCGGACGGATACGCTTTCAATTTCCAGCTACCGGTCAACTTCGTCATCTCTGAACAGAGTGAGGAGCGGCTTCTACTGGATGTCTACGGATCTATGACGAACCGGGATTGGTTTTTAACCAACGCTCGCCTAGGGATCGATCGCATACAGGTCGCGAATAGCACACAAGACACGCTCAAGGCCTTCATCCGTTTCGAGATCGTCACGAAACCGGACCGGCAGGCGGTGGTAACCCAAGAGAACGGGACGCTCTGGATTCGGACACAAAACCGGGTGATCCCGGAGATCGTGGTCAACACGAAAAATAAGATCGTGATCGACCCGGGGCACGGCGGTATCGACCCCGGCGCAATCGGTAACCGGGGCACCTACGAAAAGAACGTCGTCTTATCTTTGTCGAAAGCAGTAAAGTCGTACTTGGAGAAAAACGATTTCATCGTGTACCTGACCCGTGAAAACGATGTCTTCGTCGACCTCAAACAGCGGGCGATTTTTGCCAACAACAAAGGGGCCGACCTTTTCGTCAGTCTGCATCTGAACTCGTTCGAAGATATCTCCGTGCAGGGCGTCGAGGTCTATTACTACCCTTGGTCGGAAGAAAGTTACAAAATACGTCTAAATCGACTGTATGGGGCCTTATCCGAAGAAACGGTCAAGGCAAAGGTGCAGAGAAAGCTGTTGTCGACCAACCAGAGCAAGAAGTATGCGGAAAACATCCGCGACACACTACAGAAGTCCGGGCTATCGATTCGTAAGGTGATACCCGGCGACTTTGCTGTCATCGCGTACACGGAAATGCCGGCGGTTTTGATCGAATGCGGCTACATCTCGAACTCGAATTTTGAAAGGGATCTTCAAAAACCCGAAGTACTGAACTTATTGGCGGAAAACATCGCCAAATCGATTCAAAACCTCTTTTAAGCTGGCTCGATAGCCAGGCCTGTACCGGGGCGAGCGGCTCGTCGGGGTTCGAGAAAACAAGTTGTCAGGAAAAGAGGGCGCAGGATGAAAGAAAAAAAGCACAACGAGCTTTCAGAGAAACCCTCCATCCAGGGTTTCAACGAACGGATATCCGTAGAAGGACTGCTCGACAGGATCTTCGAGCTGATCAGAAACGCCTCTATTTCGGCATTCTATCGCTCTCTCTCTGATCACCGCATCGTCTATGCAAACGCCTATTTTTCTAAGACCTTTCGGCTTCCCCTCGGAGAGTGGGAGAAAACGCCCTACTTATGGACGGATTTCGTTGCCCCCGTAGATAAAGAAAGTTATCGGCAGTATTTCGAAGGGCTGAAAACGCCTCAGTACTCGCTCGACTATCGCTTGATCGACGAACTCGGGCAGCCGAGGTGGGTTCAGGAGGAAGGGACAGTTCTATTCCCGAAGCACTCTGAAGGAGCGATGGCGCTCGCGCTCATCCACGATATCTCGGAACACAAGAGGATAGAGGCCGAACTATACGGTAACGAAGAGCGACTGAACCGTGTTTTGACGGACCTTCACGTGGGCCTTTGGGATTGGGATATCCCGAACAAGAGGTATTTTGGAAACGGGTTCTGGACCCAGATGTTTGGATTCCAACCGGGAACCTTTACGACTGACGAGGCCGCTTGGGCGGCGATCGTACATCCGGATGATTTCGACCACTTTCTACTCGCGCTGGAAGACCCCCTGACCGGGAAAGCGGATCAATTCTCAACGGAATACCGCGTGCGAACACTCAGCGGGGACTGGAAGTGGATTTTGGACCAAGGGAAAGTCATCGACCGCGACCCTTTAGGCCGCCCCGTGAGATTGATCGGTACGATCGTCGATATTACCGCCCAAAAAGAGAGACAAACGGAATTGATGCACGCCAAGGTTAAAGCCGAAAAGGCGAGTCGCGAAAAATCCGAGCTTCTAGCCAGCGTGAATCACGACCTTAAAACGCCGCTCACGGTTATCTTAGGCGCTGTCGAAACGTTGCTGCAAGAAAGTACGGCCCCGACGAAACCGCTTCTGGAAATGATACACAGCAACACCAGAAGACTCGAAAAGATGGTCGGAGCTCTTCTAGAAATCCACCAAATCGAATTGGGGATGCCTACCTCACTGGCAAAAGCCATCAGAACGAAACGGCTATTCGAGGACTGCAACAGGAACTATACCCAGCTGGCCAAAAAGAAAAACCTTTCCTACGAGCAGCGGATCGCCCAAGATATCCCGAAAACGATCATTCTCGATCAGGACCGATTTTTAAAAGTCTTGAACAATCTCGTCGACAACGCGGTGAAGTACACCCGCGAAGGGTCCGTTCGGCTGGAGGTTGGCTATATCCCTGTAGAAGCCGGCAACGCTCGAGGAAACCGCGCGGAGGGCGAGCTACATGTGTCCGTTTCGGATACCGGGATCGGTATTCCCAAAGCCTATCTCCCGTATGTCTTTGACCGTTTTTTCCGGGTACCAAACAAAGGCGGTCGTGGTCGCTCTCCCGGCTTCGGCTTAGGGCTGTCTATCTGCCGCGACCTCGTGGAACAGATGGGGGGCGCGATTTCCATCAAACCGGCGGAAAAGGGCGGAACTACCGTTGAGTTTTACGTTCGCGTCAAAGAAGGAAACGGGGCGTCATAGGAAACACCGAATCGAATGGCCGCTTTCGACTTCTTTGAGCGGGGGTATCGTCTTTGAGCACTGGGCCATCACATAGGGGCAGCGCGGATGAAAACGGCAGCCAGAGGGCGGATGGATCAACGACGGAATATCTCCCTGAGTGATCAGCCGCTTCCTCATCAACCCCTCTTCGGGCGCTGGCGCTGCTGAACGAAGCAGTTTCGTGTAAGGGTGAGCGGACCTCTGTACCACCTCGTCGGAGGTGCCGATCTCCATAATCATCCCCGCATACATCACGACGATCCGTTGAGCCATATAGCGCGCCCCGGCCAGGTCGTGGGTGATGTACAAAAAGCTCATCTGCCTCTCTTCTTGGAAGGCCAGCATCATATTCATTATGCTGATGCGAATCGACACATCCAACATCGACGTGGGCTCGTCAGCCAGAACGATCTCCGGTTCTATGGAAAAGGTACGGGCGATGTTCACACGTTGACGCTGGCCGCCGGATAACTCGTGCGGGAACTTATCCAAAAACTGCTGGGGAGGCTCCAGTCCAACACTACGCAAGAGCTGCTGCAACTGCCTTTTTAGTGCGGCTTTCCGTTTCTCTCCTTCGTTTTCGCGAACCACTTTATCATGGATTAAGTAAGGGCGAGACAGGATGTGTTCGATCGTGTGCGTCGGATTGAGGGAGCCGAACGGGTCCTGAAAGATCATTTGTACCCGTTTGCGGTAACTGAGCAACTCCTTCCCAGAGAGTTTCCGGCTCACGGATTGGAAGCCATTGGGAGACCGGGGGTCCGCCAATCGGATCACGCCGGAGGTGATGGGGTACAGCTGCGCGATCACGCTGGCCGTCGTCGTTTTTCCGCTGCCCGATTCGCCCACTAAGGCAAGTACCTCCCCCTTTCCCAGAATGAAGGAGACATCGTCCATCGCGTGGACGACCTCTCCGAACCGCCGGAAAGAGCGAATAGGAAAATGTTTTGATACGCTCTCCAATCTCAATATCTCTTCAGTCATATCATTCACCGTCGCAAGCCGCGAAATGGCCGGGTCTGACTTGCCGGAGCGGGGGCGTGTCACGATCGCATCCGTCGTGTCTGTCTGGACATCGAGGATAGAACCGACAACCCGAAGGCGGATCGATCAGGTCCGGCGGCTTGCCCTCGATGCCACCCATACGCACGATCGGCCCGCTCAGCGTGGGGAAAGAGGCCATTAATCCTCTGGTATAGGGATGAACGGGATTATAAAACACCTCAGAGGCGGGCCCATATTCAACGATCTTCCCCGCGTACATAATCGCCAGCAGGTCGCTGATCTCCACCAAAAGAGAAAGGTCGTGGGTGATGAAGATTACCGAAAACCGGAAGGTTTTCCGCAACTCCTGGATCTTTTCGATGATGGTCCGTTGAACGACAACATCCAACGCGGTCGTGGGTTCATCTAAAATGATGACCTCAGGTTGCAACATCAGCGCCATCGCGATCATCACCCTCTGTTTCATCCCTCCGGAGAGCTGGTGCGGGTACGCGTTGTACCGGTCTTCGGGGATATCGACCAGTTTCAGAACCTCCAACGCTCGCGCTTTGGCCTCGCGGACCTCGCCGCGCTTATGGGCGAGCCAACCGTCGGTGAGTTGCTCACCGATCTGCAGAACGGGGTTGAGCGCGTTCATCGCGGATTGGAAGACCATAGAGATGTGTTCCCAGCGCAACTTTTTGATCTCTTCCTCGGGGGCGTGGGTGATATCCTTCCCGCCAAAGAGTATCTTTCCGCTTTTAATCTTCGCGTTATCGCGAAACAAGCGCATCACCGCATACGCCAGCGTCGTTTTTCCGCAACCGGATTCGCCCGCGATCCCCAGGAACTCTCCTCGCTTCAGCGCGAAGGAAACCCCATCCACGGCCCGGACGAAGCCGGCTTTCAACTCGTATCCGGCTACCAGGTCCTGGCATTCCAATATGCTTTCAGGTAGAGTCTCTTTCATAGCGCTCATCTCTTTCTGAGTTTGGGATTCGATATCTCATCGATCGCGAAGTTCATCAACGCGAAGGAGGTACCGATCAGAGCGATACAGATACCGGGAGGAAGAAACCACCACCAGAAGCCCGCCAAGAGCGCGCCGTTGGCTTGCGCCCAATACAGCATCGTCCCCCAGCTGACGACCGAGACGTTACCTAACCCGATAAACTCGAGGGTCGCCTCTCCGATGATCGCCGCCATCGTCGAGGAGAAGAACGAGGCCATCACTAGAGAGATCATGTTTGGCAAAATCTCTCTAAACACGACATAGGAGGGTTTCTCTCCTAAGGATTTTGAGACCCTGACGAAATCGCGATTTTTCAAAGAGACGACTTGCGAACGCAGGACGCGGGTCGGCCAAGGCCAGCTTGTCAAACCCAAGATCAGGATAATCGGGATCACGCCGCGGACGGTCACGTAAGCCGCGATGACAATCATCAGCGGGAGGGAGGGGATCACCAAAAAGACGTTCGTAAAGAGCGAGATGACATCGTCCACCAGACCGCCGAAATAGCCCGCGATCAGCGCCAAACAGAGGGACAAGACCGTGGTGAACAACCCGGTGACCAATCCCACCGTCAAGCTGACACGCGTTCCCCAGATCAATTGTGAGAAGATGTCTTGCCCCGAATGGGTGGTACCTAAAAGGTGCGCGGACGAAGGTTTTCCTTTCAAAGGCAGTTTTTTCGTGATCCGCTCATAGGTCGTGGTGACACTCTGCGAATAGACCTTTTTTTCGGTGGACGGATCCAAATCCTCTCGGCTGATCGTTCGAGAGCGGTCGCGCTCCTCGCTCAGCACCGTGATCGTTTCCACCCGATTACTCTTTGGGTCGTACGGGGCGATAACCGGGGCGAGGAGGCCTACCAAGGCAAAAAATAGGAGTAACAGCAGGCCAAATAAGGCTTTCTTGTTCCCTAAAAACAGTTTTCCGATGTCTTTGAACATCAGCGACCACTATCCCTTACGCGAGGATCCAGTAGAAGGATCGCAAGGTCCGCAAGGAAGTTCGCGATCAAAACGGCAACCGATATGAATAAAAAGATCGCCTGCATCATCGCGTAGTCCTTCGCTTGCACGGCCTGCCACAGCATCAGGCCCACACCGGGATAGGCGAAGACCATCTCGGTCAGAAGACCGCCGCCTACGACAAATCCGAGCGACATCGCAAAACTGGTAATAGAGGGTAGCATCGCGTTCTTCGCCGCATAGAGGTTCTTGATCCGGCGCAGCGGCAGCCCCTTCGCCAAGGCGACAGTGATATAGTCTTCGGCCAAAACGTTGATCATATTGTTTCTCATCGTTAAGATCCATCCTCCGAGAGAGCTCACCGTGATAGTGAGGGCGGGCAAGAAGCCGTGATAGAGAACCGAGAGAAAATAGTCCCATCCCCCCTTTTGAACGTAGAAGGAATAGGCGTTTCCGATCGGGAAAACCTGCAAGCGAAAGCCGAAAAAATAGATGAACAGCAGCCCCAACCAGAAGTAGGGGAAGGACCGGATGAAAATGAAGGTCCCCACCGTCAGCGTTGCCCAACGCTTGTTTCGGGACCAGGCGGCCCCAATTCCGAGGATCGTACCGATGAAAAAGCTGAGGATCGTTGCGAAACCCATTAAGCCTAGGGTCCACGGGATCGCGATCTTCAGCACGTCCCTAACGGGCGTAGGAAAGCGAGATAAAGAAATGCCGAGCTCTCCCTTCAACACGTTCAGCAGGTACTTGCCGTACTGGACGATCAGTGTGTCTTTGGTATCTAGCCCGAAGGCGATCCGGATCGACTCCATCGCTTCGGGCGGAATGCCCTGCATCCGGTCGATCAACTCCCTGGCGGGGTCACCCGGCATCATACGGGGTATAAAGAAGTTCAACGTCATCGCCACAAAGAGGGCGAACAACAACAAGCCTATCTTGCGAAAGAAGTATTTCACGATTTCCCCCTATCCAGCTTTCGACGCACAGTTTTTTGAAGATAGAGACGCCCAGAAGGGCGTCTCTATGCGCTCTCTTTTGAATGCGCCTTAGCGCAGATGAACCTTCAGCAATAGGGGCAACTTATGCATCCCGTTCGGGCTGGGGAAGCAGTAGGGATCTTCTTCGCTCGGCCAGCCGACGAAGAGCTTGGTGTTGTACTCGTACCACGTCGGGTTGAAGAACAACGGCACGGAAGGCGAGTCTTTGAGGAAGAGGGAGAGAGCCTTTTTCATAATCTCGTCACGCTTCGATTCAAGCGGTTCTTGCGTGTAACTGTCGAGTAGTCTTCCGATCTCTTCGCTCTTGTAGCGCATTCCGTAGTAATTGGCCGAACGCTCGCCCAAAGGCGCCCAAGCTCTCGGGTGCGCGATGTATTCGAGTTGGAAATATGGGCCCGCGCCGGTGACCGAGATACCCAAGCACATCTCGTAGTTTCCGTAATACAGGTAGTCATCCACGTACGGAGAAGGCCACGCGGCCTGTGTGACAATGGCCTCGATCCCGACTTCCTTCAGCTGTCTGGCGATCTCCTCGCAGCCCATAATCCAGTCCGTCCAACCGGTGGGAACGTAGAGGTTGAAGGAAAGCGCCTTGCCTGCCTTTTCATAGATCCCTTTGGCGTTGAGTCGATACCCTTCCTTTTCCAACAGCTCTTTGGTGTAATCCGGGTCATACTCGATACCAGCCTTATCTAGAGCTTCTTTCGCCAGGTACAGGAAGGGCGTTTTCACCCAGCCCGGAGAAGAGGGCACGGCGCCGCTGGCCATAATGCGCGTGATCTCCTTGTTGTCCAACGCGAAGTTCAGGGCGTATCTCACGTTATAGTTGTTGAAAGGCTCGCGGAGGTTGTTCAAGTTCAAATAAACCAGGTTTCCTTCAGGCAGCCAGTACTTGTGGTGCTCCGGATCGGCTTGAACGTACACTTCATCGATATTGGCCACGAAATAGCCCGCCCAATCGTATTCTCCACGGGCCAACCGCAGACCGACTTGTTCGTTGGTGGTCGAAATGTACACGATGCCGTCGATATAAGGCAACGGCTTGCCATCGGGCGCTATTTGCCAGTACCTTGGATTCTTGATGACCTTAAAGGATTGTTCCGTAAAGGACCCCGCTTCGTACACGAAGGGACCGGTCCCGACCGGTTGCAGGTTTCCGGTCCAGGTTAACGGATCTTCTACGTCTTTCCAGATATGTCGCGGCACGATAAAAATGTCGGCCACACGGTAGATAAGAGTCGTGTTGACACGGTCAAAGACGAAGGTCACGGAATTGGAGGTTCTCGCGACGACATCGACTAAGCCTTGTTTCCAAATCGGGGCGATGTTGAGTCCGGGGAATTTCTTACCCAATTCCATCGTGAAAAGGACGTCCTGAATGGTGAAGGGTGTGCCGTCGTTCCAGACTACACCGTCTCGGAGCGTAAAGGTCAGCTCTTTCAGGTCGTTGGACCACTCGTAGGCTGTTGCCAGCCAGGGATGGAATTTTCCGGTGCCTTGGTTGTAAAACACCAGGGTTTCGTAAAAACAGCCAACTGCGACCTCCAAGGAGTTCGGAGAGAAGGGGTTGAAGTTCTGGATCAAAACCCCCTGCTTCATCGGGGTCACCCGCAACATCCCGCCGCGTTTGATCGCTTCGGCGCCAAACAGACTGCTCAAGACGAGCAGCAACAAGAGAACCACTACACCTACTTTTTTCATGCCATTCCTCCCTTTCATATTTTGTTTTCACCACGAAGGGCTTTATATGAACCTATTCTTTCTCTTTCACATTTGGGGAAATGCCTTTTTCAACAAGAAGGAGCCGAACTGTTCTCTTATGCCATTATAAACTATTCTAACTGAAATTTCAATGACCCGAATGGTCATTCAGCTATATCGTTCGTATGCACAACAAACCCCGTGTGGGTATAATACCGCGGCCCAACAAAAAAAGGGAAAAGGAGGAAGGGCAAAAGGCCACCCTCCGAAAGAGCTATAACAACAAGCCGGATTATTCTGCCACAAAACGTGAGGAGGAGGGGCTCACCGGGTCTCTTTACCCTATTTCTTGATTACACTCCATAACTTGACCCACAGCGACTTCTAACCGTCTCAATCCGGTATGGTATAATCAAAGCCATTCAGCAATCGTACCACGTCGAGTTCTTCGCCACAGGCCGAGCGCACTGTGGGATGGAGAACCGACGTATATACCTAACCGGACGCTTCGCTCCAGACCGCGTGTACTGGAGGGAGGAGGCCGGTTTTTTATTGTGAGGTAACAACATGAAGACCGCCGCATACGCGCGCGTATCATCCGCCCAGCAAAGAGAAAAAAAGGGGGGTCCCACGGAGGGCACAGAGCAAAGGTACTTTTAAACGCCATAGGGAAACCGAACTTTGGTTTGGCACGTCTTGGTTTCTTGGGAGCACCCTGTGAAGTCTTAAGTGCTTACACCACGGTTACTACAGGTTCATCGCGGGGTAAGTGTATTTTACGCTCCCACATCCGCCTTTTGTCCTTTTTACAAAGCTACACGCTCAGCTTTTTCTCCGTTTTTGTATCGAAAGTATCAGAAACGGGTAGGCAGAAAGTTCCGAAGCGTATCGCGCCGTCGCGAAGACGAAAATTACATACGCCGCGATCTATGTTCTCTCCGCGTTCTCCGTGCCCTCTGTGTTCTCCGTGAGAAACACTCTTCTCTTCTAATTTAACATGCCGCACTAAAGTGCGGCGTTCCCACCCATCTCCCGGCTCAGCTCTTTGCGGATATCTGGGACGGAGTTGTCGATCTCTTTTTGAAAGAGCCGTCGAAAGAGGAGTTCGTAGGTTTTGTCTTTCGCGATCACGTATCTAGATGCGGTGCTCCCATATGAGATTAGATCCGCTTTGATTAACTTTTGCAGCTTCGTTTTCAGTTCTGAATCGGTTATATCGAGCTTGAGGTCTTTGATTATTCGCGCTCGAGTGCGTTCTTTGCCCGCCTGAAACAGGTACAGCATAATCCGTTTCGCATCCCTTTCGTTCGCTTCCAAGAAAACTCCTGCGAGGTATTCGCCCCAAGTTTTGAAAATCAGTCCGCTCTTGATCTCTTGCGTGTACACTTCGATGACGTTGTCCTCTCGATCGTAATCTTTTTTTGCGTTGTGGTATGAGGAGAAAAGCGCATAGATATACAAAGGGTCTCCACGTGTGAGATTCCAAAGCTTGTCCACTCCGGCATTGTCGATCTTTGTTCGATAGATCTCCGCGTACTTCCAAATCGCTTCTTTCGCCTCCTCTTCCGGGAGGTTCTCCAGGACATTCTCCTCGAACCGTGCCGTGAGTTTTCGCACGATCTCTAACAACCCGTGGACTTCGCTCCCCGAAATGATGAGCGGAGCTTCCCTCTTCTCAGCAAGGTCAAGGTACGTCCCGCTCAATGAATCGATCTTTTGCCCCCGATAGTCAAAAACGTACTCATTGAGGTTCTGAAATTCTTCCAAGATTTGGACGATTTTGATCTTTTGCGTTACTGCTATCTCAGAAGGCGCGCGGCTCGCCACTTCCCACATCAATCCCCACTCGTTTTCCGCTTTATATCTTTTTATGGATTCATAATGTCGGCTCAACTCCGGAACTTTTTCTATGAGTCTATCCAGTAGTTCGAAAGAATAGGGGTTTTGAAGATACTCAACGTTTTTTTCCAAAAAAGAGAGGTAATGATTCGTGAAAGTGGCGAAGAAGGATTTCGAGAACTCTGCGAGGGTTGTTTTCATCTCTCTTACGCTGAAGTAGAACGGGATGACACCTGTATCCGGGCAGCTCCACAGGATATTGAACAGCCGCTGCAAAAACGCCGTCTTCCCTTTCTTTCGTCTGGCGACGATCGCTTGACTTCGAGCGATGTTTCCAATCAAACGGTCGTACCACTCTCCAAGAAAGAAATCGAACTCCTTCTTTCTCCCGACGAAGAGCTCGGTGTTTCCGATTAGCTCTGGTAAGGCGTATGTTATCTTTTCCGGCATCCTGAACATCGCATTCACCCACTTTGTTGTGTTTGGAAAGATTATAGCATAGAACTCGCCGGAGCAAGTGTGAAGTGTGTGTCAAGTTATGGGGTGTACTCAAGAAACAAGGCCAGAATCGATCACACGATATTTATTCCACGTAGTCATCGCGGCGTAAGCGCACTTTCTTTTCGTGACGGCGCGATACGCCTTTGTACAAGCCCATTGCGGCGTAGAAAGGGCAAAGTGTAGATCGCAGGGTCGTAAAAATCACTTACCCCGCGATGAACCTCTTAGTTATGTCACCCCATAACTTGACCCACACCAAACCCTGGAAAAGGTTGCTTTATGCTATAATCCTTGTATTGTGAGGGGGGTTGAACTGCGTGGCGAAGAAGTATATCGTCGTGACGGGCGGCGTATTAAGCGGTATCGGGAAAGGGATACTGTCGGCATCCACCGGTCGTCTACTCAAAGAGCTGGGGATCGATGTGCTGGGAGTAAAAATCGATCCATACTTGAACGTGGACGCTGGGACGATGAACCCGAACCAGCACGGAGAGGTTTTTGTCACCGAGGACGGGTATGAAGCGGACCTAGACCTTGGGCACTACGAACGGTTTATCGGCCTTAATATGCGAAAAGAGAACAACATCACAGCAGGCCAGATCTACTCCTCGGTGATCGCCAAAGAGCGGGGGGGGAAGTACCTCGGGTCCACCGTTCAGATCGTCCCGCATGTCACCGGCGAAGTCAAAGAAAGGCTGAATCAGATCGAGGCCGAAGTCGTGATCATAGAGATCGGCGGCACGGTGGGCGACATCGAAGGAGAGGTCTTCCTCGAAACGATACGGGAAATGGTCCTGGAGAAAGGAAAGGAAAACTTCCTTTTCATCCATATCACCTATGTTCCCTACCTTAAAGTCACGAACGAGTACAAAACGAAGCCCACCCAACAATCGGTACAACTCCTGAGAAGGATCGGGATCCAACCGGACGTCATCGCGGCCAGGAGCGAACTACCAATCGAATCGCCAGAAATACGGAAGATCGCTCTGTTCGCCGGCATCAAACCGGAGATGGTGATCAACCTACCGGATAACAAAAACGTCTACGAGGTTCCGCGAAACCTTTACAATATGCGGTTTCACACGATCATCCTGGATCGTCTCCAATTGACCGCTTCCCGGGACTTCCAATGGGACTATCCGACGGTCTTCAAACCACTGAAGATCGGCATTGTCGGAAAATACCTCGGGACGGACGACGCTTACAAGAGCATCATCGAATCGATCTTCTTGTGCGGGGTAGAGAAACCAACCCTGCTGGATGCGCAGGAATTGGAGGAGATGAACGAAGAGGAGGTACACCTCCTCCTCAAGGATTATGGAGGACTGATCATCCCGGGGGGATTCGGAAAGCGCGGCATCGAGGGAAAACTGAAGGCGATCGGCTATGCGCGCGAACGCAGAAAACCCCTCCTCGGAATCTGTCTCGGTATGCAGCTGATGATTTTGGAATTCGCTCGAAACCAGCTCGGGATGAAAGAGGCCGATTCCACGGAGTTTAACCCGGAAACCGAGCGTCCGCTCATCGATTTGATGGAAGAGCAGAAGAAGACTTTGCAGATGGGTGGCACGATGCGCCTGGGGGCACAGCGAGCGCCGATCTTCAAGAACACGCGGTTATACGAGGCCTACGGTGACTTGGAAGAGGTCTTTGAGCGCCACCGCCACCGGTATGAGGTGAACTGGGAGCTTTGCCGGTCCTTTCTGAAGTTGCCGGAAGAGGCGAATGAAGAAAACCGCTCAAAGCGGTTGATCGTGGGATCGAAGAACGAATTTGTGGAATCCGTCGAATTGGAAGACCATCCGTTTTTCATCGGAGTGCAGTATCACCCGGAGTTCCTATCCAAAGTGGGGCATCCGCACCCGCTATTCCTATCTTTTATACGGGCTATCAATGGAGTATCTAAAGGGGGGTCATTGTGAAAAGAGTGCTGCTTACGGTTTTTTTTATCGCCGCATGGCTGTGCGCGGTCACGGCCTACGCCGATGGTTTTGGAATCGGGGTTGGTGCGGGACAGCCTTCGGGATTAAACTTTCGCTACGAAATGACCTATGAGATGTCTCTCCAAGGGGGCGCCGGCTACGCCTTCCTGTGGAACCCCAAAGGGGTTTACCTGAACCTTGACCTGCTCTATTTTTTTAGACGACTGATACCGATAGGGAAGGGCAGCTACTTGCCCATCTACGTGGGCGGTGGATTGTGTGAAGTGTTGTGGTTAGAGGAGGAAGAGGGAAAGAAACAGCTCATGACTTTGTCTGCGCTCGAATTACCCATCGGCTTGTATTACCCGATTCCGCTAAACGGCAGGAATCACGTCGAGATCTACGGACAGGTTCGTCCCGCCATTGGCCTTTTCGGAGAAAATTACCGTTTTTTAATATCGGTCGAAATCGGCGCGCGCTTTCACTTTTAAACCACCGTCTTTTAGGCAAGGTCTCCCGGGGTTTTCCGGTTAAATCCATAGTCGGACTTGGGCGACGGATATATGCCGGAAATCCGATGGAGATTGTTGGCGACTTCTTGCCGTGTATCAGTCAGCAGATGTTGACGGATTCGCGCTACAAATCTGTGGGGATGTGTCAAGTTATGGAGTGTAATCAAGAAACAAGGCCAGAATCGATAGCGCGATTTTTGGTCCACGTAGTCATCGCGGCGTAAGCGCCCCTGCTTTTCGCGACGGCGCGATACACTTTTGTACGGGCTCATCGCGGCGTAAGCGCTTC
>Ga0255345_1001401_pt1 | contig 35073 bp, 28 predicted proteins | sample wastewater_treat_6_FD_192415 | JGI IMG/M metagenome (GOLD analysis project Ga0255345, IMG submission 192415) | Wastewater microbial communities from Lulu Island WWTP, Vancouver, Canada - plant20 | ecosystem: Engineered > WWTP > Wastewater > Unclassified | place: Canada: Vancouver, British...
GAGTAATGAAGTAACAATACTTTGTGCTAATTTCTTTTCATTATTTCTAAATAAGATTCTGGCAACTTGCGATTTTCCATACAAAGAATAGGCTGTCCAATTTTGCTTTAAAACTGCATTGAAGTATATTATTGATTTATTCAGCTCTTCTGGCTTTGGAATAGTTGAAAAAAGCGACCTCACATACAATGCTTGTAGTGTATATGCATCAACAACGAATGGTTTGCTTGTAGAATGTTTTATGTAAGTATTGTATGACTTGATTATCTGATAATCAATATACGCTACTGCTTGCTGCATCATCTCTGTACCAAAAATTGTGGAGTCTAAAGCTTGTATCGACACTAATTTTGCTATTTTCTCTGCTATAAACAACGTTACCATTTCATTCTCAGGCATACCAGCAAACCAAGAAAAACCCCCTGTTGGTGCCTGTAATTCTTGCAATTTTTTCCACAATTCTTGTTGTTTATGATGCAATTGATTTGCGTCCAAATATAGTTGCAACTTAGATAACCCCTCCGTTTCTTGCAGGGCATCTTGTATCCACGGACTTTCTGAGTTTAACAAATTTTTCAGTTCTTTATTTTTAACTAAGGGCGACTCTTCCTTATTGGCATAAAGCTGAATATATTGCTTAAATAATGGTGTATTTGCTACGACAAACTCACCAAGCATATTAGCATAATAACTTGACATAAGAGAAATAGCATTATCGTATTCTGGCTCAGCTACTACAGGTAATGCCTGTAAGGCATACCATGCTACATTGGGAGATAATTCAATCGTATAACGTTTGTGTGATAATGTTGTAGATGTATTGTTTTTCAGTTTATCAAATTCAAATGTATATTCCCCTTCCTTGTACAAAGTAAAAGGCATACTCTCTGTAACTAATTTTTTGCTCGACAAGATGGGTAAATAATGTTGTTCCCCATCGCTATACGAGTCATTTGCTACCATCACTTTTACTACCCAAAGAGAGGAATTAGTTGGTACGAATAGTGGTAATTTAATTACAACCGATTGATGTGGATTCAGAGTTACTTTCTCTTCATTGGATAGTAATATACTGTCCGTTTGTGCATCTCTTATTTCCCATTTAGCAGTAGTTTTAGCTAGTGAATCCAACATATTGTAGATAGTAGCGGTTAACACAATGCTATCACTTTGTTGAACAAAACGAGGTAAATTTGGTTTCACAGAAATAGCTTTTTGGGTATACACATACGATGTTTGTTGTCCATAATACGCATCTGCATTATGAACGAGTGTCATTATTTTCCATGTTGTTAAAGACTCTGGAACTGTAAAACGCACCGTTGCCAATCCTTCATTATCTGTTTTTATGGCTGGATAAAAGAACGCTGTTTCTGCAAATTCTTTACGAATAGGCATTTTTTGAGATAATTGCGAAGATGCAGAAGCAGTTGTTTCAGTAGAAAGAACTTTGTCTTCTACTACGTCATCCATTGTATCATTTGTTACCTCTAATGATTTCCGTAACATATTGCCTCCAACAGCCATATACGGCATAGCATAACGGTAATACCCAGGATATTGAAAGTCAAACAGATTAATTTTGGGTAATTCAAAACCTTTTTCATCCTTGAAAGGAACAATACCTGTAGCATAATTTGAACGAGAAAAAGAAGGTGTTGCATTCCAAGATGGAACATACCACTGATGTGAAACAAACGGATTAAATTGCCACTGATGCGGTACAATAGCATCTAACGAAGCATCGTACATACACACAAGCACCTCTGCTTGCTGATTAACTCCATTTGCATCTTTTACATGTATTTGCCACTCTTCTTCGTTTCCTGGTTGTAATTTATCTCGAAAAGTAATATACTGAATAGATATTTTTTTTGAAGGTTGCCGTTTTACTATTCGGTTGCTTTGCTGATACAAAGTATTATTTACAACAGATGTAAAACGCATTTCTACACTATTGCCACAATTTTTAGTATACGGAAATTGAATATGTTTACTTTCGTTGTTTAAAGTAATAAACTGACGGCAGATGAGTCCGTCTTCTCCAACTAATTCATACATAACCAACACATTAGCTGAAGAACCAATGATGGTTGAAGCCATTTCTCCCACAGAGCAGGTATCTGATAAAGCATACATCCAGTTTGATGTTTTGAATGGAGGTTTTTTATCTTTTACCGAAAATAATGTAAAGAAATGTATGTTTTCTACTTCTGTTAGGCTCTGCGTTTTCGTTGAGCTTATTAGTTTGTATCTACCAGAAGGTAAACTGGATACTATATTTAACGAAAGTGGTATTCCCGACACAAAAGAGCCTTCATATACACACTTACTCAGTTGTAGACTATCAACAGGAGTATCATTATTTGAGCTTTCTTTTAAAGCATAAATTGCAATTTTGCCACTTTGATGAAGCATTTCTCCATTTACATTGGTAACATTTACCGCTATTGGAGTTATTTTTTCTTTTTGAATAATTGCAGGAATATTCGTTTGTATATATATGGCACTTTCTCCGATTGAAAAACTCGAAGAAACTTGTTGTGTTTCACCAGCTTTGTCGGTAATATCAACATATACAAGATAATGATAATAAGCACTCTGGTCGGTATCAGGTTTTATCGGAATAAAATCGAATGTAAACTCGCCCTTATCATTTGTTTTGAAAACACCTTCTGCCACGTTCTCTGTTGTGTGGATAGGAAAATACCTACGCCAAGAAAATTGTTGTCGAACAATGCGGTATTTACCATGTGCAGTCTGTAAAGGAAAGCCCATATATGTTTCAGCATTTCCATTTATGCGAACAGGATTATTAAACAATACTTCTTTATCTATTCGCTTAATTTCAGCTTTAAAAGTAGGTTTTTTATATTCTTCTACTAAAAATGAGCTAGATCCATTTTCTGTTTCGAGTGTAAAACTCCCTGTTAGCCCTGATTTTGGTAATATAAAATCCGTATTAAAAGAGCCGTAACTTGATGTTTGTACTTGTTTTTCTGCAATAATTTGGTAGTTTGCATCACGCAGTCTAATGTGTATTTTTTTGTTTTTTTCTAAAATTACAGAGTCTTCTTTTACATTCCACGCAATCCCTTTTACATACACACTTTGTGCTGGACGATACAATGCCCTATCTGTAAACAGTGCAATATGTTGTTGCATATCTGGCGGGGTATTCTCTTTTTGTTTGCCGTACACATGCACATTACCGATAGGCGTGCTAGTATCCTCTCCTTGCGATACGCTTAGGTAATAAGCATTGTTGTGCTGTAACGAAAAGGTAGCTAATCCGTTTTTATTCGTATTGGTTGATGCTACTTTTTTTACGTCAACATTGTTACGTTGATAGCGAACTTGATGAACAGTAACAGTTGCGTTTTTGATAGGTTTACCAGTTATTCTATCTACTACCCACCCCTCTATAGTCTTATTGATAGACTTATGCACCAGCAACAAACGCGTTACATAAAAAGTATTTTTTATGCTATCAAAAGCATTGGTTGGAGATACTATTTCATATTCATATAAACCCAAGTCTTTGGTTTTAATGTGAATACTTGTATCTTTGGATAGAAATAATTCTGATACTGGTAAGGTTACATGTATAGTATTCACTAGTTCTCTATCAATGGCTTGACGGGTTATGCCATAATAATTTTTTACAATTTGATACTCCAACGAATTACTACGTATTTTATATAATCGAATGGTTAATGAGTCAATATTTGAAAAATTTAGTTTCAAATTCAACGATGAATCTGGATACACAACAGATTGGCTTGATGTTGCTAATTGTGGTTGTTTAATTTGTTCTACTATATTGTGTAATACTGCAATGCGAGAGTAATCGGGAAAACGGTTGATGTATAACTTACACAAATCGTATGCCTCTTTTCTTTTGTCTTCACTCAACAAATAGTTTGCTTTTAAAACAATAGCATGTACCACAATAGGAGATTTTTGAAACTTTTCAATGATACTATTTAATGTAAGTTGGTAAGATTCAGATACTTTTTCAGAAGGAATAGATAACGCAATTAAGGTTTCTATTCTATCAATGTCTGTTTTTACCAAAGCATCAGTATTACCACTCGCTTTATGAAATGTAAGAAGTTTTTGGTATACATTTTTTACTCGTGGTACTACTTGCCATAGCGAAGTAGTTGTATCTGCCTCAGCAATAAAATGATCGTAAGGAGTTATAAGAGACATTTCAGTTGATTTCTCTTGTGTTACCAAACGTTCAATCTGATGTTTATTCTGTACATATAATTGTATGTAATTATGTGCCAACACATCATATACCGTAGGTCGTAAATAACTATCAGTAGCTTGCACTAAAATGGTAGGATAATTGGTAACAAGTGTTTTTTGTAAGGCTGCTTCATGTTGAATAGAAAGTGAAGCATAATGGAATATCCTGTATAAAAAATGATTACTAGCCCACTCTTTCTTATTTTCTGGTACTATATCCCATATAGGCGTTCGCTGCTGAATGATATACGAGTTTGCGTTGAAATACGAATCATATACTTGTGCCAACATGGCATACAGTACTGATTGTGAAATAACATCCTTAGAGGAACTGGCATATCTCTCTATTTCTGCAACTTGATCAAAAAAACTATCATGATCAATCTCTACATTCGTTTTTAAATCATATATCAAACAACGTATAATTTCTTCGTGAGCATGCTCAGATAGTGCTTTTTGTTTGATTTTTTGTACTATCTCGTTGGCAGATTTAGGCATACCATGTGTTTGCAAAGAGTCCACTTGTTGCCAATAAGTAGGATACGACATAGCAACAGATTGTTGTTTGGCTAACAGAAATGACACAAATGTAAGGGAAAGGAGTAATGTTATGAATATCCCTATTTTTTTCATACGCGATAGTATATATTTTTTGATAGAATGACTACAAAGTAACAAATTATTACCGATACTCAGCATAAAATAAAACATAAAAAAACTTAGCTATTGAATATTAACCTAAAATTTGGGTATATAAAAAATTTACGTTATCTTCGCACCATAATTATGAGAAATAGCTATACCCATATTACACATCATTTTCACTTACACTAATAGTGGTAAGCCGAAGGGTGTTTGGGTTATAGAAAACTTATAACAGTAGGCTTGCCACTTTGGTAAGCTTTTTTTATTACTAAACCAAATAAGAAATATATGTTACGAATTGCAGTACAAGCCAAAGGTCGTTTATACGAAGAAACGATGTTGATGTTATCAGAATCAAGTATTAAAATTGAATCAGGAAAAAGAACGTTATTAATCCCCGCAAAAAACTTCCCTATAGAAGTCTTGTTTTTACGTGATGATGATATTCCACAAGCAGTTGCCAGCGGTATAGCAGATGTTGGAGTAGTAGGAGAAAACGAGTATGCCGAAAAACAAGAAGATGCTGAAATTGTAAAACGTTTGGATTTTAGCAAATGTCGTTTATCATTAGCTATACCTAAGTCAATAGATTATCAAGGAGTTCATTGGTTTGAAGGCAAGAAAATTGCCACTTCGTATCCTGTCATTTTAGAGAATTTTCTTAAAAAACACAACATACAAGCCGAAATACATGTAATTACTGGTTCAGTAGAAATTGCTCCTGGTATTGGCTTGGCTGATGGCATTTTTGATATTGTAAGTTCTGGTAGCACATTGGTGAGCAATAACTTAAAAGAAGTGGAAGTGGTTATGAAATCAGAAGCTATTCTTATTGCCAACAAACAACTTAACAACGAAAAAAGAGCGATTCTAGAAGAATTATTATTCCGTTTTAATGCGTATAAAAATGCAGAAGGAAAAAAATACATTATTCTAAATATTTCTAATGACAAAATAGATGCCGTATGCAAGCTTTTGCCTGGTATGAAATCACCTACTGTTACGCCATTGGCAGAAGAAGGATGGTCATCACTACATTCGGTAATTGAGGAAAAAACATTTTGGGACATAATCAACCAACTGAAAGCATTAGGAGCAGAAGGAATATTGGTTGTTCCAATTGAAAAAATGATTCTGTAATAATTTACAAAATTTTTGTTTATGTACTATATTCAATATCCAGAAAAAAAGGAGTGGGCAAGTTTACTTACACGTCCAACCTTTGACACAACAAATTTATTTGATACCGTTAACCATATATTAGTCGACGTACAAAAACGTGGAGATAAGGCTGTTATCGAGTACGAAGAAAAATTTGACAAAATTCATTTGGATGTATTGCAAGTAAGCGATAACGAGCTAGCAAGTGCAGAAACAAAAATCAGCAAAGAATTAAAAGATGCTATTTTAATAGCAAAAAAAAATATTGCAAACTTTCATGCAGCCCAAGTGTATAGCGATGTTACAATTGAAACTATGCCTGGTATACGTTGTTGGCAAAAAAATCTACCAATCGAAAAAGTTGGATTATATATTCCTGGAGGTACTGCTCCCCTATTTTCTACGGTACTGATGTTAGCAATTCCAGCTCAAATTGCTGGTTGCAAAGAAATTATTCTTTGTTCACCACCAAATAGCAATGGAGATATACACCCAGCCATTTTATTTGCAGCACATATTTCGGGAGTAAGTAAGGTATATAAAATTGGTGGAGTGCAAGCTATTGCAGCAATGGCATATGGCACTGAAACCGTACCAAAAGTATACAAAATTTTTGGTCCAGGAAATCAATATGTAACAGCCGCTAAGCAACTTGTAAGTTTAAAAGATGTGGCTATTGATATGCCGGCTGGTCCATCGGAAGTAGAAGTAATTGCTGACGAAACAGCTAACCCTGCGTTTGTTGCTGCAGATTTGCTTTCGCAAGCTGAGCATGGGGCAGACAGTTCCGCTATTTTGCTAACAACTAGCAATGAATTAGCAACTGCTGTGCAACAAGAAATACAGCAACAGCTTCCTCTTTTGTCGCGTGCTGAAATTGCCGTTAAAGCACTGAATAATAGCAAAATAATTTTGCTACATACAATTGAGGATATCATTGAATGGACAAACGAGTACGCTCCTGAACATTTAATTATCTCTACAAAAAATTACACAGATATAGCCAATAGAATCACCAATGCAGGTTCAATATTTTTGGGTTACTTAACACCTGAAAGTGCTGGCGATTATGCTTCAGGCACAAACCACACCTTACCTACTAATGGATACGCAAAGGCATATAGTGGTGTAAATCTAGATAGTTTTAAGAAAAAAATTACGTATCAAGAATTAACAAAAGAAGGCATACAAGCCATAGGAAGCACTATTGAAGTAATGGCTGAAAATGAATTGTTAACAGCACATAAAAATGCTGTTACGCTACGCTTACAATCACTTGTATAAATATATAGTTAATTTTTGCTATTTTTATTAAACTTTTATTCCATTTTATTTGTATGTTTGTAATTGAAATATAACGATAGTAAAAACATTCTGAAAATGAATACACCTGTGGAAAAACCATACACATTCGACCGCGTTATCCGCATTATTATAACGTTGGTAGTTTTGTTTGCCTTATTTCTACTAATAAAAAAACTAAGTACAGTACTGCTTCCCTTTTTAATTGCCTTACTTATTGCATATTTACTACAACCTGTTGTTCATTTTTTTCAATACACTCTCAAATTGAAATACAGACTTTTGGCTGTCATCAGTACACTGATACTTTTTTTTGGCACTATTGTAGGTCTTTTATGGTTTATCATTCCATTGGCAAGTACTGAAATTCAACACATTTCTCAAACTATATCATTATACGTTCAAGGTATAAGTATGGATACGGTATTGCCTGAAACGTGGCAAAAAGAAATTCGCATATTTTTAAGTCAGCTTAATATAAAATCTGTATTAGAAAACGAGAGTTTGATGTCTGTACTTAAAAATTCTACTCCAAAACTATGGCTATTGATTAATAACTCTTTTAGTTTTATACTAGGATTTTCAGTAATATTTATCATTTTATTGTACGTTATTTTTATCTTAAAAGATTATGATAAAATTACAACACAGTGGATTCAAATCATACCTGTAAAATATCGTCATATTACTGCTGAAATAATTGCAGACATTGAAAAAGGAATGAATCATTATTTTCGAGGTCAATTTTTAATAGCCTTCATAGTTGGCGCTCTTTTCACAATAGGTTTTAGCATTATTGGTTTGCCTTTGGCTATTGTTTTTGGTATATTTGTAGGAATTTTAAATTTAGTACCCTATCTGCAAATACTTGCAGTAGCACCTGCTATGTTACTAGTTTTTTTACAATCAATTGAAACGAATCAACCTTTTGGTTCCTGTTTTTTAGGGTTACTGATTGTTTTTATTCTAGTGCAAAGTTTTCAAGATCTTGTATTGGTTCCTAAAATAATGGGCAAAGTAACAGGTTTAAACCCTGCCATTATTTTACTTTCTCTTTCTATTTGGGGTGCATTGCTAGGCATTGTAGGTATGATTTTAGCATTACCTATGACAACGTTATTAATTTCCTATTATAAACGATTTGTCATCAACAAAGAAACATTAACAGAAACATCTGAAATAACAAAAGAAGAAGCGAAAGAAGAAACTATCGGAAATAACTCAATTAATATAGTTTGAAAGCTATGATTTTAACAACAACACACACAATTCCAAACCGTGAAATAGAGAGTATTTTAGGTGTAGCTAGAGGTAGTACTGTTCGTACACGAAACATTGGTAACGATATTATGGCAAGTTAAAAAAATATAGTTGGTGGTGAAATTGAAGAGTATACAAAGCTTCAAGCACAATCACGAGAACAAGCTATGCAACGCATGATAGATGATGCAAAAAAAATGGGAGCCGATGCAATTGTTGGTATTCTTATTACCACATCCATGGTAATGCAGGGAGCATCAGAGATACTAGCTTATGGAACGGCTGTTAAACTAAAATAATATGATGTATGTAGTATTAGGGTTACAGGCATTATCAGCTGTAATTATATTCGTTATTATAGTTTTCTTAATTATTCGTAGAAGAAAAATTAAGAAAACAGAAACCTTTGAAGATAGAAGTAACTAAAAAACACTCATATATGGATAACCTACAGGACTTACGCAAAAATTATGAATTTTCGTATATAAATGAAAATCAATTAAAAGATAATCCTTTGGAACAGTTTTCAATTTGGATGAAAGAAGCTATTAATAGTGCTGAATTAGAACCTTCTGCCATGGTTTTATCTACTGTTGATGCACAAGGTTTTCCTCATTCACGTATGGTGCTTTTGAAAGACTTTTCAGAGTCAGGATTTGTGTTTTTTTCTAATTATGAAAGCGACAAAGCTATTCAAATGAAAAGCAATCATGCTGTTTCTATTTTATTTTTCTGGCAACACCTTGAACGTCAAGTACGTATAGAAGGAATTGTGGAAAAAATTGCAGAAATTGAATCAGATGCTTATTTCTTATCTCGTCCAATAGAGCATAAATTGGGTACATGGGCATCAGCACAAAGTAAACCGATTCCTTCTTCTACATTTTTAGAAGAACAATTTTTATATTTTAAAGATAAATTTAAACACGATATTCCTCGACCACCTCATTGGGGTGGATATAGTATTAAGCCATCTCGTTTTGAATTTTGGCAAGGCAGACCTAATCGTTTACATGATCGTTTTGTATACAAGTTAAATGAATCTGATTGGACTATTGAACGTTTAGCTCCTTAATTATCGTTTAAAAAAATTGTTTTATGCATAAATACTTCGTTTTTATACTTATTCTTGGCTTATTGCAAAACTTATCTGCACAAGCAGCGTCTTTTCAAGCAAAATTGGATAGTGTGATTTATGTTAAATCACAAAAAACCACGTATGTATATGACACTGATGACAGAATAGAATACATGCTACTACAAGGATGGGTGGAACATCAAAACAAATGGGATTATCCAACTAAAACAAGCTATGAATACGACAATACAAATAGATTAGTACTCTCATTTTATTCGACATGGAATCTTGGTTCGCAGAACTATCAAATTCAATCGAAAAGAAGTTATAGCTATACTGAAGCTGGTACTATTTTTCAATCTATAGCTTCTGTTTGGTCTAACAATCAATGGATAAATAGCTCAAAACAAGAATTTTCCTACAATGCAAACAATCAAATTTTATCGGAATCAGAATACCTTTGGGAATCGAACAAGTGGAACACTAATTTCAAAAAAGAATATACTTACGACAATACTGGAAATGAATTATCAGAAATTTTTTCCCTTCCTAACAGCCAAGGCACTGGTTGGAGATTATCTAGTAAAACAGAAAAATCGTATACCTCGGATAATAAAGTGATATCAACTATCCGCTCTAATTACGATACCAGCACTTCAAAATGGATACCTTTTGACAAAAATGAAAATAGCTACAATACGGAAACAGATTTAGTAGAAAAATCAACTAAATATTATTGGAATGGAGACAGTTGGGAGAAATCGGCTGAAACAACGTATGCGTACAACACCAAAAACGAGTTAATACGCGAATCATACAAAGAAATTGAAAGCCTAGGAAGTGGTGTGAGTTTTAAAACAGAATGGACGTATGATGATTTTGGCAATATCAATAAGGAAGAAAATGCTACTTGGAATACTAGTACTTTAGGATGGGAGTATAGCTGGAAAACTGAATTTCTCTACAATACATCATACCCATCAAGTATTATTTTGTCTCCTTCAGATTACCCTACTGAATATAAATATATGATTTCTGAAAAAAGAGGTTTTGATTATGCAGAGGGAAATTGGGTAGCAAATACAAATGATGCTCTTTATTTTTATACCATACTCCATACAAACATTCCTTTTGTAAGTTCAATTACTAACACCGTTTTGTACATAAACAATACTACAAAAACATTAGCACTTAACCACAACGTATCTGATAGTGCTACTATTTACATATGGAATATGAATGGAGAACTAATTAAATCTATCAATACAAAAGATTTTCCTTTGAATATTAATTGTTTATCACAAGGTGTTTACCTATATCAATTAGTAGATGGAGAAAATAATTTTTCTGGCAAATTTTTGAAGAAATAATCAGTTATTTGTCTTGTTGATTGTTCTCCTGTGCCTCAATTTGCACCCTTGATTTACTTTGTGTAACTAGATATACTCCTAGAAACACACAAAAAGCAGCGATTAATTGATGTATTCCTAAACTATCAATACCCATAGCAACTGCCGCCAACGATGCCACTATGGGTTGTAGGTAGTTGTACATACTTAAAGTAGTAGGACGCAATACTTTTTGACCTATAGCCAACAAAATATAGGTAATGAAAGTAGCAATAATTACTACATAAGCAATGCGAATCAAAGTATACATATCAAAACTTTGGATAGACACTTGCATAAGCTCTGTATGAAAAAAAGGATAACATTGAATGCTTGCAAATAAAAACATCCATTTCATTACTGTAACTGGAGAATAACGAGAAATCAGGTCTTTAAACAGCGTTAAGTATAATGAAAATGCAATAACAGCACTAAATACAATACTATTACCCCACATATTGCGCGTACCAGTAGCAATGTGATAAGAACTATAAATTAACACTACTGCTCCTAGTGCACCAATACAAACACCTACTACTTTTTTTGAGCTTATGGGTTCCCTTAGAATAAAAAAGGCAAACACCATACTCATTACTGGTAGCAAGGTTATTACTATGGCTGCATCAATAGACGATGTCATTGATAAACCCACTATAAAAGGCAATTGATTGGCTGATAACGCAAATATGGCGGCAAAAAAGAGTAAAATTACATCTTTAATTGGCACTTTTTCTTTAGGTAAAAACAAAGAAAAGAACCAAAACAAAAGCATCCCTCCAACTAATCGGCAAAAAGTAAGAAAATACGGACTTATTGTTTCTGGAATTAACGAACGAGAAATTGGGTTATTTAATCCAAATAAAATATTTGCTGCAAATAATGCGATGTGCCCCTTAATGGCTTTATGTTCCATAATTTTCCTAAATGATAATAACTCAAATCAATGTATGTCAACTTAAAAAATAATTTAGAAATTCTGCTAATTTGTGTGTAGCAATTGGTTTAGATAAAAATTCGTCCATACCAACGTTCAAACATTTTTCGCGTTCTTCTGTTATTGAATTAGCTGTAAGAGCTATGATAGGCGTATGTTTCCCCAACTTCATATCTAACTTTCTAATCTCTATTGTGGCTTCAATTCCTCCCATTATAGGCATTTGAACATCCATTAAAATAATATTTGGTGAATATTCTACATATCTTTCCACTGCATTTTTACCATTAATAGCCTCAATTATTACAGCTTCTGGTAATATATCTGTAACCAATGCTTTGGCTAACAACATATTAAACTCATTATCTTCGGCTATCAATATTATTTTTTTATTTTCGGATAATGTTGCTTGTGGTTGATTTTCTTGTACAATGCTTGACTCTGATTTTGACGCTATTTTACCGCTTTCTATATCTTTAATGAGATGGAACAATTCATCGGCTTTTACGGGCTTAACTAAGTGCATATCAACACTTACATTCTCCCGATTGTATAAAGTAAATGCATCTACAGAACTATAAAGTAAAATTACAGGATATCTCTTGGCTGGAAAATGCAACTTATCTCTAATCATTTGAATAGTTTCTATCCCATTAATTGTGGGCATCTGATAATCACAAATAATTAAGTCAATTGTATCTTTTTCTTTTTCTAAAATCGAAAGAGCAGAAGAAGCATCATGACAAATTAATGTTTGAATTCCCCATTGTTCCAACATTTTTTCTAAAATAAAACAATTTGTATGATTATCATCAATTATCATACTTCTTTTTACTTTGATATGAGTATACTTATTTACTGACGGTTCAATTTCCACTTGTGATACTATATCAAACATAAACGTTGTACCTTTGCCTTCATAACTTTCAAACCTAATCGTAGTTCCCATCTTACGAGCTAGTTTTTCTGATATAATAAGCCCTAATCCAGTTCCACCAAATTTACGAGTAGTTGAACTATCTGCCTGACTAAAAGCCTTAAATAATTTATCTTTTTGCGAATCGGCAATACCAATACCAGTATCCCTTACACTAAATAAAAATTTGCCTAATTTACTATCGATTTTTTGAAATATAACCTTTAATTCTATTTCTCCTTTTTCTGTAAATTTAACGGCATTACTTAACAGATTTACTAATATTTGCTTTAATCTCAATCCATCCACATAAGCATAACGAGGAATAGTAGCATCTATATCCAACAGAATCTCTACTTGTTTCTTTTCTCCTTCATGTTTAATAAGATCTATGGCATTGCCAACTAATTCATTTATATCTGTTTTTGTAATTTCCAATTGCAACATTCCCGCTTCTATTTTAGAAAAATCATGAATATCATTGATAATACCTCTCATTGGTAATAGGGTAGCTCTCCCACAAAATGTTGCTGGATTAGTGAATAACTTTTTGATAAATCATCTGGATGCACCAATTTATCCCATAAATCAATCTTTACTGAAAAAAGTTCATCAAGCGTATATCCAATCATACTCGCCCATCGTTCATTGATGGTTACAATACCTGTTTGTACATTCCATTCATATGTACCTACATTTGTCGCCTCAATAATACCAGCTAAACGGGTTTGTTCTTCTTTCAGTCTTGATGTTATATTATAGGTTTTATATAAGGTTACAAATAAATATGCCAGTAAAACATTCGCAATAGGATAGATAGTTAAAATTGGTACAGACAATGACGCAAACATATCCATTCTTGTATGCTCTGGCAAAAAAATAACCCATATACACATAATTACATGTACAACAATCCCTAATTGCAAAAAATGATACCATTTCAATTGAAAAACAGGAATTTTAGAAAAATAGCGACACAATAAACCGATTGTTCCAGAAGACAAAACAGAAGCAATTCCCATATATACCCCATCTCCACCCATATGTAAACGATATACAGAAGCTACAATCATTCCTAATAAAGTTGGAATGCCTCCTATAAACAACCCAATTGTACTAAGAAATACAGATCGCATGTCAAAAAAAACACCACCATACACAACAGACGGAACATTCATTAATATAATACAAATTCCTCCAATTATTAAACCCGCCAAAACTCTTGCCAATACACTCGTATGTAACTGAAATCTAACCCATAATCTATCATAACCCCACGCAAATAACAACATGACGGCAATATTATGAACCAGACCTAAAAAAAATTGGATATCCATATCAGCAACAAATTGTTTGTAAATTATCTAATAAACACTACAAATGATACTCTATTTACAAAAGTAAACATATATTTATAAATTAAGTTATTAATTCATCAAAAAATAACGATAATCTTAACAGTAGATGTTATGTTAGGATTATTTGCGTAATTTTGTTGTTCATACTCATACTATATACTATCAAAAATAAAAGACATGAACTATTTAGCCCATATTTTTTTGTCTGGAAACAACCAATCTCTTCAAATAGGCAATTTTATTGCTGATTTTGTGAAAGGAAACCAACTTTATTCCTATCCTGCGGATATTCAAGAAGGTATTAGCTTACATCGTAAAATAGATACTTTTACAGACAATCATCCAATAGTACTGGAATTATATACTATGTTAAACCCAAGTTTTGGTCGTTATTCACCCATTCTGTTGGATATGTATTTTGATTATTTTTTAGCAAACTCTTTTCGAAGCTATTCTCCAAATAAAAATTTATGGATATTTTCGTGGCAATTCTATGGAAATCTTATTCAACACTACTCCATTTTACCTACACCTATTAAAAAGTTCATATATCATTTTATGATTACAAACCGATTATATCAATACAAATCTATCAAAGGTTTACATAGCTCACTTCAAATTATGTCTACCTATAAAATAAAAGCAATTAATGCTGATAAAAGCATTCATGTATTAATAGAAAATAAAGATATCTTACATAGGCAATTTCAGCTCTTTTTTACAGAATTACTACAATACACATCCGAAGAGCGTTCAAAAACACATTAATTTTAGTTGAAATTACTTATTCGGTATTATTTATATTCAGAATATTTTACAAATGAAATGATATGTATACTTTTGCAGAAGAAATTCTATCAATAGAAATCGTATGGGAAACAGTGAAATTATTTTAATAAACATTTCAGGCGACGATCAGCCTGGTGTTACCTCTGCTGTAGCGGGGATTTTAGGCAAATACAATGCTACTATCTTAGATATTGGCCAAGCTGATATACATCATACCTTATCCTTAGGTATACTATTTAAAACGAGCAATAGTTTTGACGCTGCCAATATTCTGAAAGAAGTATTATTTAAGTGTTCTGAACTCAATCTAAATGTTCGTTTTACACCAATTAGTATACCTCAATATAACGAATGGGTGAATCGTCAAGGCTCTGGAAGATACATTGTTACATTATTGGGTAAACTGATTACTGCAGAACAACTATCTATCGTTACAAAAGCTATTTCAGAACAAGAACTGAATATTGACTCGATAAAAAGATTAACGGGACGACCTTCGCTAGAAAACCTAAATGATAATGTGCGTTCGTGTATTGAATTATCCGTACGCGGTGATTTAAAAAATAAAGACCAACTATCATCTCAATTTATGAGCTATGCATCTGAATTAGGAATTGATATTTCTTTTCAAAAAGATGACATGTACAGACGAAATCGTAGGCTTATTTGTTTCGATATGGACTCTACACTTATTCAAACAGAAGTAATTGATGAACTTGCCGAAAAAGCGGGTGTAGGGAAAAAAGTACGTGCTATCACAGAAGCGGCAATGAGAGGAGAAATTGATTTTAACGAAAGTTTTATCAAACGAGTAGCTTTACTCAAAGGGTTAGATGAAAGTGTAATGGAAGAAATAGCTCAAAATTTGCCAATTATGGATGGAGCAAAACGTCTGATGACTATTTTAAAAAAATATGGTTTTAAAATTGCTATTTTATCTGGAGGTTTTACATATTTTGGGAATGCATTAAAAAAACAGTTTGATGTAGATTATGTATATGCCAATGAATTAGAGATTGTAAATGGTAAACTGACAGGAAAACATCTTGGAGAAATTGTGGATGGAAAACGAAAAGCAGAATTATTGCGTCTCATTGCTCAATTTGAAAAAATCGAACTCGAACAAGTAATAGCCGTGGGCGATGGGGCAAACGATTTACCTATGCTGAATTTAGCCGGATTAGGCATTGCTTTTCATGCAAAACCTAAAGTAAAAGAAAATGCCCAACAAGCTATCTCAACTATTGGACTTGATGGCATTCTTTATTTCTTAGGATTTAGAGATATACACATGAACGAATAATTTCATGGCATGGACAATAGCAAACGACTAAATAAAGCAATATCCGAAACAGGCTTTTGTTCGCGTAGAGAAGCAGATAGACTAATTGCAGAAAATCGTGTTCAAGTAAACGGAATAATCGGCAACGTTGGTATGCAAGTAACTCCACACGATAGTATTTTGATTGATGGAAAAAAAATCATCAAAGATGTAACATCAATTTACATTGCTTTTCACAAACCTCCAGGGATTACATGCACTACCGATATAACCGTCAAGGATAATATTATTAGTTTTATCAACTATCCAGAACGCATTTTCCCAATTGGCAGACTTGACAAAGCGAGCGAAGGTTTAATTTTTTTAACTAACGATGGTGATATTGTCAACAAAATATTACGTTCAAAAAATAACCACGAAAAAGAATATATTGTGAGAGTAAATAAACCCATCACAAACGATTTTTTGCAAAAAATGAGTACAGGAGTGCCCATACTTGATACAATTACTAAACCATGTACTGTTAAGAAAATGAATGACCACACATTTTCAATTATTCTAACACAAGGACTTAACAGACAAATACGTCGTATGTGCGAATATCTTGATTATGGGGTAAGTACATTGAAACGAATTCGTATTATGAATATATCTCTTGGAAACCTTAAAAAAGGACATCTTCGACACTTTACCAACACTGAATTGACTGAATTATTAGCGTTAGTAGAAGACTCTTCAAAAACCGAGGATGCGTCATTATAAATTAGTTGAAAAAAATTAACACAGTAAAATATCTGTTTTACGTTTTTCTGATATATATTTGTGCATAATTACTCATTTTAAATAGGATACTATGAAGTCAAAGTATACAAGCATATTCTTATTGGTATTTATGCTTTACGCGTGTGTTCCAAGCTCTGAAAAAACATATACCTATTTAGTAAACGAACCCATCTATATGGATATCAACGAATTTCGTAATTCTGTTGCCATCACACAAGATACTCACCCTATTACTTCATATGGTAAAATCAGTTACTACAAAGGGTTTTTATTTGTATCAGAGCCTCAAAAAGGTATACATATAATAAACAATACAAATCCCAATAATCCATACATAGTAGGTTATATTGAACTACTGGGCAATGCAGATATTGCAATTAAAAATGATATCTTATACGCCGATTCATACATTGATTTAGTCTGGTTTAATATAACAAATCCATCCATACCTGTGTATGAGGGTCGGTTAGAAAATGCATTTGAAGAAGCGTTTCCACCATTAGAAGATGTCAACCTTGGGATAGATGGCTCAATGGTATGGAATAAACCCGATGATAAGATTATAGTTGGTTGGACAATAACTTCGCGAACTGAAACTCGTTCAAACTCTATTTTTTCAGGATTTCCCTGGTGGATAGAAACAGACCCAGTTCCTGTTATGTCCGAAAAAAATACAAACGGGATAAACGGATCTATGTCCAGATTTAGTTTACACGATGATTACCTATATGCTGTTATTAACAACAACATGAGCATCATCAATGTAAGTGGCACAACACCTGTAAAAGCAGTTGACAATCTATACATTGGGTGGAATGTAGAAACAATATTCTATTATAAAAATAATATGTTTATGGGAACCCCAACAGGCTTATTAATTTATTCTGTAGAAAACCCCACTCAGCCATTATTCAAATCATCAATACAACATGTTTTGGGTTGCGACCCTGTAGTAGTTGAAAATGATATTGCTTATGTAACTATTCACTCTGGTAATTTGTGTGGTCAAAATAATAATGAATTAATTGCAATTGATGTAAAAGATGTAGAAAACCCAAAACAAGTAGTATCTTATACGATGACCAAACCCAAAGGATTAGGAATTGATAATGGTACATTGTTTATCTGTGATGATGGATTGAAAATATACAAAGCTGATAATCCTCAAACAATTATGGCTAATAAATTAGCCCATTACACCAATATTGATGGATATGATGTTATCCCTTTTGAAAATACCTTAATGATGATAGCCTCAGACGGCATTTACCAATACGATTATTCGGACTTGAACAATATACATCAAATTAGTTTTTTACCCATGAGTAACGAAAAAGAAGAGTAAAACATAATTACCTCTTCTTTTTACAACATACAATGAGACTATTCAGATACTCTCATTGTATGTGAAATCGGGGTTTACTCAAATTCTAGGTAAATACCTTCAAAATCTTTTTTTAGCTGTTGTTTTTTAGCACTACTCCACAAAGTCATATCTAATAGACGTATAACTTTCAGATTAGGTAATTGTTTTAAAAACTTAGGTAAATCTTGCAAATAATGATTTCCTGATAAATCTAAACAATACAATTGTTGGCATTGCAATATCTCCTCTGGAATAACCGCTACCCTATTAAAACTGATATCTAAACAAGTAAGGTGCTGAAATTGAGCAACCTCCTTAGGTATAGCAGTATATTTGGGCGAAGAAAAAGATAAAACTAAACAATGTACATTCTCTTTATTTGCTAATGCCTTTTCAATAGACTGAAACTGCATTTCCATTGCACAATCTACACAACAATCTGTCGTATCAACCAATAAAGGACGTAAAGATGGCGGTTCCTCCGTAATTACTTCATTTTGAGAAAAAAGATACAAACATGAAAACAAAGTAATAAAAATGACAAGTAGTGTTTTTTTCATAATGATTTAATTTAAATGAGTTACTGGTATCATTCAATTGCTTGAATAGCACAAATATACATCTCTTTTCATTTTATACAAAAAAAATACTGACTGAAAAAACATTTTCAATCAGTATTTCAATATTACCATAAAAATAAAATTAATCTAACTTTAAAGACGCCATCACGGCTTTTATTTTTTCATCAGCCACTTGATTTGCCTTTTCATAATCTTTTCTATTTTTTAATTCTCCACGTACTTCAATATAAAATTTAATTTTAGGTTCTGTACCAGATGGACGCACAGAAATTTTAGTACCATCTGCTGTAAAAAATTGAAGCACATTGGAGGTTTCTGGCATTTCCATCGCATTAGTAGTACCAGCAGATACATCTATTAAACGCAAGGTATCATAATCTTTTATGACAATTACTTGTGAACCAGCAATTTCTTTTGGTGGTTTGCTACGCAAATTAGACATAATTTTTTTGATTTCTTCTGCACCACTTTTTCCTTTCTTAACAATAGAAATTCCTTTTTCTTTGGAGAAACCAAATTCTAAATAAATATCTTGAATAAGTTCAAACAAGGATTTACCATTATCTTTAGCCCATGCTGCAATTTCTGCCATCAAGGTACAAGCAGATACAGCATCTTTGTCTCTCACAAAATCTTGAGCCAAATACCCATAACTTTCTTCTCCTCCACCAATATATTGTAACTTTCCTTCATTTTCACGAATGATGGCTGCTATCCATTTAAAACCTGTGTAACAATCAAAGTAATGTAATTTGAATTTTTTAGCAATATCTACAATTAATTCTGTAGTAACAATAGTTTTTACTACATATTGTTTGCCGTTTAATTTACCCAATTCTTTCCATCTACGAATAATATAATACGTAAATAATAAAGCTGTTTGATTACCATTTACTAATACGAATTTTCCTGTATCATCTTTTACAGCTATACCCAATCTATCGCCATCAGGATCGGATGCCATTACTAAATCTGCATCGACTTCTTCTCCTTTTTCTACTGCCATTTTAAGTGCTGCTGGTTCTTCTGGATTTGGTGAATATACGGTTGGAAAATCGCCACTCACCACATCTTGTTCGGGCACATTAATAATGTTAGTAAAACCATAAGCTTTAAGAGCTGCAGGCACTAAACGTACAGTTGTTCCGTGAATAGGTGTATATACAATTTTCATATCACTGTTTCTTTTTATGGAATCAGGAGATAAAGAAATCGTATTAATTTTATTAAGATAAATATCATCAATCTCTTTTCCAATTATTTCAATCAAAGCAGGATTGCCTTTAAATTTAATATCATCTACCGATTTAATGGCATTTACCTCGCGAATAATGTTCGTATCATGTGGTGCCAACACTTGTGCTCCATCATTCCAATACGCTTTGTATCCATTATATTCTTTAGGATTATGACTTGCGGTAAGCATTACACCACTTTGGCAACCTAAATGTCTAATAGCAAACGATACTTCTGGTGTAGGTCGTAAATCCTCGAACAAATACACTTTTATTCCATTTGCTGAAAAAATATTAGCAGCTGTTTCGGCAAACAAGCGACTATTATTCCGACAATCATGCCCTAACACAACCTTAATAGATGAATTTTTACCAAACTCTTTAATCAAATAATTAGCTAAACCTTGTGTTGCTGCACCCATTGTATATATATTCATACGATTAGTGCCAACACCCATAATGCCACGTAAACCACCTGTGCCAAATTCTAAGTCTTTATAAAATGATTCTATTAAATCGGTAGTATCATTATTATCAAGCATAGCTTTTACTTGTTTTTTGGTCTCTTCGTCATAATTTCCATCAAGCCATCGTTGAGCTTTCGCTCTTACTTCTAAAACTAATTTATCTTCCATTATTGTTTTATTAAAAAATTGAGGCAAAAATACGTTTTTTTTTCAAAATCAGCCCTTGAAATATAAAAAAAATGTAATTTTTTCAGGATTGTACATTTTTTAAGGCAAATCACTTTTATTTTAAAAATAAATACCTATCTTTGCAACTAAATTATTGATTTAAACAATGAAAACACGTCTAACCGTCATTTTAAGCATTATTATCCTCGTGGTCAGTTCCATAAGGTGAGATGGTTATGTGTGTATTTTTCTATATGTGATAAGCCTTCTCACCTGTGTGGTAGGGCTTTTTTTATTTTTATATATTTTAGGTAAATAACAAACATTGTAATGAAACAACAACTAAGAAGTGCTACAAGCACACAAGGCAGAAGAATGGCAGGAGCCAGAGCATTGTGGCGTGCCAACGGTATGCAAGAAAATCAAATTGGGAAACCCATTATTGCAGTTGTCAATTCGTTTACTCAATTTGTACCAGGTCATGTTCATTTACACCAAATAGGTCAGTTGGTAAAGCAAGAAATTGAAAAATTAGGCTGTTTTGCAGCTGAATTTAATACCATAGCCATTGATGATGGTATTGCTATGGGACATGATGGTATGTTATATTCGCTTCCAAGTCGTGATTTAATAGCTGATAGCGTTGAATACATGGTAAATGCACACAAAGCAGATGCGATGGTATGTATAAGCAATTGCGACAAAATTACTCCAGGTATGTTAATGGCTGCAATGCGATTAAATATTCCTACAATTTTTGTTTCTGGGGGTCCAATGGAAGCTGGAGAACTTGACAACAAGCATTTAGATTTGATTGATGCCATGATACAATCGGCAGATCCAAGTGTATCTGACGAGGAAGTTGATCGAATTGAACGGGCAGCCTGCCCTACCTGTGGGTCATGTTCAGGAATGTTTACTGCAAACTCTATGAATTGTTTAAACGAAGCTATTGGTTTAGCATTACCAGGTAATGGAACTATTGTTGCCACACATGCTAATCGAAAACAATTATTCATTGAGGCAGCTAAAATGATTGTTGATAATACGTATAAATATTACGCAAATGGAGACGATAGTGTTTTACCACGTTCTATAGCTACACGAGATGCTTTTTTAAATGCAATGGTACTGGATATAGCTATGGGTGGATCTACAAACACTATTTTACATACTTTAGCCATTGCATACGAAGGGAATGTTTCTTTCAATATGGATGATATTGATGCCTTATCTCGTAAAACACCCTGCTTGTGTAAAGTTGCTCCTAATTCACAAAAATACCACATTCAAGATGTTAACCGTGCTGGCGGTATTTTAGGTATTTTGGCAGAGTTGGCAAAAGGGAACTTAATTAATACGAGCGTTAAAAGAGTAGATGGTTTAACATTGCAAGAAGCTATTGACAGGTATGATATAACAAGCCAAAGTGCAAGCGAATTAGCCATTAAGAAATATAAAAGTGCACCTGCTCACCGTTTTAATTTGGTTATGGGTTCGCAAGAAACATACTATCCAGCTTTAGATACTGATCGTGAAAATGGATGTATCAGAAGTGTAGATAAAGCCTATACAAAAGATGGTGGACTAGCTATTCTGAAAGGAAACATTGCTATTGACGGCTGTGTAATTAAAACAGCAGGAGTAGATGAAAGTATTTGGAAATTTTCAGGCACAGCCAAAGTATATCAGTCGCAAGACGATGCATGTTATGCTATTTTAAAAGGAGATGTAAAAGCAGGTGATGTTGTAGTTATTACACACGAAGGACCCAAAGGAGGTCCAGGAATGCAAGAAATGCTATACCCTACCTCCTATATCAAGGCTAAACACTTAGGCAAAGAATGTGCGCTGATTACAGATGGACGTTTCTCGGGAGGAACTTCTGGTTTATCTATTGGACATATTTCGCCTGAAGCTGCAGCTGGTGGTGCTATTGGTTTAGTAAAAGACGGCGATATTATTGATATAGATATTCCAAATAGAAGTATCAATGTACGTATTTCAGATAATGAACTAGAAAATAGACGAAAAGAAGAAGAAGGTAAAGGTAAAGAAGCTTGGAAACCTATCCGTGACAGAAAAATTTCTACAGCACTAAAAGCCTATGCAAGCATGGTAACATCTGCTGATAAGGGGGCTGTACGAGTCGTTGAGTAATCTTTACTAAGATACTCTTTTATTCTTTTTGTTTACAATTATACTATTTCAATTTTATTGATTTTATATAAACTATATAATATGGAAAAAAAAACAATGCAAGGTTCATACGCCTTATTGGAATCCCTTTTAAACGAAGGTGTTGATACTATCTTTGGCTACCCTGGAGGTGCCATTATTCCAGTATTTGACGCTATGTACGATTATTACGATAGGCTACGTTATATCTTAACTCGCCACGAACAAGGAGCCACACATGCAGCACAAGGTTATGCCCGCGTATCGGGTAAAGTTGGGGTATGTATTGTAACATCTGGTCCAGCTGCCACCAATGCAGTAACAGGCATTAGTGATGCTATGCTAGATAGTACTCCTTTAGTTGTAATTACAGGACAAGTAAGTGCCGCTTTATTAGGAACAGATGCTTTTCAAGAAATAGATGTAGTAAGTATTACCCAACCCATCACTAAATGGAGTTATCAAATACGCAAAGCAGATGAAATAGCATGGGCAGTAGCACGAGCATTTTATATTGCACAAAGTGGACGACCAGGACCTGTTGTATTGGATATTGCTAAAAATGCACAATTGGAAAACGTAGATTTTATTCCACAAAAATGTACATTTATTCGTAGTTATATACCTACATGTAAACTTGATGATACGGTAGCCAAACAAGCTGCAAAATTAATTAATGCAGCAAAAAAACCTTTTGCTTTAGTTGGTCAAGGTGTTACGCTTGGAAATGCTGAAGATGAATTACTAGCATTTATAGAAAAAGCAAACATTCCTGCGGCATGGACATTATTGGGAGAATCAGCAATGCCAACCGACCATCCTTTAAACAAAGGTATGCTGGGAATGCACGGAAATATCGGACCAAACCTTAAAACCAACGAATGTGATGTATTAATTGCTATCGGTATGCGTTTTGACGACCGTGTAACAGGGAATTTAAATGAATATGCTAAACAGGCTAAAGTTATTCACTTTGATATTGATCCTGCTGAAATTAACAAAAACGTACAAACAGAAGTAGCCGTTTTAGGAGATGTAAAAACAACACTTCCTGCTGTAACACAATATCTTGAGGAAAATTCTCATACAGAATGGATAGCATCTTTTAAGGAACATGAACAAAAGGAGTACGATTTTGTCATTCAAAAAGAAACAGAATCTACCGAGGGTGCTATCAAAATGGGTGAGGTTGTTTTAAAAGTATCTAAAGCTACCAACCATAGTGCTATTTTAGTAAGTGACGTAGGTCAAAACCAAATGATGGCACATCGTTACTTCCGTTTTACACAAAAACGGAGCAATGTTACCTCTGGAGGATTAGGAACAATGGGCTTCGGTATCCCCGCAGCAATTGGTGCAAAAATAGGAGCCCCTAATCGTACCGTATGTTTATTCTGTGGCGATGGAGGTTTCCAAATGACAATACAAGAGTTAGGAACTATTATGCAAGAAAAAATTGGCGTAAAAATGATTATTTTAAACAATCACTTTTTAGGAATGGTACGACAATGGCAAGAACTTTTTCACCAAGAACGCTATTCATCAACACCAATGGAAAATCCAGACTTTATAACGATAGCCAAAGCATACAATATTAATGGAAAAGAAGTGTCAGAACGACATGAATTAGATATGGCAATCAAAGAAATGTTAGCAGACGATAAACCGTATTTGTTGGTAGTAAATGTAGAAAAAAACAACATGGTTTACCCAATGATTCCTGCAGGAGCAGCCGTTACAAACATTTTATTAGGAGAATAACTTATGGAAAAAAAACTTTATACAATCACGGTATTTTCAGAAAATATGCCGGGTATTTTAAATCAAATTACCATTGTATTTACTCGTAGACAGCTGAATATTGAAACTCTTTCTGTTTCTCCTTCTGCTCTCAAAGGAATACACAAATTTACCATTACTGTTGAAACTACCTTAGATATTGTTCGAAAAGTAGTAACTCAAATTGATAAACGTATTGATGTAATTAAAGCTTATTATAACACTGATGATGAGTTAGTTGTACAAGAAATTGCATTATACAAAGTAGCCACTGACAAGGTGTTGGAATTAGGAGGTATCGAACAGCTTATTCGTAAGCACAATATTCGCATCTTAGAACTCACCCCAACCTGTATTGTGTTTGAAAAAACAGGAATGTACGAAGAAACACAACATTTGTTTGAAGAGCTACAAAATTCTATCGGAGTATTACAATTTATTCGTTCTGGTAGAGTGGCTATTACAAAAAGTAAGGTCGAACGACTTAGTGATATGTTGGCTTCTATCGAAGAATGCATTAAACAACAAAAAATAGTAAAGTAAATTCGAAAGTAAAAGATAGTCTTTGCACGACAAATTAGCATAAATATTTGCCAAAACAATAAAAAAAAAGTAATTTTGTCGTGCTTTTCTATAAAATAATTTGTAGAGATGTTTAAATCAAATTAAAAAGAACTAATTACCTTTTAATAAATAAAATAATAGTAAAATGGCACAAATGAATTTTGGCGGCGTAGTAGAAAACGTAGTTACCCGCGAAGAGTTTCCTTTAGAAAAAGCACGCGAAGTGCTAAAAAATGATACCATTGCAATTATCGGTTATGGTGTTCAAGGTCCTGGTCAATCGCTTAACTTACGTGATAATGGATTCAATGTAATCATTGGACAACGTAAAGGTGGAAAAACATGGGAAAAAGCAATTGCTGACGGCTGGGTTCCTGGCGAAACATTGTTTGACATCGAAGAAGCTTGTCAAAAAGCAACCATTATTCAATATTTATTGTCAGATGCAGCTCAAATTGAAGTGTGGCCTCGCATCAAACCATACCTAACTACAGGAAAAGCCTTGTATTTCTCTCATGGTTTTGGTATTACTTACAAAGAACGTACTGGCATTGTGCCTCCAGCTGATGTAGATGTTATCTTAGTTGCACCTAAAGGTTCTGGTACATCACTTCGTCGTATGTTCCTTCAAGGACGTGGATTAAATTCATCTTACGCAATATTCCAAGATGCTACAGGCAAAGCTTTTGAACGTGTTGTAGCTTTAGGTATTGGTGTAGGTTCTGGTTACTTGTTTGAAACTACTTTCAAAAAAGAAGTATATTCTGATTTAACTGGCGAACGTGGTACATTAATGGGTGCTATCCAAGGTATTTTGTTAGCTCAATATGAAGTGTTACGCGAAAACGGACATTCTCCTTCTGAAGCGTTTAACGAAACAGTAGAAGAATTAACACAATCATTAATGCCATTGTTTGCAGAAAACGGAATGGACTGGATGTATGCTAACTGCTCAACTACAGCTCAACGTGGTGCCTTAGATTGGATGACTCCTTTCCACGATGCTACTAAACCTGTATTCAAAAAATTATACGAAGAAGTTGCTTGTGGTAACGAAGCTCAACGCTCTATCGACACCAACTCTAAGCCTGATTACCGCGAAGGTTTAGAAAAAGAACTTAAAGCACTTCGTGAAAGCGAAATGTGGCAAGCAGGTGCTGTAGTACGTAAATTGCGTCCAGAAAACAAATAATAACGCATTTAATTGCACTTTTTAAAAGCGGACACTATCCAAAAGATATTTGTCCGCTTTTTTTGTTCATAAACTTTTCAACAAACTAACAAAATGAATTGGCTATTGACAAAAAAAATTATACTTTTGATGTTCAAATAAACTGATACAACTATGGCGACAAAAGACACTGAAAATCAACCAAAAGTGAATGTAGAAAAATTAAAAGCACTTCAATTAGCGCTTGATAAGATTGAAAAAGACCACGGAAAAGGCACCATTATGAAAATGGGCGATAAAACGGTAGTAGAAGTAAACACGATTTCTACAGGTTCTATTGGACTAAACGTTGCTTTAGGCGTTGGTGGTTTTCCTCGTGGAAGAGTAATAGAAATTTTTGGTCCTGAATCGTCTGGTAAAACAACCCTAGCCATTCATGCTATAGCTCAGGCACAAAAAGCTGGTGGAATCGCTGCTATTATTGATGCTGAACATGCATTCGATCGTTTCTATGCCGAAAAATTAGGGGTGGATATCAATAATCTACTTATTTCTCAACCAGATAACGGAGAACAAGCTCTCGAAATTGCCGACCAACTCATTCGCTCCTCAGCAGTAGATATAGTAGTTATAGACTCTGTTGCCGCCTTAACACCAAAAGCTGAAATTGAAGGCGATATGGGTGATTCAAAAATGGGATTACAAGCACGACTAATGTCGCAAGCATTACGTAAACTTACAGCCAATATTAACAGAACAAATACAACGTGTATATTTATTAACCAATTACGCGATAAAATTGGCATTACATTTGGCAATCCTGAAACAACTACGGGGGGAAATGCACTGAAATTCTACGCTTCTATTCGCTTAGACATTCGTCGTATAGGACAAATTAAAGATGGAGACGAAGTGATTGGCAATCAAACACGCGTAAAAATTGTAAAAAATAAGGTAGCTCCTCCTTTCCGTAAAGCTGAATTTGATATCATGTTTGGTGAAGGAATTTCTATTGCAGGAGAAATTATTGATTTAGGAGTTGAACAAGGCATTATTAAAAAAAGCGGATCGTGGTTTAGCTACGGCGACACCAAACTAGGACAAGGTAGAGATGCTGCAAAAAAAGTAATGATAGACAATCCAGAATTAGCTGCCGAATTGGAACAAAAAATAATGGAAGCTTTAGCAAAATAAAGTTCCATATCAACACACATTTACGCAAAGAACACACATGAAAAAAGAATCGGAAATGATATATGGCATGCATGCCATTATCGAAGCCATTGATGCCGGCAAGGAAATTGATAAAATTATCATGAAAAATGATATGCAAGGACGCTTGTCTCACGACTTGTTTAAGGCAATTGAGGGTAGAAATATACCCATTATGCGTGTTCCTGTCGAACGCTTAGACAGAATTACCAAGAAAAACCATCAAGGAGTAATTGCTTTTACAATACCGGTTGCCTATCAACATATCGAAGATATTATTCCTACCCTCTATGAAGATGGAAAAGCACCATTTATTATAGTACTTGACGGTATAACCGATGTACGTAATTTTGGAGCCATAGCACGTACCTGCGAATGTGCAGGTGTACATGCCATTGTTATTCCCGAAAAAAATAGTGCTTCTATCAATGCCGATGCCATAAAAACTTCGGCTGGAGCATTACTCAAAATACCTGTTTGTCGAGAAAAAAACTTGACCAATGCCATAAAATTCCTTAAAAACTCTGGTCTAAAGATTGTGGCTACATCAGATAAAGCTGATGATAATTATACGGATATATCATACACAGATGCACTTGCTATTGTAATGGGGGCTGAAGATATAGGTATTTCTATCGAAAACCAACGTTTGTGCGATACTATAGTTAAAATTCCGATAGTGGGCACTATTTCGTCTTTAAATGTATCTGTAGCCACTGGTATTATGGCATACGAAGTACTGAAACAACGCTTGTAACAAAATGAATGTATTATTCGAAGATAACCACATAATTGCTATCAACAAATCGTGTTCAGATATTGTACAAGGCGATAAAACGGGTGATACTCCTTTGGTTGAAAAGGTGAAAATTTACCTCAAAGAAAAATACAATAAACCTGGCAATGTATTTTGCGGTGTTACTCATCGACTCGATCGTCCTGTGAGTGGTATTGTGCTATTTGCTAAAACGAGCAAGGCTCTTACCCGATTAAACGAAATGTTACGCGAACGCGAAATAAAAAAAACCTACTGGGCTATTACAAAAAACCGACCAGCTAAACCAGAAATGCTATTAGAGCACTACCTACTTCGCAACGAAAAGCAAAATAAATCGTATGCCTACGATACGCCTAAAGGCGATGCAAAAAAAGCAACTCTTACAATTAAAGAATTGGCTACCAGCACCAATTATACATTACTTGAAGTAGATTTACAAACAGGCAGACATCACCAAATTCGTTGTCAATTAGCACATATCGGTTGCCCAATAAAAGGAGACTTAAAATATGGCTTTGCACGCTCAAATCATGATGGAGGGATTAGTCTACACGCCCGACAAATAAATTTTATACATCCAGTAACCAAAGAACCAATTGAGATTATTGCCCCAACACCAGAAGATAATCTTTGGAAGGCTTTTGAAGACATGATAAGAAATGCATAAAACAATTCTTTCGGGCATAGTACATGAAATTCCTGAAGATATAGCAAAAATATTGCTTGAAAATGATGCTATTCTTGACAAGTGGAATGCACTTACACCTATACAACGAAATGAATGGATTTGTTGGGTTACCATTGTAAAAAAAGAGCAAACAAGAGCAGAACATATTATACGTATGATGGATGAATTAAAGGCAGGGAAACGTAAACCATGTTGTTGGCCAGGATGTCCACACAGGCGTTCATCTGCTCAAAAATGGTTTACTAACAAATCTATGTAATCAGAAAACAAAAACGAGGTTGTAACACATAATTACAACCTCGTTTTTTTATAAAGTAAAAAACTATCTTAGTCTTCTAACAAAATCTCCATAATAGTAACAGCAGCTTTTGCAACCGATGTTCCAGGACCAAAGATGGCAGCAACACCTGCTTGATATAGATAATCATAATCTTGTGCAGGAATTACCCCACCCGCTATTACAATGATATCTTCACGTCCCAAGGCTTTTAGTTCAGCAATAACTTGTGGTACTAAGGTTTTGTGACCTGCAGCTAATGATGAAACGCCCATTATGTGTACGTCATTTTCAACAGCCTGTTTGGCTGCTTCGGCTGGCGTTTGGAACAAAGGTCCCATATCCACATCAAAGCCACAATCGGCATACCCTGTGGCTACAACTTTTGCACCGCGGTCGTGTCCGTCTTGACCCATTTTGGCAATCATAATACGTGGCTGACGACCTTCTTTTTCAGCAAATTTTGCTGTTAATTCGCACGCTTTAATAAAGTCTGCGTCATTTTTTGTTCCTGCACTATACACTCCTGTTATGGTTCTAATGGTTGCTTTATATCTTCCTACTATCACTTCGCATGCATCTGAGATTTCGCCCAATGTTGCACGCACTCTAGCTGCTTCTACAGCTAACTCCAACAAGTTTCCTTCGCCTGTTTCTACACATTTGGTAATGGCAGCTAAGGCATTTTTTACAGCGGCATTATCTCTGGCTTGTTTCAATTGAGTTAAACGCTCAATTTGTTGTATGCGTACGGCTGTATTATCAACTTCTAAAATATCCAAAGGATCTTCTTTTTCTAAACGGTATTTGTTGGTTCCAACAATGGTTTGCTGACCCGAGTCGATACGAGCTTGGGTACGAGCAGCAGCCTCTTCGATACGCATTTTTGGAATACCTGTTTCGATAGCAGCAGCCATACCACCCAATTTCTCAACTTCTTCAATTAAAGCCCACGCTTTTTCAGCCAATTCATTCGTTAAAGACTCTACGTAATACGAACCTGCCCAAGGGTCAACTTCGCGACAAATATCAGTTTCTTGTTGAATATAAATTTGTGTGTTACGAGCAATACGAGCCGAAAAATCTGTTGGTAAAGCAATAGCCTCGTCAAGTGCATTGGTGTGCAATGATTGTGTATGTCCCAAGGCAGCCGCCATTGCCTCAATACACGTACGACCAACGTTATTAAATGGATCTTGCTCTGTTAGCGACCATCCAGAAGTTTGCGAGTGGGTACGCAAAGCCAAAGATTTTGGGTTTTTAGGATTAAATTGTTTTACAATTTTTGCCCATAGCAAACGAGCTGCACGCATTTTAGCAATTTCCATAAAGTGATTCATGCCTATTGCCCAGAAAAATGATAAACGAGGAGCAAACGAATCGATATCCATACCTGCATTTACACCCGCACGTAAGTACTCCAATCCATCTGCCAAGGTATATGCTAACTCAATATCAGCAGTAGCACCAGCTTCTTGCATGTGGTATCCCGAAATAGAAATTGAGTTGAATTTCGGCATATTTTTTGACGTATATTCAAAAATATCAGCAATAATCTTCATCGAAAATTTAGGTGGATAAATATACGTATTACGCACCATAAATTCTTTCAAAATATCATTTTGGATAGTACCTGACAATTCTTCAAGTTTAGCACCTTGCTCTAATCCTGCATTGATATAAAAAGCTAACACAGGCAATACAGCACCATTCATCGTCATTGATACAGACATTTTATTCAATGGAATACCATCAAACAACACTTTCATATCTTCGATTGAACAGATAGATACACCAGCTTTACCCACATCACCTACTACCCTCTCGTGGTCGGCATCGTATCCACGGTGAGTAGCTAAGTCAAAAGCGACAGACAATCCTTTTTGACCAGCAGCTAAATTTCTACGGTAAAACGCATTTGATTCTTCTGCAGTAGAAAATCCTGCATACTGACGAATAGTCCAAGGTTGCATAGCATACATTACACTATAAGGTCCACGTAAATAAGGAGGTAAACCCGCAGCATATTGTAAATGTTGCATACCATTTAGGTCTTGTTTTGTGTAAAACGGTTTCACAGGAATTTGCTCAGGTGTTACCCAAGTACTTTCCGCTTGTGTACCAACGCCTGATGAAACAGCGATGTTTGTAATGTCAATACTTTTAAAATCAGGTTTCATATTCATTTTTTTTAATTTATGAGCCATTCAGGAATGTACTCAATTTTATTATTCATTTTTATTATTTCTCAATTATTTATGCAATTGGAATTAGGATAAATACCGCTACATCCCAAACAGCATGCGACACAATGAGTGTTACAATATTTTTGTGGTATTTGTACAATATGCCCCAAAACAATCCACACACCATGGCTGCCATAATTAACATAAAATTAAACGACCAGATATGTACTAAGGTATAAATTAACACAGTAATCAATACAGCAAACCAATCGCCATATTTTGCACCAAGTTGTTTTTGCACATATCCACGCCAAAATATTTCTTCAGCAGGACCAATCAGCACAGTAAGTAATACGCCTACTAATACCAAATTTTGTCCTTCTTTCATTCCATAAATGCCTTGTATTTGAGTGCCAGCAAAATCAAACCATTGGGTAGATAAATAATTACCTACTACAAACACCCCATACAAAACAGCAGCAGATACCAGTCCTATTACAAGATCTTTAACATTGAAAGAGAATTGTTTGCTAAAATTTTTATCCAAAAAAGCACTCATAGCCCACAAAATTGCAGCTGAACAAGCCATTGCTATCCAAAAATTAATGTGGATAGATGTCCATGGCGAAAACATAATAAACCACAGAACAGCAGCAAGCAATGACGCTAATAATACTTTTTTCATATCCAATATCCATTAAAAATTCCAAGAGCATACATCAATGTAAATGCCATCACCAATTGAGCTGACATAGCATCTAAATCTTTGATAATCTCAGGTTTATCAATCTTAGCTTGTTTTATTAAATTGATATTCTTTTTTGCAAGGGGCAAGGTTACTATTACCAACAATGCCAAAGGCGATATCATATTTAATAATACAAATATTGCCACAGCCACATACGCTCCAATAGCTAAAAAGGTATATTGAATGCGCGAACCTTTTTCGCCAAGCAACAAGGCTTGTGTTTTGATATTTGCCAATTTATCATCTCTCATATCACGTGTGTTGTTTGCATGTAAAATATTCACAACCAAAAAAGCAATCGGAATACTTAACACTACAACCTCCCAATATAATTGATTCGTAATTACAAAGGCTGTTCCTAAAGCAATGAGCGGTCCGTAAATAACAAAAATCAAGACATCGCCCAAAGCCATATACTTTAGTTTGTAATAAAAAAATGTACCCAAAGCACCAACGATACCAATCCATAGCAAATCGTTGCCTGTTTGCGACCATAAAAACAAACCGAGCAAAATACCCATACATAATACGATTAATCCAAACCAGAATATTGTTTTGGGCGTAAATACACCATCTACCAACATACGGCTCGAACCGAGCGATTCCTTTCTATCTACTTTATACATGTAATCGAAATAATCGCCAATAAGATTTCCGCTTGCTTGAAACAAGACAGCACCCAATAAAGCAGCTACTCCATACCCCCAATGGATGGACTCTATGCTATCTTGCATGTAAAAAACATACGCCATAGCAAACAAAGCGGGCATTGCCGATGCCGGAAACGACCATGGGCGTGTAGCTATTATCCAATTTTTTGTAGTTGGACTCATCTCTATTGATTGATAGTTAATAAACCGTTAAACGTACGTAAAGTATCCAACACATTGGATTTAACATTGATAAAATGCTCAATACCATAGGCTTTTAACTCATCAGTACAAGCTGGAGCTCCTGCTACCACTAAAATAGCGTTTCCTTTTGCTAAATCAAAAGCTTGAGGGGCTAATTCAGCATATTCATCATCACTTGAGCATAATACCACTATATCAGCATTGGCTTTTTTAGCTGCTGCTATACCTTCTTCGATGGTTTTAAATCCTAAATTATCTACTACATCATACCCTGCACAAGCAAAGAAATTGCACGAAAACTGAGCCCTTGCCAAACGCATAGCCAAGTTTCCAATGGTTAGCATAAATGCTTTTGGACGCTTAGTCGCTTTTTCGGTAGCAAAACGTAAGGATTCAAATTCATCAGCTGCACGTACTGCACATAACTGTTCGATAGATGTATTATGTGTACAACAAGATGATGCATTATTATCTTTTTGAACTTTAGTAATTGCTTGCTCGTTGAAATTAGGGAATTGATTGGTTCCAAGTAACACTTCACGGCGAGATGAAACATTTTTTAAACGCGTACTTGCAGTTTTTTTAATTGCTTTTTGTACATTACCTGCTACAATAGCTGCATAAAAACCACCATTTTCTTCTACTTCTAAAAATAATTTCCAAGCTTGTTGAGCTATTTCATTGGTTAATGTTTCGATATAGTACGAACCAGAAGCTGGGTCAGCCACCTTATCAAAATTTGATTCTTCTTTCAGCAATAATTGTTGGTTACGAGCAATACGCTCCGAAAAATCATCTGATTTTTTGTACACAGAATCATAAGGCAATACGGTTAGTGAATCTACCCCACCCAACGAAGCACTCATGGCTTCCGTTTGTGTGCGAAGCATATTTACATTGGCATCATATACTGTTTTGTTAAATTCCGATGTTTGTGCATGAATGCGTATTCTGGCAGCACATTTGCAAATACCATTTACTGTATTATCACAATTAGGACGACGACAAATTGGTTGGTACGCATCTACAATCAATGCCCACAACAATTTGGCAGCACGGAATTTGGCAATTTCCATAAAATAATTGCCACCTACACCAAAATTAAATTTAATTTTTTTAGCAGCCAACGATGTATCTACACCTGCCTCTACCAATAATGAAAGATATTGATTTCCCCAAGCCAATGCATATCCTAACTCTTGAGCTATATAAGCTCCAGCATTGCTTAAGGTTGTAGCATTAACACCCACAACACGGTAAAAAGGAAGAGGAGCAATTGCATCAATAATTGCTTTTGCCATCGATACGATACTTGCTTTATCATATTCTTTACCACGCAATAACATAGCATTCATAGCATCAAAGTTGATGGAGCCATGCAATTTAACTAAGTCATATCCTTTTGACTGAAAATAAGCAACTAATATCCCAGCCAATTCAGCAGCGTGATCGGTGCAAATACTAAAATTTAACTCTACACAATCAGCAGCAATACCTTTTAAAAGTGATTGGATATAGCTACTTGACAAATCTTGATAGCTAATTTTAAAACCAAGCGAAGTAATTCCCTTGTTAAGAACATCCAATGCTTTTTTGTTCGCCTCATCCACATTTTCTACTACAATATCCTGACGAACATACCAATCATTGTTAGCCTTTGTACCCCTT
>Ga0255345_1001411_pt1 | contig 34927 bp, 34 predicted proteins | sample wastewater_treat_6_FD_192415 | JGI IMG/M metagenome (GOLD analysis project Ga0255345, IMG submission 192415) | Wastewater microbial communities from Lulu Island WWTP, Vancouver, Canada - plant20 | ecosystem: Engineered > WWTP > Wastewater > Unclassified | place: Canada: Vancouver, British...
TTGCCACGTGTTGTGGTCGCGCCCCGCAGGGGCGCGTGGATTGAAACTCCCTTTCCTCCATTATGGCAGCTCCGCAACCAGTGTCGCGCCCCGCAGGGGCGCGTGGATTGAAACCCCCGATCGGAATTAATACGGCCCCGATCGGGATTGTCGCGCCCCGCAGGGGCGCGTGGATTGAAACTGTCCCGATTGACAGAAGAAAAAATTATCGAAGTCGCGCCCCGCAGGGGCGCGTGGATTGAAACATAACTGCACGGTCTTACGAGGTATATGCGGAGGCAAGTCGCGCCCCGCAGGGGCGCGTGGATTGAAACATATAGTATGTTGTCAACAAAAATCGGAAAAACTTAGGTCGCGCCCCGCAGGGGCGCGTGGATTGAAACTCCATCTCCTTTCCGATAATTTCTACTGCTTTTTGTCGCGCCCCGCAGGGGCGCGTGGATTGAAACTGAGCACTGGATCAGGCATCAGGGGCTTTGTCCTCCGTCGCGCCCCGCAGGGGCGCGTGGATTGAAACTGCTGTATCTTGCCTTGAGGGTCGCCTCGGAAAGTCGCGCCCCGCAGGGGCGCGTGGATTGAAACTGTTGGCCTCTTCACCCACCATGACAGCTTGCCGATGTCGCGCCCCGCAGGGGCGCGTGGATTGAAACTGGCTCCCGCATATACAAGTTCGAGGTATTGCCTCGTCGCGCCCCGCAGGGGCGCGTGGATTGAAACAGCACGACCAGGTCTGTGACGTATTCCTCGCTGTATCGTCGCGCCCCGCAGGGGCGCGTGGATTGAAACAATGACCCCTTTATGGTACATCAGAGAAGACATATGTCGCGCCCCGCAGGGGCGCGTGGATTGAAACTACCCTTGGCTTCAAGGTTTTCTTTAACCTGAAGTCGCGCCCCGCAGGGGCGCGTGGATTGAAACCCCCCTAAGGTAGCGGATATATTCCTCAAGGTAGGTCGCGCCCCGCAGGGGCGCGTGGATTGAAACTCTTAATTTTTTCAGGTACTTCGCCAACGCTGCTGGTCGCGCCCCGCAGGGGCGCGTGGATTGAAACGCTAACAAGGGCTTCCCGTACCTGGCGTTGCTAAGTCGCGCCCCGCAGGGGCGCGTGGATTGAAACATCGAGGGTAATGCAGACCACCCTTCCCCCTTCGTCGTCGCGCCCCGCAGGGGCGCGTGGATTGAAACCTCTCATCTTACACCTCCCTCAGGAGGTAGCAAGTAGTCGCGCCCCGCAGGGGCGCGTGGATTGAAACCCTTTGATATGTACAGGAATATCAATAATCTCAGGGTCGCGCCCCGCAGGGGCGCGTGGATTGAAACTTTGTGGGCCGACAAGTTTTTTCGACCCTGCCATGGTCGCGCCCCGCAGGGGCGCGTGGATTGAAACTGTGGTGGTGCCTAAATGAACTTCCTGGACAATGTCGCGCCCCGCAGGGGCGCGTGGATTGAAACCGAAATATTTTATTGATAAATTCACCAATTTTGTGTCGCGCCCCGCAGGGGCGCGTGGATTGAAACCTGAGTATTACCATAGGCCAAGGCCAGTGCAGGAAGTCGCGCCCCGCAGGGGCGCGTGGATTGAAACTGTCGCCAGGTTGCAGATCAGCTGACCTGGTATCCCAGGTCGCGCCCCGCAGGGGCGCGTGGATTGAAACTTATGACAAACAAAACAGTATCAATAGGAAATGTAGTCGCGCCCCGCAGGGGCGCGTGGATTGAAACAATCTCAGGTATAATGTCATCTTCTTCTTTCGGGGGTCGCGCCCCGCAGGGGCGCGTGGATTGAAACGGAAGTGTAGATATAATAAAGAAGGAGGTGAGTTGGTCGCGCCCCGCAGGGGCGCGTGGATTGAAACTATGTTACCATGCTAATTATTATAGCGGATAATGTCGCGCCCCGCAGGGGCGCGTGGATTGAAACTATGAGCCAGGACCCAGGCAATGCTGGTGTCCAGACGTCGCGCCCCGCAGGGGCGCGTGGATTGAAACCAGGTTAAGGACGACCTGAAACAATTAGAGTTACTGGTCGCGCCCCGCAGGGGCGCGTGGATTGAAACGGAAAATGGCGGATGAGGATCGGTGCCATTACTACGTCGCGCCCCGCAGGGGCGCGTGGATTGAAACCAGGCCATCCGTCGCCCTCTCCACCCGGTCTAACAAGTCGCGCCCCGCAGGGGCGCGTGGATTGAAACATAGCTACCGTAATAATCTTTAGGAGGTACTTAGTCGCGCCCCGCAGGGGCGCGTGGATTGAAACTTCTGTGCCAGGGTTTTAAGTTCCCCCAAAAGTGTGTCGCGCCCCGCAGGGGCGCGTGGATTGAAACTTTTATAGGTTTCAGACCATCTCTGATCCGAAACCGTCGCGCCCCGCAGGGGCGCGTGGATTGAAACTGATGCAGCCCCGAAAGGCCATGATCTGAGCGAGGTCGCGCCCCGCAGGGGCGCGTGGATTGAAACACAGGTACTTACATTTTTGAGTTAGTGACATTTGGGTCGCGCCCCGCAGGGGCGCGTGGATTGAAACAGTCTATCTCTTTCGTCTTTTTTAACTAATGTATGTCGCGCCCCGCAGGGGCGCGTGGATTGAAACTCTAGCAGCAGATTCTGCTTCAGGAGATATTTGATGTCGCGCCCCGCAGGGGCGCGTGGATTGAAACTCCACCCTCTCCCTGATATCAGTCGATATCGGCGAGTCGCGCCCCGCAGGGGCGCGTGGATTGAAACAAATTTAAGGCCTCCAGGGCCTTGTTTTGCTCCTCGTCGCGCCCCGCAGGGGCGCGTGGATTGAAACTTTTCCTCCTGGTATTTGTTGTATGTGACCATGGGTCGCGCCCCGCAGGGGCGCGTGGATTGAAACCGCCTGCCGCCTGCTATCATCACTGGCTGGTTGTCAAGTCACGCCCCGCAGGGGCGCGTGGATTGAAACCCCCGATCGGGATTAGTACAGCCCGATTATTATTTGTCGCGCCCCGCAGGGGCGCGTGGATTGAAACGCAAGATGAAGGCCGCCCCCTACCCCCCCAGGGGGTCGCGCCCCGCAGGGGCGCGTGGATTGAAACCTAAGATGTACATCCCCCCGATCGGGTTCCATACACGTCGCGCCCCGCAGGGGCGCGTGGATTGAAACATTTTGCCCTGGCATCGTCTCTCATGCGGCTCGTGTCGCGCCCCGCAGGGGCGCGTGGATTGAAACTTGTCAATACCAGTCGGGATGACAGACCACCCCAAGTCGCGCCCCGCAGGGGCGCGTGGATTGAAACATTTTGCCCTGGCATCGTCTCTCATGCGGCTCGTGTCGCGCCCCGCAGGGGCGCGTGGATTGAAACAGCCAAATCAACACTATCAAAAAGCTGGCAGCCGTCGCGCCCCGCAGGGGCGCGTGGATTGAAACATTGTCAGCGGACCTTTCCGATCTGGTGGCTTCCAGGGTCGCGCCCCGCAGGGGCGCGTGGATTGAAACTTATCGGCTCGAATTGCAAGATGAAGGCCGCCCAGTCGCGCCCCGCAGGGGCGCGTGGATTGAAACTCCCACTTTTGGCCCTAATCAGCTCTGGTGGCTGTCGCGCCCCGCAGGGGCGCGTGGATTGAAACTATTGTCATTGGTGGACCTTTCCGATCTGGTAGCCTCGTCGCGCCCCGCAGGGGCGCGTGGATTGAAACGTAGCACTCGTCATTTGGGAAATTTCCGTATCCGTGTCGCGCCCCGCAGGGGCGCGTGGATTGAAACCTCTTTCAGCTGAAAGAATTCCTTTAACATTTTCGTCGCGCCCCGCAGGGGCGCGTGGATTGAAACTGGAGTACACCGAAGTCGTGTGCGTTCAGGCTAAAGTCGCGCCCCGCAGGGGCGCGTGGATTGAAACGGTAACAAGGGCAACAATGGCAACAAGGATGGCGGTCGCGCCCCGCAGGGGCGCGTGGATTGAAACAGGCTTGACAGCTCTGATGCGATCAGCTATAATGGGTCGCGCCCCGCAGGGGCGCGTGGATTGAAACGCCTCATCCCTCAGCGTTGCCATAAGATCACGCACTGTCGCGCCCCGCAGGGGCGCGTGGATTGAAACCCATGCCATTAGTGTTACAAGCAGCACAAGCTACCGTCGCGCCCCGCAGGGGCGCGTGGATTGAAACACGCGATGTTTCACAGTGACTGTACTAATTTTAGTACGTCGCGCCCCGCAGGGGCGCGTGGATTGAAACACACGGATTGTACTAAAATCGGTACAATCAATGTCGCGCCCCGCAGGGGCGCGTGGATTGAAACAATCGAGGAGGTTTAAGATGGTACAGATACAAATAAGGTCGCGCCCCGCAGGGGCGCGTGGATTGAAACTCCGTATCAGAGGAGGACGGCGGCCTCGATGACATAGTCGCGCCCCGCAGGGGCGCGTGGATTGAAACATAGTTAGCCTCCAGGTATAGCCCAGCGAAGCCAGTCGCGCCCCGCAGGGGCGCGTGGATTGAAACATCGAGCGAGCTGCCGAGTTTCATGATGTGATTGAGTCGCGCCCCGCAGGGGCGCGTGGATTGAAACGACAAACGTTTATTGAAGAATATCAGGAATAATCATCCACTCCAGGCTCCAGCCCTCATGGGATCTTGAGAGACAAAGTACACTAGCCGGTCGAAATTCGATTGAAAGGCTTTTTGGATCATCACTCAAGAGGCGTGACACCAACCTGGCAAGGTGCGGTAGGTGGCCCACAAGCATGGTGTCCTCGGCAAGACGGGAGAGACGGGCAGTCCAGATGGATGGATCATCATTCGGCGAAAGACCTTCAGAATCAAATACACCGTTCCGGACAGTGATATGTTCAGCAAAGATAGAGGCTGTTTCCTGAGCCCTTGCTTTGCCGCTGTGGAATACTTCGTTCACTTCAAGACGGGCCTTCGCCAAAAATTCAGCCACTTTTGTTGCATCCTGAATCCCCTTCAATGTAAGCCCCCGTGAAGGATCTATTTCGGTTGGTTTTGCTTCTCCGTGTCGAACAAGGTAGAGTTTCATTTAACTTCTGTACGATGCATTAATCTTCACGTAGTCAAAGGTCAGGTCCGTGGTATAGATGTCATAGCTCGCCCTGCCGTTGTGGAGGTTGACGATCAGTTCCAGTTCCTTCTCCTCCATTAGCTTCTTCACCTTATCCTCGTCAAAGGGCATCTCTATGCCGTTCTTCGCCAGGACCTCCCCCTGAAGGATAATTTCTACTTTGGCCGGCTGAATAGGAACATTCGCGTCGCCTGCTGCAGCTATAATCCTTCCCCAGTTGGGATCACAGCCGAAAAATGCCGTCTTGGTGAGGGGAGATATAGCTATTCGTCGCGCTATTTTCTCGGCAATATCTTTTTTCTGCGCACCATGGACAGTGATATGGATAACACGGGTCGCCCCCTCGCCGTCCCTCACAATCATCATAGCCAGTTCTTTCATAACAGAGAAAAGGGCATTGCAAAAAGCATCAAGGCTGCCCGGGTCTTCCCTGCCCTGGCGGGTGAAAAGCATGACCGAATCATTTGTACTGCATTCGCCGTCGACCGTAATCCGTTCGAAACTCTCTTTAGCGCCCTGGAGGAGTTTTCGTCGTATCTTCTCAGGTGAGACAGGATAATCAGTGAAGATGAAAACAAGCATGGTGGCAAGGAGGGGATTGATCATCCCTGCTCCCTTGGCAACGCCAGCAATGCTATATTCTTTCTCCCCCTTGAAGGATGCTCGGGCTATCTTTGGGTAGGTGTCAGTCGTCATGATTGCCCGGGAAAATGAGTCAATCCCGTTTTTTCTCAAGCCTTTGACAGCAACAGGCAGGGCCTTTGCCATAGTCTCTGTTGGCAGCCTTCGTCCAATAACACCTGTTGATGCAAACATGATCTTGCCTTCTGCTGCTTTAAGATGAGAGGTCAATTTTTCACTCAACTCTTTCAAGTCCCGAACCCCTTCCGGGCCTGTGCACGCATTTGCGCACCCGCTGTCGACAAGAAGCGCCTCCACCTCGTTACTGCGAAGTCTTTTGTTATACAGAATGTGGGCAGACTTAACCTTGTTTTTTGTGTAGACAGCGGTTATGTAAGCCGGCTCATCAAATACTACAAGACCAAGATCAAGCGCTGCATTCTTTATCCCTGAAGCAATTCCTGCAAACCGGATACCCGGAATCATACAAGCCCCCGTCATCTCCCGCAACACTTCTTATATTTTTTGCCGCTCCCACACGGACAGGGATCATTCCTGCCGATCTTTTTGTCTTTCTTTTCCTGTGGTTGTTCACCGCCAATGTTAAAGAACATGGCCGGCTGCTCACGGGTAAGTTCCTCCCGGGCAGGGTGAACAGCATAGAGCTTTTGTACAGTATCAACTTTAACCCTTTCCATCATGTCGAGAAAAAGGTCAAAGCTTTCCCGCTGGTATTCACGGAGAGGATCTTTCTGTGCATAGCCTCTGAGGCCAATCCCCTCCTTCAGGTGGTCCAGTGCAAGGAGATGTTCCTTCCAGTGGACATCAACCGAGTTCAGGGCGATAAAGCGTTCGATTGCCTTCAGTTCTCCATCACCGAATTCCTTATCCTTACGTTCATACACAGCAAGAACCTTTTCTCTCACCACATCGAGGAGGCCTTCTCGCGTCAGCTTCTTCAGGTCCACAGAGTCAAGATCGATATGAAAAAAGAAGGTCTCAAAAATCCGGTTTTTGAGGGAAACCATGTCCCATTCTTCTGGATAGACCTTTTCCGGGGCACAGTCAAAAACGATGTTTTCACACAACTCGTCGATCATATCGAGAATCTGGTCGCGCACATCGCCATTTCGCATGAACTCATGCCGCATGCCATATATTGTTTCCCGCTGCTTGTTCATCACGTTATCGTATTCAAGGAGGTATTTTCTAATCTCAAAGTTGTGTCCCTCAACGCGGGTCTGGGCATTCTCAATAGCTTTGGAAATGAAGGGGTGCTCAATGGGCATGTCCTCTTCCATTCCAAGCTTTGCGAGCATGGGAGAAACCCTGTCGGAACCAAAGAGCCTCATAATCTCATCTTCGAGAGACACATAAAATCTCGATGATCCGGGATCTCCCTGCCGGCCTGCCCTTCCTCTTAACTGGTTATCGATCCGGCGCGATTCGTGCCTTTCTGTGCCGAGGATATGGAGACCACCCAGCCTGATAACCTCTTCCTTGTCTTTTTCACAGATTTTCTTTGCTTCCTCAAGGACTTTTTCGTATTCTTCAGTGTCTGTCTTTCCTTTGGCCATACTCAGGGCAAGAAATTTTGGATTGCCTCCCAGAAGAATGTCAGTTCCCCTCCCTGCCATGTTTGTGGAGATTGTAACCGCCTTTGATCGCCCTGCCTGGGCTATGACCTCGGCTTCACGTTCGTGGTTCTTTGCATTGAGGATGTGGTGAGGGATGCCTTTTCGCTTCAGTATCTCCGACACCCTTTCAGATTTATCAATTGAGAGGGTTCCTACAAGGACCGGCTTTCCTTTTTTATAAAGATCTTCAATCTCCGCAATAGCAGCTTTGAATTTTTCCTTTTCTGTTCTGTATACCACATCAGCATAATTGGTCCGGATAAGAGGCCTGTTTGTAGGTATAACTGTTACGTCAAGGTTATAGATCTTCTTGAATTCCACAGCCTCGGTATCAGCCGTCCCTGTCATGCCGGCAAGCTTCTTATACATCCTGAAGTAGTTCTGGAAGGTTACCGTGGCAAGGGTCTGGTTCTCCCGCTCGATCTTTACGTTCTCTTTGGCTTCCAGAGCCTGGTGGAGGCCATCGCTGAACCGTCTGCCCGGCATAAGCCGCCCGGTAAACTCATCAACGATTATGACCTGCCCATCCTTCACGATATAATCTACATCTCTCTGAAAAAGGTTGTGGGCTTTTAAAGCCTGGTTAATATGGTGGAGGAGGTCAACGTATTTCGGATCATAAAGATTGTCTACGTTAATGATTTTCTCGATCCGCGCAACACCTTCCTCGGTGAGGTAGGCGCTCTTTGCTTTCTCATCCACCATGAAGTCTTTGTCTTTTTTGATTTGATAGATAAGGCGGTTAATTTTATAGTATTTGTCAGTTGATTCCTCAGCAGGACCTGATATGATTAAAGGCGTTCTTGCCTCATCAATGAGAATACTGTCAACCTCGTCAACAATGGCATAGTTGAATTCCCTCTGAACACATTCATCCATGGAGTACTTCATGTTGTCTCTGAGGTAATCAAATCCAAACTCGTTGTTCGTCCCGTAGGTTACATCACTTCCATAAGCATTCCTCCGCTCGTCATCATCCAGACCGTGGACTATCACCCCGACTGAGAGGCCGAGGAATTTGTAAATAGGGCCCATCCATTCTGCGTCCCTTCTGGCCAGATAGTCGTTGACCGTGACAACGTGAACACCGAGACCGGTAAGTGCGTTGAGATAAACCGGTAATGTTGCGACGAGCGTCTTCCCTTCTCCAGTGGCCATCTCTGCAATCTTGCCTTCATGGAGCACCACGCCGCCAATGAGCTGAACATCAAAGTGGCGCATGCCCACGGTTCGTTGTGCTGCCTCCCGTGCCGCAGCAAATGCCTCGGGCAGAAGCATGTCAAGTTCTTCACCCTGCTCGAGTCTTTCCCGAAAGAATGGAGTTTTTGCCTTGAGTTGCTCATCTGAGAGAGATCTGTATTCGTCTTCGAGAGAATTTACCTTTTCAACAAGAGGCTGGATACGTTTCAGCTCCCGCTCGTTTTTTGTTCCAATAATCTTCTTTAATATGTTTGTTATCATGGCTGAATATTATACCTGCGGATGTTTCAGACTGTCAATGCAAGGAATCTGCTTGTATGGCCAGCCCCCTTGAATGGGCTGGCACAGTGTTTTTTCGTTTTTGAGTCACCTGACACAACCCATCGCGCATCACGGGTCACGGATTTTTATGTTAGTCCCTCAGGGTAGCTACAAGCCTCTCAGGATGGAGAATGATGTTCAGGGCATCCACAACATTCTTGACGATGAGGTCCGCCTCTTTGGTAAGGATGTTCGCACAGCCCTCTTCACCCATAACCCCAATACCCAGGGCTGCTTCTTTTAACATAAGTGCGTCATTGTTCCCATTTCCTATGGCAACCACCTTTTCAGGGCCAAGCTCCTTGATAATTCGGGCCTTTTCCCTGCCGCTGCCTTCTTTGCCTACTTTAATAATTCTGAATCCTACTGTGGTTCCTTCGTTATCAATATTTCCATAGGTATCAGATGTAATGATAAATAATTTTATGTAACGAGAAATCTTTTCCAACAATTCCTTAACGCCGTCTTTTGGTTTACCGTCAACAGCCACTGTACCATTATAGTCAATAACCATATACTCTATATCAAGATCCCCCCAACCAGGAATGGACACACTTATCATACATACCTCCTCGAATTTTATCAGTCCGTATTCTACCACATTTCACACCAATTTAAATATAAATTTTAGGAGTTACACACTTTCTGGGTTCCATGTCTCCCCCTCCATCCAGACCATTTGATCTGTTTTAACGGTTCAAACCCTTTGAACAACAACAGTGATTCTTCCCGCCTCACTCAAAAATGGGCTGGTTAATACTGGAGTTGCCCTTACAATTCTTAGCTCCTTTAAGTTTGCAAGTCAGGCATGGGGCTATTATGGGTTATGGCCAGAGACCGTGACGTGTAATCAGTAATCGATGTTTGACCATCGCACAGCGCGTTTTCAACTCTCTTTGCTTCCTGTCCTGTCTTTGTCACCTTTTTTTTGCTTCTTCCTTTTCACGCTAACGGCTTCTTTTCTCTTTGAATTTTGTTCAATACAGGGTAGAATCATGGCGAAGGAACCGAGTTTCAGGTTGTGAGTTTCGAGTTCAGAGACAAACCTAAAATCTCAGAAACCAACATCAGGAGAATGTTCAGGTATGGTAAAACCAAAATGGGAAGTTGAGTGCGTTATCTATGATTGTGACGGGGTGCTTTTTGATTCCCTTGATGCTAATTCGCGCCTCTATAATTACATTGCCACATCGACAGAAAGAGGACCGCTCACTCCTGATGAATTATGGTACTGTCATACACATACAGTGTATGAATCGATTACCCATCTCTTTAAGCATGATGGCAAGCTCGAACAAAAGGCACGTGATCTGCTCAAGACGGTTAATCTTGGTGATTTTGTTGTCTATCTAAAAATGGAACCAAACCTAATCAGGACATTAACCGAATTGAAAGAGCGAAATATAGGAAGGGCAATCAGTACCAACCGCACCACATCTATGAAATATATCATGGAGCGGTTTAAGCTCGATCCATACTTTGAAATGGTTGTTACAGCTCTCGATGTAAAACATCCAAAGCCCCATCCGGAATCAGTAGAAAAGATACTCACCACTCTGAAATATGACAGAGAGAAGACGCTTTACATTGGAGACTCTGGAGTGGACAGAGAGACCGCGCTTTCCTCAGGTGTGAAGTTCATTGCCTACAAAAATAAAGAAATTGCGGAACATGGTTTTATAGAAGACCATCTGACCCTGCTTGATTTTCTTTCGGGCGGGGAGCATTCTCAAGAATAATCTTCTTTTTCGCAAGGAGCGTATAGATCGGTCCTGACAGAACATAGAGTGAGGTTACCAGAAAAAGCGTTACCTCTGGCTCAATGAAAATTATTACAAGAAAAAGGATAGCTGCAACAGTCGATCTGAAAGGCCTTCCCCTGAAAAACGACATGTCCTTGAAGCTGTAATAACGGATATCACTGACCATAAGCAGAGCAAGAAGGTAGACGAGTATGGGCATAAAGACCGTCTTGATTCCGTCAGAGTAGCCAAGCCAGGAATAAAAAAGGACACAACCTGCTATTGTTGTAGCTGCAGCCGGGATAGGGAGGCCAAGGAAACTTCTCTTTTGAGCATTATCAGCCTGGACATTGAAACGGGCAAGCCGTAAAGCTCCACACGCTACAAACAGGAAGGCTGCGAGCCAACCAAAACGTCCATAGCCTTTTAATGCCCACATGTATACGAGAATACCAGGGGCAACGCCAAAAGCAATGGCGTCTGAAAGAGAATCGAATTCTACGCCAAAGCGGCTCGTAGATCCTGTCAGCCTTGCTACTCTCCCATCAAGCATATCGAATATTCCCGAAACAAATACTGCATAGGCGGCATGGGAAAATTTCAGGTTGATGCTTGCTATTATGGCATAGAAACCTGCAAAAAGGCTTATTGAAGTCAACAGGTTAGGAAGTATATAAATGCCTTTATGTTTTCTTCGTTTCATGATGTCCCCCTTTTTCTGGCCAAGGGTGTTTTCCCTGCTGTTACCATCTCATGTAATTTTACCATACATTCGTATGACTTCGGAAAATAAATATCCACCCGGGAACCAAATGCAATAATACCCAATGGTTCGCATCTGGCCACCGTATCACCAGCATGCACATATGAAGTGATCCTCCGTGCAAGAAAACCTGCAATTTGAACCACCAGTATCTTTTCATTATTTCCTGAAAGGAGAATATAATTCCTTTCATTCTCCTGGTCCACATCAGCTTTCCAGGCAAGGGCAAATTTACCTGGCCGGTGTACAACTTGCATAATACGTCCCGCCATGGGAGATCTGTTTACATGAACACTGGCAAGAGACATAAAAATACTTACCCGTATCGCTTCATAGCCGAGAAATTCATTTTCCACGATGTCCTTTATTTCTGTCACCTTCCCATCAGCCGGAGAAATAAGGCGATCCATGGGCTCGCGGGATGACCTTCTCGGATTGCGAAAGAAAAAAAGGCAGAATAAGAAGAATAAAATACTCAGAACAGCCAGGGAGTAATAGAAAAATATGTAGAAGATGATCGAAAGAACAAAAGAAGGGATGATGAGTTTCAGCCCTTCTTTTGCAATAAGGGCTTCTTTCACCCCTTTCTCCCAATCCACCCCATCATTGACCTGAGTTGTTTCCCTACTTTTTCAATCAGATGTTCGTTATCAATTCTTTTAATTGCATTATATACGGGCCGTCCTGCCATGTTCTCAAGTATCCACTCCCGTGCGAACTCACCGCTCTGGATCTCCTGGAGGATTGCCCTCATCTCTTCCCTTGTTTCCTCTGACACAACCCTTCTTCCCCTGGTCATGTCACCGTACTCCGCCGTGTCGCTGATGGAGTATCGCATATAGGAGATTCCTCCCTCATACAGGAGATCGACAATGAGCTTTAGCTCGTGAAGACACTCAAAATAGGCAATCTCCGGCTGATATCCAGCCTCTACGAGCGTGTCAAAGCCAGCCCTCACAAGTTCAGATGCCCCACCGCACAGAACAGCCTGCTCACCAAAAAGATCTGTTTCAGTCTCTTCTGCAAAGGTTGTTTCTAACACCCCAGCGCGGGTGGCACCAATGCCTTTCGCATAGGCAAGGGCTTTCTTCTTTGCCTTTTTAGAATAATCCTGAAATACAGCAATGAGGGAAGGAACACCTGCTCCGCGTTCGAATTCACGGCGCACAAGGTGGCCCGGTCCTTTTGGAGCAACCATAATTACATCCACATCATCAGGAGGCAGAATCTGGCCGTAATGAATATTAAAACCGTGCGAAAAAACAAGGGTCTTCCCCTTCTTAAGGTTGTCTTTGATTTCTGTTTTATAGAGCTGGGCCTGGAGATTATCCTGGGCCAGAATCTGTATCATGTCGGCCTTTTTTGCCGCCTCTGAAGCGGATACCGGCTTAAACCCGTGGTCAACAGCTATTTTATAGTTGGGTGTCCCCGTCAGTTCTGCAACAATAACATCGACCCCGCTGTCCCGAAGATTCTGGGCCTGCGCATGTCCCTGACTTCCGTAACCGATTATAGCAACTTTTGTCCCTTTAAGGACCCCCAGGTCTGCATCTTTATCATAGTACATCTTAGCCATCTTCCTCTCCTCCTTCTAATGGTTTATCTTTCAGCTTTATGACTTTTTCGCCCCGTGCTATGGCTATCGGTCCGGTTCTCACCAGTTCCTTGATGCCAAGAGGCTTGATGAGGGTGAGGAAAGCCCTGAGTTTTTCATCATCCCCAGTAATGAGCAAGGTATAGGTTTTTGGTGACACGTCGATAATCTTGCCGCGGAATATTTCTGTCATCCGAAGAATCTCAGCGCGTGTGCGCTCTTCTGCGTTTACTTTTACGAGCACCATTTCTCTCGAAACGTAATCCAGTTCCTTGAAATCGACCACCTTGATTACGTTTATCAGCTTGTTCAGTTGCTTCAAAACCTGCTCAATGATTGCTTCGTTGCCGCTGGTCACAATAGTCATGGTCGATATGGTGGGGTCAAGAGTTTCTGCAACACAAAGGCTCTCAATATTGAATCCTCTGCCACTGAACAACCCTGCAACCCGCGACAGCACACCAAATTCATTTTCAACAAGAACAGAAATAATATGTCTCAAGTCTCGCCTCCTAAACGAGAAGCATCTCTTTTAAAGATGCCCCGGCAGGAACCATGGGGTAAACGCTCTCCTCAGGGTTAACCTTAACATCAATCAGAGTCGGCCTACCATTATGGAATGCCTCTCGCAAAACTGATTCGACCTCATCCTCACTCTCTATTCTGTATCCTGCTGCTCCGTAAGCATCCGCGAGCTTGACAAAGTCAGGGGCACACTCAAGGCACGTCCAGGTATACCTTTTCTCATAGAAGAGCTCCTGCCATTGCCGCACCATGCCCAGATACCCGTTGTTCAGAATAACTACCTTAACAGGAAGGTTGAACTGAACAGCAGTTCCAAGCTCCTGTATGTTCATCTGTATGCTTCCGTCACCGGCAATATCAACAACAAGGCTCTTGGGGAAAGCCACTTGAGCTCCAATTGCAGCAGGGAATCCAAACCCCATAGTACCCAGCCCACCTGATGTGAGCAATGTTCTGGGTTTAAGAAATTTGAAGAACTGGGCAGTCCACATCTGGTTCTGCCCGACCTCGGTGGCGATAATGGCTTTGCCATCGGTCAATTCAAAGACTTTCTCAATAACATACTGGGGTTTTAATGTTCCGTTCCTGACGTATGTAAGCGGGAAATTTTTCTTCCACTGCTCAGTCTCATTGAGCCAGGGCCCAATAGATGCCTTATACGCCTTGAATTCTTCCTTCTCTGCCTCAACAATCTCAACCATTTTTTTGAGGACGCTCCTTGAGTCGCCCACGATAGGGATATCAACCTTTATGTTCTTGCTGATGGAAGTAGGATCGATATCCACATGAATGATCTTTGCGTGGGGAGCAAACTCATCAACCTTGCCGGTAGCCCTGTCGTCAAACCGGGCCCCAATTGCGATGATAAGGTCAGAACTGGTTATGGCCATATTTGCAGCGTATGTTCCGTGCATACCCAGCATACCAAGGAAGAGTTTGTGACCTCCCGGAACCCCTCCCAACCCCATGAGTGTATTAACCACAGGAATAGACAGTTGTTCCGCAAACTTAACGAGTTCTGCAGATGCGCCGGAAGTAATGATTCCTCCTCCTGTATAGAGAACAGGTTTTTTTGAAGCAGCAATCTGCTTTATTGCTTTCTTGATCTGGCCCAGGTGCCCGTTATATGTTGGCTGGTAGCTTCTTATATTAACCTTCTCAGGGTATTTGAAATCGCAGATTCCTGAACTAACATCCTTTGGTATATCCACCAGAACAGGCCCTGGTCTGCCTGAACGGGCAATATAAAATGCTTCTTTGATGATCCGCGCAAGATCCTTTACATCCTTAACGAGGTAACTGTGCTTGGTGCAAGGCCTCGTTATCCCCACAATATCTGCCTCCTGGAAGGCATCATTGCCAATAAGCATGGTGTTTACCTGACACGTAAAGATTACGATCGGGATTGAATCCATGTAGGCTGTGGCAATTCCTGTTACTGTATTTGTTGCACCCGGGCCTGACGTGACAAGGGAGACACCCACTTTACCTGATGCCCTAGCATAACCATCAGAGGCGTGGACCGCCCCCTGTTCATGACGCACCACAATTTGATGGATTTCGCTGTGGTCGGTAAGAGCATCTGTAATATTGAGCGTGGCACCACCCGGATAACAGAATATGTTCTCAACACCCTCAATTTTGAGAGCCTCTACAAATATCTGAGCACCTGTTTTCTTCAATCCTTCTCCCCTTTTTTTGGTTCCTCGCCAACCCTCTCCATAATGTCCTTAAAGTAAAGCTTTTTTTTCTTTAAAATTCTTACTTCCATCTCTTCATCATCTGTAAGGTAAGGCTTTTTCATTAACATCTGCAGCCTTCGGTCAAGGGTGGCGTGTTGAGTTTTAGCCCGGTTATAGATATCTTCTTTACTTTCGCTTTGTTCCATGGGCAATGGTAGATTAATCTATAAAAATTAGTGAAAAAAGTCAACTATTACCAAAAAATGGTACTACCCGAAAATCACAGAACAAATTATGGTGCCTCACCGTAAAAAACAAATCTTATACAACATTAAAAATTAGTAAGGTTTCGGCAATCTTCCGGTTAGCTTGAACTGTATATCCTGTGACGTGAGCAAATCAGTAAAGAGGAGGTCTAACCGGAAATGTATTGGTCTGGGCACAAAGGACTGAAAAACCTCATATATCTCGTGTTAATTGTTGTGCCACTCTTCTCTTTTGGCCTCACCAACCATGGGCTCTGGTCTGCAGACGAACCAAGGGTTGCCGAGATTGGCAGGGAGATGGCACTCACCGGAAACTGGGCAGTGCCAATGCTAAACCAGAGGCCATTCCTTGAAGAGCCTCCTCTTTATTACGGAACTCTGGCTCTGACCTTCAAAGCATTGGGCGTGTCTGACAGAGTCGCAAGAATACCCTCAGCAATCTTTGCTTTTGCCACTGTTCTCGTCCTGTTCTTTACGGTCAATTTCCTGTTTGGACCCAGGATTGCACTGTTCTCCGGAATCATCCTCGCAACCACAGGGGAGTACTTCAGGGTAGCCCATACAGTAATAGTCGATAGCGCGCTCACTTTTTTTATTGCCTGTGCCATGAGTCTTTTCATAGTGGGATACCTGTCTGACAGTAACAGAAAAAAGTTGCTGTGCTACATCCTTCTTTATATCTCGTGCACCTTCGCCTTCTATACAAAAGGATTCATAGGTATTGTTATTCCCGGGCTTGGCATTCTTACATTTCTTGTTGCCGACAAAAATATAAAAGAAATCATCAAAATGCGGCTTTGGCTGGGCATTCTTATCTTTCTTGTCCTGACACTCCCCTGGTTCATCACCCTGTGGCAACAAGGCGGGAAGGAACATCTGGACGTCTTCCTTTTGCACAATCACCTCCAGAGATTCTTGCCGGGGAAGTTCTCCGGAACCATTTCAGGAGAAGCATCAGGCCACCATCACCCTTTTTACTATTACCTCATTGAGTTTCCGGTGGGCTTTCTTCCATGGAGTCTATTACTCGTTCCAGTTTTCATCCATACCTTTTCGAGATCAGACAAATCAGATACACCACCCGAGAAAGGTCGTCTCCTTGCAAAATGCTGGTTCTTTGCAGGAATTGTATTCCTCAGCGCTGCTTCTACAAAACGAACACTTTACCTCATGCCTCTTTTTGCACCAATGGCACTGCTCACTTCATTGTACGTGGAATCGACGCTTTATCGATTGACAGACAAAATCGAAAAGGCCTTTCTGTGGGCTTTTACTGCGATCTTTGCCGTAATCGGTATCAGCGCTGTACCTGTCTATAGCTCCATACAAGGAATCTATCCATGGATTCGTGGTACAAACCTGTTTCCTTCGACTGTGTTGCTTTCGTTGCTCATTGTCCCATCCTCTGTTTTAGCAATGTGGTTTCTCTGGAGCAAGAATTTTGGAAAATACTGGGTTACAACTATCATACCAATTGTTGTTGGAATGGTTTTCACTGCCGTGGCTGTTGCACCTGTTGTCGATATCCACAAGAGCTTTGTCCCCTTCTGTCATGAACTGATGGCTATTGTACCATCCAGCGAACCACTCTATGCCTATAGCGCAGATGAGACCCTGCGGGGCGCTGTGCCATTCTACACCGGGCGCTACCTCACCGAGATTTGTGGCCCCGGAAATTTGGAAAAGACTATCGAGACAAAAGGACAGGTCTTTATCATTACCAGGGACAAGAAAAGGAAGGCTGAGACCGAGCTGCTTTCCACAGGAAAATTATCAATCATATTTCAGCAAAAAATGGGTGGGGAGCGAACGCTCACACTCCTTGGAAAAAACAGCCATACGGTTCAAAGCGATATTCACCTCGCTAAGGACAATTGATAGGATCGGAATTGGTTTTAAATTACTACTGCACCAGGTTTTTTATCAGGATCTACTACATGGATTTTTTCACCTGCACCATCTTGGTAACCAGAAGGTTTATCGTGATGGATCTCGAACTATACGGTCTTTGCGAAAGAATATGATTGCCTTGCCTGGAGATCTTCGCAAGCGAAAAGCCATATACCTTGTTGTGATCATTGCCGCTTCATACCTTTTCTTTTTCTACAACCTCAATAGCTATTCTCTGAAGGAGCCTGATGAGGGTCGATATGCTGAAATCCCCCGCGAGATGGTAGAACAGGGGAATTATCTGGTCCCACACCTCAACTACGTGCGCTACTTTGAGAAGCCACCCCTGCTGTACTGGATCACAGCAGCATCTTATAAAGTGTTTGGGATCAATGAGTGGTCCTTCAGATTCCCCAATGCACTGGCTGCCTTTTTTTGCAGCATTCTTCTTTACCTCTTCTCTTGTAAAAGATTTTCCCCCAAGACCGGGTTCATTAGTTCTCTAATCCTCATTTCCTGTTTCGGCTTTTTTACCATGGCAAGAATTGTCACCATTGACATGCTCTTTACCTGTTTGCTATTCGGTGCACTCCTTTCCTTTCATGAATATTATCTGACTCACAAGGGCCTTTTCTTTTATCTATTCCACATCTGCCTTAGCCTGGCTACCCTTGCAAAAGGGCCGGCAGCTTTGATCCTTCTGGGGGTTACCATCCTCATATATCTCCGCACAGAAAAGCGCCTCTCTTTTCTGAAGGACCTGCTGAGCTACAGAGCCATTCTTATCTTTGCGATTATTACCATGCCCTGGTTCGTCATAATGTCAATCAAGGAAAAAGAATTTTTCCATTTCTTTTTTCTTGATCAGAACGTCTTAAGGTTCCTTACCACAAGGCATAACCGGAGCGGCCCCCTGTATTACTTCATACCTGTCCTCGCATTAGGCATGCTGCCATGGTCTGTCTTTCTCCCCAGGGTAATTATCAGGCTGTGGTGGGTCAGAGAACTGCGTCTCTTTTTTATATGGTCTGCCGTTGTGTTTGCCTTTTTCAGCATCTCGGGCTCCAAACTTCCCCCTTACATATTAACCGTCTTCCCTGCCCTTGCCCAAATACTGGGTTATTTCTTTGCCACTAGGCAGCAAGATTCGGTTCCAGCAAACCGTGAAGTGATTGCCTATTTCGTTTTCTTCGCCACTGTCATGATGGCAGGATTCCTTGGGGCTTCTGGAATACTGGGAAAATATCTGCAAGACGAACTGAATATACGAGACATTCTGCCTGACATATGGGGGCTTGAAGTCGGGATAGCCCTGGCTTCCGCTGTTATGATTTGCTTCATGTGCATCAGATCTATGCGTCGTTTCGGGCCATTCTTTTATGCCCTTACCACATTTTCACTGGTCATTGTCATAGCACTCATGGTCAATACCAGGGTGATTGATAAACAGACGACTACAAAGGGCCTCGCAAAAACAATAAACAGCTTCCAATCCACACCAGCATACATTGTAAATTATGGTTCATTCGAAGAGACCCTCCCGTTCTATACCAGGCAAAGGATTCATATTGCCTGTTACAAAGGTGAATTAGCCATGGGGTCAAAGTATCCTGATGCCCGTCCGTTCTTCCTCGACCAGGCAGCATTCAGGAACCTTCTTGATTCAGGTCAGCCTGTTTTCGTTGTCATAAAGAAGAAATATCTCTCCAGTGCTGCAAAAACAACCAATCAAGAACTAAAACTGCTGGATTGCCAGAACGAAAGATGCCTTGCCGCAAACCAAAACGTACAGGTGTTTTATCCGGAGCTAGCCTTTTATCGATGATCCAGGGGCTGGATCTACAGGTATATTCCTGTTTCAAATACCACATAAAGGTGACTATGTAACATGATCGCAAAGCCACTCCTTCTCATGCATGCCAAAAAAAACTGTGCTATTCCAGCAATGTCCCCACCCAAATCTCTTTTCTATCATTCAGAATCAAAAGAACTGAAAATAAACAAGAGATCACTATGATGGGAAAACCTATCCTTATCGGTATTGAGCTCCCCCCTCTGCTTGTTTGAACCCTTTTATAAAAAAGAAGGTACTGGTTCGGGTGCGGCTGGTTCACACACTAAACAGGTTATCAGTAAAAAAACAGTAAAGATAATATACCGTGGACGTTGATACAAAAAAGGATTATTATGTAGCTATTGTTCAGCGAGAGCAAGCCTGTGTTAAAATGGACTCACGGAGGTATACAGTATGTTTTATTGCAGATTAATCCCTGTCATTTGTTTTTTTATTGCTGTTGCTGTTTTTAGTTTTTCCTCGCCTTTGCAAGGGGCTGAATGGAAGATGTTCTATCAAAAAATGAACGAAAAGGGCGCAGGAGGAAAATATGAAAACCTCAACTACTATTACGACAAAGAAAGCATTGAAAAACCCTCCAAAGGCATTGCCCGGGTATGGTTCAAAACAACTGTAGGGGATGATGACTCAGAGAATTTGGCTGAAAAAGATGGATCAGACGAATCAGAACAATACAGAGGCCATATTGAAATCAACTGCAAATCAAAATCATACAGAATGATAGAGGAGACAAGTTCAGATTCTTCAGAATCAGAGGGAAAAGGATTACAACCATCAGCCGGTAAGGCCCCTCGCCGGCTCTATCTCGATTCAGCTTTGGGTGCCTTGTGGTCTAATCTTTGCGAATAATGAAAACAGGGATAATTCGGTGAGGAAGGAAAGAGACACACAAACTCACCCATCAAAATCGCCAGTATTCACAAATTGGTATATAGATATTATCCACAATTCTTATTTCATGTTCGAGGTATGGTTACCGTAAATACGCTCCCATGACCTGAAGAGCTTTTTACCGTCAAAGAACCACCAAGAGATGAGGCAAAAGCACGGGCCAAACTTAATCCAAGGCCGCTGCCTGGCTCTGACCTGCTCCTGTCCGCCCGAAAGAATTTGTCAAAAATCTGGGTAGAATCCTGTTCAGATATTCCTATTCCCGTATCCTTCACTTCGATGGTGATCTTTTTTGTATCACTGCTCACGGATATGGTAATGAATCCTCCCGATGGTGTAAATTTTATGGCATTGTCAAGAAGATTTCCCAGGATTCTCTGGAGTTTACGCCTGTCGCTATAATGTTTTACACCAGACGATGCCTGAATCTGTACAGTAATATTCTTATCTTCAGCCATGGGCAGAAAAAGTCCCACAGCATCCTGAACAATTTCAGTGACATCAACCTCTTCGATGTCGAGTTTCGATACACCAGCCTCTGCCTCCGAAATATCAAGTACAGTGTTGATCATGCCAAGGAGCCGGTCACATTGTTCCACAACATGTCCTGCCAGCAGACAATGGGCCTCAGATGAGGAGCTGCTCGATAATGCCGCCTCTGCAACACCTCTCATCCTCGTAATCGGGCTTCTCAGATCATGGGCTATATTATCATTGGTTTCTTTCATCCCCTGGATCAGGTCATTGATTTTTTCAAGCATAATGTTGAATGTTTTGGCAAGGTAGTCAATCTCATCCTGTCTCCCCTTTACCGGAACACGTTCATTCAGTGTGCCTGCAGCTACAGCGTTCGCAGTTCTGGTAAGTTCAATAACTCCGGATAGAGCATGCCTGGCCATGAACCAGCCAACAAAAAGTGAACCAAGGGCAACACAGGCAATGGAAAAACCGAAAAATTTCAGGTAGGCCTCAAGCAGTTCATGAAGGGTGTAAGGGGAGAGATGTACATGGTGGATGCCGCGAAGGAGGAGGAGGCTAAAGGCTATAACTACAACCAGCATACCCCCTGTGAAAAACACCGCGTACCACACAGTAAGCCGGAAAGCAACCGTATGACGTAGCCTAAGGATCCTTTCTAAGGACATACCCTGCTCCCCGCACAGTCTCGATAAGCTGTCTGTCGAAACCACGGTTGATTTTGTCGCGCAATCTGCTTACTCTTGTCTCTACCACATTTGTCTGGGGATCAAAATTATAGTCCCATACGTGTTCCATAATCATCGTCTTGGAAACCACCCGTCCGGCATTCCTCATGAGGTATTCAAGTAAAGCAAACTCCCGCGGTTGCAAGTCGATCGTCTGCCCTGCCCTGACAACTCGTCTGGCCGGCAAATCAATTGAAAGGTCTCCAACAGTAAGGTGTGCAGCATCAGGTATATTGCTCGCTCTTCGGACAAGAGCGTTTATACGGGCTATGAGTTCGGCAAAGGCAAAGGGTTTTGTGAGGTAATCATCGCTGCCCTCCTCCAGGCCCCGAACTCGATCATCAACAGTCCGTTTGGCGCTGAGAATGATCACCGGTGTCTTTCTTCCTTTTTTACGCATCTCGGTTATGAGGGAGAGGCCATCAAGCTTTGGCAACATCAGGTCTATAATGGCAACATCATACTCCTCAGTCAGCGCCCTATGGAGCCCGTCTTCACCGTTCTCTACGTGGTCCACAACATGACCTGCTTCTTTGAGACCCTTTATTACGAAGGATGCAATATCTTTATCATCTTCAACATGGAGGATTCGCATAATAATATCCTTGTATCAAACATATATGCATTTCTTGTTCAAGATGGACAGTTCGCAGAGTAGATTTGAGAAAAAACATTTATATACCCAATGATAATATATTTTTGCCAATAACCTCAAGAAGCAATATTATAAATTGGTAACAAATTGGCAATATTCTGGTTAGGTTTCATGATGTATTTTGAATAAACTTCAAGGAGGACACAGGAACTCTCCGTTGAGAGGACGACCTGTCTTCTGAAGCCCCGGTGATGGTTACAGAGGGCAGAGAACATGGCCCATAGAGTGACACATGGCATGGCTTGAAACAACTACTCCATTCTTGGACGAAAAGAATGAACAACTGTAGCCGTTCAAACAGTACGAACAGCCTGAACCCCTTAAAGTGCTTAAATGGTTTAGATGGAGGGGCCGACACAGACCCTGTAATAGATAATTATTGAAAAATATCAGATATTAGCATATAAAAACTTTTGAATGGATACCAAACCCTACATCTCGGTTCTCATTCCCCTTCTCAATGAACAGGATTCCCTCCCTGAGCTTCAACAAAGGATTCGTGATGCACTGGAAGGCATTGGCAAACCATATGAGATTATCTACATAAATGACGGGAGCATCGACAACACACAAAGGATCCTCGAAGATTTCCACGAGCGATTTCCAGGTGTCAAAGTGATTGAGTTCAACAGGAACTACGGACAGCACATGGCCCTCTTCGCAGGTTTTCAATTTTGCCAGGGAGATATTATCATTACTATAGATGGTGACCTTCAGAATCCTCCTGAAGAAATACCAAGGCTTGTCAGCAAGATGGAGGAAGGATATGAGGTTGTGGCAACGTTCCGGAAAAACCGCCACGATTCATTCTTCCGGAGGTTTGCCTCAAACATTGTCAATAAAATTACTTCACGTCTCGTAGGGGTTAAGCTGAAAGATTATGGATGCATGCTCCGTGCGTATTCACGCCCGGTCATCGACCACATTAACATGTGTACTGAATCATCGAGTTTTATACCTGCCCTTGCAAATACGTTTGCAAGAAAGATAGTGGAGATAGAGGTAGCCCACGAAGAGAGAAAGAAGGGTCAATCAAAATACAGCATCTTTAAGTTGCTCCGCCTGAATTTTGATCTTATGACAAGTTTTTCTCTTCTTCCCATTCAGTTCATCGGCGTTCTTGGTAGCGTCATTGCCTTACTTGGACTTTTTTTTGCTCTATTCCTCTTTATCCGAAGGTTGATTATAGGACCTGAGTCAGAGGGAGCCTTTACTCTCTTCGGAATCCTTTTCTTCTTCATAGGTATTCAAATCTTTGCCCTTGGTGTTATTGGCGAGTATATCGGGAGAATTTACCAGGAAGTCCGCAGAAGACCACGATACATTATTAAAAAGGAACTATTTTGAGGGCGGTCGTTTTTGCCTATCATGAGATTGGATACGTCTGCCTCGAAGAGTTGATTGATTTTGGCATCGATGTACCCTGCTTGTTCACCCACAATGATGACCCTAATGAAAAGATCTGGTTCAGACGGCCAGCAGAGCTTGCCCGCAAGAAAGGCATCCCGATTTACACACCGGACAATCTGAAAGAACCATCATGGGCGCCAATCATATCGGGTATGAAACCGGATGTCATCTTTTCTTTTTACTACAGGAATTTGATACCCGTGGAGATCCTTTCAATTCCGTCTATAGGGGCCTTCAACCTTCATGGATCCATGCTCCCAAAGTACAGGGGGAGATGCCCGGTTAATTGGGTGCTGATTGCAGGTGAAACCAAAACAGGCCTCACCCTGCATTATATGGTGGAAAAACCTGATGCCGGAGATATTGTCGTCCAAAAACCTGTGGATATATCATTTGATGACAATGCCTATACATTATTCATGAAAATGGCCGGTACAGCAAGGATACTGATGAAAGAGATTCTGCCACACATAAAAAATAGGTCATTCACCAGACTGTCCCAGGATGGCATGGGCCAACCATCCTATTTTGGTGGAAGAAAACCGGAAGATGGTCTCATTTCATGGCAGCAAGACGCTATTTCGATTTATAATTTAACCCGTGCTGTAACCCATCCCTACCCAGGTGCTTTCACCTATCTTGATGGCAAGAAATTCTTTATCTGGAAAGCCTGGCCTTTGAACGACCTGACGGACAGCTTACCTGGTTCCGTTATTTCAACCAAACCCCTTGCTGTCAGTACTGGCAAAGGGGCACTTACACTTCACAGGGTGCAACTGGATGGCGGGGACGAAATGGATGGCGAGGCCTTTGCGGAAAAATATGATGTAGAAAATAAAATCCTTGGAGGAAACACGTGAAGCTACTGGTACTCGGCGTAAATGGATTCATTGGCAACAGCCTTGTGGCCAAGATTCTGAGCGATACAGACTGGGAAGTGTACGGAATGGATATCAGAAATGACAAGCTTGATGCATGTCTCGGGAGCAATCACTTTCACTTTGTGGAGGGCGATATTGGCATTAACAAGGAATGGATTGAGTACCATGTTAAGAAGTGCGATGTTGTAATGCCTCTTGTTGCCATTGCAACACCGGCTACATATGTAAGAGAGCCCCTGAAGGTCTTCGAGTTAGATTTTGAGGAAAACCTCGCCATTGTCCGGCTCTGTGTAAAATACAACAAAAGACTTCTCTTTCCCTCCACATCCGAAGTCTATGGCATGTGCACAGACAGGGAGTTCGATGAAGATGAGAGCCACCTGGTCCTGGGCCCCATAAGGAAGCAGCGCTGGATTTACAGTGCTTCCAAACAGCTCCTTGACCGTGTCATCTGGGCATATGGCTTTGAGCGAGGGCTCAGGTTCACGTGTTTCAGGCCTTTTAACTGGATCGGCCCAAAACTGGATGAATTAACATCCGATCCGGAAAAAGAAGGCAGTTCCCGTGTTGTAACCCAGTTTATCGGTAGCCTCATTAAGAGTGAACCAATCTGTCTTGTTGACGGGGGACTACAAAAAAGATGCTTCACCTATATCGACGACGGTATTGAATGCCTCGTTAAGATCATTGAAAATAAAGAGAACAAGTTCAACGGTGAGATATTCAATATCGGCAACCCGAAGAACGAAGCTACTGTGAAAGAGCTTGCGCACAAGTTGAAAGATATTTTTGTAAACCATCCCTCCACGGGCCATTATAAGAAACATTCAGAGATTAAAGAAGTATTTTCAAAGGATTTCTACGGAGATGGTTATCAGGACATAAATTTTCGGGTACCATCAATCAGAAAAGCGCGGGCGCTCATTGGATGGGAGCCAAAAGTTGACCTGGATACTGCTCTGAGAAAAACCCTTGAGTATTATCTTGATGCAAACATGAAGGCAGGATGCTGAGAAATAGCTTTTTTAGCTGATACCTATCAGCTCATAGCCAAAAACCGAGAAAAACAGAATCATGCTGAGCGCTCAGCGCTCATTACGGTGCGAGCTGAACCTGATCACCAAACTTTTCTTTCAGGGCCGTTGATAACGCCTGGACTGATTGTTCATCCTCAAATTCCACCATTAACTCCCCGCCTTCACCAACAACAAGGCGGCCGTTCTTTTTTACGACCTCGGCAACCTCCGTCGGTTCAACTGTCCACCACCCCCGTGTTCTCCTCAGCAACTCTTCTCCCTTGAGGGGTTGGGGGGTAACGAGATCGATTGAACGAAACCAGGCATCCCATCCAATCTGCGCTGGGGCACGCAGAACCGGTGATACAGGGTCATGATATATTCGACATCGTCCGAAGAGGCGCAAACGGATCATTTGAACACCTCCTGGATAATTTCATTAATCTTTTCATTTGAGGGAAGTAATTCTGTTGGGACACTGATACGGTTTCCTGAAAGAACTCTTGCAAGACAATGTGTGTACAGGCCTGCTATCTCGTCCTCAGTTTCTACCATTCCCCTCCTGCCTGCAAGCATCCAGGCCTTCTCAAAGTGTTTCAGTGCTGCCTCACGAATTCGTTTCAGCCGGTAATCTGTAGGAATAAGACCTATCCGCTCCAAAAGTTCCTTTTGCTTCTGTTCCATTCCGGCAAAGACCCGCCTTAAGTATCTGACCTGCGGGTCCCTGCCAAATTGATCTTCCATTCATTACCCCCTGAGAAATAAGCTTTGAGCTATCAGTTATCAGTATTTAGGAGTTCAATTTTCAAATTCATAATCAAGCGTCAAAAATCCGAGATTATCTTTTATGGTATCAGCCAAACTTCCCCCTGTCAATATTGCAAACCATGGGAAGATCTTCCTGATGTGACAATACCCACTTTACACCAGACCATATTTTGGGTATATTAAAATCCGTGAAGAGATCACCGGATACCATCTGCGCTGCTATAGCAATTACTGCCCTACTCCTTGCAATCTGTATTCCGCTGAGGCCCAGTTTTCTTTATGCACAGGGAGTGCTCCTTCCTTCCTATGGCCAGGGTAAGACAATCGTCCGTGTTTATACAGATTATTTTTGCGGACCGTGCCGTGCTGGCGAGCCAAAAGTTGAGGCCCTGCTTCTGCAACTGGTAAAAACAAATAAGATAAAGCTCATGTTTATTGATACGCCTGCTCATAAGACAACTTCTCTGTATGCACAGTATTTTCTCTACATACTCAATCTCAAAAAAGACTTCGAGCACGCCTTATCTGCAAGAAGGGTCCTCTTTGAAGCAGCAAGCCAAAAAATCACCGCCAAGGAAAAACTCGAAGAAGTTCTCACCCAAAAAGGGATAGGCTTTAAGCCTTTTGACCCTAAACAGACATTCAATGCTATGAGTCAATACATCAAAGACGATGGGGTAAGAGCAACCCCCACCATCATCATTGATAATGGAACAGAAAAACAGCCGTTTGTCGGCATTGACAATATTGTCAATGCTCTCGAGCTACTGAAATAACGGTCTGATCTTTTCTCTTCCCTATTTTTTCTGAATCTGCCCTTTAGTCTTCGAGGTCATCCAGAGCTTCTTCTTCCATCTCGGCCAATCGGTCATAGTAGTCTGGAATTTTTTCAAGGTGATCCATAGTTATTTCCAGTGCAATCATTTTATTCGTAGTATGTTCCTGTTCGGTTTTAATACCCATAAGTAACTGTTTCAGATCATACTTGGTTATATCTTTACCATCAGCCTTTCCACCTTTTAGCTGGTCCTTGAAATCCTTTATGTCTATGCCATAGTCCTTCTTTATGGCTGTCCGATATGTTTCAAACTTGACCCCTTTACCCGTTGCTTGAGCGCTTGCCAGCACAGGGCTCAAAATAATACCAAGTGCAATCAATAAGCCACACATCAACATCACATTCCTGTTAAACCTGACATGCATCATAAATTCGACCTCCTGTTGAATTTTGTTTTTTCATAGGTATTAAAGTATAATCAATGACATCTGTTTTTCAAGATAGAAAAAGGTCGTGCATCTTTGGAGGTCGCTATGGAGCTTTCGGACGAGAAAAAAAAAGAGATTCTCTTATCAGCAAAAACCATTGCAATGGTGGGGCTTTCACCAGGAAACAACAAGCCGAGCAACCGTGTTGCACGGTACATGATGGAGCATGGCTACAGGGTAATCCCTGTTAACCCACGATACGAAAACATACTCGGTGAAAAATCGTACAAATCATTAACAGACATATTGGAAAAAGTCGATGTTGTTGACATTTTTATGCAGGCAGAACATACCGTTCCCATTGTTAAGGAGGCAATAAAACTGAAACCCAAAGTAATATGGCTTCAGCTTGACATAATCAACGATGAAGCACGGGCAATTGCTGAGGCGAACGGCATAGATTTTGTCCAGAATCTTTGCATCAAGATGGAACACACACGATTGTTTAAGACGTAAGGCGACCTTCAACAACACAGTGCACACCTTTCCCTTCAAAACCAGGCCTAAAGCATCCGCTGTCTGAAATACACAAAGCCGGTTTCCTGTCACCGGACTTCCAGCGGTTCACGAGCTCTGGTTCCCTTATGAAAGGCCTACACATGGCTATGTAGTCTGCCACATTCTCCAAAACCAACCTCTCGGCTGTTTCAAAAGTCCTCAAACCACCCACGAGCATAAGCGGAATTTTAAGCGCCTTCTTACATCGTCTTGCTGCAGCCTCATAATATGCTTCATGTTCGCCTTGGCCGGGCTTGCCCTGACGTGAAGGATAGTTTTTCCCGGAGAGAAAGGTGCCACCGCTCATCTCGATGCTGTCCATGCCCGCCTTCTCAAGAATCTCAGAGGCACTGATCATTTCATCCACTGTGAGCCCATTGGGTAAAAAATCTTCCGAGTTGAGCTTTATAAAAACAGGGAATTCACTCCCCACTGCTTTACGCACTGCTTCAAGAAGCTCCACTACGAATCGCGTCCTGTTCTGGATACTTCCTCCATACTCATCTGTTCTTCTGTTGAAATATGGCGATAAAAACTGGCTCACAAGGTATCCGTGTGCCCCGTGAATCTGGATTGCATCAAAACCTGCCCTTTTTGCCCGAAGCGCAGCAGCAGCAAATGCCTGGATAACCTTCTCAATATCTTTTTTATTCATCTCCTTTCCAATGTGGCTGCCTCCTATTTCTGCAGTTGATGGCCCAATAGGATCGAGCCCGCTTAGATGTGATGCAGCCTTGGAGCCTGCATGGGCCAGTTGCATTGCAATTTTTCCTCCCCTCTGGTGAACCGCCTTTGTCATTTCTGTCAGGCCCGGGATAAGCTCATCAGAATAGACACCGAGCTGCCATAACCCTGCCTGGCCTTCTCTGCTTATATATGCGTGGCCGGAAATAATCAGCCCAACCCCACCCAGAGCAAGCCTTACAGCAACATCAATCAACCTTTGAGTAACAGCCCCATCATCAGCAGCCAAGCCTTCCCAGGTAGCTGACCGAACAAACCGGTTTGGCAGAATCAGGTTTTTTATGGTTGTTGTTTCGAAAAGCTTCGACATGTTCTGTCTCCTCATCACGGTCTGATTTTTGCCCATTGTACCATGTATACGGCTGGTTTGCACATCAATGATCCCGATTTATTTGAAGCAACAATTAATAGCCCCGTAACCTCATCCAGGAAACTCATCTGAAGGCTTCTCAAACCGGGACCTTATCTTCTTTCTCTCTCCCTCTGTCATTGTGGGATCAAACCAGATCAGGCGCCATGAATACACATCAGCACAGTGAAGATAGGACAGAACCATTTCCTCCAGCCAGGTTTCGATCGCCTCAGGGGGACGATCTATTATTTCACCCTGGATAACTCCACATTCCATGCGTGTACCGGAAATCCAGCCCCTCGGGGTGAGATGGAACTCCTGGCAGGGCTTTCTTCCAGTCAAACCATTACTCCTGTTTCTCTCATAGTATACCCCAGGTCATTCAGAAACCTTATGTCGGTACTTTCTGGAGAGTTTTTTCCTCCGTCTTTTTTCGGATTTGCAGAACAGTATCCACTCATCCCTCGAATATCTCCGCTCTTTCTTTTTTGCAGCTTCTTGAATATACTATATATTATGATCTGACTTCACCAATGGAGGACAAAACCATGCCAATGTATGAGTACGAATGCAGAAGCTGCAAGGAAAGATTTGAGGTATTACAAAAGATTGGAGAAAGCAATGAAGAGCTGTGCTGTCCAAAATGCAGTGCAGACAACCCTGAAAAAATCTTTTCTGCATTTTGTTCTGGAAACTCCAAAGGAGTAACATCAGGCGGTTCTGCCCATTCGGCACCGGGCCATAGCTGAAGCCACTGTTAAAGGGGTCGTGAACCCCGGTGAGCATAAACATCCAGATTTTTGGCACCCTTAAATGCCAGGAAACAAAAAAAGGCGCAGAGGTATTTCAAGGAGAGAGGCATACCCTTTCAGTTCGTAAATCTAGCAGAAAAAGGGCTGAGTCAGGGAGAACTGAATTCTGTAAAAGCAGTTTTCGGCATAGATGCTCTCATTGACCGCGAAGGCAAGGAGTATAAAAGGCTAAATCTCGAATATCTCACTCACAACGTCGAGGAAGAATTAATGGGCAAACCGCTTCTGTTTAAAACCCCCATTGTAAGAAACAGGGGCAAGGCAACGGTCGGGTATGCCCCACACGTTTGGAAGGAGTGGGTGGATCAGCCATAAGGAGAGGTGACTCAAAATGACTGTTCAGTATTTTAAGGTGTTCCTTATTCTGATCGTGGCTGCAGGTATATGGGCATGCTCTGTTCCTCTTGTGGTGACCGTAGACATACCTGACTCACGGATCCCGCTCAATACAGGGGTGAGAGATGCATCCTTCCTGACCAACATGGAAAAAGAAGTCATTGTAGAACTGAATGCTATCAGGACAAACCCCCGGCAATACGCCGAGTTTCTGAAAAGCTTGAGAGGGAGTCCTCAGTGGAGTGAAGGATTGGAGGAGACAATCCTTTTCGTTGAAAAAAAGGAACCCTTGCCAGCCTTCAGAACATCAAAAGGATTGAGTCTGGCAGCCCGTAATTTAGTAAATGACCGTGGGCCGGAGGGCCTCACCGGTCATAGGGATAAGGATGGAAAATCCACACTCGAGCGAATGAACTGCTGCGGCCAGCCAGGAGGCAAGTTTGGTGAATATCTGGGATACGGGTATTTGGAAGGCGCTGCCCTCGTGGCAAAGATGGCTATTGACGAGGGTGCTGCTGGCAAAGAAGGTGAGAAATATATCTTTGAAAGAGACTTTCTCGTCGTGGGCGTTGCATGCGGCCCCCATAAATCTTACAGGACTATGTGCGTTGTCGATTTCGCCGGTTCATACAGGGAGTAATCGGAAATAACGGGACAATTCTTCAGGCTTTCCTCGAAAGCAGGCACTGAATCAGTAAAGCATTCTTGCTATGACATTCTTCTGTATCTTGTTGGTGCCTTCGTATATGGAGGTTATACGAATATCCCTGAGTGCTCCTTCAAGCCCCTGGTCACGCATATATCCATAGCCACCAAAAACATCTATGCATCTGTTCAAAACCGAAATCGCGTTTTCCGGTATGGTCAGTTTTACCATGGAGGCATATTTATTCGACTCCGGATCTTTCCTGTCGTAGAGCCAGGCTGTCCTGTATAGAAGATTTCGGCATTTTTCTATTTCTACATACATATCTACCAGATCATGCTCTATTGACTGGAATTTTATTATGGAGTTTCCAAACTGCTTTCTCTTCTTTGCGTAATCTACCGCTCTTTCATAGCCGTAAAGCATACCGCCAAATGCCTGCCCTGCAATCACTACCCTGCTGAGTTCAAATGCAGCAAGTGCGGTTTTTTTACCTTTACCCCGCTCGCCGAGGACGCACTCCTTCGGTACGTGAAAATCGCTCAAGACAAGTTCCCCTGACATGGTTGTGTTAATTCCCATCTTCCTGCCAAGATCATTTATCTCAAAACGCCTGGGGCCATTGTCATCGATCACTGTTTTATCGAAAAGCAAAGCTGTAAAGCTATTTCCATCCATGGCAAGGAGTGTATAGAAATCAGCATATCCTGCATTGGTTGTGAATATCTTCGAACCGTTCACAACAAAACAGTCATTTTTTTCCTCCATTCTGGTTTTCAAAACGCTGATATCGCTGCCAGCATCAGGTTCTGTAACGCTAAAAGCAGCCACATACTTGCCCTCTATAAGCGGGCGTATATACTTTTCTCTCTGCTCCTTCGTTCCTGAGATATCAACGACAAAGCTGGGGATATATCCAAGGCTCATGGCCATCCCCATGCCCGGCAATTTCCTGCACATCTCTGTGACGGCCACTACGTGTCCAAGCGCCCCATATCCTGCCCCACCTATGTCTTCAGAAAAACCAACCCCGATAAACCCCAGTGTGCCGATTTTCTCATAGAGTTCTCTTGGATAGTTGTGCTCGTCCTCGTACCGCTGGAGGTATTCCTGGCTAAACTCTTTTTCGCAGAATTCGCTTACTGCTTTCTGTATGTCTGTCAGGTCACTGCTAATGTACAGATCCATGGTTAAAAAACTCGCTTGAAAGTATTATAAAATCAGGCCACTCAGGGTGGATAGCTCATATTGGCAATGTCAGGATATCTTTTCTCCCATCTGCTCAATATACGATTTCAGGTACAGCTCCAAAAAGACACAATCAACTCGACACCACCTTGAGGAAGAGCGCCATGAACCAGTTTAGCAACATATTCGGTCAGATGCTACAGATATTTTCCAGGAGCGACTTCTATGGGTCAGCGAATGGGTTCAAGTATCTCAGGAATATCATTCTTCGGGTTATTGACCAACGTCGAGATGGGGTAGATTTCCATATCATTTTCAGAATAAGGTAGAAGGTATTGATTTACCTCCTGAAAATCAAACGACAGATCAATCCATTTCGATTCCTGTTCTGGTGTAAAGATGACCGGCATCCGGTCATGGATAGTTCCAACTATTTCATTAGCATTGGTGGTTACTATTGCAAAGGTATCAATACTTTTTCCATCTGGATCTTTCCATGTGCTGCAGAGCCCGGCCATGGCAAAAGGCTCCCTGCCTCTCAACTCTACTCGATATGGAACCTTCCTTCCCGAAGTAGTCTTCCATTCATAAAAGCCATCTGCCAATACCAAGCATCGCCTCCTGTTCAGTGATCCACGGAAAGCTGGTTTCTCCTTCAAGGTTTCTGAGCGGGCATTAATTAAGCTATTGCCTATCTTTGGGTCTCTGGCCCAGGATGGAATAAGCCCCCATTTATAAAAATGCATCTTATGGGGGTCATCCATGGGAATAACTATAAGTTTTTGCCCAGGCGCTGCATTATACCGTGGAGAGACCGGCTCATCAGGAGGATCAACTCTAAACCTGTTCCGGAGCACATCGAGGGGTGAGAAGTTGGAAAATCGTCCGCACATATCAGGTGAATATACGGCTTTTTGGATATTTCTACAACCTGAAAAAAATTCTTGACAAGTGAACTTTCGTTCACTATACTGAGGGCATGGAAAAACACTCCCGGGCAATCGTTGACTTCTACAGGAATACCAAGCGCATGCCTAGTTATCAAGAGATCATGAAGCTCACCGGATTTAAATCCAAAAATGCCGTATTCAAGCTTATCAATAAACTGGTTTCTGCAGGGCTCATTGAAAAGGACAGCACAGGAAAGATAGCACCAAAAAGGATCTTTGGCGAAATCAAAATTCTAGGGGTCGTGGAAGCCGGCTTCCCTTCACCGGCAGAAGAAGAACTTCTGGATACCATGAGCCTGGATGAATATCTCATCAGCAATAAAGAGGCTACATTTATTTTACAGGTGAGCGGCAATTCCATGATTGACGCTGGCATCATGCCCAAAGATCTGGTGTTGGTGGAAAGGACCAACGAGGCAAAACCCGGAGACATTGTCATTGCTGAAGTGGATGGTAAATGGACGATGAAATACTTACGGCAGAAGGGAAATCAGATGTACCTGGAGCCTGCCAATAAAAAATATACTCCAATCTATCCCAAAGAAGAGCTGAAGATCTCCGCTGTGGTAAAAGCAGTGATCCGGAAATATTAACCATGTTAACCTCTCAACCACTTTCTCTGTATTCTTTTCCCCGTGCTATCGTGCACATCGACGGTGATGCTTTCTTTGCTTCCTGCGAACAGGCAAGGAATCCGAGTTATAAAGGGAAACCTTTGATCACTGGAAAAGAACGGGGCATAGCTTCATCGTTAAGTTATGAAGCCAAGGCCATGGGGGTGAAGCGTGGCATGAGGCTCTCGGAAATAAAGAAGCTCTGCCCCCAGATAATCATCCTTCCTTCTGATTACGAGACCTACTGCCTCCTTTCTAAAAGGCTGTTTGAGATTGTCCGACGCTACACCAATGAAGTGGAAGAATATAGCATTGACGAATGCTTCGCTGACTTAACCGGTCTCAGGCGACCATTAAGGATGAACTATACCATGATGGCAGAACGCATCCAGAAGGATCTGGCTATAGAATTAGGTTTCACCTTTTCCGTAGGGCTGGGTCCCAATAAGATCATTGCCAAGATCGGCTCGAAATGGAAGAAACCGGCTGGCCTCACAGTGATCCCGGCGAGAGAAATCCATCTGTATCTGGAAAAGCTTCCGGTAGAAAAAGTATGGGGTATTGGTCCACAGACCACAGCCTATTTGAATAAGAATAAGGTGTTCACTGCCCTTGACTATGCCAGAAAGAATGAAGAATGGATTAAAAAAAGACTCACCAGGCCCTTTCTGGAAATCTGGAAGGAACTGAACGGTCATTTTGTCCTTCCCCTGGAAACCAAAGAAAAAGAAGATTATGCATCTATCCAAAAGGTTAAAACCTTTACTCCTCCTTCGAGGGATCCGGTGTATGTATTCTCTCAGCTTTCCAAAAATGTTGAAAATGCCTGCATGAAAGCGCGTCGTTATAAACTGGAAGCCATGAGGCTTTATTTTTTCCTTAAGACCCAAGATTTCAATTATCGTGGTGCTGAGATTAAGCTGAGTAGATCCAGTGCCTTTCCTAATGAAATAATCAGGATCATTCGGCCATTATTCCACGAAGTATTTGATCCTGCTCTTGAATATCGGGCCACAGGGGTCTGCCTGTTCAAACTCAAACCTCAAAGCAGTCTTCAGTTGGATCTATTCGGTGAAGTATTGGCAGTAGAAAAGTTCAGAAAGATATTTGAAAGCGTAGATGTGATTAGGAATAAATACGGCAAGCACACGGTCTGTCTTGGTTCCAGCTTATTGGCCAATAAATCATCACAACATCTGAATGAAAGAGGAGACTTATCGGAACGGAGCAAGTTTCTTCTTCCTGGAGAGACAAAAAGGAAGAGATTGGGCATTCCGATGTTTTTGGGGGAAGTGATATAAAGGCTGTCTTCTTCAAAAGTAAGGATTCGAAATAAACCATCACAATATTACGTACACCCACTACTATTTCAACTCCCGCATTTTTTCTCATTTTTCCTTACAATCTGGTTGTATTTTTTAGAAAACTGGATCGTTTCAACTCCTGTTTTTCGCCAGAACCCTTCCTTTTCCTCCATAAGGGTATAATGCTGGTGTCAGCATAGCGGTTAAGCTTGGAAATGGTTGAGACAATCTGCAACTCTTACAGGGTTGAG
>Ga0255345_1001417_pt1 | contig 34788 bp, 26 predicted proteins | sample wastewater_treat_6_FD_192415 | JGI IMG/M metagenome (GOLD analysis project Ga0255345, IMG submission 192415) | Wastewater microbial communities from Lulu Island WWTP, Vancouver, Canada - plant20 | ecosystem: Engineered > WWTP > Wastewater > Unclassified | place: Canada: Vancouver, British...
CGTTTGAGGACGAGCCGGTCGAGGAAGACTCCCTCGACGACGCAGAATCCGAAGAATAATCGCGGCCCAAAAACCCACATGAACGGCGCGCGGGTGTTTCCCCGCGCGCCGCTTGTTTATGCCGCTGGTTGGGTTAACGCCCTACACGAGCGAAGGGCGACGTGAAGGTGTCGTTGTCACTCCACTCGAAGGAAGAGTTGTAGCTTTCGACGCCGGGAGTATCCAGCGTGGTTTCGTCGTGCGGAATGGAATCCATGCTGGATTCCGAACCGGCCCCGACCATCACGCCAATCCCGTTGCCCGAGTCCAACTGGGCCGCGGTGATGCCAAGATAGCTCAGAGGAATGCTCATTTCATAGAAGCTGTCGCGGCTGGTGTCGTGCCCTTCGCTCAGGAAGTTGCGATTCGGCGCGCCGCCATCCTTCCGGTTGTCAGCATCGCCCACGCCCCAGAGGCTGGTGCCCGCGAAAGTGCTGGCCTTCTTGACCGTAATTCCGGCGGCGGCAATCGTGTTATAGTTCGCGCCGCCATCATCCACCGGAAATACCCCGTTCACGGCGCGGGAGATATAGCCCTGCCAGAGGCTGCCCGCCAGATAAATCTGATAATCCGGCTTGTTCGCGCCAATCCAACTGTTTTTCTTGGCCCACATATCCGTGGTGGCGCCGCCGGATTGGGTGTCGAGAACAATCCACTGCAAAATGCCGTCGTTGTTGGATATTTTGCCGCCGGCGGCGCTCCCCGCGTTGGCCGGGTCAATGATGTCGGTCACATCCGCAAACTGCCAGGCCAGATAGAGGTTGTTGTCATCCCAGGCCGCCCAGAGGTGGGTCAAATCAATCGGCGCTTCGTGCATGGTCCAGTTGTTGCTGAGCGAGCGCGGATCATCGTTGACCATGTCCAGCGCGATTAAATGCTCATCCGTCCAGCCCGTCGGGCTGCCATCCATGGCCATGGTGCCCCGCTTGCCGAACGTGGGATTCGTCGAATACGGCTTGTCGCCGCCGGGCTGGACTGGCGACCCTCCGCCAATGGTCACCACATAATCCTGACCATTGTTGTTGTCCCAAAACTCCGTGCCGGTGCCATCCTTCATCATGATGGCGAACTGGACCACATCGTTGTCATTCAAAATGCCGAGGTCCTTGTGCCACCAGTCGCCGTTTTCCCAATCCGGAATTCGCTCCATCGCAACCAGCGGCCACGCGTTGGTGTCGCCCGCAACCGGATTGATGCTGTACACAATATACGCTTCCACGGAAGCCCCTTCCGGATAGCCCGCAGAATTGATAAAGACCTGATTGGCATCGCTGACCCAGTGATGCGTGCCGCCCACATGCGTCATGCGCAACTGGCTCGGCTCGCGATAGGTATAGCTGTACTGACGGTTATCCGTGCTGCCGCGCCGGGTCTTGCCGAACAGCGTCAGCAACGCGCTCTGGTTATTCGTCCAGCCAGCGCCGATGGTAATCTTCTGGCCGTTGGTGAAAGCCACAGGTGCGCCGCCGGCAACGGCATAGGTGGACGTAATCACGTTCACCCCGGAGACATAAAGCGTCACGGGCAGGCCGCCGGCATTGGTGAAACTGGTGGACGCAGGCGAGGCGCTCACGGTCACGGTTTCATTTTCACCGGCCTCGTCGTAGAAGCGCACGCGATAGAACCCGATGGGATCGTTCGTGTTGTGCCCGAACACAGCGCCCACATCCACCGCCTCGCCAATATCCGCCCACGCGGGCGTCGGATGCAAGTTAGTCGTGTACTGAATCTTGTAACGCACGGTATTCGGCGCCTGAAAGGAATAGGTATTCGCCGCCGCGCCAATCACTTCAAAGGGCGGCAAGCTGGTGTCAGCCGGGTCCAGATCCATTAGATAGGACTGCAAGTAAGTATAGCCATTGGGAGCCGTCTGGCCCCCCAGGCCCGGCGCATTCGGGTCGAGGCCGTGCTCGACACACCACGCATCGGGCACGCCATCGCCATTGCTGTCCACCGGCGTGTCTGCGCGGGTAATTGTCACCATCGCGCTCAGCGCATCGCCGCCGCCACCACCGCCGACAATCTTCAACTGATCCACATACATCTGGCGCTTGTCGGCGTCCTCCGGATTTTCCGTCCTATCGGATGCGTTAAAGTAGAACTTGATTTTCGACGGCGCGCCCTGCGCAACGCTCAGGGTCTGGTCGTAGGTTTCCGAGCCATCGCGGCCGGTTCCCCACACCCGCAGGCTGCCATCGGCCGCATACGTGATGTTCAGCGTCATGGCTGCGGTGCCATAGTTGTTGAACATCGGGCCGCCGTTAATGCTAATCGCCGGGGAATTGCCCATGTTCATGTAGAGCAATTCCGTGTCGCCCGCCAGCAGGCTGAATCCACGGTAAGAACCTTCCGCGTTGCTGTCCCAGTTCAGCCCCCACTGGAAGCTGAACGTCGAACCCACAGCCATCGGCGCGGCAAAACTGCGCGTCACTTCCGCATTCGCGCCGGAATTCGCCGGATTCGCATAAAAACCGAACGACGTCTCACTCATGCCAGTGATGCCAGCCGCCGACGCCGGCCCGACAAAGACCCCCGCCCAGCTCTCGTTTTCCACTTGCGTGTGGTTGAACGCCCAGGCCCCGAAGCCGGCGCCCTGATTGGAGCCATCGTTCCAGCCACCGCCATAATTGGCGCCGCTGTCTTCGGCAAGGGTGCCCGCGCCGCCACCGCCACCGGTGGAACCCGACACCGTAATCACATTCGCGCCCACCCCCAGCGCCACATTCGGCAGACTCCACGGCGATGCCGCCGCGAATTGCCCGGAAGCGCCCGTCAGCGCGTTGGTCCAATAGATAAACCCTTCGGTAATGGCCGCCGCCGTGCCCTGCAAATTATATGACGTCACGTTGTTGGCCACGGCGATATCGCCCGCCGGATTCATAATCGCCAGCCCAGCGCCGCGCACCGTCACTTGGTAATAGCTGCCGCCGTTGTTGGCAATCACCTCATTCGTCCCGCTCGTGGCACGAATATAAAACTGCACGAGCGTGCCCTCGGCGAAGGTGCCGAGATTCAGGTTGTACCAATGGCCGCCGTTCGACTCCCAATCCGGATTCAACGCCATCGCGTGCGTGTTCCATCCGCCGCCACCGGTTCTGACAATCGCCTCCACCGCCGTCACCTGCCCCGCCGGACCGGCTTCCGTATCCACATAAAGCGGCGTGGCAATCGTCACCGACCCATCCACGGGATACGTCTTCGTGCCGCGAATCCACAGCTCATCGCCCCCCGACGAAGGATGCGCCACGTCAAAGGAATAATTCTGGCCGTTGTTGCTGTCGAACGCTTCCGCGCCGCCTTCCCCTTGCGCCAACAGAAAATACAGCACATGCTCCCCGCCGGCGAACGTGGTGATTTCGTGGTTGTACCACTGTCCGCCCACGCTGCTCCAATCGCTGTTGACCGACATGACGGCCGACGTCCAGGTCACGTCATTGTCCAGACTCCAGAACAGCAGCACATTCGTCACCGCGTCCATCGGTCCGGCCTCGACATTGATATACACGCTCTGCCCGCCCACCACTTCACCGGCCGGCGGATAGTTGTGCCCGTTGCGAATCCAAAGCTGCGCCGCCGCCGTGCCCGCCACATAAATCTTGGTTTCCTTGCCCGCCACGTTCACGGACAACTTGCCGCCGCTGACCGTCACCTTGTCCGCCGGATTCAATGCGTTCACGAACTCCGTGCCGTCCGGCTTGCCCACTTGCGGATGGATGCTCTTGTTGCCGCCGTCGTTATTTATCACCACCAGCGCTTCTTCATCGTCATAGACGCGGCTGAACGCCAGCACGGCATCGCCCCAGCGCTCCTGATAAGAGCCGCGCGTCAAGCTCGGATGCGCCGCGCGCGCCCGATTCAACGCCGCAATATGCTGATACAGCGGCGCGTTGGTCTGCGCCAACTTGTTTCCCTGCGCGGGGCCGGGCTGGAACCCCTTGTCGAACATGCACTCGCGCTGCCAGTCGCCGTCGTCGGGATTGTCCGGGCTGGGGCTGCTGCCGTTCCAGTGCCCGCCCTGGTCAAACGCATGCTCCGTGCCGTAATACAGGCACGGCACCGGCGTCGCCAAATATAGAAAACTCAGCGCAGGCTTCAGCTTCCACTCGTCATTGCCCGTGTCGCCGCTGTTTTGCAGCGCAATTCGGTTCAAATCATGGTTGTCAATAAACGCCACCAAGCGGTTGGCCCCCTCGCCATACATGCCCTTGTTGTTCAACTGCTGCGACAACTGCGCGGTCTGCTGACCATCCACGAACACGCTCTTGATGGTCTGGCTCATCGGGAAAAACAGCGCGGAGTTAAACGAATAACCCGGGTCCTTGCAAAAGCTCGCCAGCGCGTTGTTGTCATACGAAAACAGCTCGCCGAAAATGATGAAATCGTTCTTGCCCCGATACGCCGCATGCTGGCGCATGTCATCCGCCCACTGTTTGATCCAGTTGTACTCCACATGCTTGATGGCATCCACGCGGAAACCGTCGCAATCCGTCGCGTCAATCAGGTTCTTGAACGCCTTGGAAAGAATGCTCTGCACCGCCGAATCCTCGGTCTTCAAGTCATCCGTGCCCTTGAACTGACCCAGCACCTGCTCCGGATAAGCATCCCAATTATTGATGGTCCCGTTGTTATGAAAATAATTGAGGTTATCGAACGGCGCCGCATGCTTGTTGTTCGCATCCCACCACCCGAACGTGCTGTTGCCGCCGCCCCAGTACTTCTTGTCGTCCTGCATATTGTTGCCCCACAGCCCGTTCTTGTCGCACATGTGGTTCGGGGCCACGTCAAGAATCACATAAATCCCCGCGGCGTGGCAGGCATCAATCAGGTTCTTCAAATCCTGAAACGTCCCCATCGCCGGGTCGCACTTGAAAAAGTTTTCCGGATGATACTGGTGATACGGCGTATAATTCGTGTCCCGCCCCTGGTCATTCATCTGCACGCCCGACATCCAAATCGCCCGCACCCCCAAGCCCTGCAAATAGCCCAGATGGTTCTGCAACCCCTTCCAGTCGCCGCCGTGATGGAAATTGCGATTCGCCGGAAACGGCTTCCCCTCCGTCTTCCACTGCGGCTTGTAGCCCGCCAACTGATCCACCCCCGAATCCGCGAAACGGTCCGTGAACAACTGGTAAATATTAATATCCCGCCAATCCGCCGGACTCGGCGTGTAGCTGAACCCCGGCTCGTTCTCGCGCGTCTTCAACCCATGCGTCGGATCATTCACCCCCCAGTCGCCAATTCCCGCCTCCTCCGCCCAAAGCGGCGTTGCCACCCCCAGCACCAACCCCACACAACCCAACACGACCAACCAGTTTTTGCACTTCATGAACGAATCTCCTTTGGGTTCAGGCGGGCATCCGCCCCACCATCTTGACGCCCCTTTATATCCCCGCAAAGCCCCCGTTGCAAGCCCAAATTAAAACGTTTTTCCTGCGGCCAGCCGCCGTCCCCAAACTTTTCCACACCGTGGAAAACTTTTTTCCATAGCATGGAAAAACCAAAAATAAACTTTCCATACCGTGGAAAAATCCGCCCCATTTTTTCCACACCATGGAAAAATCCGCGCAGACCTTTTCCCCGCCGCGCACGAGCACCCAAACCGGCATAAAAACCTTGTTTTCCAAGTTTGCATCGGGATGGGCGTTGTCCTATTATGAAGCGTTAGATCGGCAGGAGTATTGAATGTCCAAACGCAGCAAAAAATCCGACCGCTGGGTCGGGCAAAGCATGATTCGCGTGGATGGCGACGGCAAGGTTCGCGGCCGCACGCAGTACCTCAACGATATTCCCTGCAAGGGGGTCTGGCAGGGCGTCGTGGTGCGCACGCCGGTGGCTCATGGCATCTTGAAGGCCGTAACGCTGGACCCGGCGTTCGACTGGAGCCAGGTGGTCGTGGCAACGGCGGAGGACATCCCCGGTGAAAATATCGTCCACATGCACGATCGCACCATGCCGTTGCTGGCCGCCGTGGGCGGTGAAATTAAATATCGCGGCGAGCCGGTCGCGGTGGTGGCGGCCCCCACCCTCGCGCTGGCCCAGGAGGCCGCGCGGCACATCACCGTCACCGCGGATGAGCTGCCGGCCCTGCTGACGCTGCCGGAGGCCATCAAAATCTATAAGTCCGCGCCGAAGAAATTCGACACCATGCAAAGCAAGCGAATCGTCAAGGGCGACGTGGCCAAAGGCTTTGCCCTCGCAGACGAAATTATCACGGGCGAATACTGGGCCGGGCATCAGGAGCAGCTTTATCTGGAAAATCAGGGCGTCGTCGTGTTCCCGCAACAAGATGGCTCCATCTGGGCCGAAGGCTCGCTGCAATGCCCCTATTTCCCGGTGCACGAGCTGAACGACGCGCTCCGGCTGCCGCCCGAGAAAATCCGGGTGCGGCAAACCCCGGTCGGCGGCGCATTCGGCGGCAAGGAAGAATATCCCACCATGCTCATCGGCTACGCCGCGCTGCCGGCCCTCAAGTCCGGCAAGCCCGTCAAAATCACCTACGAACGCAACGAAGACATTCTCTTCACCCCCAAGCGCCACCCGGTCTGGGTGCGCTACAAAACCGGCGTGAAGAAAGACGGCACGTTCACGGCGATTGAATGCGACTTCGTGATTGACGGCGGCGCCTATTTGACCATTTCCGACGTGGTGATGTTCCGCGGCATTCTGCATTGCGCGCTGGCCTATCGCTGCGAAAACGTAATCGTGCGCGGCGAAGTCGCCCGGACGCATTCCTTCCCCTCCGGCGCATTCCGTGGCTTCGGCGCGCCGCAAGCCGTCTGGGGCATGGAATCGCATCTGGACGTCGTGGCCGCCCGCCTCGGCAAAAAGCCCGACGAATTACGTCTGCAACTGCACGCCCGCCCCGGCGACATCACCCCCACCGGGCAAGTGCTTTCCAACGAAAATGGCTCGACCGCCTGCCTGCAGCTCGCCCTGAAGCGCTCGGATTTTGCGCGCAAACTCAAGGAGTCCTCGCGCGGCCGGCTGAAACGCGGCCAGCAAAAGTTGCGCGGCATCGGCATGTCCCTCTTCGGTCACGGCGCGGCATTCACTGGCGACGGCGAAGCCAATTTCAAGGCCAAGGGCCGCGTGGAACTGGCCTTGCTGGAGGACGGCCAGCCCGGCGTGAATATCCGCGTTTCGTCCGTTGAAATGGGCCAGGGCGTGCATACGGTGTTGACCCAAATTGTGGCCGACGCCATGCAAATTGGCCCGGAGCGCATCCGCTACCCGATGGCCGACACCGGGCTGGTGCCCAACTCCGGCCCCACCGTGGCCTCGCGGACAACGATGGTGGTCGGCAACGTCGTTCATCGCGCGGCGGGCGACCTGAAAACCCAACTGGAAGCCTTCGCCGCCGAGAAATTCTTCAAGGGCAAAGCCTGCGAACTGCGCACCGGGAAGTTTATCGTCAAAGGCACGCGGGCGATTCCGTTCGCCAAGGTTGCCCAAGCCATGCTGACCGAATGCCCCAACATCAGCGGCAAATTTGAATTTCTTTTGCCGCCGGAAATCCAGTGGGACCAAGGCACCTTCGTAGGCGACGCCTACCCCGGCTACTCGTGGGGCGTCAACATCGCCGAAGTGGAAGTGGATGCCCTCACGTGCGAGGTGGCCGTCAAACGCGTCGCGGCGGTCTTTGATATCGGCACGGTCATCAACCCTGTCAGCGCCTCCGGTCAGGTGGAAGGCGGCCTGACGCAGGCGCTTGGCTACACCATCATGGAAAAACTCGGCACCGGCAAAGACGGGCTGTACGACGCCACGCGCTTGCAGACCTACATCATCCCCACCATCCTCGACGTGCCGGAGTTTGATGTCAGCTTCGTCGAATATCCCTATTCCTTCGCGCCACCCGGCGCCAAGGGGCTGGGTGAAATCCCCATGGATGGCCTCGCGCCGGCAATCGCCAACGCAATAGCCGCCGCCACTGGCCGTCGCATCAACCAGATTCCCATCACCCCCGAGGTCATCTATCAGGCCCTGCACGCCGATTCGAAAGGCACCCCATGAGCAACGTTCAAAGAACTTGGACCATCAACGGCAAACAAACCAAATTGCGCTTCCCCCCCGGTCGGCGGCTGCTGGACATCCTGCGCGATGATCTCGGACTGACCGGCTCCAAGGAAAGCTGCGGCGAAGGCGAATGCGGCGCTTGCACCGTTTTGGTGAACAAGGAACCCGTCGTGTCGTGCATCCTCCCGGCCGGCCAACTGGTCAACGGCACGGACATCCTCACCATCGAAGGCATCGAGAAAAAACGCATCGGGCGCGTGATTCAACAGGCATTTTTGGAATGCGGCGCGGTGCAGTGCGGTTTTTGCATCCCCGGCATGGTCGTCGCCGCCTATGCACTGCTCATCAAAAACCCCAAGCCCTCGGTGCGCGCCATCCGCGAAGCCCTCGCCGGCAATCTGTGCCGCTGCACCGGCTATACCAAAATCATTCAGGCGGTAAAATTGGCCGCCACGCGGATGCCTCAACGAAAGTGACCGGACCCCCGCCATGAAAATAACCGAAAAAATGAAGTTTGAATTCCCGCCAACGTTGGCCGTCGCCCTGCGCATGCAGGCCAACCAGAAAACCCGTGGCAAATTGCTGGCGGGTGGCACGGATTTGATGGTGCAGTGGGCATCCGGCGTCACACCGCCCAATCGTATCATCTCCATTTGGGGACTGCCGGAGCTGAATCTGATTGAAATATCGCGCTCGGAAGTTTTAATCGGCGCGGGCGTCACCCATGCGCGGATGGCGCGCTCCCCGGAACTCAAGCGGCATCTGCCAGCCCTGACGGCCGCCGCAGCCACCGTCGGCGCCACGCAAATTCAGACACGCGGAACGCTCGGCGGCAACGCCGCGAACGCCTCCCCTGCCGGCGATACCGCCCCGGCGCTGCTCGTAACCGGCGGCTGGGCGGTGCTGGCCTCCCTCGCCGGCGTCCGGGAAGTGCCGCTGACCGAGTTCTGGACCGGCTACCGCCAAATTGCCGCGCGGCCCGACGAAATTATTTTGGCATTCCGCCTCCCCAAGAAAAACAAGGCCAGAGAGCGTTTCCGCAAAATCGGCGCCCGCCAAGCCCAGGCCATCAGTAAAGTCATGTGCGCCTCGCGTATGCTTATGGACGATGGCCGAATTGTTTCCGCCGCTATCGCCGTGGGCTCCGTGGCCCCGACGCCCATCCGCCTGTCGGCGGTGGAAGAATATCTAGCCGGCAAAAAGTTGGCGAACCCGGTGATTGCCAAGGCCGAAGCTCTGGCCCGCGCCGTGGAACCCATCAGCGACATCCGCTCCACGGCGGATTATCGCCGCTGGGCCACCGGACGCCTGGTGCGCGACGCGCTGGAAGCCCTGAAAACCAAAAGCCGGAGCACATAAAACAAGTTTGCGTTTTCACGAATGCTGTGAGTACACTTTAGGAACATTGAAACCTTATCATCAGGAGAAAATTATGTGGCGTTGGATGGTTATTGTGTTGAGCGTTTTGGCCTTGGCAGTTACCTCATCCGCTCAGGATGATCTGGATGCCCTGCTGGCGGGTTTGGGCGATGACGACACCCCCGCCCTCGAAGAAGCGGTGGACACGGCAGCCGAAGCCCTGACGGAAGAAAATGTAGAGGATCCCTTCGCGGACCTGCTCAGCGACATCGCCGAGCCTCTCGCCGAAGAACCCCCGGAAGCGGTGACAGACCCGTTCGCGGATATCGGCATCGCGGCTGAACCCGAAGTTGCAGCGGAGCCTGCGGTGGAAGACCCGTTTGCCGACCTGCTCTCAGGCGTTGCCGAAGAACCCGTCGCGGAACCCGAAGTCGCGGCTGAGCCGGTAGTTGAAGACCCCTTCGCCGATCTCCTCGCCGATGTCCCCGAAGAAACCGAAATGGCGGCAGAGATTGAAGAAGTTGCGGAACCGGAAGTGGAAGACCCCTTCGCTGATCTGCTCGCGGACGTTCCCGCAGAACCCGAAGTCGCGGAAGAAGTTGTCGCCGAACCCGAGCTTGTGGTGGAAGACCCATTCGCGGATTTGGAGCTGGACGCGGAACCTGAAGCCGCTGTGGAACCCGCCGCGGACGATGCCCTTGACGCTCTGCTCGACGATTTCACCGAAGAAGCGGTTGCCGAAGTCGAGCCGGAACTGGCAACAGAACCCGCCGCCGAGGCAGATCCCTTCGCCGATCTCTTGGATGAAGCTATCGAGGAAGAAGCAGTAGCGGAAGAAGTCGTTGCCGAAGAACCCGAAGCGCTCGCCGAGGAAGACATTTTCGCCGAAGAGGCCACCCCTGCTGACGTTGAGCCGGAAGGTGCCCCGGAAGCTGAAATCGAGGCCGAAGCCGAAGCCGCGGTCGAAGCCGAAGCTGAAGAAGCGCCTGTTGCCGAACCTGAAAAGAAGGCCGAAAAGAAGGCCCAGCCGAAAGCGGACAAGGCCGAAAAGAAAGCCCCGAAAGAGCCTAAGTCCGATGCCAAGCCGGTGTTAAAACCCAAAGTGGCGGACAAGGCCCCGAATTGGAGCGAGCCAGTGTTCTGGTAAAATCATTCGATTCATAACCGGCGGAATTTTCCGCCGGTTTTTTATTGGCCGGATTCGGCATGCGACCGCAAAAAAGCGGCCCAATCCTCCGGCGTATTGATGTTGGCAAGGATGCCCGGATCGCCCACTTCCGATATCCGGGCATGAGGCTGAACCCAGGCATCCACGCGGGCATCCGCCGGCAAGTTCAGCAACGCCATCGCCTGCTCGCGCGGCAGCCATAGCAGATTCCCCTTCCGCCCCTCACAAACAGGCCGCCAAATGGCATCCAGATTTTCTTCTGCCGCCGCCAAAACAGCTTGGATGGTAACGGACTTCACGCCAACGGCATCCACCGGCATAAAGAGGTAACCGCCCGCTTCAGGATAAGCCCGAATACCCGCTTGCAGGGAAGTCGCGCGGCCTTCCGCCCAGCGCGGATTGACCACGACGGGCCACCGGGGCGAAAAAAACGGCCGAATGGTTTCCGCTTCCGACCCCAAAACAATCGCCACGGGCTTACACCCCCCTTTGTGCAACACGCCCGCCTGGTGAGCGGCCAGCGGAACTCCAGCCGCCATCGCCAAAAGAGCCTTGGGTTGTCCCATGCGTTGCGAAGCCCCCGCCGCCAGCACAATTCCGACGGTTTGCATCCGGTTCAATTCCGCTGGCGCGCCACCACGCGGCGATAAATGGCCAGATAGCGTTGCGCCGAGGTCTCCCAATCAAAGCGAACCCGCATCGCCTGCTCGCGCATCTGGGTCACATGGCTGGGACGATCGTACCACGTCGAAACCGCCCAACCAATCGTGTCATGAAACGCCTGACCCGTGGGTGAATAAAACTTGAAGCCCGTCCCCCGCCCTTCGTCCGGATTGTACTGCTCGATGGTGTCTTCCAACCCGCCCGTGGCGTGAACCACCGGCAAGGTGCCGTATCGCAACGCATACATCTGGGCCAAGCCGCAAGGCTCAAAGAGCGATGGCATCAGAAAAAAATCGGCGCCGGCCTGAATGCGATGCGCCAAATCCTCGGAATAACCAATTTCCGCAGACACGCGGCCCGGATAGGTGCGCGCCAGCCAGCGGAAAAACTCCTCATCATCCGCGTTGCCAGAGCCCAGCGCCACCAGTTGCATGTTCATTTCGTTCAAGGCCCACGGCAATGCTTCGCGCATCAGCCCGGTGCCCTTTTGCGATGCCAAGCGCGTGACGATGCCAAACAAGGGAACAGCGGGGTCTTCCTGAAGTCCCCGCTCCGCCTGCAACTCACGCTTGCAGGTCTGTTTGCCAATCAACGACTCCGCGCGATAGTTGGCGGGAATGCGCCTGTCCGTTTCCGGATTCCAAATATCGTAATCCGCGCCATTCAGAATGCCTTCAAAATCATCGCTTCGCCGTTGCAAATACATCGCCAGCCCCTGGCCGCCGGGCTCGCTCATGATTTCCCGCGCATACGTCGGCGAGACAGTCGTGATGGCATCTGCAAAATTAATTCCGCCCTTGAGTAAATTGATTTTTCCCCACGCTTCGATGCCGTCCGGCGTGAAAAACTCCGCCCCCAGCCCCAAATAACCCATGGCGGATGGATGATAGTAGCCTTGATAAGACTGATTGTGGATGGTCAGTACGCTGGCGGTGCGCCCGGATGGGAGTCCCGCCTTGCGCCAAGCATGCACCTGGGGCATCAGTACGGCCGTGGGCCAGTCATGGCCGTGAACCACATCGGGCAGCCAGTCGCGGTCGCGGCAAATCTGCATCGCCGCCATGCCGAGCAAGCCGAACCGGAAGGCGTTGTCGCCGAACTCATAACCGTTGTCATCGTAAATGCCCGTCCGCGCAAAGTACCGGTCGTGCTCCACAAACCCAATCGGCACATCACCATCCGCTTGCCCCCTCCAAACGCCGCAGCCATTCACTTCGCCATTGCCGCAAAGCACTCGCACGGGCGGCTCGGGCTGAAGCTGGTATTTTTCTTTTGCGATGGAGGCATACAGCGGCATGACAATCCGCGCATCCACCCCCTGCTGGCGCAGGGCTTTGGGCAAACTGGCCACCACATCCCCCAGCCCGCCACACTTGGCGTAAGGGGCGCATTCCGATGCCACCAGCAGCACCTTGAGCGCGCTGGGTTCCATTCTGTCGGCTATGGCACTCATCCCAAGCACTATATTCACCACCTTGGGCCCAGACAATGAGAAAACGGCCCGCCGCAATTGCGACGGGCCGTTGCATCAAACAGAATCCCGATGTTTAGGGCTCAAACGAATTCACTGTGGGCAATTGATCGCCCAAGAGTTCTTCGGCGGCAATCGGCTCGGCCAGCGGCACCAGCTTGATGTTGCGATACATCGGGAATCCGGTTCCGGCGGGAATCAAATGACCCATGATGACGTTTTCCTTGAACCCGTTGAGGTAATCCACGCGAGCCAGGGTCGCCGCATCGGTCAAGACGCGCGTCGTGTCCTGGAAGGATGCCGCGGAGATAAAGCTCTCGGTTTCCAGCGAAGCCTTCGTGATGCCCAGCAGAATCGGCGAAGCTTCCGCCGGCTTGCGTCCTTCCTCGGCGACCCGACGGTTCACTTCCAGGAAGGTCTGTTTCTCAACCTGTTCGCCCCAGAGGAATTGGGTATCGCCCGGCTCGGTAATGCGAACCTTGCGCAACATTTGCCGCACAATGATTTCGATGTGCTTGTCATTGATTTCCACGCCTTGGAGGCGATAGACCTCTTGCACTTCGTTCACCAGATATTCCTGCAATTCCTGCGGACCGCAAACTTCCAGAATTTCCTGAGGAACAATGGGGCCTTCCGTCAGTTGCTGACCTTTTCGCACGCGGTCGCCGGCATACACCACAATGTGTTTATTCAGCGGAATCAGGTGCTCTTCGGTGTCATTGGTAATGACGTCACGCACAATCAGCTTGCGCCGTTCGCGGGTGGTTTCACCCATTTCCACAATGCCGTCAATCTTGGCGATTTCCGCGGCATCCTTGGGCTTGCGAGCTTCGAACAATTCCACCACGCGCGGCAGACCGCCGGTGATGTCACGCGTGCGGGCCTGCTTGCGAGGCGTCTTGGCGATTACCGCACCGGCATAGAGCTTGTCGCCCTTCTTCACGGTCACGTGAGCGCCCGCCGGAATGGTGTAATACGTCAGGATTTTCTTGGAGTCAGCCGCATCGCGCACGAGCACCTGCGGGTGAATTTCATCGCGGTGCTCAAGCACCACGAGGTCTTCCTTGCCGGTGGCTTCATCCACTTCCTTGCGCACCGTGACGCCCAGAATGAAATCGCGCATGTCCACGACACCGGCGAATTCGCTCAGAATCGGCACGTTATACGGGTCCCACTTGGCAATGGACATGCCCTTCTTCACTTCGCCGCCATCGCCGACCGCCAGAGAGCTGCCCAACGGCACGGTATGGCGTTCGAGCTCACGGCCATCCTTGTCGTACAGCACAATCATGCCGTTCTTGTTCAGCACGATAAAATCGCCGTCCGGACCGGCCACATCACGCAAATCTTCAAACTTCAGAATACCATCGTGCTTCACGACGATTTCCGGCTGCTTGAAGGTGCTGCTGGCCGTACCGCCGATGTGGAAGGTCCGCATCGTCAACTGGGTGCCCGGCTCGCCGATGGATTGCGCGGCAATGATGCCCGTCGCCTCGCCCAGCACCGCCGGACGCCCATTGGCCAAATTGCGCCCATAGCATTTGGCGCAAATGCCGCGCTTGGATTCGCAGGTCAGGACGCTGCGGATTTTCACGCTGTCAAGATCGGCGCGGCGGACTTTCTCCACCACTTTTTCATCAATTTCAAAGCCCGCCGCCACAATGATCTCGCCACTGCGGGTGCGGATGTCATCCACGGCCGTCCGGCCCAGAATACGTTGCCCCAGAGGCACCAATTCTTCATCGCCCTGCATGATGGCATGCACTTCGATTCCGTTGAGGGTGCCGCAGTCTTCCTCGACCACGATGACGTCCTGTGCCACGTCCACCAGCTTGCGGGTCATGTAACCCGAGTCGGCGGTCTTGAGCGCGGTGTCGGCCAATCCCTTGCGAGCGCCGTGCGTGGAAATAAAGTATTCCAGCACGCTCAGACCTTCGCGGAAGTTGGCCATAATGGGACGTTCGATAATTTCGCCCGAGGGCTTGGCCATCAAGCCGCGCATACCCGCCAACTGGCGAATCTGCTGGCGATTGCCACGCGCACCGGAGTCCACCATCATAAACAGCGGATTCACGTACGGGCGGTTTTCATTGTATTCCATGGCTTGGAACATCTGGCCCGTGACCTCGTCCGACGCGTGGGTCCAAATGTCAATAATCTTGTTATAGCGCTCGCCATCGGTGATGACACCTTTGCGGTACTGCGCTTCAACTTCGGCCAATTGCTTGCGCGCGGCTTCAAGAATTTTCGCTTTGCCTTCCGGCACAATCATGTCCACCAGACCGATGGAAATGCCGGCCTGAGTCGCGCTTTCAAAGCCCAGGTCTTTCAGCCGGTCGAGGGTCTGAACCGTCATTTCGTGGCCGGCAACCTGATAGCAGTGGCGAATCAGCTCTTCCAGTTTCTTCTTGGGCACGGGGGCGTTGATGAAGCCCATGTTTTCCGGCCAGATTTCATTGAAGAATACGCGCCCCACTGTGGTAGAGATCACGGAAAAATCCTTCATCCCGTACTTGGTGTCCATTTGGTAGTTCGGGTTTTTAATCCGAATGCGGTCGTGGATTTTCAGAGCGCCCTCATCGTACGCCGTATGAACTTCATGGGCGTCGGTGAACAAAGGCAGGTGTTCAATCGCGTCGGCGTCCTTCGGCTGACGCGCGCGCAGACGATCCTGCTGGGAATCCACCGTCAGGTAGTAGCACCCGAGAGCGATATCCTGCGTGGGCGTCGTGATCGGCTTGCCGCTGGAGGGCGAAAAGATGTTGTTGGGCGCCAGCATGATGAGCTTGCTTTCCAACTGCGCTTCAATGGAAAGCGGCACGTGCACGGCCATCTGGTCACCGTCAAAGTCGGCGTTATAGGCCGTGCAAACCAGCGGATGAATGCGAATGGCTTCGCCTTCGATGAGCACGGGCTCAAAGGATTGAATGGAGAGCCGGTGCAAAGTCGGCGCGCGGTTCAGCATCACGGTGTGACCGCGGGTCATTTCTTCAAGAATGTCCCACACCTGGTCTTCTTCGCGCTCAATCATCTTCTTGGCGCTGCGCACGGTATGCACCACGCCCATGGCCTTGAGGCGACGAATAATGAACGGCTCAAAGAGCAACAACGCCATCTTTTTCGGCAAACCGCACTGATTCATGCGCAAGTTCGGACCGATGACAATCACGGATCGCCCGGAATAGTCCACACGCTTGCCGAGCAGGTTCTGGCGAAAGCGGCCCTGCTTGCCCTTGAGCATATCGCTCAGGGACTTCAGCGGGCGGTTGCCCGCGCCGGTCACGGCGCGACCGTGACGGCCGTTGTCAAACAAGGCGTCCACGGCTTCCTGCAACATGCGCTTTTCGTTGCGCACGATGACATCCGGCGTCTTGATCTGAAGCAGGTTTTTCAACCGGTTGTTGCGGTTGATAACGCGGCGATACAAATCGTTCAGGTCACTCGTGGCAAAACGGCCGCCATCAAGGGGCACCAGCGGGCGCAAATCTGGCGGAATAACCGGCAAGACTTCCAGAATCATCCATTCCGGCCGCGTGCGGCTGGTGCGGAACGAATCCAGAATCTTCATCCACTTCGTGAGCTTTTTACGCGTCAGCTTGCTGCGCGTTTTGTCCATTTCGATTTCGAGCCGCTCCAACTGCTCTTCGAGGTTAATCTTGGCAAGAATGTCGCGGACACCCTCCGCGCCCATCTTCGCCGTGAACGTCTCGCCGAACTTTTCGAGATTTTCGCGATACTCGTCTTCGCTGATGATTTGGCCCAATTCCAAGCCCGTATCCTCGCCGGGTTCGACGACAATATAGCTTTCGTAATACAACACGCTTTCAAGACGCTTGGCGCTGATGTCCAGCAGCGTGGCCAACCGGCTCGGCGCGCACTTGAAGAACCACAAATGTGAAACCGGCACGGCCAACTCAATATGGCCCATGCGCTCGCGACGCACCCGGGCCAGAGTCACCTCCACCCCGCAGCGATCGCACACGATATTCTTGTGCTTAATGCGCTTGTATTTGCCGCAGGAGCATTCCCAGTCCTTGGTGGGACCAAAAATCCGCTCACAGAACAGTCCACCTTTTTCCGGCTTGAACGTGCGGTAGTTGATCGTTTCCGGATTCTTGACCTCGCCGTGGCTCCACGACCGGATCACATCCGGCGACGCCAGGGTTATGGATACAAAATCAAACCCGGTTTGATTGTCGGTTTCAAAAATCGGCTTGGCAGGAACGTTGTTTTCCACCGGTGGCCTCCTCTACTTCAAATGTTGATGGTTGGGTTTGCGCATCACGACGGTTCAGGTCTCTTCGTGACGCTGCACCCGGAAATCGAGTGCCAGGCTTTGGATTTCCTTCATTAATACGTTGAAGGATTCCGGAACGCCTGCTTCGAGGGAATTGGTTCCCTTGACAATGGACTCGTAAATGCGAGTCCGGCCAGCCACGTCGTCGCTCTTGACGGTCAGCAATTCCTGCAACGCGTAAGCCGCGCCATACGCTTCCATGGCCCAGACTTCCATTTCGCCGAATCGCTGCCCCCCGTACTGGGCCTTGCCGCCCAGGGGTTGCTGCGTAACGAGGCTGTAAGGCCCAACGGCGCGCGCATGAATCTTGTCGCTGACCAGGTGATGGAGCTTGAGCATGTAAATCACGCCCACCACGACGCGCTGATCGAATGGTTCGCCCGTGCGGCCATCATAGAGCACCGTCTTGCCGTCTTCCGGCAGGCCGGCCTGCTTCATCATCTCCCAGATTTTTTCTTCCGGGCACCCGTCAAAAACAGGCGACGCCGCATGCAGGCCGAGCATCTTGCAGGCGATGCCCAAGTGGGTTTCGAGCACCTGGCCCACATTCATTCGGGAAGGCACACCCAGCGGATTCAAGACGATATCCACCGGCGTTCCGTCCGGCATAAAGGGCATGTCCTCTTCCGGCAAAATGCGCGCCACCACGCCCTTATTGCCGTGGCGGCCCGACATCTTATCGCCCACGCTCAATTTCTTTTTACTGGCGATAAAGACCTTCACCTGCTTGATGATGCCCGGCTCGGTATCCTCGCCGCTTTCCAGACGCAACTCCATATTTTCGCGGTCGTCCTTCAACTGGACGAACTTCGCGCTGTATTCGCTGATAATGGAGCTGATCTTCTGCTGAATGGGGCTGGGATCAATCGCAATCACATCATAGGCCGCCGCCAGCTTGCGCAGCAGGGTCTTGGTGATCTTGCGGTTGGCAGGGATGATAATTTCGCCGCTCTCGCCATTCAGCACATCCAACGGAATCTTTTCGCCGAGCAGAATGTTCGACAACGCATCCGTCAGATTTTCGGTCAGCTCCGCATTCCGCTTCTCGAAGTCTTCGTGAATTTGCTTTTGCTGTTTCTTGCGCTCATTGGCGCTCACCTTGGTGCGCTGGGGCAAATCGCGCGACGTGGTCTTCACATCCATCACGATTCCGTAGGTGCCGCTGGGCACTTTCAGCGAGGTGTCCCGCACTTCGGCGGCTTTTTCGCCGAAGATGGCGCGCAACAGTTTTTCTTCCGGCGCCAGCTCGGTTTCGCTCTTGGGCGTGATTTTGCCCACGAGAATGTCACCCGGCTTGACTTCCGCGCCCACGCGAACCACCCCGTCCAAACCGAGGTTTTTCAGGGCCTCTTCACCCACGTTGGGGATGTCGCGGGTAATTTCTTCCGGACCCAGCTTGGTTTCGCGCGCGCCGCATTCAAAGGCTTCGATATGCGCCGAGGTGAACACATCTTCGGCCACCAGCCGCTCATTGATCAGGATGGCGTCTTCGAAGTTATATCCGCACCACGGCATGAAAGCCACCAGCACGTTGCGGCCGAGCGCCAGCTCGCCGCCTGCCGTCAGCGGGCCGTCCGCCAGCACATCCCCCTTCTTGACGCGCTGCCCCTTCTTGACGATGGGACGCTGATTGATGCAGGTGCCCGCATTGGAGCGGGTGAACTTGCGCAACTCGTAGGTTTGATACTCGCTGGCAGGCGTCTTTTTGGTCGGCATGGAGCCATCGCGTGAAACCACGATGCGATTGGCCGCCACATAAGCAACCTTGCCGTTATCGGTGGCAATCACCATCACGCGGCTGTCACGCGCCACACGGCCTTCGATGCCCGTCGCGACATACGGCGACTCCGGCTGCAACAGCGGAACCGCCTGACGTTGCATGTTCGCACCCATCAGGGCGCGGTTGGCGTCGTCATGCTCCAGGAACGGGATTAAGCCCGCCGCCACGGATACCACCTGCTTGGGCGACACATCCATGTAATTGCAACGGCTCGTTTCCACTTCGAGGAACTCGCCGCGGTAGGTGCCCGCCACGGTTTCGCGCTGGAAGGAGCCATCCGGATTGAGCGGGGCGTTCGCCTGCGCAATCACAAAATTTTCTTCCTGATCGGCCGTCAGGTAATCCACGGTATTGGTCACCTTGCCATCCACCACGCGCCGATACGGTGTTTCAATGAACCCGAATTCATTCACGCGCGCAAACATCGAAAGCGACGAAATCAAACCGATGTTCGGCCCTTCCGGCGTCTCAATGGGGCAAATGCGGCCATAGTGCGAGGAGTGCACGTCACGGACTTCAAAGCCCGCGCGCTCACGGCTCAAACCGCCCGGCCCAAGGGCGCTCAGGCGCCGCTTGTGGGTCAATTCGGCCAATGGATTCGTCTGATCCATGAACTGCGAGAGCTGACTGCGCCCGAAGAAATCACGAATCACGGCGGCCAAAGCCTTCGGATTGATGAGTTTCTGGGGAGTCAATTTCTCCGCCTGCGGGTCCAGAAGCATCATGCGGTCGCGCGCCAGACGTTCCGTGCGCGCCAATCCGACCCGGCACTGATTCTCCACCAATTCGCCCACCGTGCGAATGCGGCGGCTGCCGAGATGGTCAATATCATCAATCGTGCCTTCGCCACGGCGCAGACCGATGAGATACTTGACAGCCGCGACAAAATCTTCCTTTTCGAGGATGCGGCTTTCGTTCTTGGGGTCAAGGCCCAGCTTTTGCTGAATCTTATAGCGCCCCACCCGGCCCAGATCGTAGCGGCGCGGATCAAAGAACAAGCGCTTGAGAAGCTGACGCGCATTCGAGGTCGTCGGGGGATCGCCCGGACGCAACTTGTTATAGATTTCCTTCAGCGCGTCGTCGGTGCTGGCAATGCCACCTTCCTTGCGGACGCTCTTCAGAACCAGCCCGTCATCCCAGCTCACATTCACCACGTCAATCGTGGCAATACCGGCGGCCTGCAACTGTTTCAACAAGTCCGAGGTAATCGGCTCAAATTTCTTGACCAATACACTTTGGCTGTCCGCATCCACCACGTCATCTTTGACCACGCGGCTTTCGAACTGCTCCGGCTTGGCTTTGGCCACGTTGAGCTTTTCAAAGGTGTAGAACAGCCCCAACAGTTCCTCATCCGTGCCATAGCCCAAGGCGCGCAGGAATGTCACCGCCAGGAATTTGCGGCGGCGCTTTTTGCGATCCAGATAGATATTCAGCAAGTCCGAGGTGTCAAACTGCACTTCGACCCAGGAGCCCCGGTCGGGGATGATGCGGAACGAATGCAGCAACATGCCGTTGGCATGCACCGACTGCTCAAAGCAAATGCCGGGCGAGCGGTGCAACTGGCTGACAATCACGCGTTCGGCGCCATTGATGACAAAAGTGCCCTGCTCGGTAATCAGCGGGATTTCGCCCATGAACACCGTTTCTTCGCAGACTTCATCCTTGGTCTTCAGACGGAAAGTCACATGCAACGCAGCCGCATACGATTCGCCTTCCTTCAAGCTCTCCAGCGCGGGTTGCTTGGGAGGCGTGATTTCATACTTCACGAAATCCAGGATATAGTTCCCGTCAAAGCCATGAATGGGGAACATTTCCTTGAATACGGCTTGCAGACCAACATGTTTGCGCCGGTTGGGCGCCACATCCATCTGCAAAAACTCATGGTACGAGCGAGTCTGAATCTCAATGAGATCCGGCAACTCGATAACGTCCGTCAACTTGCCAAAATTTATCCTGTCAATCATCCTTGCCACCTACTCGTTGGGGGTGAAAACCACAACATCCAAAAGACAGGCACACCCCGAGGGCACATCTTGTGCCTCGGGGCGGCCTTCACACAACTTGGGAAGGGCTACTTGATGGTGACTTTGGCGCCAGCAGCTTCGAGCTGCTTCTGAATCTTTTCAGCCTCATCCTTGGCAACGTTTTCCTTCACCGGCTTGGGTGCGCCTTCAACCAGATCCTTGGCTTCCTTCAGCCCCAGACCCGTAATCGCGCGCACTTCCTTGATGACGGCGATCTTCTGGGCGCCCGCCGACGTCAATTCCACCGTGAATTCGGTCTTCTCTTCAGCCGCTGCCGCAGCGCCGCCGCCGGCCGGAGCCGCCGCCACCGCCACGGGGGCCGCCGCGCTCACGCCCAAACGATCTTCCAGCGCCTTGACCAACTGAGACAGTTCCAACACTGAAATCGTCTCGATCCAGTCAACGAATTCCGCCATTTTACCTTCGAGTTTTACTTCTTCGCTCATGGGTTTGATCTCCTGCTTTTTCTTTTTAAATCGTGATGGTTGTTTTTGTGCCGACCTTGAGTTTAGGCGGCGTTCTTTTTGTCAGCGGCGGCCTTCAACACATAGACCAGGCTCGCCAACTTTTGGCTCATCACGCCAACCAAATTCGACATCGGGGCCGCGAGGGTGCCCACCAACATGCCCTGCATGACCTTCTTGCTCGGCAGGGTGGCCAGCACGTCCACCTGTTCGGCGGAGATAACCGTGCCATCCATGTGGCCCAGCTTCACCACGGGAATCTTGTCGTTGGCCCGCATGAATTCGCGCAAGGCCTTGGCGGTGGCGGCAATATCGCCCGCGCCGAAAACAAGCGCCGTCGGACCTTTCAGGGCCGCATCCAGGCCCTCATAGCCCAACTCATGGGCCACCACACGGAACAACCGGTTGGGCACCACTTGGAACCGGGCGCCATGCTCGCGCAGAGCCCGCCGCAGATTCATTGTTTTCGTTGTGTCCATGCCGGTGAAATCGGTCAGAATGGCAAACGTGGCGTCCGCCAACTGCTCCTTGATTTCCCTGACAATCGCTTGTTTTTCCGCTCTCATGTTCGATTCTCCAAAAAGATGCCGCGTCTATGCCGTTTCGCGCGGGTCCAGCCGGAGGCCGGGGCCCATGGTGGACGTCACCGTGGCGCGCTTGATGAAAATACCCTTGGCCGCTGGCGGACGAGCCGCGTTGAGCGCGTCAATCACCGCCTTGCAATTGGCCTGCAACGCTTCCAGTTCAAAAGACATCTTGCCGAAAGGCACCATGACGTTGCCGTGGCGGTCCATGCGGAACTCCACGCGGCCGGCCTTGCACGCCTTGACGGCGGCCGCCGTGTCGTCGCTGACGGTGCCGGTCTTCGGGTTCGGCATCAGTCCCCGCGGGCCGAGAACCTTGCCCAGCTTGCGGACTTCCTTCATAGCGTCCGGCGTGGCGATGGCCACGTCAAAACCGGTGAAGCCGCCGGTGACCTGCGCAATGACATCCTCAAAACCCACGATTTCCGCCCCGGCTTCGCGCGCCGCATCAGCGGCGGGGCCGCTGGCGAACACCAGCACCCGCACCTCTTTGCCGGTGCCATGGGGGAGCGTCACGGTGCCGCGCACGGCCTGATCGCTCTTGGTGGGGTCCACGCCCAGCCGAAAAGCAATCTCGGCTGTGGCATCAAATTTGGTCGTCGGATTCTCTTTGAGGAATCGCAGCGCGCCTTCGATGGTGTAGAGGGCTTCGCGGTCCACTTGGGCCGCCACCTTCTTATATTTTTTGCCGTGAAATGCCATGACGCCCTACTCCACTTCGATGCCCATGCTGCGGGCCGTGCCTGTCACCATGCGAATCGCATGATCTTCATCGTTCGCGTTCAAATCCTTCATCTTCAGCTTGGCAATTTCCGCCAACTGCTTTTGGGTCACTTTGCCCACCTTGTCGCGGTTGGGAATGCCCGAGCCCTTGGCGATGCCCACGGCCTTCTTGAGAAGCGAGGCCGCCGGCGGACTCTTGGTGATGAACGTAAAGCTCTTGTCCTGATAGACCGTGATCACCACCGGAATAATCATCCCGGCTTCCTTTTGGGTTGCCGCGTTGAATTCCTTGCAAAACGCCATGATGTTCACGCCCTGCTGCCCCAGCGCGGGACCAACCGGCGGCGCTGGATTCGCCTGTCCGGCGGGGATTTGCAGCTTAATAATGCCTGTAATTTTCTTCGCCATAAAAACCTTCCGGGCCTATTCGCCCCGTTCCACCTGCCAATACTCCAATTCCACCGGCGCCGTACGCCCAAAGATCGAAACCGATACCTTCAGCCTGCCGCGCTCGGGGTCCACTTCTTCCACCAAACCATTGAAACTCAAGAAGGGGCCATCCGTGATCCGAACCATCTCGCCCGGCTCGAAAACCACCTTGGGTTTGACACGATCTTGTTTTTCTTCGATTTGTTGCAGAATCTTTTGCACTTCGTCCGGGCTCAACGGCACGGGATTCTTGCCGCCGATAAAGCCCAGCACGCCCGTGGTGGCCTTGATGAAGCTCCACGGCTTTTCCATGAGCCCTTGCTCAGCTTCCAGAGCCATCTGAATCAGCACATAGCCCGGAAACAGCTTCCGCGTCTGGGTGATCCGCTTGCCCTGTTTGACTTCCGACACCTTTTCCGTCGGCACGAGAACTTCGCCAACGTAGTCCTGCATTTCTTCAATTTGGACACGTTTCAAAAGGTTTTCGCGCACCTTGCCTTCTTGCCCGGCAAGAACATGCAGCACGTACCAGCGTTTTTCCATGGCGTCGTCCGTCCCCATCCTAGAGCACCAGTTTAATCAGTTCCCGAAGGATCAGATCACATATCGCCACGAAACCGCCCAACAGAAAGACGGAAATAATCACGACCACGGTGGAATCGAAAAGCTCCGGCCGCGTGGGCCACGCGCATTTCTTCAGCTCGGTGCTGACCTCGCCGAAAAATGTGCGCATGGCGCTGAAGCTAAAACTTGACTTGCTCATATACCTTTATACCTTTTCGATTCGGTTGGTCGCGCGGTTAACCCTGCGGGTGAGAGTGGCAGGCCAGGAGGGACTTGAACCCCCAACAACCGGTTTTGGAGACCGGTGCTCTGCCAATTGAGCTACTGGCCTACGGGTTGCCGGACGCTCTCGCCTACTTGGTCTCCCGGTGCAGGGTATGCTTCCGTTCCGCGGGACAATATTTCTTCAACTCCAGCCGCTCCGTCTTGACTTTTTTGTTGCGGCTGTTGATGTAATTGCGGCGCTTGCACTCGGTGCACGCCAACGTAATGCGTTCCCTGGGCATGTTAACAACTCCCGTGGCTGGGGTTGCGGGCGGGCGCGTTGCCGCTGCCCGCCGTCACCACCGGCCTTCGTCTTATTGCACGATTTCCGACACCACGCCGGCGCCGACCGTGCGGCCGCCTTCGCGGATGGCGAAGCGCATGTTCTTCTCCATGGCAATCGGCGTCAACAGCTCAACGGCCATGTCAATGTTGTCACCCGGCATCACCATTTCGACGCCTTCGGGGAGGGTCACGTCGCCGGTCACGTCCGTGGTGCGGAAGTAGAACTGCGGGCGATAGCCCTTGAAGAACGGCGTATGACGGCCGCCTTCATCCTTGCTCAGCACGTACACGCTCGCCTTGAACTTCTTGTGCGGGGTAATCGTGCCGGGTTTGGCCAGCACCTGACCACGCTCCACTTCTTCCTTCTTCGTGCCGCGCAGCAGCGCACCGATGTTATCACCGGCCTGGCCCTGGTCCAGCAGCTTGCGAAACATTTCAACGCCGGTAACGGTCGTCTTCTTGGTGTCGCGCAGACCGACAATTTCGACTTCTTCGCCAACCTTGATCATACCGCGTTCCACACGACCGGTCACCACGGTGCCACGGCCTTCGATGGAGAACACGTCTTCGATCGGCATCAGGAACGGCTGGTCCAGCGGACGCGCCGGTTCCGCAACGAAAGTATCCAGCGCATCCATCAAATCCTGAATGCACTTGGCATCTTCGCTGGCCGGGTCTTCCGTCTGCAGAGCCTTCATGGCGCTGCCGCGGATAATCGGCGTCGAGTCGCCGGGGAAATCATACTTGCTGAGCAGGTCGCGAATTTCCATCTCGACCAGTTCGAGCAGTTCCGGATCGTCCACGGTGTCCACCTTGTTCAGGAACACCACAATCGAAGGCACACCCACCTGGCGGGCCAGCAGGATGTGTTCGCGGGTCTGCGGCATCGGGCCGTCGGACGCGCTGACCACGAGGATCGCGCCATCCATCTGCGCCGCGCCGGTAATCATGTTCTTCACATAGTCCGCGTGTCCGGGGCAGTCCACGTGAGCATAGTGCCGGTTTTCGCTTTCGTATTCGACGTGGCTGGTCGCAATCGTCAAGATTTTGGTCTTGTCACGACGGCCTTGCGATTCGGAAGCCTTCGCCACTTGATCATAGCTGATGTAGTTCGCCAGCTTCTTCAAGCTTTGAATGTAGGTGATCGCTGCGGTCAGCGTGGTTTTGCCGTGGTCAACGTGGCCAATGGTGCCGACGTTCACGTGAGGCTTGGTGCGTTCGAATTTATCTTTTGCCATGGGTAGGTCTCCCTTTCTTTCTTTTTTAAATCTCCACGCCGTCGCCGGCGTTCGGTTCCTTCAACATTCCTTGTTTCTCTTCGCGCCCGAAACTGGAGCCTACGAGCGGGATCGAACCGCTGACCTCGTCCTTACCAAGGACGTGCTCTGCCAACTGAGCTACGTAGGCCCGCTCGCGCTTCAAAATCCCGCCGCGTAAATACGCAAACGGGCACAAGACAGAGCAATCCCATCCTTAGGTTTCCCGTAGAGGCTAGGAAAGCACTAACTTGTGTCAGACGCTGAATTTCCATTCAAAATCGCTTACCGGCAATCTCGAATGTGGCAGGCATCTTACGGATATCCATCCGCTTGTCAACCGATTTTTTCAAAAAAAATGTGCGCGCGCGCTTTCCAATATGCTCCCGCCAATGCGCCCCCCCCGGCGCTTCGGCTTGATTTTCATCCGCAATGCCCTATCATCCCCACCCATGAAACGCCAGCCCGGCGCGAAAGGAATCAGGGAATGAAAATTGTATTGGCATACTCCGGTGGACTCGACACATCCGTCATCTTGCAATGGCTCAAGGAAAACTATCAGGCCGAAATCATCGCTTTCGCCGCCGATGTCGGCCAGGGCGAAGAACTCAAGGGCCTCAAGAAAAAAGCCCTCGCCACCGGCGCCAGCAAAATCTATGTAGACGACCTGCAGGAAGAATTCGCGCGCGATTTCATTTTCCCCATGATGCGCGCCAGCGCCATCTATGAAGGCCAATACTTCCTCGGCACATCCATCGCGCGCCCGCTCATCGCCAAGCGCATGGTGGAAATCGCCGCCGCGGAAGGCGCGACCGCCATCGCCCACGGCGCCACCGGCAAAGGCAACGACCAGGTGCGCTTCGAACTCACCGCCGCCGCCCTCGCCCCCGACCTCCAGGTCATCGCCCCGTGGCGCATCGCCGCCTACCGCGAGCAATTCCCCGGCCGCGCGGAAATGATTGCCTATTGCGCCCGCCACAACATCAACGTGCAAGCCTCCGCCAGCAAACCCTACTCCATGGATCGCAACCTGCTCCACATTTCCTACGAAGCCGGCGTGCTCGAAGACCCGTGGTTCGACGCCTTCGCCCCCGGCAATAGGGATATGTTCCGCCTGACCTGCGCCCCCGAGGCCGCCCCCGAACGCCCCCAAATCGTCACGCTCGAATTCCTGCGCGGCGATTGCGTCGCCGTGGACGGCCGCCCCATGAACCCCCTTCAGGTCATGCGCACCCTCAACCGCGTCGCCGGACGCCACGGCGTCGGACGCGTGGACATGGTGGAAAACCGCTACGTCGGCATGAAAAGCCGCGGCGTCTATGAAACCCCCGGCGGCACCCTCCTCCATTTTGCCCACCGCCAAATGGAATCGCTCACCATGGACCGCGAAGCCATGCACCTGCGCGACAGCCTCATCCCGCGCTACGCCGCCATGGTCTATAACGGGTTCTGGTTCGCCCCCGAACGCTACGCCCTCCAAGCCCTCGTGGAAGAAACCCAAAAAAACGTCACCGGCACCGTCCGCGTACGCCTCTACAAAGGCGGACTCTATGTCGCCGGCCGCAAGAGCCCCCTATCCTTATATAACCCGCAAATCGCCACCATGGACGCTGACCCCACCCAGGCCTACAATCAGGATGACGCCACCGGCTTCATCCATCTGAATGCCCTGCGCCTGAAAGTCGCCGCCCACGTCCACACCCAAAAGAACAAAACCAAAAAGCAAAAATAAAATCCACCCCCACCCCCCCGCCCGCCGAACGATTACCTGGGTTCATGGCTGCTTAGCGCTTTTCGCTCCCCGACCAAAGGAATGCTCGGGTTCTCCCCTTGCGCTTCAATCGGTCCTCTCCTATTATGACATTAAGCCGAATGCACGAATGCCCTCGGATTTGTGCACGGCAGGAAGCAACCATGAACTCGCACATCACCATCCTCAAACATCCGCTCATTGAGCACAAACTCGCCATCCTGCGCAATAAAGACACCAGCAATCAGCTCTTCCGCGCAACCCTCAACGAGCTATCCTATCTCCTCGTGTACGAAATCACCCGCGACCTCGCCCTGCAGCCCGTGCAAATCCAAACCCCGCTGGCCACCTGCACCGCCCGCCAACTCGCCGAACAAATTCTGCTCATCCCCATCCTGCGCGCCGGCCTCGGCATGATGGACGGCATCCTCGATTTAATCCCCACCGCCCGCGTCGGGCACATCGGCGTCTATCGCGACGAAAAAACTCTTCAACCCGTCGAATACTACTGCAAACTTCCGCCGGGCGCCGAAAAAATGCGCGCCTTCCTCCTTGACCCCATGCTCGCCACCGGCGGCTCCATCATTCATGTCGCCTCACTCCTCAAAAAGCGTGGGCTGAGCCGCATCACCGTCGTCTCCATCCTCGCCGCGCCGGAAGGGCTCACCGCCCTCCAAGCCGCCCATCCCGACATCCAAATCTATTCCGCCATGCTCGACGAACGCCTCGACGAACACGGCTACATTCTTCCCGGTCTGGGCGACTGCGGCGACCGTCTCTTTGGAACCGTCTGACAAAACATGAACATCACTCACCCAACCCCAATATGGAGACAGCCAACAACCCCATGACCCCAGCCCCTATTGTCTTCGGCGTCGCCGGCGGAACCGCCTCCGGCAAAACCACCATCGCCCACACCATCCTCGATCAGGTCGGCGCCCGCAACATCGCCTATCTCCCCCACGACGCCTACTACCGCGACATGGCCCACCTGCCCCTCGCCCAACGCGCCCAACAAAACTACGACCACCCCGACGCCCTCGAAAGCAACCTCCTCGCCGCCCACATCCGCGAACTTCGCGCCGGCCGCCCCATCCAACTCCCCGTCTATTCCTTCTCCGACTACACCCGCTGCCCCGAAACCACCCCCGTCGCCCCCGCCCCCGTCATCCTCGTCGAAGGCATCCTCATCCTCGCCGAACCCGAACTGCGCGAACTGATGGACATCAAAATCTTCATTGATACCGAAGCCGACATCCGCCTCATCCGCCGCATCGAACGCGACACCCGCGAACGCGGCCGCTCCCTCTCCGACACGATTTTCCAATACCTCGACACCGTCCGCCCCATGGACCTCGAATTCGTCCAGCCCTCCCGCCGCTACGCCGACATCATCATCCCCGGCGGCGGCCAAAACCGCGTCGCCATCGAAATGGTCGTCTCCCGCCTGCGCGCCGCCCTGCAGCCCGCCACCCGGCAATAACCCCGCCCCGCGCCCCCATCCATGAGCGGTTTTTTCGACCTGCTGCTCTCCTGGCTCGCCACCGTCGGCGTATTCCTCGGCTGGACCGCCTGCGTCCTGCTCTGTCTCGCCGGGCTTGTCCTCGCCGCCATCTCCATCTCCGGCACTTGGCTCGTGCTCGCCGCCGCCGGACTCGCCGCCCTCCTGACCGCCCCCGGCCAGTTCCCCGGCTCGCCGGTACTGCTTGGCATGGCCGCCGTCTGCGCCGCTGTGGACATCATCGAATGGTTCGCCGCCAGTTGGGGCGTCCGCCGTCGCGGCGGCTCCCGCGCCGCCGGCTGGTTCGCCCTGCTCGGCACCATCGCCGGTGCTCTGCTCGGCGGCATGGTCGTGCCGATTCTCGGCAGTCTCGTCGGCATGATGCTCGGCAGCTTCGCCCTCGTCTACTGGACCGAAAAACGCCGCCTCCAACACGCCACCCAAGCCGCCCACATCGCCACCGGCAGCGTCCTCGCCACCATATCCGTCCTGCTCCTCAAAGTCCTCGCCACCTCCGCCCTGACGCTATGGCTCGCCGCAGGCCTGCTCCTCTGAAAAAACTCCCCCTTCCCGCTCCCGACACCCCGCGCGCCCGAATCCGCGCAAAAAAATGGCGTACCTGAGAGGAGTCGAACCTCTAACCTTCTGATCCGTAGTCAGATGCTCTATCCAATTGAGCTACAGGTACGCTTGATTCGCCCGGTGTTGTACATCATGCATCCGCGTTTGGCAACATTCTTTCTCGCCGACTTTTTTTCTCCGGCTTCAGCGCGCCAGAAAAACCGCCAGACTTTCGCCCGCAACCGTAACCACCGGCCGCCCCTGCCCCCGCCGGACCATTTCCTTCTCCTGCGTCGTCAACGCCAGCTTCCACGAATCGCCGCTTTCATTCGGCGGCAATTCAAAATCCTGCGCCTCCGTATCCGCGTTGAATATAATAAACAGATGGTCATCATCGCGCTCCGCGCCCGTATGCTTGCGGCGACCGTCAATCCGGCAGGCAATCGCCTTCCCGTTCGCCCAGTCCGGCTCCGGCGCGCCATCCGGCCCGTACCACCGGATGTCGGGAAACTCGCCCGCAACATTTTTCCCTTTGAAAAACGCCGTGCGCAACAGCGCCGGATGCGCCCGCCGGAAGGCAATCAACTCGCGGACGAACTGATGCAAGTCGCGGTTTTTCGGCAGCAGACTCCAGTCCACCCACGAAAGCTCATTGTCCTGACAATAGGCATTATTATTCCCCTGCTGCGTCCGGCTGAACTCATCGCCGGCATTCAGCATGGGAACGCCCTGCGAAAGGAAAAGCGTCGCCAGCAAATTTTTCTGGCGTCGCCGCCGCCGCGCCAGAATCGCCGGGTCCGTCGTCGGCCCCTCGTGCCCGCAATTATCGCTGCGGTTGTGATTCTCGCCGTCGCGGTTTTCTTCGCAGTTGGCCAAGTTGTGCTTTTGGTTGTACGACACAATATCCGCCAGCGTGAACCCGTCGTGGCACGCAATATAATTGATGGTCTTGACCGTCGTCTGCCCATGGCGGTCATACAGGTCCGGGCTTCCACACAACCGCGTGGCAAAGGTGCTCAAATTGCCCTTCCCGCGCCAGAAGTCGCGCATGTCATCCCGATATTTCCCGTTCCACTCGCTCCAGCGCTCGCTGGGGAATGAGCCAACCTGATAAGCCCCCGCCGCGTCCCACGCCTCCGCGATAATTTTCACCCCGCGCAACACCGGGTCTTCGGCAATTTGTTCAATCACCGGCGGATTCGCGAGCAAATCCCCATTTCGTCCGCGCGCCAAAATGGTCGCCAAATCAAAGCGGAAGCCATCCACGCGCAATTCCAGCACCCAATAGCGCAGACAATGCAAAATAAAATCGCGCACCACCGGATGATTGCCATTCACCGTATTCCCGCAACCGGTGAAGTTTTTGTACCGCTTCCCGTCCTTCTCCATCATGTAATAAATGGAATTGTCAATCCCGCGAAAAGAAAAGGTCTGCCCGCCCATGCCGCCTTCGGCGGTGTGGTTGAAGACCACATCAATAATCACTTCAATCCCCGCCTTGTGCATGGCCAGCACCATTTCCTTGAACTCGCGCACTTGCTCGCCCCGCTGATTGGCGCAGGCATAGCGCCCGTTCGGAGCAAAAAACGCCAGCGTGCTGTACCCCCACAAATTCCGCAAATTGCGCCGCGCGCCATTTTCCCACAGAAATTCCATTTCATTGAATTCCTGAATCGGCAACAATTCCAGCGTGGTAATTCCCAGCTCCTGCAAATACGGAATTTTTTCAATCAACGCCCGGTACGTGCCCGGCTGCTTCGCGCCCGAACTGGCATGCGCGGTATAACTCCGCACGTTCGCTTCATAAATCACACTCTCGTTCAACGGCACGCGCATCGTGCGGTCGCCGCTCCAGTCAAACGTGTCCTGAACAATGATGCCCTTCGGGAACCAGCGGCCATTCTTAATTTGCTGACCCGGCACAATCCCTTCGCGCGCGCCCCATTTTTTCTGGCCGGTCACCGCCAGCGCATACGGGTCCAGCAGCCACTGCTCAGGGTCGAACGCGTGCCCCTCCGGCCCGTTGCGCGGCCCCTCCATGCGATACACATAATACTGCCCCGCGCGCGCCGTCGGCACATGCAAATGCCACAAGTCGCCCAGCCGGTTGCGATCCGGATGCAACTCAAATTCTTCCGCGGGAACCTCATCCTCGGCATGATTGAAAATCATCAGCCACACACGCGTGGCATGTCGGCTGAAAATGCTGAAATGGACACCCTGCTCGACAACATGCGCGCCCAAGGGAACCGGCGCCGAAACGCTGGGGATAACGTGATCTCTTTTTTTCATAGGGAATTCAAATGGGGGTTGAAACTAACGGTAAAGCATCCAAGCGCGCAGGGAATACCGAATCCACTGCCCAAAGGAAAGCAAAATACCAACCGTGCGCGTGCCGGGCACGTGTCGCCGCCTCCGCCGCTCACTGCGGCGGTGAATCCGCACCCGGCGATAACGCTTGCCGTTGCGATAGACAATCGTGCCCGACTCGTCAGCGCCGCGCCCGTTCGGCGCCCCCGCCTCCGCCGCCACCACCGCCGCCGCCGACTCCGGCTCCGCATGCACCTGCGCCAGGCGCGTCAACGCCCGCCGCAACGCCTGCGCGGGCTGCCACGGCTCGGAAAAATCGCTCCACTCAATCACCAGCATCTCCGCCAGGTCCACGGGCGACACCCGCCCCGCGTGAACCGCCGCCGCCTGCACGGCAAGCCAGGAGCAATGGCTCGCGCATTGCAACCGCTCCCTCTCCAGCATTCGCGGCATGCAACTGCGCGTCATCAGCGCCGCCGCATTTTCGACAGCGGCCTGCAAAGTCAGCAGGTGAAAATCCTCATCCATCCGGACGCTGGCCGCCTGCTCATACGCATTCGCCAACGCGCGAATCTCCGGGTCATGCTTGCGCGCGAACCAATCCTTGATAGGCTCGACAGCCCCCGCCCGAATCCGCTCGCACACCCGCTCCAAATCATCGCGCAACGGATGCGCTCGCAACGTGTCGCGCAAATCAGCCTGCGCATCCTTCAGCTTCCGCCGAATCTCAGGCGACAAATCCAAAATATCACCGTAATACATCACCAGCCGCCCCAGCGTCCGCGCATACTGCGCCCACTCGTCGAACGTCCCCTCCCCCGGTTGCGGCGGCATCCGCTTCGCGCGGCGCGGCGCGGCGCGCGCATGCATCAGCGCCAGCGGCGCGACCCAGGCCGCCATCAAAAGCGCCCCGAAAAACGCCGTCCACCGCCACGAATATTTATACGCAAGAACCAGCAGCACCAAATTGGTCGCCAGCAACAGCACGAACCACCACACAATAGGCCCGCGACGCTCACTCGTCGCAACTTGTCGCAACCGATTCATGCGCCCCTGCCGTTTACTTGCCGGCCTTCTTCAACAAATCAGCCGTCAACGCATTGGCGGCATGGAACACCGCCTGCTCGTCCCAGCCGGTCAGTTGTCCCTTCTCCACCAGCACGCGCCCCGCCACAATCGTGTACTCCGCCCGCGGCGCGCTGCCACAAAACAGCAACGCATGCGCCGGGTCGCTCATCGCCCCCGCAAAATCAATGCTGTCCAAACGGAAAAGCGCCAAGTCCGCCGCCATCCCCGGCTTGACCTGCCCGATTTCCGGCTGGCCGAGAATCTCCGCGCCCCCGCGCGTCGCCATGCGAATCACCTGTTGCGGCGGCATCTCCGTCACGCCGGTCCCCACCCGGTGCACCAGCAGCGCCGTCTGCATCTCCTTCAGCAAATTCGACGAATCATTGCTCGCGCTGCCATCCACGGCAATCCCCACGCGCACACCCGCCTCCAGCAGCGCCGGCACATGGCAAATACCCGAACCCAGCCGCAAATTACTAACCGGACAATGCGCCACGCCGCAATTCATCTGCCCCAGCCGCTTGATTTCCTCCGGCGTGAACCAAATGCCATGCGCATACCAAACATCCGGCCCCACCCACCCCACACTCTCCATATATTCCAGCGGACGCATGCCGATTTTTTCCAGACAAAAATCCTGCTCATCATGGGTCTCGCACAAATGCGTGTGCATAAACACGTTCTTCTCGCGCGCAAAAGTCGCCGTCTCCGCCAGCGATTCCCTCGTCACCGAAAACGGCGAACAAGGCGCCAGCACAATCCGCGTCATGGCAAACGGCTTCGGGTCGTGATACTTCGCAATCAACCTGTCGCAATCCGCCAGAATATCCTCCCAGCTTTGCGTCACATCATCCGGCGGCAGCCCCCCTTGCGAGCGCCCCAAACTCATGCTCCCGCGCGTGGGATGAAAACGCACGCCGATGTCCCGCGCCGTATCAATCTCCACATCCAGAAATTCCTGCGGCGCGGTGCTGGGGAAAACATAAAAGTGATCCGTGCTGGTCGTACACCCGCTCAACAGCAATTCCCCCAGCGCAATCTGCGTGCTCACCCGCACCGCCTCCGGATGCAGCCCGCGCCAGACCTCGTAAAGCCACAGCAGCCAGTCAAACAACTTCGCATTCTGCACCGCCGGAATATTCCGCGTCAGCGTCTGATAAAAATGATGATGCGTATTCACAAACCCCGGATACGCCACGCACCAGCGCCCGTCGAGAACCCGCGCGTTCGGCGGCGTCGGCAGGTCCGCCCCCACCGCCGAAATTTTATCCCCCTCCACCAGCACATCCACATCGTGAAGCACCCGGTACTCATCATCCACCGTCACCAGCGTATGAATCTTTTCAATCTTCAAAGAGGAAACAGCATTCATTCTTTCTTCTCCAAAATGTCACTCAACTCCGCCGACGCCGCACACACAATCTCGCGAGCCCACACCCCCGCCTTCCCCGGACGCACCCGCACAATCCCCCCCGCCGCGCGCACAATCGCCGCCGCCCCCGCAATATCCCACAACCAAACATCATCCTCCACATACGCATCCAGCCAGCCGCACGCCACATACGCCCCCATCAACGCCGCGCTCCCCAGCATCCGAATCTTCTTGCTCCCCTGCACCTGCCCGATAAAACTCCGCAGCGACTCATCCCCGTAATCATGATGATGCGGAAACCCGGTCGCCAGCGAAGCCCTCGCAAGCGCCCTCACCCCCGAAACCCGAATCGGCTCGCCATTCCTCCACGCCCCCCGCCCCGCCACACCCGTAAAAAGCTCATCGTGAAAAAAGTTATACACCGCGCCCAGCACCGGCTCCCCCCCCGCCCACAGCCCCACCGACGAACAACAAAGCGGCATCCCCCGCGAATAATTAAACGTGCCATCCAGCGGGTCCACCACCCACATCGGCCCCTCCCCCTGCACATCCCCGTGCTCCCCGCTCTCCTCCGTCAAAACCGGCAGCGGCAGCTCCCCGCGCAACACATCCAGAATACGCGCCTCCGCCAACTGATCCGCCTTCAGCTTAATATCGTGCGCCTCCTCGCACAACACCTCCACCGGCCGCCGACGCAACTCCAGCAGAATTCCTCCCGCCTCCTGCACCGCCCGCGTCGCCACCCGCAAAGCCCTGTCCACATCTAAAATCGCCGCCGCATCCATACCCGCGGCAATCTACCCCGCCCCCCGCCCAGCGGTCAAGGCTTTGCGCCCAAAC
>Ga0255345_1001436_pt1 | contig 34510 bp, 31 predicted proteins | sample wastewater_treat_6_FD_192415 | JGI IMG/M metagenome (GOLD analysis project Ga0255345, IMG submission 192415) | Wastewater microbial communities from Lulu Island WWTP, Vancouver, Canada - plant20 | ecosystem: Engineered > WWTP > Wastewater > Unclassified | place: Canada: Vancouver, British...
CGCAAGCATCTCTTTGAGCCTTAAAATGCTCGATACAAGACTTTTCGTCGGGGAATTGTGCACTGAATTTAATGATATTCATAAGAACTATATATATTAATTTTATAACGTAAAGATAATGAATATCAGTGAATTATACAAATTTTTATAACTATTTTCTGAAAAATATACCATAATTTATCCTTTTAATTTAGGATACTTTGCGGATTATCATTAAACTTTTGTAAAAAAGAAATTATATGAAATGTTTTGCAAGCGACAATTATTCGGGCATTCATCCCGATATCCTTAAAGCCATTGTAGAAGCCAATGCCGATCATGAAATTTCTTATGGCGATGACACTTACACCCAACGGGCAAAAAAACTTTTTCAGCAGAAGTTGGGAAATGTGGAAGTTTTGTTTGTTTTCAATGGTACAGGTGCCAATATTGTTTGTTTAAAGTGCTGTACATTGCCCTTTCAATCGATTGTGTGTGCCCAAACGGCTCATATTTTGACTGACGAATGCGGTGCAGTTTTTCAAAATATCGGATGTTCAATTATGCCGGTGCATACGCCGGACGGAAAACTTACTCCTGAACTGATTTCCCCGGTTTTGGTACACAAAGGCAATGTGCACAGCGCACAACCAAAAGTGATTTCCATTAGCCAAACCACAGAAGTGGGAACGCTATATGACACCGAAGAACTGAAAGCATTATGTGATTTTGCACATAAAAACAACATGCTTGTTCATGTAGATGGCGCAAGAATTTCCAACGCAGTGGCAGCGCTGGGAAAAAGTTTAAAGGAAGTTACCGTTGATTGCGGGGTGGATATTATGAGTTTTGGCGGCACGAAAAATGGAATGATGATGGGAGAGGCAATTTTGATTTTTAACGATGAACTGAATGCCAATGCCCGTTTTTATCAGAAACAATCTCTTCAATTGTATTCAAAAAATCGTTTTATAGCAGCACAGTTTATGGCTTTGCTCAAGAACGATTTGTGGCTGAAAATGGCAACACATTCCAATAAAATGGCAAGTTTACTGGCAGAAAAAATGCGCGCTATACCTGAAGTTCAAATAACTTTACCGGTGCAGGCTAATGCCGTTTTTGCCATAATTCCCGAGAAAGTGATTGAGCCTCTTCGGGAAAAATTTCGATTTTACACTTGGGATTTTCAAACCAATGAATTGCGCTGGATGTGCTCTTTTGATACAAAGCCCGAAGAAATTGATGAATTTGCAGAAACATTGAAAAAGTTATTGGCCGATAGGTGATGAAAGTTCAAAATATTCAATCACAGCCATTAAATTTGAATTTTGTTTGAATTCTCTCAAAAAGGAAGCTGTTTTCTGATAATTTATAAGTAAACACAGCTTGTTTTGAAAATCGCAATTATAATTTTCTCCTGTCCTGATTTAATTTTTTATCTTTGTCATCGAAAAAAGTACATAAATTATTTTCATCATGAAATTTACAAAAATGCACGGAATCGGGAACGATTACATTTATATCAACGGATTTGAAGAACAGCTTGAAAATCCCGGCGAATTATCCATACGCTTGAGCGACAGACACAAAGGAGTTGGATCCGATGGATTGGTAATTATTCTTCCTTCTTCAAAAGCCGATTTTAGAATGCAAATGTTCAATGCCGATGGCTCGGAAGCGGAAATGTGTGGAAATGCCGCGCGCTGCATAGGTAAATATGTCTATGAAAAAGGTATGACAGACAAAACCGAATTGACCCTTGAAACGTTGGCTGGTATCAAAACCCTGCAACTTTTTCTTGACGAGAGAAACAATGTTGTTTCCGTTACAGTCGATATGGGAAAACCGGTGTTGGAAGCTGAAAAAATTCCTACTACGCTTCCGGGAAAACAGATTGTTAATTTCCCTGTTTCCTTTGACGGCATCAATTACGCTATTACTTGTGTTTCAATGGGCAATCCACATACTGTAATATTCACGGAGAATATTGCCAATATGGATATCGAAAAGATGGGAAAAAAAATTGAGAATGCTCCCATTTTTCCTCGTCGTACCAATGTGGAATTTATCGAGGTGATCGACAAAAGCCGCATAGAAATGCGTGTCTGGGAAAGAGGATCGGGTGAAACAATGGCTTGTGGTACAGGTGCCTGTGCATCGGTTGTGGCCGGTGTGCTAAACGGGCTTGTGTCGCGTAAGGCTACTGTGGAACTTTTAGGTGGAAATTTGGAAATAGAATGGAACGAAAACGATGAACATGTTTATTTGACCGGGCCGGCTGAAACAGTTTTTGAAGGCGAAATTTCCTAAGTTTTCATTTTTTTCTACAAAACATATTGATTTTCAAAATAAAACGTATTTTTTATCATCATTAATCGAATCATTAAAATGGCTTATATCAACGAAAATTTTATAAAAATTCCTCCAACCTATTTATTTTCCGAAATTGCCAAAAGGGTGGAACAACACAAGGCAGAAAATCCTTCAGCTAAAATTATCCGTATGGGAATTGGAGATGTTACACTTCCTTTGCCCGACGCTTCGGTAGATGCTATGATCAAAGCTGCGGAAGAACAACGTCATGCGGAAACTTTCAGAGGTTATGGGCCGGAACAGGGTTATGAATTTTTAAGACAGGCCATTGTGGAAAATGATTTTCGGGCAAGAGGAATAAAACTCGATGTTGATGAGGTTTTTGTCAGCGATGGAGCAAAAAGCGATACGGGCAATATTGGCGATATTTTCGGTATCGACAATTGTGTGGCCATTACCGATCCGAGTTATCCCGTATATGTGGACACCAACGCTATGGCCGGAAGAGCCGGCGAACCAAACGAATTTAACGAATGGAACGGACTGACCTATCTTCCCTGCAACGAAGCTAACAACTTTGTTCCTCAGCTTCCGGATAAAAAAGTAGATATGATTTATCTCTGCTACCCCAATAATCCGACCGGCACCACACTTAGCAAACAGCAACTTCAGGTTTGGGTGGAGTATGCAAAAGCCAATCGTTCGGTGATATTGTTTGATGCAGCTTATGAAGCTTTTATTACTGAAGAAAATGTTCCACACAGCATTTATGAAATAGAAGGGGCCAAAGAAGTTGCCATCGAATTTCGAAGTTTTTCTAAAACTGCCGGATTTACCGGAACGCGTTGTGGTTACACGGTTGTTCCCAAAGAGTTGGTTGGTTATACGCATCAGGGAGAAGCGGTTGCTTTGAACAAATTGTGGCTCCGACGCCAATCTACCAAATTTAACGGCACTTCCTACATTGTACAAAGGGGCGCTGAAGCTACTTTTACGCCCGAAGGCAGAAAACAGGTGAAACAACTTATTGAATATTATCTGGGAAACGCCCGCATCATTCGTGAAGGCGTTGCCAAATTGGGTTTAAAGGTTTTCGGCGGTGTCAATGCTCCCTATGTTTGGGTAAAGGCACCCGACAATATGAAAAGTTGGGAATATTTTGACTTTCTGCTGAAACAAAAAAATATCGTTACAACTCCCGGAGCAGGTTTTGGTCGCAGTGGGGAAGGATATATCCGTTTCTCGGCATTTGGCAGCAGAGAAAACACCATTGAAGCGATGGAAAGGCTAATAAAATAATTGATAGTACTTTCTTCATAAGTTATTGCTTATCAAATTTACAAGACAACCAAAAATGATTTTTTCAATTTTGGCGTGATTGATTACATTTGTCTTTGTTTTTTCTAATTGAAAAGAGAACCTGTTTTGGCTGCTCAATACCGATTTCGATATCGAAAATAAGCTTTCAATCGCAACACAAATGAATACTTCTTCTTCGCAAAGAAAAATTTCCGACCCCGAACTGGGTGATATTTATTTCAACAGAAGTCAACGGGCTACGCGCATAAACATTCAAATTTTAGAAGATAAATTGAAAGTTACCCTGCCCATGCGGGCAAGCGAAAAAGATGCAATGAGATTTATCGACTCGGTTCGTGAAAAAATTTTAAAAAAACGAGCTCAAGTAAAGGAAAAGATACGCAAAAACAAACAAATTATTGATGAACAATCCCCTTTCAGGGCGCTGACTTTTGTTACTGATATCAAACCCACGCATCGAGAAGATATCTATTGTTGTCTGAAAAATCAGGTTCTCTCCATTGAAATTCCTTCGGAAGTTGATTGCAGGGAAGAACAAATGCAAAATTATTTACACAGGATTATTGCTCGTTATCTCAGGTTAGAAGCGAAAAGAGTTTTACCCCAACGCACCAGACTGTTGGCAGACAAATTTGGTTTCAGGTTTTCCACTGTCAAGATTCAATCAAGTCGTACCCGCTGGGGAAGTTGCTCCGCAAAGGGGAACATAAATTTGTCTCTTTATCTGATGGCTTTACCGGCGCACTTAATCGACTATGTTATTTTACATGAACTTTGTCATACCAGGGAACTTAATCACAGTACGGACTTTTGGCGCTGGTTGAATCGCGTTACCGACAACCAAAGCGACAGATTGAAAGAAGAATTGAAAAATTTCAACTTCAATTGGGACTAGGCGCTAACGTTTTCAACCGAAATTTGTTTTATCAATAATAAATTCGTGAATATGAACTGGAAGCAATTGATTACCACCAAAAGACTCGGGATGGAAGCCTATCATGAAAAGCGTCAGGATAACCGCAGCGAATTTCAGCGCGATTACGACCGATTGATTTTTTCTCCTCCATTTCGTCGTTTACAGAACAAAACACAGGTTTTTCCACTTCCCGGAAGCGTTTTCGTTCATAATCGGCTTACGCACAGCTTGGAAGTTTCCAGTGTAGGGCGCTCGCTGGGGATCAATGTGGCACGTCAAATAAAAGAGAAAAATAATTTACCCGATGCTTTTATTGATGAAGTCGGGAGCATTGTTTCGGCAGCTTGTCTGGCTCACGACATGGGAAATCCGCCTTTCGGACATTCCGGCGAAAAAGCCATAGCAACCTATTTCTCGGAAGGAGAAGGACAAATTTTGCAGGAGAAAATGTTGCCCGAAGAATGGTCGGACTTAATAAGTTTTGAAGGCAATGCCAACACTTTCCGCGTGCTTACCCATCAATTCAGAGGCAGACGTCCGGGTGGTTTCGTTCTCACATACAGCACACTGGCTTCCATAGTAAAATATCCCTATGCTTCAGTTTTTTCGGATCCGCAACGACAAAAATTTGGTTTTTTTCATTCTGAAAAATCCGATTATGAAAAAATTGCTCACGAACTCGGTATTCCTCATTCGTTTTCACAACCGGACAAATATGTTCGTTATCCGTTGGTTTATCTGGTAGAAGCTGCTGACGACATTTGCTACCAAATAATGGATATTGAAGATGCGCACAAACTGAAAATTCTTTCCACCAACGAAACAAAAGCTCTTTTCCTTTCCTATTTTGAAGGGAAGAAACTCGAAAGAAAACTGCAAACTATTGCTATGGTTGATGATGTCAACGAACAAATTGCCTATTTGCGTTCTTCGGTTATTGGACAGCTCATTGACAACTGTTCTTCTGTTTTTCTGGAAAATGAACCTCAAATTCTGGAAGGGAGTTTCAGTTCCACATTAATAAAACTGCTGCCTCCCGTGTCGCTGAAAGCTTACCAAAACTGTTCAAAAACGGCTTTTGAGAAAATTTACTGTTCTTCGGAAGTGCTTGATGTTGAACTTGCAGGTTATAAAATCATTTTTACTTTACTCGAAAATTTGGTAAAAGCGGTGCTAAGTCCCGAAAAAGCATATTCTCAGCAATTGCTCATGCGCATTCCCAAACAGTATGAGATTGATCAGCCGACAACTTACGGAAAAGTAATGGCCATTCTGGATTATATTTCCGGAATGACCGATGTTTATGCACTGGATCTTTACAGAAAAATTACGGGAATGAACATCCCAACGCTCTGAACACAGAAAGACTACCTTTATTTTTATGGTCAATAGCCCACCGTTTGAGCAACAATAAAGCGATAATGACTGTCCAAACTTAGCAGAGAAAGCAGTTCATCTGCCTTTGCTCCGGCACGAACCACACACCTCAATCCTTCAGAAGCACAATATAAATAAACGTTTTGGGTACAATGTCCGGCATCGAGCGAAACCATTCGTATGCTATTCGCGTCAGGTTCTTTCTGCGTCAAATTGTATTTGTTGAAGTCGGCAATAAAGATCAAATTCATCGGAGCCGTGTAAACAAAATCCTGCAAGCCTGCCAATTTTCTGTAATCTCCTTTTACAACAGGCACAAGTCGATGTGTTTGTGGTTCGTATCGATAAATTCCATTGGGAAGTACTGCATAAACTTGCAGTGGATAAAGAGCTCTTGCCGAGGGAACCGTTCTTTTTCCATCAGGACGATTGATGCCATAAGCTGCCCAAAGTATTTCGGACAAGTGCTTCAATGACAATGGCGTTTGCTTAAATTCCCGATCTGACTTGCGATGTTGAAAAGTTTGCATCAAAGATTTTCCACCCATTGTATCAGGTGCAAGCAATTGAATAGTGTCAAATGTTTTTAAGTCCATAGGCAGAGTGTTTTGAGATTTTTCCACGCCTTTTTTGTTTTGCCCCGATTGGAACGAAAAGAATGTAAAAACCATCATGATGGACAGTAAAAAAAGTTTTTTCATAACATTCATTTTTTTTGATCAATAAATTCAATCAGTAAATGCAATTTTTTAGGGGAATAAAAAATCAAGGAAAATCATTTCAAGATAAAAAAGAAGAAGATTTATTCCGGTTTGCCCACTTAGATTATGGTTTTCTATGGTTTCTTTTCACTAAAAAATTACAAACAAAGAAACATTTAACCGTAGAACAAAGTTACAAAATTTGGGTAAAAATACAACAAAGATTCAAATAAAAAGGCATAGGGTTGGCTATCAAAAAAGACAAATCAGTTGTTTAGTGCAAAAGGCTCTGAAATTGCAATAATCTAAAATTTCCAAAAGGAAAAAAATTGTTTTTAAAAAAGGTACGCGTTGTTTTCCAAACTATGGAGGGCTCTTCGAAGTTTGATTTCTATTTGCTTTGAAAAAATGGTTAATATTTAATTCGGATGAAACTGGTAAAAAGAGTAAATTAAAAGAAAAAAAATTTTATTGTCAAAAACTTTTAAATATCTATGTTTTTTCCATTGAAATTATTCTTTGAAAAACAATTATATTGTTAACTTTGCAGAAAATATTAAATAAGGAAATATTTCGCTAATTGACCTTTCTGTAATTACAATTTTTAATTTTATTTTATTGATTATCAATAAAATAATTTAACACACAACTATATTTTTCATTTTATGAAACCAAAAAAAATTGAACACATTGGCATTGCCGTAAAAAGTTTGGAAACTGCCATTCCTTTTTTTGAAAGCGTATTGGGACTTACATGTTATGCTATAGAGGAAGTGAAAGACCAAAAAGTTAAAACAGCTTTTTTTAAGGTTGGAGACACTAAAATTGAGCTGTTGGAGTCAACTGATCCTGAAGGACCAATTGGTAAATTTATTGAAAAACGCGGAGAAGGAGTTCATCATATTGCTTTAGCAGTAGAAAATGTTCAGCAAGCCTTAAATGAAGCATCCGATAAAGGAGTTATGTTGATAGACAAACAACCACGCAAAGGTGCCGAAGGTTTAAATATTGCTTTTATACATCCAAAATCTACTTTTGGAATTTTGACTGAGTTGTGTGAAAATCCCAATATAAATTGTTGATTTATTTTTAAAAAATCTTTAAGATAAAAAGAAAAAATGAATAATCTGGAAAAATTAGAACAATTAATCAGTTTACGTGCAAAAGCCAAGCTGGGTGGAGGAGAAAAGAAAATTGAATCACAGCACAAAAAAGGCAAATATACAGCGCGAGAAAGAATCGAAATGTTGCTTGATGATGGAAGTTTTGAAGAGCTTGATATGTTTGTTACACATCGTTGTACCAATTTTGGGATGGAAAACGAAAAATACTTGGGAGATGGTGTAGTAACCGGACACGGTACAATTGATGGACGAACAGTGTATGTTTATGCCCAAGATTTTACGGTTTTTGGTGGTTCACTTTCGGAAATGATGGCACAAAAAATTTGCAAAGTGATGGACATGGCTATGAAGATGGGTGCTCCAATTATCGGAATCAATGATTCGGGAGGCGCACGAATTCAGGAAGGGGTAACTTCACTGGCCGGATATGCCGAAATTTTTGAACGAAACATTCTTGCTTCAGGTCTTGTACCACAAATTTCAGCTATTTTTGGCCCTTGCGCCGGAGGAGCCGTTTATTCACCGGCACTTACTGATTTTATTTTGATGACAGAGGAAAACAGTTACATGTTTGTTACCGGTCCCAAAGTTGTTAAATCTGTTACGGGTGAAGATATTACAACTGAGGATCTTGGAGGCGCCAATGTTCATTCTTCAAAGTCGGGAGTGTCTCATTTTAAGGTTGAAAGCGAAGAGGAAGGGTTGCTGATGATACGTAAATTATTATCGTATTTACCTCAAAATAATCTTGAAGAACCTCCATTGATTCAAAACTATGATCCAATCGATCGTCATGAAGACAAACTGAATACCATCGTACCTGACAATCCGAATTTGCCTTACGACATGAAAGAAATTATTCATTCATTGGTAGATAACGGAGAATTTTTGGAAGTTCATCAATTTTATGCAAGAAATATCATAGTAGGATTTGCACGCTTAAATGGAGCTTCAATAGGTATTGTTGCAAATCAGCCCAATTTTCTTGCCGGTGTACTTGATTGTGATGCTTCGCGTAAAGCCGCACGCTTTGTACGTTTTTGTGATGCTTTTAATATTCCTATTCTTACATTGGTAGATGTGCCGGGTTTTTTACCAGGTTCCGGTCAAGAATATTCCGGAATTATCATTCATGGTGCCAAATTAATGTTTGCTTACGGTGAAGCTACTGTGCCCAAAGTTACAGTAACCATCCGAAAATCCTATGGTGGAGCACATGATGTAATGAGTTGCAAGCAGCTGCGTGGTGATTTTAATTATGCATGGCCTACTGCCGAAATTGCAGTTATGGGTGCTTCAGGGGCCATTGAAATTCTCGAAGGAAAAAATATCGCTAATATTGCAGATCCCGAAGAAAAAGCCAAATATATTGCTGAAAAAGTTGCTGAATACAACGAAAAATTTTCAAATCCTTATCAGGCTGCTTCTTATGGCTATATTGACGATGTGATTGAACCTCGCAATACACGTTTCAGAATCATTCGTGCTTTTGAAACTTTGCAAACAAAAAAGGTCGTGAATCCATTAAAAAAACATTGTAATATTCCTTTATAAAAAATGATAATGAAATTATTGATGATCAACTCATGGGAAGAACTCCTTACAGCAGCTGCAATAGGTATAATGGTTGTTTTTTCCCTCTTATTCGTTTTGGTACTGCTTTTTGAACTTTTTCAGGTAATAGTTTTAAAAGTGGCAAAAAAGAAAGTAGTGAAATCAGGTATAGATGTCGATAAAATAAAGGATATTCCCGCCAATGAAATTGCAGCCATTTCTATGGCGTTATATTTATATTTAGACAGTATGCATGATGAAGAAAGCAATGTGCTTACCATTAAACGAATAGAAAGGCGTTATTCGCCATGGAATTCAAAAATTTATGGACTAAATAATTTACACCGATAATGAAAAAATTTGATTTTAATATTAATGGTAACGATTTTCATGTTTATATAAAATCTATAGATGGAAATATTGCTGAAATTGAAGTAAATGGTACACCTTACACCGTAACATTGAATCAAGAGGTGAAAGTGAGCAAAACTCCTATACTTGTAAGAAAAGAGGTGCCCACAACTCCCAGTAATATGAATGTTGCTGATAAGTTTAATCCCGTTCCTTCTAACCAAAAACCCAGCTCTACGGTAATAAAATCTCCACTTCCGGGAAATATTTTAAGAATAAACGTAAAAGAAGGGGATACATTCAAAGAAGGGGATGTTTTGCTGGTGATGGAATCAATGAAAATGGAAAATAATATTCTTGCCGAGCGCAATGGTAAAATTGTAAAAGTTTGCGTTTCGGTAGGAAAAGCCGTTTTACAAGATGAAGTTTTATTTGAAATCGAATAATATTGAAGGAATGAAAAATTTTAGATATAAAATTGGTTTTCTTGCCCTATTGTTGATAAGTTTGTTCCCCATCAGTATTTTTGCACAATCGTCAGGCAGTGAAAATCTGGTGATAGAGAGTTTGCAGAAATTTTGGAACAATACTGGATTAGCCAATTTTGAATTTAAGTATTTGGCTATGATTGTGGTAGGTTTGGTTTTCATTTATTTGGGTATTGCACACAAATGGGAACCTTTGCTTCTCGTACCAATAGGTTTTGGCATTCTGATTGGAAACGTTCCTTTTACTGACGGTTTCCGCATCGGAATTTATGAACAAGGTTCGGTAATGAATATTTTGTACAGCGGAGTTGTACAAGGATGGTATCCACCCTTGATCTTTTTGGGTATTGGTGCTATGACCGATTTTTCTTCTCTGATTTCCAATCCTAAGTTAATGATGCTTGGTGCTGCTGCGCAATTAGGAATTTTTGTTTCTTTCATTATTGCTTATGCAGTAGGATTTTCACCTGCCCAATCTGGGGCAATTGGAATTATCGGAGGTGCTGATGGCCCGACAGCTATTTTTATTTCTTCTCGTTTAGCGCCCGAACTTATGGGAGCTATTGCGGTGGCTGCTTATTCTTATATGGCCCTGGTTCCTGTTATTCAGCCACCTATAATGAAACTTTTAACAACAAACAAGGAGCGAAAAATCAGAATGAAACCTCCCCGACAAGTTACCAAATTGGAAAAAATTATTTTCCCCATTATCGGCTTGTTGTTGACAACCTTTATTTCGCCCAGCGCTATGCCTTTGTTGGGAATGTTGTTTTTGGGCAATCTTTTGAAAGAATCCGGTGTTACTGAACGTTTGGCTGATACGGCTCGCAATGCTTTACTCAATTCTATTACCATATTGTTAGGTGTAACTGTTGGTGCTTCTACTCAAGCCGATCGTTTTCTCACTGTTGATTCGCTTATGATTTTTGGCTTGGGAGCTTTCTCATTTATGATCGCTACTGCAGGAGGTGTTCTTTTTGCCAAGATTATGAATCTTTTCCTTAAAGAAGGGAACAAAATCAATCCTCTTATCGGTTCTGCCGGTGTTTCTGCTGTTCCTGATTCTGCGAGGGTTTCACAGGATGTCGGTTTGTCTTACGATAAATCAAACCACTTATTAATGCATGCAATGGCACCCAATGTTGCTGGTGTTATTGGTTCGGCCGTGGCAGCAGGTATTTTGCTGGGTATACTTTCTTAAATGTTTGATTTTGATTTTTTTACAAATAAGCTCATTGTGTTTTTAACAGTGGGCTTTTTATTTGATAAGTTTTTTTGAAATAAACTGTATATTCTCTTGTTATTTTTTATGAATTGATTGAAAAAACTTTTTTAACAATTTATTATGGTTATTCATCCTTTTTCAATTATCGAAAAATATTACGTTAAAGATTCTCCTCTTTATCGTGTCCTTGTTATTCATAGCCAACAAGTCAGAGACAAGGCATTAGAAGTAGCTAAGCAACATCCGGAACTTAACATCGACACTGAATTTGTGGGGGAAGCTTGTCTGCTGCACGACATCGGAATTTTTCTCTGTCATGCACCACGAATTTATTGTTTTGGAGAACATGAATATATCGAACACGGTTATTTGGGTTCAGATTTATTGAAAAAAGAAGGGCTTCCACAGCATGCTCTTGTTGCCGAAAGACACACTGGAACGGGTTTTACTAAAGAAGAAATCAGACTCAAGAAACTTCCTCTCCCTGATCGCGATATGCTTCCCCTTTCACTCGAAGAACAGTTAATATGCTATGCCGACAAATTTTATTCCAAATCAAAATTGAATCTCCAGCTTTCGGTAGAAGAGATTAGGCAAAATTTAAGCTTTTATGGGAAGGAAAAAGTCGAGAAATTTGATTCTTGGCATCAACTTTTTGGTTAATCCGGTTTGTTAGAATTTATGGGAAAATCCTACGCTGAGTAGTTGTTTGAATTGTACCTTCGCTCTTTCGCCTTCTGCCATTATCATAGTGTTGTCGTAACGCGGATTGATCGAAATACGAGTAGAGACAAAACGATTTACTATCATATTGCAAACTATTTCCCAATCGACTTCAATTTTCTCATAGTTTGTATAAAAAGCAAACTTGGAATCGAGCTGTATTTCTCTTGATGGTGCATAAGAAACAACCGCTTTAAACGAACTACCAATTTGCTCTAAATGATTTTTTCCTTTTTGTATCCCGAACAAATTGGGGTTAACCTTGACAGTGTCGCTTAGATATATATATTTTAAGGACAAGGGAGACACCATGAGCGAAAAAATCTTTTTATACTTGTAATCCATACCAACATTGACATTTAAACGGATTGGCGTAAACAGTGAAGCTTTTAATTCGTTAGAATTGACTGACTTGAAATTTTTTAAAAATTGAGTAGAGAAATCTATCGCTCCACTATAAAACCAATTGCCACTTGCCTTATAGCCAAATTTGCTGTTTATTTTCAAAACATCTTCATTGGTGTTTAAGGTTCGCAGTGCTGTAGTATCACCAAAAACTGAATAAAACCCGCTTCTCCACTCCAGACTGTTTTCCCATTGCGTTCGTTTTTTGTCGTCATAATTAATTTGCCCGCTTAAAATGCCCAATACCGAAAGATTGCTGTTTCCTCCCTGATACCAGTTTTTTGAAATATAATTTTCGGAAAATTGTAGCAGAAATGAACCTTTATGTCGCCAAGGCCCAACTTGAAATTCAGGAACATGCATTTTTCTTTCTTTTCCATTCACGTATTTATTTTTGTCAACAAACTCAACTTTTTCTATAGGTTTTACTTGAATAGGCCGATTACCTTTTACATAAGGATTTGAGAGCTCGTAGAACATCCTTTTATATAATCCGACGGCTGTTCTGGTAATTTCATTTCTTGCATCCTGACGCAATTTAATTAACGATTCTTGTGAAGTAGGTACTTTTATGGGTCGATAAGCATTTTCTTCAAGTGTGGAAGCTTTTCGCTCGTGAAATAATGTGAGTAAATCTTCTTTAGGTTTTATATCAAAATCAAAAGGAAGACCCATATAGACCAGCTCAATAAAAAAGGGATTGGATAAATATAACAAAGAATCCGATTTAATCGTAGCTAAAGCAGTTGGAGAAACAAACAGTTGGAAAGAATCTTTCAGAACTTTTATTTTTTCTAAATGTTTTGTTTTCAATGTATCTGAATCTTCTGACAATTCTATGATTTCCGAATTTGTTTCGTTGTTTTGTATCCATTTTGTATTCTTTAGCAAACTGTCCAAATCAATTACTTTGATTGTTTGAACTTCACCAGTATCGTTTGTCGATAAGTTGTTTTGTGCACTTATGAGGAATGAATAGTTTACAAATAAAAATAAAATGCTCAGAAATTTTTGTTTCATGATGTTTCTTTATTCGTCTTTTTGATTGGTAAAGTTCAACAAAATTAAAAAAAAAATGATTATCTTGATAATGACCTATTGTAATTTATAACAGCAAACAGCAACTTTGCGAAGATAACATCGGCGTATCATCTGTAAAATTCATATCAAAACTCATTTAGATTGCAGTGAAAATTTTTCTTGGTAAATTAGCAGTGAGCATTTGGAGATGAATAATCCATTTAGTTTTTAATCGGATTTGAGGTTTTAAAGGAAAGAATTTTGCCCTTAACCAGAGCCTTAGACTTCACCCTGCGTCCAAATATTTTTTTCTGCAGGCAAGTATATTTATAACAATACCGGTAAGTTTGTGTTACTCGTTACCGTTCTTGAATATAAAAATTACCGGTGATGAGATTTTTTACATTCGTAACGAGGCTTATTTTGTAGCCGTTAACGTTTTGAAAAAATTATTGCACAAAAGTCCCTTTAAGTACTAAAATGCTCTATAAAAGAGTTTTCGCGGGGAATTCTTTTGTTAAAATCAAAAGAAGTTTTTGTTCCTGCTACGAAGTGGTATGAAAGCTTGTATAAACTATATTTTTGAAAACAAGTAAAATATAATTGTATAAATAAATTTATTGTGCTCTACTTCAAAATTAGGTATATTGTTTTTTTAATGTACAGAAAAGGTATTTTTATTTTCTAAAAAATTGAACCACCTTTTGCAATTGTTCGAGGCAAGCGGCAAGCGCCAAACCTAAGCCCAAACCTATTAAAATACCATAAATTCCGTATTTTAATCTTCCATTCAAAGGAAAAGGATTGACTACAAATCCTGAAGGTAATTCAACAGGCTGTTTATAAGTCAGTAATTCAGATTCTGCTTCAGCTTTTACCTTTTGAAGCAACAACATTTCTCCATAAAATAGTTGTTTTTGCTGTTCTCCCACAATCAAACGGTCTTTTGACCATTTTAACTGTTTTTCCGTATCCTTAAAATACGAAATTTTAGCCAAGCTATCCAATCGTTGCATTTCAGCAACAGAAATATCGATTTTTCCTTTCAATTCATTTCTTCGAGCTGTATATTTAAGCTGAACAATTGGTTGTGAATTAAAGAAATTTAAAATTGCCTTTTCAACTTGAGGAACTTGAGAAATATTTCGGGTAATAAGGCGAAAATATATTTTATCTTTCATTCGAACATTTAAGGTGTCCTCTAATGAATGGTTATTGGCAAAATCAACCATATCTGGAGTTAAATCATTCAGATAATCAATTACAAAATAAGAATTAAATGCTACGATATTTTTTGCAACGCTATCCGGCAATGACAATTTGGTGCCCAGTGAAGTGTACCGGTTATTGGCTCTCGATTGCTCCAACTGTTTTGCTATTTCCTTCATGGTAAAAGCATCTACACCATACAGCGAAGCCATAGCGCCGGCGGCATACTGCCGGTTACTGGGACGAGCCATGTATTCGCCTATGGCAAAACACAATACAATGAGAGTCAGGGTCAAATATTTTTTTCGATAACCTGCCTTCAGCAGATACAAAATGAAGTTGATAAAAGATTTACCAACTTTTACAACCCAAGCATTGAACATTTTTATCAAATCCAGCAAATTAATTTCTTTAGTATTTTTCTCGTCCATATTGATTGAATATTTATTTGTTTTTCAAAATCGATTGCCTAATTATTCTTCTTTCCATTGCTCTATATCATAACTTTCTTCCCAATAATCTTCACCTTCATTTTTATTATCATCTTCTTCTTCCCATTCTGGTTTGGGAGGTTGTGGTCCTCTGTGCCTGTACACAAAAGCCAAAAAAATTCCTGTTACGGCTCCCGATAAATGTCCTTCCCACGAAACCGGATCGTCGGGCAACCACGGGAAAAGATGCCAAACCATGCTGCCATAAATGAATACAACAATTAACGAAATGGCTATCAATGGAATATGTTTCCTTATAATTCCGCTGAAAAACAGAAAAAACGCCAATGAATAAATGATGCCACTTGCACCAATGTGATAACTTTCGCGTCCTATACACCATAAAATAAAGCCACTCAATACAGCTGAAACAATCAGCACACGGTTGGCAACTTCACTGTAAAAATAATATAGGCAAATTCCCAAAATAAAAAATGAAAGAGCATTGTTCATTAAGTGCTTCCAATCGGCATGAATGAATGTATATGTAAATATACTCCAAATATTTTCCAATTTTCTGGGATAAATACCAGCTTTGTGAAAATCCCAACCCATGCCATGTTCTATCGCAAAACACAAAATCCACAAAATACATACGATTAAAGGAACAAAAATGGCAAATTTCCATCGTTGCTTCTCCAATTCATTTTCGCTGTCGCTCGTCATTCCGTAGCACTATTTTCTAAATAACGTCTTCCAAACACTAAAAATTACATCAAAGGTAAAAATTTTTTTGTTTGAGAAGATAATTTTTAACTGTCAAATGAACTTTCTCTACGATTCAGCCATCATTTTTTTTGATGAATTTTATAAAAATTTGAAAAACAACAAATTGCATGTATCAATGAAATTTGGATTTGTTGGGAACCAAGAAATTTTTTTCGTCACCTTGAAAAAATTATCAACTTCCTTTTTTTTAATTGGAAATTTTCGATAAATTGCAAGCAATATTAAAATCTATCTAAGGATTGATTTTTGTAATGTTTCTAATTTACATTCCTTTTTAAAAGAAAATTGTATTTAATTGATAATCAGATAGTCTAAGAATAACAATCAGATGAGTTATCTAAGTTTCGACAAATCCTTGTTAATTAACCTTGAACGGTCTCTTTCGAAGGAAATTCTCCGTACCAATCGTGCAGGCACTTACAACAGTTCAACCTTGATCGATTGCAACACCAGAAAATATCATGGGCAATTGGTAGTGCCCGTACCCGAGTTGGGCGAAGCCAATCATGTATTGCTCTCTTCGTTGGACGAAACCATTGTTCAACGTGGAATTGAATTTAATTTGGGGGTGCATCAGTACGAAGGCAACAATTTTTATCCCAACGGCCACAAATACATTCGTCAATTCGATTGCGAAATTATTCCAAGAACAATTTATCGTGTGGGGGGAGTAATTCTTTCAAAAGAACGCATGCTGGTTTCATTTGAACCACGTGTCCTTTTTAAATATACTTTGTTGGAAGCTCATTCGCCAACTTTGTTACGCTTTAAGCCTTTTCTGGCTTTTCGAAATGTTCATGAACTTACCCATCAGAATCCAGAAGCCAATTGCGATTTTCAGCTTGTTTCCAACGGTATAGCCATGAAGCTTTATGAAAATTACCCCACGCTTTTCATGCAACTTTCCAAAAAGAATGTTTATCAGCATTTCCCCGACTGGTATAAAAATATAGAATATTACAAAGAAAGGGAAAGAGGTTTTGAATATCGAGAAGACTTGTTGGTGCCGGGTTCTTTTGAAATTCCCATAAAAAAAGGAGAATCCGTTATTTTTTCAGCAGGAATATCGGAAGTCTCAACTTCATCACTGAAAAAGCTTTGGGATAAGGAATTGGAAAAAAGAAATCCACGCTGTGATATGTTCAGTGCACTGAAAAATTCTGCCCAACAATTTTATAAACGCGAAGGCGACAAAACTTATTTATTGGCAGGTTATCCCTGGTTTACGGCAAGGGCAAGAGATGAATTTGTTGCTTTACCCGGTTGTACTTTGTCGATTGGCAGAATGGATTATTTCGATGCCATAATTGAAACAGCCATTCCTGAAATTGAAAGTTTTATTAACGAAAATAAAGTCAGCTCCAAACTGAAAGAAATCGATGCACCCGACGTTTTGTTGTGGTTTGTGTGGACCATTCAGCAATATGCCTTTCATACTTCACTTGCAGCAACCGCAGAGCGTTTTGGGAAACTCATTGCGTCCATTGTTTCTTTTGTTCGTAAGCAGCGCCATCCCAACCTGTTTCTTCACAACAACGGGTTGCTTTATGTCAATGGGTTGGAGAAACCTGCAACATGGATGAATGCGGTAGAAAATGGCAAACCCATTACTCCACGAACAGGGTATGTGGTTGAAATTAATGCGCTGTGGTACAATGCGCTGAAATTTGCTTCTCAGCTTCTTATAGAAATGGGAGAGGAGATGGAAGCCAATGTCATCGACTATCAGGCAGGCATATTACGAGAATCTTTCATAAAAACTTTCTGGAATGGAAACTATCTCTATGATTTTGTAAATGGAAACTACAATGACAAGGAAGTTCGTCCAAACATGATTTATGCTGTGGGTTTGCCATTTTCGCCGCTTGAAAAATTTCAACAGAAGTCAATTATCGATATTGTAACCAAAGAATTGCTGACGCCCAAAGGATTACGAACCATAAGCCCTAAAAGTGGCATGTATCGACCGGTATATGTGGGTGGACAGTTGGAAAGAGACCGAAATTACCACAACGGGCCCGTTTGGCCTTTTACTTTTGGTGCTTTTGTTGAAGCTTACTTGAAAATTTACAAAATGAGCGGAAAATCTTTTATTGAAAGAATGATGATTGGATTTGAGGCAGAAATGAAAGAATTGTGTGTCGGTACACTTTCCGAATTGTATGATGGAAATCCTCCTTTCAAAGGTCATGGAGGAATGTCTTTTGCCATGAATGTGGGAGAAGTACTGCGCGTAATGGAAATTTTGAAAGAATACAAAGAAGACTAATACTATTGAATTCACCTGATAAAGAAATACGTATGGTGAATTTATGCGATGAAAAACTGAAGAATGTATGAAAGTACTAATGTTTGGCTGGGAATTTCCTCCTCATATTTTGGGCGGTTTGGGTACGGCTTCCTATGGATTGGTGAAAGCCATGGCACACCAGCCCGATATGGAGATCACTTTTGTTATTCCCAAGCTCTACGGAGATGAAGACCAAAGTTTTTTAAAAATTATTGGGGCTTGTTATGTCCCTGTGGTTTGGAAAGAAAACGATTGGAATTATGTCAACGAGCGTATTGGCTGGATCATGAATCCTGACGAGTATTTCTGGCTGAGAAATGGTATCAAGTACGATTTTCGCAGAATTTATACCAATGATTTGGGATGTATAGAATTTTCCGGTCGGTATCCCGACAATTTGCTGGAAGAAATTTCAAACTACGAGGCTGTGGCAAGTGTGTTGGCACATCAATTGAGTTTTGATGTGATTCATTCACACGACTGGTTGACTTATCCTGCAGGTATTTTTGCCAAACAAATCAGCGGAAAACCTTTGGTGGTGCATGTTCATGCCACCGAATTTGATCGCAGTAGGGGAAATGTTAATCCCATAGTTTACGATATTGAAAAAAGAGGAATGGATGCGGCAAATCACATTATCACCGTAAGCAATCTGACCCGAAATATTGTGATTGAAAAGTATTTCCAGGATCCGAAAAAGGTTACAACCGTTCATAATGCCGTAGAGCCTCTTCCTGACGTAGATTCTTATGTTAAAACACCGAGAAGTGATAAAATTGTTACTTTTTTGGGAAGGATAACCATGCAGAAAGGGCCTGAGTATTTTGTAGAAGCAGCCAATCGTGTGCTGAAAAAAAATAAAAAAGTCCGTTTTGTGATGGCCGGTAATGGAGATATGATGCAGGATATGATTAATTTGGCTGCAAAGCGAGGTATTACCGACCGTTTTCATTTTACCGGTTTCCTTAAGGGAAGACAAGTGTATCAAATGTTGGCCGATAGTGACGTATATATTATGCCTTCCGTTTCTGAACCTTTTGGCATTTCTCCTTTAGAAGCCATGCAAGTGGGTACACCGACCATTATTTCAAAACAGTCGGGATGTTCTGAAATTTTAACACATTCAATTAAAATTGACTATTGGGATATCGATGGTATGGCCGATGCAGTAAATGCAATTATCAGGAATCCGGCCATGTATAAAAGCCTTCACGAATTGGGGAGAGAAGAAGTAAACAACATTCGTTGGGAAGATGCAGGTAAAAAAGTAATTAAAATATACAATAGTCTGTTGGGGAAATAAATTCCTTTAAAGAAATTTTCTTTTTTAGAAATCAACCTCAATAAGAAAATTGTCTTATTGATAATCAAATTTATAAATTAAACCAATCTTTATCGTTTGAATAGATTTACACAATTTTTGGAGCTGAAATATCTGAAAAAAGTAAATCCAATTTCATTCCTAAAGAAAAAAGGATAAATGTATGAAAAATCTGTGTTTTTATTTTGAAATTCATCAGCCAATGCGATTAAAAAGATATCGTTTCTTCGACATTGAACAGGATCATTATTATTATGATGATTTTCAGAATGAAGAACGAATTCGTATGTTGGCTGAACAGTCGTTTTTGCCGGCCAATCGCACGCTTTTGGAAATTATCCAAAATTCCAATGGAAAATTTCGTTGCGCTTTTTCGTTTTCGGGAATTGTTTTGGAACAGCTGGAACAGTATGCTCCCGAAGTAATCGACAGTTTCGAAGAACTTTCCAAAACCGGCTGTGTGGAGTTTATGGCCGAAACTTATGCTCATTCTCTTTCATCTGTTTACGATATACATGAATTTGAACAGCAAGTAGCCCTGCAAACCGAAAAAATAGAGTCACTTTTTGGAAAAAAACCGACTGTATTCCGAAATTCGGAGTTGATTTACTCGGACGAAATTGGAGAAAAAATCTACAATATGGGATATAGAACCATATTGATTGATGAAGTCAGCCATGTTTTGGGTTGGAAAAGTCCAAATTTCGTTTATCGGCACCCGACGTTACCAAAATTAAAATTGCTGGTTCGTAATTTTAAGTTGAGCGACGATATTGCTTTTCATTTTTCTGATCGCTCGTGGAGCGATTACCCTCTTACAGCCGACAAATTTATTTCATGGATAAAAAATATGCCCGATGATCAGCCTGTTGTAAATATCTGGCTTGGCTACGAAGCATTGGGTTTGTTTCAGCGGCCTGAAAGTGGAATTTTTGAATTTCTCAAAGCTATTCCTTTTTTTGCCTTGCAAAACAATATCGGTTTTTTAATGCCTTCGGAAGTGGCAAAAAAGATTGAAGCAGTTGATATTCTTTCTTCTCCCGAACCCATTAGTTGGTCCGGAATAGAAAAAGACATAAGTTTGTGGAATGGAAACGACCTTCAGCAGGAAGCACTCGAAAAACTTTATGCGGTAGGCGAGAGGGTTCGCCTTTGTACCGACAGACCGCTTCGACACGATTGGCTTATGTTGCAGTCATCCGATCATTTTCGATACATGAGTCATAAGGACGCTTTTGGAACTTATTACGAATCGCCCTATGATGCGTTTATGAATTATATGAATATTTTGGCTGATTTTCTGCTGAGAGTTGATGAACAATATCCCACTACTATTGATAACGAAGAACTTAATGCTTTGCTCAATACCATTTACGAACTCGAAAAAGAAGTTGAACGTTTGGAAAACGAATTGAAAAAATTGCGTTCGAGAAAAAAGACTGAAAATTAAAATTGATTTTCATGGTGCATGAGTTTGGAAAAAGTCTTCATTACGAAAAAAGTCAATTTCGGCGCGCCGATGCGTTTTATCGTGAAGTTTTACTCGTAGATGAAATCATACGATTTGCAACAGACTCGAAAGAAGATATGAAAATGCAGCTTCAGGATATCGACGTGCAACTGATAAAAACCAATCGAGTCTGCCATGTTTCCGAAAAATTCAGAGAGAAGGATTTCGTCGATTTGTATGTTGAAGTTTTTAGCAAATATCCTCATACGCGCGGGTGGCTAGAAACCGGTTTGGCCGATATGTTGGTGTATTTTGTTCCCGAAGTCGTCTATTGGTGCAATGCTAAAAATCTCAGAAAATTTTGTGTGGATATGCTGTTTCCAATGATTCCTGCTGAATGGTACAAGGAAATTTATTGTTCCGCTACTTCGATTATTTCCAAAAACATGAATTTTTTCGATCAGCAAACCATTGTTCATCTGATCAAAGCAAATAATCAAACATCTGATGGGAACCGTTGGTGTACCATTGGAATAAGTGTTCCTTTTGAGTTTCTGAAAAATAACGGATTAAATATCAGAAAATATTTGTTTCCGTAATTTTTTGAGTGATGAATTTTTTAGCTGTTTATTTTGTAGAAATATCGATTATTCACAGCTATAATCAAAATAGTTGTTGACTTGTTTCACATTTTCTTTTTTTATACTTTTGCCAACTTGTTTGAAGAAAATAGATACAAAAAACATCATAAATGGAAATTATTCCGGCCATTGACATTATTGACGGTAAATGTGTTCGCTTGTCTCAAGGCAACTACGATAAAGTAACGCTCTACAGCCGCTATCCCGATGAAATTGCTAAAATGTTTGCTGATGAAGGTTTCAGACGATTGCATTTGGTAGATTTGGATGGAGCAAAGGCTCAACACATTGTCAATTACAAGGTATTGGAGAAAATTACTTCTACTACCGACCTCGTAGTTGATTTCGGCGGAGGATTGAAGTCGGACGATGATTTGCGTATTGCTTTTGAATGTGGAGCTTCAATGGTAACGGGAGGAAGCATTGCCGTAAAAAATCCTGAAATCTTCGTTGGCTGGCTCGAAAAATACGGCGGAGAAAAAATTATTTTGGGAGCTGATGTTAAAAACGAAAAAATTGCCGTATCGGGCTGGACTGAAAGTACTGAATTGGAATTGATTCCTTTTGTTCATAATTATTTTTCAAAAGGAGTTAAATACGTTATTTGTACTGACATTAGTCGTGATGGAATGTTGCAAGGACCGGCAATTGAACTGTACAAAAAAATAATTTCTGCCGAACCTCAGGTTCATTTAATAGCAAGCGGTGGAGTGGGTTCACTTCACGATATAAAAATGTTAAATGAAGCAGGTATTCCAGCAGTCATAGTCGGGAAAGCAATTTACGAGGGCAATATTTCATTAAAAGAGTTAAGTCGATTTTTATTTTAAATTTTAAACATTAAAATATTTTAAATTATTTGTAATCAATAAATTATGTTGAAAGAGATTTTATATGTTTCCGGCAAACCGGGTCTTTACAAAATGGTATCACAGGGAAAAAATCTCATGGTTATTGAATCCCTGAGCGATGGAAAACGTATTCCGGTTTTTTCAAGTGATAAATTAGTGTATTTGAAAGATATAGCTATTTTTACTGAAAATGGCGAAATTCCATTGTCTGAAGTTTTTGAGAAAATCAAGCTAAAAGAAAATGGAGCAAAATGTGCTGTCGATGCAAAACCGGGAAATGAAAAGCTGGTTCAATACCTCGAAGAAATTCTTCCCGATTATGATAAAAACAAGGTTTATCCAAGCGACATCCGGAAACTGATCAATTGGTACAACATTTTGGTAGAAGCCAAATTGACGGATTTTGCAACATCTGAAACAGAAACCGGCGACAAGGTTGAACCCGCATCAGATAAAACAGAAGAAATTTCTTCAGAAAAATAAATTCGTTTTCAACCATGAAAGTTCAAACAGTTTGCAATATTCTGGAAGAATTTGCACCATTGGCGCTACAGGAAGCTTATGATAACGCCGGACTGATAGTGGGCGATCCTTTCATGGAAGTTAATGGTATTTTGATTAGTCTCGACGTTACGATGGAAGTATTGGAAGAAGCCAAGCGAAAAAAATGCAATTTTATTTTGGCTCATCATCCTTTGATTTTCAATTCGTTAAAACGTCTTGTTGGTCAGAATGAAACAGAACGTTGCGTTATTTTTGCGTTGAAACACGATTTGGCAATTTACGCTGGCCATACCAATGTGGACAATCTTTGGAATGGAGTCAACCAAAAAATTGCCGAAAAATTGCAATTGGTTCATACAAAAGTTTTAAAACCTTTGTCTCATCAATTGCTCAAGCTGGTTACTTTTGTTCCTCATGCACATGCCGACAAGGTTAGAAAAGCCATGTTTAAAGCAGGTGCCGGCAGCATCGGCAATTACGATTCGTGCAGCTATAATGTAGAAGGAACAGGAACTTTTAAAGCACAAGAAAATGCCCATCCATTTGTTGGCGAGCACAATGAATTTCATGCAGAACCCGAAACCAGAATAGAAGTAATTTTACCGAGTTATTTGAAAAATTCGGTTGTTAATGCGTTGTTACAAGCTCATCCTTACGAGGAGCCTGCTTATGATTTGATTCCTCTGGAAAATGAATGGAACAGGGCAGGAGCGGGGCTATTGGGTAACCTTGAAATACCAACAGATGAACTTGCTTTTCTACATCGTTTGAAAACCGTTTTTTCGGTTCCTTGCATTCGTCATACACCATTGTTGGGGAAAAATATTGTTAAGGTAGCCGTTTGTGGAGGAGCAGGAAGCGCTTTTTTGAAAGATGCCGTTCAACAGGGAGCCGATATTTATATTTCTGCGGACTTTAAATATCATGAATTTTTTAATGCTGAAGGAAAAATTTTGATTGCAGATGTTGGACATTATGAATCTGAACAATTTACGAAAGATATTTTTTATGAAATTATCTCGAAAAAAATTCCTAACTTTGTTGTCAAAATCTCAGAAACCTATACAAATCCCATTAATTATTTGTAATCAATATGGCTACAGAACCAAAAACAGAAAAAGAAATTAGCGTTGAAGAAAAGCTCAGGGCATTATACGAACTACAGAGAGTGTATTCAAAAATTGATGAAATCAGAAATTTGAGGGATGAACTTCCGTTGGAAGTGCAAGACCTTGAAGATGAAATCATTGGTTTGAATACCCGACTGGAAAATTATAAAAATGAAATTGCCGAACTGGAAGCTGCCATCAAAGCCAAAAAATTGGAAATAGAGCAAGCTCGTACTAAAATAGAAAAGTACAAGGAGCAACAGGAAAATGTCAGAAATAATCGTGAATATGACAATCTTTCCAAAGAAATTGAATATCAGACGCTCGAAATAGAGTTGTGCGAAAAACGTATCAAAGAATACACTGCAGCGCTTGAAGCTAAAAAGGCAGAACAGCAAAGCACAATGGAAACTTTATCCGAACGACGCTTGGATTTGGAGCAAAAAAAAGGAGAATTGAATGAAATTATTTCTGAAACCAAACAGGAAGAGGAGAGATTGAGAGAACAAATAAAACAAATTGAACAACGAGTTGAACCTCGACTTTTGACGGCATTCAAACGCATTCGTAAAAATTCGAGAAATGGTCTTTCGGTTGTTCCCGTTCAGCGCGATGCTTGTGGAGGATGCTTCAATAAAATTCCTGCACAACGACAGTTGGATATTCGCTCGCGCAAAAAAATTATAGTGTGTGAATATTGTGGCCGCATTCTGGTCGATCCCGAATTGGCCGGAATTGTTCCTCCGACTTCAGAAAGCTAAAAGCAAAAAATATTTTTTGAAATTTTTTAATTGCCTGAGTGATGTACTTCATTCAGGCTTTTTTATGTGCTGAAATTCCATTATTTCTTATTCCACATAAGGAAAAGTACAAATATTGAAATCTCAGAGAACAAAAATGATTGTATATTGCTCTAAATGATATTTTTAAATTGTATTTTTCTAACTGAAAAGAATGACAATTTTATTTCAAAGTTCAAGAATAGGAGCCTTGAGCTATATTATCCCATTTTCTTCCCCTCTCTTTCTTAATTTTTACATTGTTCTTTTAGTTTTTCATTTTTCATTCAAAGTGTCTATATCCATCCATGAGTAGATCATAGCAAAGAAATTTTTAAATCATCTTTTTTCAACTTGAGGAATCTATACATTTGTATATTTCACAAATATATTTTACCTATTTACAAATGTAATTACCTGATTTAAATAAATATTTTCACTTTGGTAAACTTAATAATTTATATAAAACAATTCTATACATTCATATTTGTAAAAATTATTTTGAACAAAAAAATTACTAATAATTTACATTAAACCAGATAATTATATTATAATATCTATATTTTGACTTTAATAAAATTTTTACTTCCATAAATATATTGTGTCATAATATCGAAATTTACATGTTTTCATAATCCATTTAATTGTAAACCAATTATTTACTATATATAACTTTGTTTTTCGATATAACTTAAACTATTCCATTAATAAACCATTTTAATGTATTGTAGCCTTATTAAATACGACTGATTTTTATACGCTGATTTTTCATTTTTGTAAATCGATAAATTCACTTTTGTAATTTACAAAATTGATATTACTTTTGTAATGAAATTTGTTTTTGTGAAATTAATGATTTATCTTTGTAATTTCAATCAATCTCATCAATTCTCTTTAAAATTTTATTGAATCATGGATCTAAAAGACAGAATTGAAAAAATTATGCAAAATGAAGCTATGAATGCTGTTCAGTTTGCATCCGAAATTGGAATACAAGGTTCCACTTTGTCGCACATCCTTAATGGACGCAACAAACCAAGCTTGGAAGTGATGATGAAAATTTTGAAACGATTCGATTACATTAATTCTGACTGGCTTATTTTCGGTGAAGGGCCAATGAATCGTACAGAACGGCAATCTAAAACGCCCACTCTATTCGATTCGCAAGATTTATCTAACACAAATACAGTAAATTATACTCAAAAAACAGAGCAAAAAATTGAATCACTTCAATCGCACTTCCAGCAAAAACCCGAGCAGAAGGAAATTATATCCGAGTCGGTAAACAGTAAAATTTCTGAAGAGAATAAAATTGCTCCTGTAGTGGTTGAAAAAATTATTAAAAGAATTATTGTGTATTTTAATGACAATACTTTTCAGGAATTTACTACTACTTGAGAAAAGTTGATGTTTTTCACGGATTAATTTTTTCTTTTAATTTTGCATTATCATTGACCGAGTTTTTAGGTTTAATGTTATAACATTCTGCTTTACTTATTCTAAATGAAAAAATTGATTCTCGATTTAATTTTGAAGAAAAATATTCGCTTAAACGAACAAGTTTATTTGTTGATTTTTTCTTCTGAAAAAGGACTTCCCGAAATTTTGCCCGGCCAATTTGCTCAGGTTAAAATTAATGATTCGCCGGCTACTTTTCTCCGACGCCCTTTCTCCGTAAATTTTGTAGATTACGAAAATAATGAGTTGTGGCTGCTGATTCAAGTCGTTGGAGCCGGAACATTAAAACTGTCTGAAACTTCTCCAGGAGCCTCTGTAAATATGATTTTACCGCTTGGAAATTCGTTTTCTTTTCCCGACGAAAAAAAAGATGAAAAAATTTTGCTGATCGGTGGTGGAAGTGGTATAGCTCCTTTACTTTTTTTTGGATCTTGGCTTTTCGATGCCGGTTTTTCCCCAGAATTTCTTATTGGCGCACGTAGTAGTATTCATTTGGTGGAGGTGGACGAATTTAAAAAATATGGAAACGTCTATATTACTACAGAAGATGGCACTGAAGGCGAGAAAGGATTTGTAACAGATCATTCGATATTAAAAAAGAGGAATTATGACAGAATTTACTCTTGTGGACCCACTCCCATGATGAAAGCTGTAGGTGCTTATGCCGAGAATAATAATATCTTTTGTGAAGTTTCACTTGAAAATACTATGGGTTGTGGCATTGGAGCATGTTTATGTTGTGTAACCGACACTACTCAAGGTCGAGTTTGTGTTTGTACAGAGGGAACGGTGTTTAATATTGAAAAATTAAAATGGTAGATTTAAAAGTTGACGTTGGAAAATTACATTTGAAAAATCCTGTAATGACTGCATCAGGAACTTTCGGCTATGGAATGGAGTATTCAGACTTTATTGATATATCACGAATAGGTGGTATTATTGTAAAAGGAACAACACTTCGCAAACGTGAAGGAAACCCTTATCCTCGCATGAAAGAAACTGCTTCAGGCATGTTAAATGCTGTGGGACTGCAAAATAAGGGTGTTGATCATTTTATTGAACATATCTATCCTCAATTAACAAATGTCGATACAAATATAATTGTGAATGTGTCGGGTTCTACCATTGAAGAATATGTAGAAACGGCCGAAAAATTGAATAATCTCGAAAAAATACCCGCCATCGAACTCAATATTTCCTGTCCAAACGTAAAAGAAGGCGGAATGCTCTTTGGAACCTCATGTACAGCAGCTAAGGAGGTTGTTGCTAAAGTGCGAATGGCATATAAAAACGTATTAATTGTTAAGCTTTCGCCAAATGTTACCAACATTTCCGAAATTGCGCAAGCCGTCGAAGAAGCCGGTGCAGACGCTATTTCGCTAATTAATACGGTGCTCGGTATGGCTATTGATGCCGAAACTCGAAAACCTTGCCTTTCAACGGTTACGGGGGGATTATCCGGACCTGCCATCAAGCCATTGGCATTGAGAATGGTTTGGGAAACAGCTCGAGACGTTAAAATTCCAGTTATTGGCATAGGTGGTATCATGAATGCTGCCGATGCCATAGAATTTATGCTTGCCGGAGCTTCAGCCGTTCAAGTTGGAACAGCAAATTTTATTGATCCTACGGTAACCATAAAAATTATTGAAGGAATAGAAGATTATCTCAACCGTCATGGTTATACTTCGGTTTCAGATATTGTTGGAGCATTGGAAACCTGAAAGTTTTTAGAACAAGCTTTTTTCTAATTTTATTGATTCAAAAAATTCGTGTAATCGGGAATTTCCTTCAAAAATTCAAATTTTGTATGCTCCTTCATCACCCGGCAACAGTAATGCTCCAAACCGTTACTTACGATAAAATATTCAACATTTAGCCGGTAATTATAAACAGCAACCTGATCGAACACACTTTGAGTAAGGGGAACGTGGGGAGCTTTAAATTCCAAAATCATTAGAGGTTGAGCTTGCCCGTCGTATAAAACTGCATCACAGCGTTTTTTCATTCCATTGAAAACCAATTCTTTCTCAACAGCAAGATAGGCAGAAGGAAAATGCTTTTCTTCCAAAAGAAAACGTATGAAGTTTTGACGAACCCATTCTTCAGGGGTCAACTTAACATATTTTTTTCTCTGACTGTCGAAAATATAAAGGGTTTCATTCACCTTTTTTATTTTGAAATTGTAAGAAGGAAGATTTAATTGCAACATTTTTCCTAATTTTGTCCCGAATAAATTTTATTTATAGAGCAGTTTAAGCTTACGAAGTTACAAAACAAATGCTGAAATTACTATGAAAACAAAAAAAGAAATTGTAGAAAATTGGCTTCCTCGATATACCAAGCGACCGCTCGAAGAATTTACTCCATATATCTTGCTGGTTAATTTCAACATTTATGTGGAACTTTTTGCCGGTTACTACCAAGTTCCCATTGTCGGAAGAGATGGAAATATGCCCAATGCTTCTGCCAATGGCATTACCATAATTAATTTCGGATTGGGAAGCCCCAATGCAGCTTTGATTATGGATATTTTGTCGGCCATTCAACCCAAAGCAGTATTATTTTTGGGGAAATGTGGAGGATTAAGAGATAAAAACAAGGAAGGAGATTATATTTTGCCTATTGCGGCTATTCGTGGAGAAGGAACTTCAAATGATTATTTCCCTCCCGAAATTCCCTCTTTGCCTGCATTCAGCTTACAGCGCTCCGTGTCTTCTAATATTCGCGATTTGGGAAAAGATTACTGGACAGGTACTGTTTACACGACCAACAGAAGAGTATGGGAGCATGACGAGAAATTTAAGGAATATCTTCGAATGACGCGAGCTATGGCTATCGATATGGAGACAGCCACTTTGTTTTCTTCCGGTTTTTACAACGGCATTCCTACCGGTGCATTGCTGCTGGTTTCGGATATGCCTATGTACGAATCGGGGATTAAAACGGCAGAAAGCGATAAAAGAGTAACGGCCAATTTTGTGGAAGAACATTTACGAATCGGAATAGAATCGCTTACATCCATTATGCACAACAGCAGAACCATTAAGCATTTAAAATTTGAATAACAATTAGTTGCCATTATAAAACTGATAAAATATTTTTGTTAAAGTGATAAAACAGGAAGCCGCAGCTGATGAAATTTTGCAGGAAATAAAATCGAAAAATTTTCATTCCGTTTATTTTTTGATGGGTGAAGAACCTTATTATATCGACAAAATTTCAAATTACATACAGGAGAATGTGCTTTCAGAAAGTGAAAAGGACTTCGATTTAACGATTCTCTATGGAAAAGATGTTGAAATTTCGACGGTCATCAATACGGCTAAACGATTTCCGATGATTGCTCCCTATCAGGTAGTAATAGTGAAGGAAGCGCAAATGATAAGTTCATGGGATAATTTGGTATATTATCTTCAAAAACCATTAAAATCGACTATTTTGGTTTTTTGTTACAAATATGGAACACCTGATAAACGAACCAAGTGGTTTCAGGAAACAAAGAAAGCAGGAGTTGTTTTTGAATCGGGAAAACTGTATGATTATCAGGTAGGAGAATGGATACGATCGTATCTTAAAACTCGTAAAACGGGAATAACCCAGCAAGCTGAAAATATGCTGGTTGATTATTTGGGAACAGATTTGACAAAAATTGCCAATGAGCTGGATAAGTTACTTTTAACAAAGCCACAAGATACCCAACAAATAACTCCGGAATTAATTGAAAGGAATATTGGCATCAGCAAGGATTATAATGTTTTCGAACTTCAAAAAGCATTTGTCAATCGAGATATTTTAAAAGCCAACCGAATTATTCTATATTTTGCCGAAAATAAAAAGAATAATCCGTTGGTACTTGTATTGGCGCAGCTTTTCAATTTTTTTGGGAATTTGCTTTTGTTCCATTACATGAAAGATAAAACCGAAAAAAATGTTGCCTCCGAACTGAAAATCAATCCTTTTTTTGTAAAAGATTACCAGAGCGCAGTTAAAATTTATGATAGAGAAAAGACAATAAAAGTACTTTCGCTAATCAGAGAAACAGATGCAAGAAGCAAAGGGGTCGACAACGCCGGAATTGATGAAGGAGAACTATTAAAAGAACTGGTTTACAAAATTTTGCACTAAGCAAGTTTATAACATTATTTTTTTCTATTGGCAACAGGCTTGTTTTTATTTGCATTTACATTGGATGTTGACGAAATTTTTTGTTTTCTTGCCACCAGCCAAATGCCCCAAACGATAAAGGGAATGCTTAAAATTTGCCCCATATTCAATAACATACCCGATTCAAAAGCTTCCTGATCAAGCTTAATAAATTCGAGTAAAAAACGTGTTCCGAATATACCTATCAAAAAAACGCCAAAAATAAATCCGGTTCTTTTATAGGCTTCTTTTTTCCAGTACAACCACCAAATTACGCCAAATGTTATCAGGCAATAAAGCATCTCATAAATTTGAGTTGGATGCATGGGCTGCGTTTCGCCCGCTCGAACAAAAATAAAACCCCACGGAAGATTGGTCGGATTTCCATAAATTTCCGAATTCATCAAATTCCCGAGCCTTATGCACGCACCGGTAATGGCAACACCAATAGCTAAACGGTCAAATGCCCAAAGATATCCTTTTTTGGTAACATTTTTATTGTAAAAATACATGGCTATCAGAATGCCAATTGCTCCGCCATGACTTGCCAGCCCTCCATGCCACACATATAGAATTTCCCAGGGATGCGACAAATAATAATTTCCGTATTTGAAAGTAATACCTAAAAATTGTACCGGTTCGGGGAGTAATTTCCATTCATAAAACAGACAGTGCCCCAAACGTGCCCCAACAATACCGCCAATTACTGCATAAATAAAAATTTTGTCGAGCCAAACTTCTGGAAGCTTTTCATGTTTAAAAATTTTCTGACCTATCAGTAAAGCCAGCAAAATACCCACAGCCCAAAGTAATCCGTACCATCGTACAGACAATGAACCTAAACGAAATATTTCCGGATTAACGTTCCAAACTATATAATTGAGCATGCCGATTCGATTCTTTTATGGGATTAAATTTTTAAGCATTTGCTCCGTGACAGTGTTTGTATTTTTTTCCACTACCGCACGGACATGGATCATTTCTTCCCACTTTCTTTTCCACATGGACAGGTTGCGGACGCTGTTTTTCTCTGGTATCGCCGGTATCTGAATTTCCTCTTTCAGCAATTTCGTCCTTTTGCGTTTTATATTTGCTGAAATCCTGACGTGCAGGTATTTTTGCCTCTCTGACTTTTTCCGGTTCTCTTACAGGAATTTGTCCACGCATCAAAATGGAGAGAACCTTGTGGTTGATATTTTCAATCATTTCTTTGAACAATCCGAACGATTCGAGTTTATATATCAACAGAGGATCTTTTTGTTCGTAAGTTGCGTTTTGAACCGAATTTCGCAGTTCGTCCAACTGACGCAGATGTTCTTTCCATTCGTCGTCAATTACATAAAGTAAAGTCTGTTTTTCAAAAGATTTGATTACTTCTTTGCCTTCTGTTTTGTAAGCTGTCTCCAAATGAACAACAACATTAAAAATTCTTTTTCCATCAGTTACAGGAATCAGGATGTTTTCATATTTATCTCCTTGTTGTTCATATACCTGTTTAATCACGGGGTAGGCTATGGAAGACAATTTTTCCATTTTTCGCTTGAAGGTAGTAAGTGCTGCGTTAACCACTTTGTCAGTCAAATCGCGTGTTCGGGCAGAATTGAATTCTTCTTCGGAGAAAGGAACATCCATAGCAAAAACCGTCAACAGTTGTTCTTCAAGTTCTTCATAGAATCCGTTGCTTTTGGCATTAGCCACCATATTTTCAATGGCATCATAAATCATGTTGGTGATATCCGATTCTATTCTTTCTCCCATTAAAGCATGTCGACGACGGGTATAAATAACTTCGCGCTGAGAATTCATCACATCATCGTATTCGAGTAATCGTTTACGGATGCCAAAGTTATTTTCTTCTACTTTCTTTTGTGCTCTTTCGATGGAACGGGAAATCATAGGGTGCTGAATCATTTCTCCTTCCTGAAAGCCAAGTCGGTCCATGACGCCCGAAATACGTTCAGAACCAAACAGACGCATCAAATCATCTTCCAACGAAACGTAAAAAACGGAAGAGCCCGGATCTCCTTGACGACCGGCACGTCCTCTCAACTGACGATCGACACGACGGCTTTCATGTCGTTCCGTACCAACGATGACCAATCCTCCGGCTTCCCTAACTTCAGGAGTAAGCTTAATATCCGTACCACGACCTGCCATATTGGTAGCAATGGTTATTGTTCCCTTGCGTCCGGCTTCAGCAACAATTTCGGCTTCTCTTTGATGCTGTTTGGCATTTAACACATTGTGTTTTATTTTTCTACCGGTAAGCATTCGGCTTAATAATTCGGATACTTCTACAGATGTTGTACCGACCAAAACCGGTCTACCGGCTTCCATCAGCCGAACAATTTCTTCTATTACAGCAGCATATTTTTCACGTTTTGTCTTGTAAACGCGGTCTTCCATATCTTCGCGAATAACAGGGCGATTGGTAGGAATAACCACCACATCAAGTTTATAAATGTCCCAAAATTCACCGGCTTCAGTTTCGGCAGTTCCTGTCATACCGGCAAGTTTGTGATACATTCTGAAGTAATTTTGCAATGTAATGGTGGCAAAAGTCTGTGTGGCAGCTTCTACGGTAACGCGTTCTTTGGCTTCGAGTGCCTGATGCAATCCGTCAGAATATCGCCGTCCTTCCATGATACGTCCGGTTTGTTCATCAACTATTTTAACTTCGTTGTTGATAACCACATATTCAACATCTTTTTCAAATAAAGTATAAGCTTTCAGTAATTGATTGACGGTGTGAATACGTTCGGATTTAATGGAATAGTTTTGCAGAATTTCATCTTTTTGTGCCTGTTTTTCTTCGGGTGTCAGCGTATGATTTTTTTCCAGTTCGGCAATTTCGCTTCCGACATCCGGTAAAACGAAAAATGTGGGATCTTCAGAAGTTTCCGAAAGTAAATCAAATCCTTTATCGGTAAGTTCAATAGAATTGTTTTTTTCATCAATTACAAAATACAGGGGATCGGTAGCTATGTGCATATTCCGATTGTTTTCCTGCATATAGTATTCTTCCGTTTTCAGCAAAATGGTTTTATTTCCCGGTTCACTCAAAAATTTAATCAAAGCCTTATTTTTTGGCAAACCTTTGTAGGAGCGGAAAAGAGCCAAAGCACCTTCTTCACGTTCCTTTTCATTTTCCGATTTCAGCAAGTTACGGGCATCGGTAAGATACTTGGTAGCCAACACTTTTTGTGCATTTACCAAACGCTCTACAGTAGGGCGAAATTCTTCGAAAAGCTGATCTTCTCCTTTGGGTACGGGGCCGGAAATAATCAAAGGTGTTCTTGCATCATCAATCAATACAGAGTCCACTTCGTCGACAATGGCATAATGGTGTTTACGTTGTACCAAATCCAAAGGGCTCGTTGCCATGTTATCGCGCAAGTAATCAAACCCGAATTCATTATTGGTTCCGTAGGTTATGTCAGCGAGGTAAGCCTGACGGCGTTCTTCGGAATTTGGACGATATTTATCGATACAGTCTACAGATAATCCATGAAACATAAATAGTGGCCCCATCCATTCGGAGTCGCGTTTGGACAAATAATCGTTCACCGTAACGATATGAACACCATTACCGGTCAGAGCATTTAAAAAAACGGGCAAAGTAGCTACCAGTGTTTTTCCCTCACCTGTGGCCATTTCGGCAATTTTTCCCTGATGCAATACCACGCCACCAATAAGCTGAACGTCGTAGTGAACCATGTCCCATTTAATCATGCTGCCACCCGCCAACCATTCATTTTTGTAATGGGCTTCTTCACCTTCAATGTAAACAAAATCATGTTTGGCTGCAAGATTGCGATCAAAATCGTTGGCTTTTACAATAATTTCATCGTTTTCGGCAAAACGGCGAGCAGTTTCTTTCATTATATTGAAAGCTTCCGGAAGAATTTCGTTGAGAATTTTTTCCTGCTTGTCGGTTATTTCCTTTTCGAGCTTATCTATTTCGGTATAAATTTTTTCTCGAAGGTCGATTTCCGTTTCTTCTATGCTGTTTTTTAATTCTTGAATTCGATTAACT
>Ga0255345_1001456_pt1 | contig 34255 bp, 31 predicted proteins | sample wastewater_treat_6_FD_192415 | JGI IMG/M metagenome (GOLD analysis project Ga0255345, IMG submission 192415) | Wastewater microbial communities from Lulu Island WWTP, Vancouver, Canada - plant20 | ecosystem: Engineered > WWTP > Wastewater > Unclassified | place: Canada: Vancouver, British...
TAAATACACATAGTGAAAAATTTGGGACACCCAAAAATAGCAAATTATTTTCACATCTCGCTGATTAACAACGGATTAGCTTTGGTGTCCCAAAAAAGTGCGGAACTCAGGAAAAATATTTTTTTATCTGCCACAAAAACAATTTTTTAGTTTTATTTTCGCTGCAAAATTGGTGTCTGAATATTACAAAGTTGTTACGCCTAAGTTAATTGGCAGTTAAAAGTTGAAAGTTAAAAACTAAAAGTAGATGATTGATTTTCAGGCAGTTCTATCACTTTTTCAAAGTAAATAAAAATTCTAAACCGCCTTCTTTTCTATTTTTCACGCTTATATTTCCTTTATGAAATAAGACTGCATTTTTTACTATAGACAGACCTAATCCTGTACCGCCGTTGTCGCGTGTTCGTCCTTCGCTTATGCGGAAAAAACGCTCGAAAATACGATTCAAGTGAGTTTCGTCTTTTACTCCAATTCCAGTATCGTAAAATGAAAAATAGTAAAAGTCAGCATCTTCGTTGTAAACACTGATGTTTATCAGCATATTTTCTCCTCCATATCTAATTGCGTTGTCGGTAAGATTTCTAAATAATGAATAAAGCAAATTTTCATTTCCTGTAATTTCTAATTGCTCTGGCACTTGCCATTTCATCTCAATATGCTTTTCAACTAGCCTAATGCTAAGATCTTCCTTAACTCTTTCGAGCAGTTGTACAATATTTGTTTTTTCTAAATTAAACAAATTTGGAGCCTCTTCCATTTTTGTAATTAAACTCATATCCTGTATGATTTCTGAAAGAGCAATAGTTTGGTGAAAAGCTCGTTCTATAAAATATTGCTTTTTCTCATCACTCAATGGCTGGTCTAAGACAGTTTCTAAATATCCTCTAATGCTTGTAATTGGTGTACGAAGTTCGTGAGCAATATTTCCTGTCATTTCTTGCTTTAAGCGTCTGGTTTTTTCTTCTTTTGTAATATCGCTCAAAATAACTTCAAAACTTCCATCTTTAAAAAGATTGGCTCTTACTGCAAATATTTTACCTTGTTTGCTAATTATTTTTTCAAAATAAGATTCTTGGTCTTGAGATAAAAAATCTTGCAACTCACTAAAGTTTTCGTCTGTTAAAATTATAGAAGCATCGCTAGAAGCCTCATCTGCAATTATATTAAGATATTGAATAAACAAACCATTGTGATATTCTACTTCATACTTAGGCGACAAAAAACAAATTCCTTCTTCTAAAACTTGAATATGTTGCAAAAGTTTTTGTCTTTCCATTAAAACAGTTTTTTGGCTCTCTTTCAGCTTAAAATAATTATCTGCTATCTTACTTCCAATTTCGCCAATTTCATTATTAGGAAAGTTTAATTTATCAAGATCATGTTTGTCAGAATTTAAAACATAATCTCGCAATTGCTTGATGGTCTTTCCCAGTCTTTTGGTAGTAACATGAATAAAGAAAATAAAAACTGTAAAGAACAAAATAATAAAATACAGAAAAGCATTGTCGTGTTTTAAAAAGTTTTGCAGCTTAATATTATAAAGTAAAGCTACGCGTATAAACTTGTCGTCTGCTTTTTTTGCAAAATATAAATATTTTTGCTTATTAGATTCTGACACACGTATATCTGTTCCTTTACCTTCATTTTGTGCTTCTACAATTTCTGGTCTATCTTTATGATTATCGAGGCTTATGTAGTCGTTGATGGAATTGTCAAACAGCACTTTTCCTTCTTCGCTAATAATTGTTACTCTAAGGTCTTGTGGCAATAGATTTTGTAAGCGACTAATTGCTGGAACCACACTGTCGTGAGAATGTTCTATAGCAACTTGAATAATATCTGTATAAGTTTCTAATTTTTCTTTTAATCCTTGAGTTTTGTAGTTTTTTTCTCTAAATTGTTCAAATATAATAATACCAAAAGTAAAGAGTGTAAACAACAAACCAAAATATAAAAATAGCCTTTGTCGATAATCTAATTTCATTTATTCAAAATTTTCACGCCAATTATAATTGGCTAGTTTTCAACCATTTAGACTAATGCTTATAATTCATTTATATCAAATCTGTATCCGTATCCTATTTTATTTGAAATTACTGATGCGTAATTTCCTAGTTTTTTTCTCATTCGTGTTATATGCACATCAACAGTTCTTTCTGTTACATAAGGTGTATCTGTCCATAATTTACTTATTATCCTTTCTCTAGATAATAATTCGTCTGGATGTTGGGCAAGTAGAGACAATAATTCAAATTCTGTTTTTGTCAATGGAATTTTTTTGTCATCAATGCTGAGTTCTTTCATATTAAAGTCTATGACAAAATTTCCATAAACCAACTTATTCTCACTACTATCTGTTTTATCTTGTTTTTCTGTTCGTTTTAAAACTGCTCTTACTCTTGCAATAACTTCTTTGATAGAAAATGGTTTTGCAATATAATCGTCTCCACCTACAGAAAAACCTGTAAGCATGTCATTTTCAGTGTCTTTTGCTGTTAAAAATATAACTGGTGTTGAAATGCCATCTTCTCGCATTTTTTCTGCCATTTTAAATCCAGACATTCCACCCATCATCACATCTAGTAGTATTAAATGAAATTTTTTAAGATTTTTACTTAAAGCTTCTTCTGCCGAAACAGCAGTTTCTACATCATAGCCTTCACTTTTGAGATTAAACTCTAAAATTTCAGCAATGCTAAGATCATCATCAACTATTAAAATATTTTTACTCATAAAATTTTGTTTCACACTACAAATGTAGTTATTTTAAATCAATATAATAATTATTTTCCTAGTTTAAACAAAAGTATATTCAGTATGTTACATAAGACTTTATTTATTGTTACAATCCTGTTACAGTTTAGAATTTATATTGAAGTCTAAGGGTAAAAATATTATTTTCAATATCGTTTTCGAAATTGCTAAGATTTTGCGATATTTCATTTTTAGCCATTTCATAATAGACAGTAGCTCTTATATCTGGATTAACTTTCCATATTAAACCAAAACCTAAAGTGTTGTAAGAAACATCTCCTATGCCAGTTCCAAACAAGCCTATTTCGTCTTTTGAGACTTTATTATTTGGGTCATACCATTCATATTTCACTACTGCTGACAAGGGTAATTTTCCAAAATCTTGAACTAAACAAGCATAAGCACCATAAAAATCTCGGATATAAGTATCTGTACTGCCGACAGTTGAACTATTTGGACTTTTACTGCCATCTTTTCTTCCAGGCTGTACTCCTGCAATAAATTCTCCAGTAATAGAAGACATTCCCAACTTGGTGATTGCTACAATTTTAGCATTTACACCTATATATTCTCTTTTTGCATATTTTCCAATATTAGCCATAGAACTATTAGGTATAAATATTTTATCATACATAGAATAAACATCTGTTGTGCCTTGATATACGTGTCCATTATAGTAAGAAACACCGCCACTTATTCCTAAATAATCTTTAAAGCTTTTATTTATAGAAAAACGTCCTATAAAGTCTTTTTTATTTTTAATATCTGCTTTAACGCCATTGCCTGCAAACAAGCCAGCATCTATTTTAAAAATACTCCATGCCGAGCTTTTCTTTGCTTGTAAAGTTAGCATTACTCCCAAATCTCTTTCTTCGGGGAATAAAGTAGTAATAACATGTGCTCGTTCTGGCGATTCTCTTAACGAAGAAGAATGTGATACCTCATAACCAAAAGGGCGATAAAAAGCTCCCACTTTAAGAGAACTTTGAGAATATTTTAAATCATTAAATTGCATATACGCATCTTTTACTCTTATGTTAGTTTCATTCATATCAAATTGTAAAACTGCTAAAGCAATGCGTTTTTCGTATGTAAATTTTAAGCGACCTCTGCGAATACCGATACGATTAAAATTTTCTGTTACATCAGTATTAGGTGCTCCTACTCCCAAATCTGCATCTTTTTGTCCGTACTGAAACTGCCCTTGAAAATAACCCGAGACTTTTAGCCCAGTTAAAATTTCAAGTTTGCTTGTGTCTTCGTCTAATTGCATCAGAGTCTCTAAATCCACAACTTGTGAGTAAGATTGAGTTATTCCTAATAAACCTAAGCCCCAAATAAATAGCAATTTGATTGCTAATTGTTTTAGTTTAATCATGTCCTATTTAGTCAAGCAATAAAGCTACAAACATAAGAAAAAGATATTAATTTCTTGCTTTAAAACATAAAAAATTATTAAGAATTGATTGTTTAGAATAAATTGCTCTGGCTAATGCTTTAAAGCTTAGATTTTATCCCAACTTTCTGTTCTTATAGTCATCGATTTGTTCGTTTATTGTAGGCTTGTAATTTTCTTTAAACAATGGTGAAGAAATAACAAAATCGGCTGTTGACCTAGAGCAAGCATAAACTATATTATATAAAGTTGCTAATCGCAGTAATGCCTTAATGTCCACATCGTGTGGTTGTGGTTGTAAAGCGTCCCAAAAGAAAATTAGCACATCTATTTCTCCATTACAAATTAAAGCACCCAACTGCTGATCGCCACCTAAAGGTCCTGATTTTAATTTTGTAATGTCTATTTTCTTTTCTTCTGAGTTTTGCTCTATACATTTTTTTAAGGTTTTCTCTATCAACTTCCCTGTTGTTCCTGTGCAGGTTAAATCGTTTTGAATAAGAAGCCGCCAATTAAACTCTACCCATTCTATGAGTTCTTGTTTGCAATTATCGTGTGCTACGAGTGCTATTTTTTTAATTTTTTTCATCTTTTTTACTTTAATGGTGAATTTTCTTCCTTAGCCATGTGATTATAATTTAACTTATCCAACAAACCAGGTATCCATTTTGATAAAAACACTGCTAATTTACCTTCCACAAAAGTTAATATTAAAGTCCGTTTTCGTTTTACAATAGCTCTATATATTTTTTTTGCTACCTGTTCGGCAGTCATCATTTTTTCTTCTTGTCGTGGTGTCGCTCCTTGTAAACTTCCGTCTCCGAGAAGTGCCACTTTTCTTATGTTAGAAGCTGTAAAGCCAGGTGCTGCAACTAAAACATGCAATCCAGATTTTAAATGCTCAACTCTAATAGTATCTAAAAAGCCTCTGATAGCATATTTTGATGACGAATAAGCCGAGCGTGCGGGCAAGCCTAAATATCCAGCTATTGATATTATACCAACTAAACTTCCTTTTTGTTCGACCAAATATGGCAAAGCAAATTTTGTGCAATTAACTGTTCCCCAATAGTTTGTGTCCATAAGTTTGTGCATAACCAACAAGTCAGTATCTAAAAACATTGAACGCATACTAATACCTGCATTGTTTATTAAAATATTTATTTTGCCAAAAGTTTCTATTGTTTTTTTTATTAAATTCTCACAATCATCAACAAGACTTACATCTGCCACTACAGCGATTGCCTCAGTATTGTATTGTTTAACTTCGTCTAAAACTGAGTTTAAATTTTCAGGATTGCGAGCAGCTAAAACAACTTTACTTCCTTTTTTTGCAAATTCTATTGCCAAAGCTTTGCCAATTCCAGACGATGCTCCTGTTATTATTACAACCTTATCTTTCATTTTTTTTGTTTTTTGCAAAGTTAAAAAAATCAGTTAAAAGTTAAAAGAGTTTTTAGTGTTGAGTTTTTAGTTTTTAGTATTAAAAGAATGAAGAATTAAGTTTATGAGCTTTTCACTTTTTAAACTTTTAATTAAGATGATTATCAAAGAGTTAATGTATATTACAAAAAAGTGCAAAAAACAAAAGATTAAGATTAAAATTTTAAAAAACAGTTTGCATCTTAAAGGTTTTTAAGTTTTTATTAAATATTAATATTATTTGATTTTATGAAAACATAAAATTTGTTGTATCTTTACAACGCTTTAAAAATTAATATTCTTATGAAAATTGTTTTAATAGGTTATGGTAAAATGGGTAAAACTATTGAAAGTATAGCTATCCAACGTGGACATGTAATTACCGAAATTATTGATATTGACAATAAAAACAAAATAAACCAAGACTTAAAAAACAAATGTGATGTCGCAATAGAGTTTAGTAATCCTGAATCTTCAAAAACAAATATTTTAAACTGCCTTAATAATGGGATTTCTGTTGTTAGCGGAACTACTGGCTGGAAACTTGACGAATCAGAATTTATAGAACTTACCAAAAAAACATCAACAGCTTTTTTCTACGCTTCAAATTATAGTATTGGAATGAATGTTTTTATGGAAATAAACAAAAGACTTGCTACTTTATTAAATAATTATTCCGACTACGAAGCAAAAATTGAAGAAACACATCACATACACAAACTCGACAAACCTAGTGGTACAGCAATTAGCTTAGCAAAACAAATTTTAGAAAACAATTCTAAATATTCAAATTGGGAATTATCGCCAACACAAAACAAGCAAAGTCTTGAAGTTGAGGCTTTTAGAATAGATGAAGTTTTTGGCGACCATAAAGTTATTTGGAAAAACAATATTGATACAATAGAAATAAGCCATTCTGCCTCAAGTCGTTTAGGATTTGCAACAGGAGCAATACTTGCAGCAGAATATATCTTTGGCAAAACAGGTTACTTTACAATGAAAAATTTATTAAATTTTTAACTATGGCAAAAAAAACAGGGTTTAAATCTAAAATAAAAAACAACCCAATTATACAAAAATTAAAAAATAAATGGATATGGTTTTCGGTAACCACTTTGCTTTATGTGTTGTGGGTAATTTGGTTAGGAAACTATTGGTGGTTGCTTGGCGAACTTATTATTATAGATATTTATATAACAAAATTTGTTAGATGGGCTTTTTGGAAACCAAGAAAAGATAAAACTTATTCAAAAGCTAAAAGAAAAACTTTAGAATGGATTGATGCAATTATATTTGCAGTAATTGCGGCTTCATTTATTCGCATTTTCTTTTTCGAAGCTTTTACAATACCAACTTCCTCAATGGAAAAAACCCTTTTAGTTGGTGATTATTTGTTTGTAAGTAAAGTAGCCTACGGACCCAGAGTACCAATGACACCAATTTCTTTTCCTTTTGTTCATCACACTTTGCCATTAACTAAAAGCACTAAATCTTACGTAACTTGGATTCAAACTGAATATAGACGAATGGCTGGCTGGGGCGATGTCAAAAGAGATGACATGGTAGTCTTTAACTATCCGACAGGAGATACGGTTGTGGTACAAAATCAAGCTCAAGATTATTACGACATTATAAGAATTTGTTCTTTTATTATGGAACAATTTGACTTAGAAATTTTAGAAGCTACAAAAGACACAAATCTTATGATGGGAGTTAAAGACACACATTATTATAATTCTCTTGCTTATAATTTATTTGACCCAAACATAAACGAATATCATAATACTGAAATGATAAACAATGCAAGTTTAAAGTTGAGCGAATTAGACAAAGAATTTTACAAATCTGGCAACAGACTAAAAACACAAAAAGATTATGACAAACTTGCAAGAGAATTAGTTCGTGAAGTTTATGACATTATTGTTCGCCCAATAGATAAAAGAGAAAATTATATTAAAAGATGTGTTGCTATTGCTGGTGACACTTTAGAAATAAAAGAAGGCGAAGTATATATTAATGGTACAAAACAAAAAAACATTCCTACAAAACAATTTAATTATATCGTTAATATTGAAAATGGAAATATTTCTGAAAGATTTTTAAGAGAAAATCAAATAAATAGAAGTGATATTAGACGATTTAATAATTCATCTTTAATAATTCCATTAAACGAGCTTGTTTTGCAGAAAGTTCAAAAATTAGCTTATGTAAAAAGTGTTAAGCCAGATTTTAGACCAAAAGGCGAAAGAGATTTTAGAATTTATCCTCATAATGAAAACTTTGATTGGAACGCCGATTGGTTTGGTCCTTTGTATATTCCAAAAGCTGGGGCTACTATAGAGCTTAACGAAAAAAATCTAATTTTATATGAAAGGCTAATAGGCTATTACGAAGACAATACTTTAGAAATAAAAGACGGCAAAGCATTTATAAATGGAAAACAAACCAACACATATACTTTCAGGATGAATTATTATTGGCTTATGGGTGATAATAGACACAACTCGGCAGATTCGAGATTTTGGGGATTTGTACCAGAAAATCACGTTGTTGGTAAAGCATGGCTAATATGGATGTCGTCTGATAAAGAATATGGTGGAATAAGATGGTCAAGAATTGGAAAAATTGTACACAATGAATAAAAAATTGAAAAGAAAACTTATAATTATAAGTTCTATAGTTTTATTGCTTATTATTTTATTTTTCACTTACACAGGTTTTTACAAAGCTAAATCTTGTGAAGGTAAGAAACAAACTACGTTTATATTAAAAGTAAAAAATCCAAATATGAATTTGAACTTTTTAAAACCATCAGCGGATTTTTTATTGGATTATAGCGATAAAATTGTTTATAAATCACCAGAACTAAGCGACCCTCCTTTTTCAAAAAAAGAAAATATAATAGGAAGAGTAATTGGAAAACCTGGAGATATTGTTGAAATTAGAGATACAAAAATATTGATAAACAATAAAGAATTAAACGAAGATTATGATTTGATGTTTAAGTTTAGAGTTAACACAGTAGAAGAAACAGACTTCGCGGAACTTCTTAAAAATCACGACGTTAAAATATTAGACACATTACTTAATAACAAGGCTTGCGATATTTTAACTTATAAACATATTGCTGATGAAATTTCAAAACTCGAAGGTGTAATGGTAGTTAGAAGAATTACAGAACCTGAAGCAGTTTTGAATTATAACACTTTTCCATTTCAAATTTTCCCATGGAATCAAGATTTTTTTGGGCCTACAGTAGTGCCTTGCAAGGACATGACTTTAAGTCTAAACAGACGCAATATACATTTGTACAAAAAAATAATTGACTTTTACGAAGGACATGCTCTTTACTATTTTGGCGAAAACATCGAAATTGACGAAAATTTAGTAGATAAATATATAGTCGAAAAAAATTATTACTTTGTTTTAAGTGATAATAGATTAAATGGAAAAGATTCCAGAAGATGGGGATTTATTCCAGAAGAATATATTATTGGCAAGATTGCATTTTAATGGAAGCAGTATTATTTTCTTCTTACTTTCCTTCTATTCAGTATATTTCTAAATTTTTTATTTACAGCAATATTTATATTGATATTTTTGAAAACTACCAAAGGCAAACTTACAGAAACCGTTGCGAAATTATGACTGCCAACGGAAAAGCCAACTTAATTGTGCCAGTAATTAAATCTTACAGACAATATGTAAAAGATACTAAAATAGATTATTCTACAGATTGGCAAAAAAATCATTATATGGCTTTAGTTTCTGCTTATAAAAACTCAGCTTTTTTTGATTTTTATATCGACAGTTTTAATTTTGTTTTTAAAAATAAAGAAAAATTTTTGTTTGACCTTAATCATAAAATTCTTGAAAATTGCTTTAAAATTTTAGGTATAAAACCAAAATTTGAGTACAGTAAGGACTTTATCAATCAAAAAGATATAATAAATTTAAGAGAACTTATTTCGCCAAAATCAAAACTTGTTGACAAAAATTTTGCACTTAAAGAATATTACCAAGTCTTTAACGAAAAGCATGGATTTACACCAAATTTAAGCATAATTGATTTATTATTTAACGAAGGAAACCTAGCAAGTTTGATAATAAAGGAAGCGGTGAAATAAAAAATAAAAACTCTGCTAATGCACTTTTTAATAGCTTCTAATCTACTTTACTCACATCTATGTTTATTGCGAAATTTTGAAATCTCAGATTCTTCATTGTATGTTATAAAAGTTGTTATTGGGATACTAATTTTGGCATTTATTTCACCTGAACATTCAAACTCAAGTATAGTATTTTCATTTAATTTTTTCAAATACTTACTAAAATTATCATAGAAATCTATATATAAAGAAAAATCTAGGTCGCTAAAGAAAAAATCTCCATTTTCATCATACAAATTAAATAAGATTTTTTCTTTTGGTTTAATTATCAATGTGTCAATTTTATTGGCTGTATTTATTCCATTTACACAGGTCCTCATTGAGAGACATTTATCTCCAATCTTTAATTTACATGTGTTTAAATCAATAAAAACATTACCTTTTGTATTATTTTTAATGGTGGTGCTAATATGATAATAATAGTAATAACTAAAAGGTTCGATATAAACTAATTCTTTTTTTCCATCAATTATTGCATATTCTCTAGTCATTTCATAAAAAACAGCAGATTTAGTCTTAACTTTAAGAGTTTTACATGATTGTAACACGCTAATAATGGAAATAACTCCGATTAGCACTAACATAATCTTATTCAATCTGTTAAAGCTGCTGTACATATTATTAGCAATTTTTAATATTTTGCGCTATTTCTTCCACAAATCTAAACAAAATTATTGAAACATGGATTTAAACTTGGAGATTTTTCGAATTTCAAGCTAACAAACCCTAATTAAACTGTGTAATTTGAGATTTTGTTAAATGCTGAGAGTAAATTCTTTTGAGTTGTTTTAAAATAGATACCCAATTTCCTAATTCAAAGTCTATACCCCAAGAGCCGGGCATATTATTTTCTAACCTAACTAATGAAAATATTGCTTTTTTGAGAAAACAAAGATTTGTGTTTTGCATTAGCTCCTGATTAGCAAGCACATAGTTCATTTCACGCATCCAAATTTTATACGCACAAGAAGCCGGGAATTTTTGTAAAAACTCTAACATTTTATCAACATCTTCAACCAAAGAAGCTTCGAATAATGAGTTAATAAAATCATAAACTAAGGCTGTATATTCAAAACTGTGGTTGTCGTAATAAATTATATAATCTTCTTCTTTAATATTTTCAAATTTTGGTAGAAATGACAATACATAACAATATTTAGAAATATCATCAGAATAATAATTTTCCTGAGCTAAAATTTCTTTTAACTGTAATGTTAGTGTTCTCATAAATTTGCTTTACCTAAATAGAGAACAGATTTATAAATATTTTGTTCAGGATTTTTTTACTTTACAATATATTGTTCAAAGTTCTTTGTATAATAATCATACACATTATTTAAGCTATCGTGATAAATAAAATAAGCATCAATACTATTATTTTTTTCGAGAATTTGCTTTGATTTTTCTAAACCGCTTGCCATAAAAGCTGTTGCATAAGCATCGGCAGTCATGCAATCAGAAGCAATTACTGTAACGCTCAATAATTCATTTTCTTCGGGATAACCTGTTTTTGGATTTATGGTATGTGCATATTTTTTACTTCCGCTTTCAATAAATTGCCTATAATTTCCAGAAGTTGCAATTGCCCTGTCCGAAACATTAATTATTATCTGATTTTCACGATTTTCATAAACCTCATCTTCTATAGGCTTGTCTATTCCTATTTTCCAAATTTCACCTTTTGGATTTTTACCTTTACAAACTATTTCACCACCAATTTCTACTAAAAAATTTTCTACTCCTTGCGAAATCAGAAAATTAGCAACAAAATCCACCGACTGCCCTTTTGCAATAGCATTAGAAATTAATTTTGCTTCTGGAAATTCTTTAACTACCTTATTATCAACAATTTTCCACTTATCCATTCCCACAAAAGGTAAAAGATTTTCAATACTGCTTGAATCTGGAATACTGTTTTTATCTTTTTTTACCCAACCAAATCCCCATTCGTTTACTATAGGTGCAACAGAAATATCAAAAGCTCCATCACTTTTTTCGTAAACTTCTTTTGCTTTATAAAACATTGCTCTAAACAAGCTATCTGTTTCAACCTCTTCGTTATTATTTATTTTAGAAATTAATGAATTTGGGTCGTAATTATTTAAAGAGGCATTAAAAACTTTAAAAACACTATCTATTTCTAAAGACAAATCCTCAGAACTTTGATAAGTAATATGAAAAAATGTTCCATGAACTTCGCCCTGATAAAGCAAATATTGCTTTTTATCTGTACAAGAAAATAATAATACCAAAGAAGCTATTAAAATAAAAATACGCATAATGTTAAATTTAATTTCGAAAATTTTTTATCTACAAATATATAAAATATAGTTTAAAAAATTTATAGTAAAAAGAGTAAAGAAAATAGTTCGCAAGAATTAAATTATTATTCAACAACAAACTTACGCACCAATACATTATCTAAAAAATAAATTTTTGCAAAATAAACCCCTGAACTCAAAGCACTTATATCAACTTTTGCAATATTATTAGAAACAGTTTTAAAACTTACAACTTGCCCTGAAATATTTAAAATTTCTACAGACTCAATATTTTCTTCTGAAACAATATTTAAAATACTTGTTGCAGGATTTGGATAAATTTGTATTTCAGCAATATCAAAATCTTCTGTATTGGTTAAATAGCAAAAATCATAATTTGGATTATCATAATATAAATCACCATTTTTATAAGCACATAATACATAATCACGCCCCCCTACAAGCAAAAGATGCTCATACCCGCAATTATATAATCCATTCAAGCTTCCTATACCCTCAATATAAAGATTTGAAACAGACGTACATGCATTAAGACCACTACCATAAGCATTTAAAATATAATGTTTTCGACTTTCGCCATTTATTTCAGCATAATAAACAGAGTCAACTATTGCTACAGTATCACAGATTTCCTGGTCCTCCATATGAAAGAAATCATATAATGATTGATGCAACATCACACAAGGATTTCTAAAATCTAAAGTATCTCCTTTTTCAACATAATAATCATAAATTAAACCTTCTTGTCCAGCCAAACTTCTAATATACACTTTTCTATCGTCTGTTTCTCTAATAAATCCTACTAGTTGTTTGTTTACTAAAGGATGATATTCTACACCACTTTCTGATTTGTACAGTTTTTTATAAGTTTGCTCCTCAATTATAGTATCTTCTCCTATAATTTCATAATAAGTATTTTCGACATTGGGATTATTACCTGTTGAACTTCCAATACTAAAATAATTTCCTGTTTCAACTATTGGAACATATTCTTGTGATAAACAAATGTTTGCTATTGTTACAAATAAAGATAAGCAAAGTATTTTTAGATTTTTCATGATATTTAATTTTTAATTAAATAAGTTAATAATATTTGATTTTTATTGCCTGTGTCCTTTTGCAAGGCGTTTAAGGTTTAACAAACCAACTTCACAAAGCTTTAGCTTAATCTAATTTTTATAATAGTACAAATATAAGCAAAATATTTCACATAATAACATTTTTCTTAAAATAAATATACTCACAACTTTATTACACAAACATACACGCACTTTTTACAAATACAAAGTTGTAAATTTTACTTTAACTCACACTTTAAACTTGGTTTTTATTTATAAACATATAATAAAATAAAACAATGAAAACAAAAACACTTATAATCCTTATAATTGCAATGTTTTGCTTTACAGCAATACAAGCACAAGATGTTGAAAAAGATGTACAAAGAATTCGTATTTATTACAACATTCTAAAAGCAGAAATTGAAAGCGAAACTAATGAATTAATTTGCTTTTACGTGGAAGACAATAAGTTTGAGCGACAAAAAGAAGGCGAGGCTTATACAAACACTAAAATTTATTTTTATTACACAGATACTCCAGATGGTGTAGATTTAAAAATGATAATTTTTGAATCTAAACGTGGAATTTTTTCTACATATGCAGAATATATGTTTGATGAAGGCTCTTTGTCTTTTGGTTTTAAACAACATAACGAAGATGCAAGCAAAGCAGAACGCCTTTATCAACAAAATGGCAGAGTTGTTAGATATTCCGTAGGAAATGTTGATAAAGATATTGAAGAAAGTGAATATAAAATAGCTATGTTTAATAAAACAGCTTCGCAAATGCTTACAGTTTTTAACTCTTATATGTTACGCGATTAAATTATGAAAACAAAACGATTTATTTTATTAGTAGTATTAACACTTGGACTATTTTCTTTTCCTCGAATTTACTCTCAAGATGTTGAAAAATGTATTCAAGCAATACGAGAAGATTATAAAACAGTGAAATCTCAAATTGCAAGTTTGCAAAAAGATGGATATGCTGGTAAATTTTACTGTCTGCATACCATAGACAACAAGTACGGAAAGTCATATTCGGCAGTTGGCGAATACAAAGAAGAAATTTGGTTTTATTACGATTACAATAACGAGCAAGAAGATGACTACAAGCCGAAATTACGTATGGTTGTTGGAACAACAAAGTCTGCTGATAGATCTATTTATTTTGAAACTCTTTTTAGTGAAAGTGGAGAGATTTTATTTGCTTTTGAACAAAGCGATAATATGGCAAAACGCTTGTATTACAACAAAGGGCAAATTATTCGATACAGCGAAAATAATGTTGATCAAAAAATAGATGAAATTACAGATGAAATTATTTGGATGTCGCGCACTGCAGAAGAGCGTAAACTTAGATTTGAATATTTTTATGCCGTAGAATAATATGAAAACAAAAACAATTTACTTATTAGCAATCGTGTTTTTAATAGCTTCATGTGCTGGAAAACAACAAGACAAAACAACTACAGAAGCAGAACAAGTTAAAACTACCGAAAACGAAGTTCAAACAGAAAGTTCTGAAGACTTGAACAGCGAGGACACTGAGACAATAACTACCGAAGTTGAATTGCAAAACTCTACAGAATTGAGTATTGAAGACAAAAAGAAATTTTTAGGCACATGGAAAGCAGAAGGCGACAACCCTTATACTGTTTTTACTCTCGAATTTAGTGCAGACAATAAAGGTGAAATTTCAGCAAAATACTATGACGGCGGTCCTTTTGAAGTGAATTTTACTTGCAATTTTATTTCAAGCAACAAAGCAGAACTTTATTTTGATTATGTTGCAGGTTCAATATCTTTCAACGAAATTACAGATGCCAATGCTACAAATGCAAACAAAAACAATAAGGTAAAAATTATCGAATGTAAATTGATAAACGAAAAAGAAATAAAAGTAAATACTTTTGATAGCGATAAAATTACCCATGTTCCTCAAAGCAAAAATTTGTCTCTGTTTAAGTTTGAATAAAAAAATTATTATGGGAAAAACAAAAAAAGAATTAGAAGAATTAGAAGAAATAAAACGTCTTAAAGCAGAAACCGAAGCCCTCAAAAAAGCTTATGCAGAACTTTCTTTTCATCATAAATGTTCTCAAACAGTTTTAGAAGTTGCTGACGAATTATTTGATTTAGGCTTACAAGAAAAGTACAAAGAAGAATTAGCCATTGCCAAAGAACAGAAGAAAAAACAAGACGAAAATAAAAAATAAAATACATACGCTCATTTCGGCTACGCTCAATGAGCGTTATTCAATCAAGGTGTTTTAGAAGTGTTCAAATACAAGGCATCTGAGATTGAAAACGAAGGAGCGTACCAAAAGCGATGCACTGAGCAAAGCCGAAGTGTACGTGACTGAGTTTGAATATCGAAAGCAACGTAGTAGTTGGACACTTATAAAACACCGTTCATATTTATCCAACAGGAGGAGGTGGTGGTGGAGGTGGCGGCACAGCTCCAAACAAACCAGTCAACTCTGGAACTTGTCCTGCGGCTATCCAATTTGCCATTCCTTGTTTCCAAACGAGAGTATCTTTATTGATACTACCATTTGCTACCATTTGTTGTAATACGTTCATATCGTATGGTCCGGCTTGCGCACCATTAATAACTGCATAAAAAGTAAGTGCTTGAGGCATTGGTGGTGGTACTGCACCTCCAGCTTGTTGTTGTGGTTGCTGTTGTTGAGCATGACCTTGATTCATAGCATTCATCATTTGTCCTGCCATTGCGAAGCCCATTCCCATTCCCATTCCTTCGGAAGCTGTACCTCCTCCAGGATTAGTTGCAGCTGCTTCCATAGCATTTGCTGCTTGGAATTGAGTATATTGGTTCATATTGCCAATAATTCCCATACTTGAACGTTTGTCAAGAGCTTCTTCAACATTTGGTGGTAAACTAATGTTAGAAACTAAGAATTTAGTCATTTCTAGACCATATTCTCTATACTCGTCAATAATTACACCTGCAACTTTTTCGGAAAACTCATTATAATTTGCAGCCATATCCAAAACTGGAATTTTTGCTTCTCCTACTGCATCGGTAAAACGAGTAACTATAATATTTCTCAACTGATTAGTTACTTGGTCAGTAGTAAAACTACCGTCTGTTCCAACAACATCTTTAATAAATTTTGCTGCGTCAACAACTCTAAACTCATAAACACCAAAAGCTCTAATTCTAACTGGTCCAAATTCTGCATCACGAAGCATCACAGGATTTGGAGTTCCCCATTTATTATCTAAAAACTTTTTAGTATTAACAAAGTAAACCTCTGCTTTAAATGGAGAATTAAAACCATATTTCCAACCTTTTAGAGTTGACAAGATAGGCATGTTTTGGGTTTGCAAAGTGTACATTCCTGGCTGAAAAACGTCTGCAATTTGTCCTTCATTAACAAAAACTGCAACTTGCGATTCTCTTACAGTAAGTTTTGCACCCATTTTAATTTCGTTTTGATAACGCTCAAAACGATGCACAATGATATCATTACTTGGGTCTAACCACTCAATAATATCAATAAATTCGTTTCTTAGTTTATTAAATATTCCCATAATTTAAGTTATATTTTTTTCGAGTTCATCAATGTGTTTTTTTACGGATATAAAGATATGATTTTTTTCGTTATAAAAACAATTTATTGAAATATTTTTTTTAAGCTCATTTTCTATAAAAACTAACTTATCATAAATATTGCTAAAACCAAATATCCCAATTGCGCCTTTAAATTTATGTATAGCCGACAACAATGCTTCTTTATCATTATTTAAAAATGCGGTTTCAAAATTTTGCTCGTAATTTTCTAATTCCGATTTTAAAACCTCTAAAAAATCATAGATTAATTCTTTATCATCGCCTGTTCTATTTTTTAACTGCTCGTAGTTGATGTAAGTCTTAATCATTTTGATATTTCATTTACCAACAAAAAAGTTTTCAAAGGCGGTGTCTCATAAGTGTCAAGCTGCTGACCTGAGTTCATAAAGTTAAAGGTTCATAAAGTTTTTAAAGTCGGTTTTATAACAAAATGTGTCATTTTTCTTGAAGGCGTCAGTTCCTTTTAACACTTCAACTACGTTCAGTGCATCGCTTTTAACTTTTAACTTTTAACTCAAGTGTACGCTCCTTCGTCCTCAATTTCAGCGCCTTGCATTTTAACACTTCTGAAACACCTTGAAAATTCATTGTTTCAAAATTTGTTTTGAGACACCGCCTTTGAAAACAACATAATATAATTATTCATTTTAAAAGTTTTCTTGCACAACACTATTGAAGTGTTTTAGAAGTCGTACGCTCATTTCGGCTCCGCTCAATGAGCGTACACTTTCAACTTTTAACACTTCAACTACGTTCAGTGCATCGCTTTTAACTTTTAACTGACTGTTCTATCTGCGGAGTAAGCGTTTATTAACAAAATCCAAGAAAACATCACGATAAGATCTTCCTATTGGAATTTCGTTTTCACGGATATTAATAACATTACCGTCTATATCGTCAATGTGGTTTACATTGATAATAAAAGATTTGCTCACTCTAAAGAACATATCTTCTGGCAATTTGTTATGAATAGTTTTTACATTCATAGCAGTCATATATTTGCCATGAGTTGCATGCACTATAACATAATCTTTCAAACCTTCGACAAATAATAATTCATCAAATCTGATTTTAACATATTTTCTTTCAGATTTAATAAATATAAAATCATCTTCAACAGCTTCGAACACAGCAGTATTTTCAGCTAAAGATAAAAAAGTTTCAGCTTTAGCAACTGCTCTAATAAATCTGTCAAGTTTAATAGGTTTTACAAGATAATCAACCACATCAAGTTCGTATGCTTCTACAGCATATTGAGGATAAGCGGTTGTTAAAATAACCATTGGTGCATCGTCAAGACTTCTCAAAAAATCCAAACCCGATTGTCCTGGCATTTCTATATCCAAAAACATAATGTCGACTTGGTTGTTTTTTAGAAATTCGTTTGCAGAAGCCGCATCTTCAAATTCACCAACTAAAGTTAAGTTTGATAGTTCGCCAATATTCATTTTCATTCCTTCGCGTGCAATAGGCTCATCATCAACGATAATACATTTCATCATTTTATATAAAGTTTAAGTTCAACAATAAAGTAATTATCAAAATTTTTCATTTTTAATTCATAATTGTGTTTATAAAAAAACTCTAAGCGATTTTTTATTTTTATAAAATTTTCATCATTTTCTAAATCAAAATTTGAACTTATCGCATTTTCCGAATTTTTGACGGTAAAGATAATATTTTTTTCTACAACTGCAATATAAATATCAATAAATTTTTCATTATTACTCACATTTCCCACTTTTTTAAAAGCCAGCTCGATAAATGGCAAAAACATAAAAGGATATACCATTAATCCACTAAAATTACCTTTTTGTTCAAATTTTATGTCAATGTTGGCAATTCTCATCTTTTGAAGTTCTATGTAATTTTGCAAAAATTCCACTTCTGATTTAAGAAACACTTTTCCTTCAACACAATCATAAAGTTGGTATCTTAAAATATCCGAGAATTTCAAAAGCATTTCTCTTGCTTTTTGAGGGTCCACTTGTATTTGTATATAAATATTATTAAAAACATTAAACAAAAAATGTGGATTTATTTGATTTTTCAATTCATCTAGTTCTGTAGAAATTTTAGCATTTTGTGCATGGGTTATTGTTTCTAACTTATCTCTATAAGTAAGCAAAGTTTTCATAATAAATGCAAAACTTATAAAAACAAAAGATAAGATAAAACTGTATGATTGTTTAATTAAACATGTGCTAAAACTTGATTGAAAATCTCCAAAAATAAAGTTTTGCAAAAGAAAATTAATTCCAAAATTAACAAAAAGTACTGCCAAATAAGCATGAAATATTTTATAATATGTTTTTTCTAAAAGTTTGACCTTATCAACATAATAGTAAACTAAGAAAGTAATTGAAAGTAAATCTATTAAAACAATTGACAGGAATCCCTCAAATGGTACAGATATTAAACCGCTAAAATATAGACTTAAAGCACTTAAAAAATAGAAAAGCCAAAAAACTACATTAACAAATGCTATCAAAAAATTATAATTTGATTTTTTTTGCATATTTCTTCAGTTTTTACAAAATCCCCAAATATAAGCATTTCAAACATACAAAATGCAAATTAAATCTAATTTTTTGCCAACTAATAATTATTTTGTTAGCAAAACTTTAATTATTGCTATGATAAAGTTTAGTTAAAGGATTGTATTTATAAAAATCAAATCATATTTCTATACCCGAAATGGATTTTTGATGCATTAAACATAAAACTATTTGAGTTTAATTTTCCTACAGCCCAGACTAATGAAAAGATTCCTGCTCCTGTATTTAGTTCTATTCCTGCTCCAAAGCTGAGAGCATAATTGTATTCTTTATTTATTGTATTTCTTTTTTCGAAATAAGCAAAATCGCACAAGGCAAAAACAGCAGAATTTTCTTCAATTCTATAAAGTATTTCTGTGCTCGCAATAGAATATGAGCTTGCTGGTAATGACAAGTCGTCGAAACCTCTAATAGTTTTCAAACCTCCTATCCTATCCAATTCATTTTCAAACAATTTTTTACTAAAAATACTCGAAGTGTTAGATTTGAATTTAAAAATTAAACTTCTATAAATTGGTAAATATGCTGTTAGCTCAAGTTTGTTTTTTGTTTGGAAAATATTTTTTTTATCTTCTTCAATAAAATCTTCGTTTTTAAGTCCAAAACCACTATTCAAAAACAAAACAATTCCTTTATTCGGCGTTAAAATGTTATCTATATTAATTAATCTAAAGCCAAAACCAAAAAGTTTAGATTTAACACTACTTAATCCGTCAGTGGCAGAACTTAAAACAATTGAGTTTTTATTTTCAAGGAATAAGTTAAATCCTGTTGCATTTGAATTTCCATAAATTATTTGTGCATCAAACAATGTGTTTAACCAAGTGCTATCTTTTTTTTCTAAATTAAACCCAAGTCCTATTCCAAAATCAGATTTAAAAATATAGGGATACAAAAAATCAGTTTCTAAATTTTGAGAAAAAGCATCATATTTTTTCCAATTTACCGACAAAACTTCGCCACGAGCAAAAGAATTAACTAAGTTTAACTGTAAATCGCCTGTTAGCAAAAGTTTTCCTGTAGTTATATTATTTGGTAAAATTCCTAAAACTCCACTAAAACTTCCTGCTTTTTTATTTTTTAAATATAATAAAATATCTGACTTATTCTCACCAAAAGCAAGTTGAAAAGCTCGTGTTTGCTGCAAAAATGGAATGCCAGAAATTGATTTATTTATGTTTTTAATTTTTGAATAACTAAAAGCATCGTTTTTTTTAATATTTAATACCTTATTAATATAATATGGTTTAATTTTAGCTTCGGACTTGATAATTATACTATCAAAAACAAAATATTCTCCTGAATCAAGTTTTATTATAGCAGATATTGAATCGTTTTCAATTTCAATATTTTCAATTTCAAATTTTGCAAAAGGATAACCCTTATCTGCTAAAACTTTTAAATATTTTTCATGATTAAAACTTGGGTCAAAAAATGCTTCTTTATCAAAATCCTTAAAATTCAAGGTTTTAGCAAGGCTATCAATCTCAAAATCAAGTTCTTTAAGAATATATTTTTGACCTGAATTATAATAAGCATTTACTAACTTTTCGGCATAAACAATGCTATCATAGCCTGCTGAATAAAATCCTTTTGAAAATTCTGATAATAAAAACTGATTTAATTTATTTTCAGCATCAACACTATCGGTAAAATTCTGAGTTTTTAAAGAAATTTGTTCAGAATTTTCAGAATTAATTGTAAGGATATTTAACTGTTGAGCAAAATTTATTTTTTGTATAAAAACACAAAAAACTATAAAAAGAAGAGAATATCTAAATATTAATTTCATTCATTTCCTATACTTTGTATAGAACCATAATTTTCGTTAAATATTATCTTTAGCTTTTTATTTTTAAACATTTTTATTGGCAAATATTCTATTTGTCCGAACTGAGGCACTACAACATTAGCTTTATAATAATCAACATTTTCGACTTTTACTTTTATTGTTGCATTCCCTGGTATTCTGTAATAAAGTCCTTGAGGTTTATTTGCCTTAGTTGAATTAGCTTTGTTTTTATAAAAATTAGAGATTTTAGAATGTTTTTGATTTTTTGTAAGCTCAAAATAAACTTGTACAGGTTCTTCGGCATGTAAATTTAAAAGTTTTACCTTTTGGGTTTCAACATTTCCATCGGGAATAATTTCAAAATCATATTCTTGATATTTATATTCAACTTTTCCAATAAAAAGCGACAAATATTCTTTTTCTAATTCTTCTAATTTAGCAACCATAAATTCCAATTCTGTTGGTGGATTTTCCCATTCAAACATTCCTGCTAATAAAAAGAACTTTTCTTCGCGTATTTTAAGAATAAAATTAGCAGCTTCTTCGGCTTTTTGTTCAAAAGTTTTACTTGTTATACTTGTATTGTAAACAGGAATTTTTTGATACATAGAGTCTATCTGAACGACCTTATAAGTTGTATCAGTAATGTTTGAAAAGTTTTTCTCAACTGTTAAATCTGTAAACAAAGGAAAATGAAAATTAGAAAAATCAAAACTTTTACTAAACAAATCACTGTCTAACAACCGGTTATCATCGCTATCTATTTGCACTCCATACGAAGATATTACACCATTTTCATTTAGATAAATTTTAGGTTCTTTTTTTGATTCTACCACAAAACTTGCATCAAAATCTGCAATATATTTAGTCCTTATTTCAATATTTGAAATATCTGAAAACTCAGAATATTCTGTTTTAACATCGCTAATTATCAAATATTTTTCGGCATATTGGGCAAATGGGCCAGGATAAAAACATTCTGTTGCAACATTTACTTTAACTTGAAAAACAACTTTAGGTAAAGAATACACATACATATTTTCTTTAACCTTCAATTCCTCATTAGAAATGCTATAAACTTTAATTTGAGCAAACGAAGCATTTACAAAACCAAAAAAAACTATTAAAAACATCAACTTTTTCATATCGTACACTCTTTTTTTTGCAAAAATAATAAATCCTCTGAAATAATAAGCATTATAAAAATTAGTTTAAGTAAACCTCATCATCTTCGTCATCAGTCCAATAATCGTCATCTTCGTCATCAGTCCAATAATCATCAAAAAACTCGTCATGTTGGTCTGGCATATTATGTGCTTCATCAAACAATTCTGATAGTGGCGAATTTACATTTCTAAGATAATTAAAACTATTTCCTAAATGATCAATAATATCAGAAGCTATCATAGTTTCTTGACTTTTTACAAAACTGGCAAAATCTCCTGCATTTGCATGTATATACACAGCCAACAAAGCTGCATTTTGAGCAGAATAATTTTGAGCTAACAAAGAAGTTATCATTCCTGTAAGCACATCGCCAGAACCAGCTGTTGCCATTCCTGGATTACCTATAGTATTAAAATACACTTTAGCTTCTGGTGTCGAAATTGCTGTTACTCCAGATTTTCTAACAATTATAATTCCTGTTTTTTTAGAAAAATCTCGCATAAATTCAATTGCTTTAAATTCAGAGTCAAATTTTCCAAATAATCTTTCAAATTCTTTAGGATGTGGGGTTAAGATTGTTCCTGGTTTTAAATATTTAAGCAATTCCTTATTTTCAGAAATTATGTTCAAACCATCTGCATCAATAACTAGAGGTTTTGTATTAGTTTTTAGAAAATTTGCAAAAGCATTTTTTGTAATATCATTCAAACCTAAGCCAGGTCCAATTCCAATTACGTTATACTTTTCAAAATCTTCAATCTGAGAAAAATATTTTTCATTTTCATCAATTGAAAGCATTGCTTCTGGAATAGAAATTTGCAAAACATCAACAAGTTTTTCGGGTACATGTACAGTTAGCAAACCTACACCCATTCGCATACAAGCTTTTGCTGCCAATATTGCTGCTCCTCCTTTTCCATACGAACCCGCTATCAACAAGGCATGTCCAAAATCTCCTTTATGAGCAAAACGTTTTCTATCCACAAGCATATCTTGTGGCAAATTCTTACTAATAACATAAAATGGAGTTTCTAATTTTTGCTCTATTTCTTCTAAAAAGCCTATTTTTACACAAATTGTTTCACCAAAATATTTTTCATTTTCAGCAAATAATGATGACAAAGGCAAATAACCAATATTTAAAGTAAAATCTGCTCTTACTTTAGCTCCATTATTTTCAGAATTATCTTCGCCAAACAAACCAGAAGGGATATCCACAGAAACTACAGTATTTTGAGACTCATTGATTTTTTCAATAACTTCAGCATATTTGCCAAGCACTTCTCTATTCAAACCATTTCCGAAAATACAATCTATAATCACTCTGTCTTCAAAATCTGGTAATTGCTCAACATCAGTTATGATATGTAAGTTGTGATTTTTGTTTCTCTTTAATTTATTCAAATTTGTTTTACATTCAGGACTAATTTTTGAAGAGAACTGACAAAAAACAGTAAGCACATCAAAATCTAAGGCTTTATACATACGACTTAGAGCTAAACCATCTCCACCATTATTACCAGGACCACAAACAAAATAAAACCTTGTTTCTCTAATATCAATAGTGTCATCTTTTTTGCGTAAGCACTCCACAATTGGGTCTAACAATTCTGCAGCTGCTTCTTCCATTAAATCTATTGAAGCAATTGGTCTATTTTTGATAGTGTATTCTTCTATTTTTTTTATTTGTTCAGATGTAAATACTTTCATGATTTTTTTCGTTAAAAATAAAAAATATTCCAATACATATAAAATGTTATTAAAATTAATTTAAAACAAAATGAAATATCAAAAACATTCCTATATTTGCAAAGTTAAATAAAAGAATTATTAATTAATAAATTTTAGATTATGTTTAGAAATCATCCTAAGGGACTTTTAGGAGCATCTTTAGCGAACATGGGTGAACGCTTTGGTTTTTACACCATGATGGCTATTTTAGTTTTGTTCTTACAAGCCAAATTTGGTTTAAATGGAAAAGATGCGGGTCTTATTTATTCAATTTTTTATTTTTCCATCTATATTTTAGCTTTTGTAGGTGGTTTAATAGCTGACAGATTGAGAAATTACAAAGGAGTAATATTTGTTGGTTTGATTGTTATGGCGACTGGGTATTTAATGATTGGAATTCCAACAGAAACTCCTGTAGCAAATCAACTAACTATGCTAGTTATCACTTGTGTAGGCTTGTTTGTAATTGCATTTGGTAACGGTCTTTTCAAAGGAAATCTTCAAGCCCTTGTCGGACAAATGTACGACAACGAAAAGTACGGAAAAATGAGAGATTCAGGATTTTCTTTATTTTATATGTTTATTAATGTTGGAGGCTTTTTTGCTCCTTTCACTGCAATTGGAATCAGAAATTGGTGGTTAGAAAGGCACGGTTATGCATACGATGCAAATCTTCCAGCACTGTGTCATCAACACATAGACAACACATTAGAAGCAACAAAAGTTGTTGGCACAGGCGCTTTAGACAAAGCTCAAGGAGTTGCTGAAAAAGTATTTAGTTTAGACCCTATTAGTAAGTTTCAAAATTTAGCTTCAGAAGTTGGAGGACAAACTGAAAACTTAACAAACTTCGCAAACGACTACTTAAATATATTTACTTCTGGATTTCATTATGCTTTTATTGCAGCTATTGGTGCCATGATTATCTCGTTAACCATTTATTTATTCAACAAAAAACACTTCCCTAATGTTGATAAAAAAGCTAAAGCTACAGAAAGCCAAGATTCTGAAATCAAAATGGATGCTAAAGAAGTTAAACAACGCTTATATGCATTGTTAGCAGTGTTTGGCGTTGTAATTTTCTTCTGGTTCTCTTTCCACCAAAACGGCTTAACACTAACTATGTTTGCTCGTGATTATACAGATTTATCGGGAATTAAAATTAATTTAGGCTTTGTAACAATACAAGGAGCTGAAATTTTCCAATCCATTAATCCATTTTTTATTGTATTCCTTACTCCTATTATAATGGCTATATTTGGATGGCTAAGAGCAAGAGGTAAAGAGCCTTCAACACCTAAGAAAATTGCAATTGGAATGGGAATAGCTGCAATTGCTTACGTTGTTATGGCTATAGGCTCATACGACTTGCCATTATTTAAAGACATACAAAGTAGTCCTCTAGATAATGCACTTAAAGTTACTCCTTTCTTACTAATTGGAACATATTTTATTTTAACAGTTGCTGAACTTTTTATTAGTCCACTAGGAATTTCTTTTGTTTCAAAAGTGGCTCCACCTCATTTGCAAGGGCTAATGCAAGGTGGTTGGCTAGGTGCAACAGCAATAGGGAATCAACTACTATTTATAGGTGCTATTTTATATGAAAGCACACCACTATGGTTAACATGGACAGTTTTCGTTGTTGCTTGCTTATTGTCAATGATTACAATGTTAGCAATGTTAAAATGGTTAGAAAGAATTACTAAATAATTAATTTAAATTTTATAAAAATGAAAAAGATAATATATTTTTTTGTTATTGTTGCTTTATCACTTACGACAATAGCCTGTTCAAAACAAAATGCTGTAGAAGATGTTGAACGAAGTATTGCCAAACTTAATCAATTTAATTCTACATTTGAAAAATTTTATAATGACGGTGTTATAGACGGAATTAACACAAAGGGAGATAAAAATAAAGATGAAGATTCAGAGTATAACCAGCTTAAAAAATTAGCTGAAGAATATTATGAATTGATTAATCGTATCAATTCTAACATCAATGAAGATAAAGAAAATGTTAAAAAAGGTAAGAAATCAAATGGCTACGAAGATGAATATAAAAAAGCTGTTGAAAGTAAAAAAGATGAAATAGAAAAAGCTACTGATTTATTTATTAAAAACCTTAGTATCTTAAACAATTGTTCCGAAGACTATAAAATAATTGAAGAAGAAACACAAGATGTTATTACTGAAGAAACTGTTGAAGAAACTGTTGAATAGATAGAAATAAATAATTATAAAATAAAAAAAGTTGCAAAATATTTGCAACTTTCTTTTATTAATAGTAATTTTACAATCATTAATTTTAATACATTATATTTATGAAACAAATTTTTAAATTTATTGGTTTAAGTTTAGCTTTAATGCTATTTTCTATTGTGATTTTTGCACAACAAGATTGTTCAAATCCACACATGATCACTACAATCCCTTTTTCAGCAACTGGACTAAGTACTGAAGGAATGGGAAACTTATTTGATGCTGACGATTTATGCACATCTAACGCTATGGTAAACGAAGAATATATTTTTCAGTTCACTCCTGCAGAAGATATGCAAATTAATATTGCTTTAGAAAATACAGAAGTAACTTCTTCGAGTTTTCCGTTTTTGGGTGCAAACATAGGACTGTTTTTAACTAACAAATGTCCTGATGAACCTGCAGGAACTTGCATAGCATATGTTGATGATCAAAATAGCAATCCGTCATTAAACGATATTAGTGTAAATGCAGGTGAAAGTTATTTCATAATTATTAGCTCAGCTAATGCTTCATGGACAGGTGGCAACACTAATGTTAGTTTTGACATAAAAATAACAAGAATTGTTGATTATGATTTAGAAGTAACATCTATTTCTCTTCCTAATAGTTCTTGCAGTTTAGGTGATGAACAAATTTCATGTGTAATAAAAAATAATGGAACATCTAATGTTACTAGTCCATTTAATATTTCATATTCGGTAAATGGTGGAACATCTGTTGTAGAAAGTTGCTCAGATCCTATTAATTCAAATTCAGAAATAACTTACACATTTACAAATCTTGTTTCGTTTACTAATACTGGCGAATACAATATTGAAGTAACAATAGACTTCCCACTTGACGAAAATGTAAACAACAACTCTTTAAGTGCAACAACATATTATTTGCCAACTTATACAAGTTTCCCATTTACTGAAGATTTTGAAGCCGGTAAGGGCTTTTGGTCAACTGGTGGAACATCATCAAGTTGGGCTTATGGCAATCCATCGGCATCACCAGAAGATCTTGTGATAAACTCAGCAGCATCAGGACAATTTTGTTGGATAACAAATTTAAACGGCAATGCAAATACTAACGAAAATTCATATATCGAAAGTCCTTGCTACGATTTATCTGCACTGCTTCTACCTTGTTTAGAAGTAAACTATTGGGGAGATTTTGCTATATATGGAAACTCTGCAAGCATAATAGCCTCTGCCGATAATGGCGCAACATGGGACACAATTGCTAATCTGAACGCTTCTGAAAACTGGGAAACTCTTATAATTGCACTTCCTAATTTAGTTAACGAAACAAATGTCAAATTTAGAGTTACTTTCAAAAGTAGTTTCCTTGTTGCTAACGGTTTAGCTATTGATGATTTCACAATTAAAGAATCTGTTTTAAAAGATGTTGGTGTTAGCAATATTATTAGTCCAAATACTGGCTGTGGACTATCCGATATAGAAACAGTAATAATTGAAGTTACTAATCACGGTATCCAAGCTCAAGACAATATTCCTGTAAATTATTCTATAGATGGTGGGGTAACTTGGTTAGCAAGTGACGAAATTATTCCTTCTATCGTTTCAGAAGGTACAGTACAACACACTTTTACTATTACTGGAGATTTTAGCGAAATTGGAGAATATGAAATTATTGCCAAAACCAATCTTACAGGAGATGAAGTTGCTGACAATGATAGCTTTACAAAAACTGTTTATAAACAAAACACAATAGTTGTTACCGATACTTATTCAGAATCATTTGAAACTGGAAACGCTGGCTGGCTGGCTTATGGAACAAATTCTAGTTTAGAGTTAGCTCAACCCAATGGCACTATAATAAACCAAGCTGGAGATGGCGAATACGCTTGGGTAACAAATCCTAACGGTCCGCATAATACTAACGAAACTTCTTACTTAGAATCTCCTTGTTTTGATTTCAGTACCCTAACAAACCCAATATTTAAAACAATGATACAGTATGAAACACAGATGATAATGTCAAATTTTTATGTTGAATATTCAACAGACGGAATAGCTTGGGATACTATAAATGCAGGAATTGTTTCAAATAACTGGTATGGAGGTAATCTTTTGAGTTTTGGAACTTGGGGTGGCGCATCAGAAGGCTGGCTAGATGCTTCTACTGAAATTGGTTTCTTAGCTGGACAATCAAGTGTAAAATTTCGCTTTGTATTTAATTCATCATCATTCCCATGGGGTGGAGAAAATACCGAAGGTGTGGCTATAGATTTTATTAGAATTGAAGAATGTGCAGATATTCCAGAAGCCATGTTTTCATTCGAAACAAACCAACTACAAGTTCAATTTACCGATGAATCAACAAATGCCAACACTTGGGAATGGAGTTTTGGAGACAACGCTTTCATACCTTCAACTTCAACCGAACAAAATCCAAGTTTTACTTACTCACAAGACGGACAATATACTGTAAGCTTAACAGTAACAAACGCTTGTGGTGTATCAACTTATGAAACTACTGTAAATGTTACTACTACTAATCTAAATGAAAATTACAAGGATTTAACTAATATTTATCCAAATCCTACAAGTAATTTCATAAATATCGAAAATATTCAAAACTCAGAAATAAATATTTATGATGTAAATGGAAAATTAGTTTACTCTCAATTTATAAAAGAAAACAAATTGGTTTTAGATATTAAAGATTGGGCAAATGGAATTTATTTCATTAAAACACCTACTACTTCACAATCATTTATTAAAGAATAAAAAAAACGGCTACTCAAAAGGTAGCCGTTTTTTTTCATATTTAATTTAATTATTTCTTTTTATAGCTAATCTTCACAGGAGTTGGATTTTGTAAATTATCACTTATAGGGCATCTGCTTTCAATAGCTTCGAGCCATTTTTCCAAAGTAGCTTCATCAGCATCAGTATCTGCTTTGATACTTAGGTTAATTTGTTTAAAACCAGCACGTTCTTCATTAGACTGTCCAAATAGTTTTGCAGGATTCAAATCTCCATAGATATCGATTTCTACACCTCTTAACTCAAAATTCATTTCCTTTGCTACTAAATGAGCTACAACATTTATACAGCCAGAAAAAGCTGCTATAAGATATTCAACTGGACTTGCTCCCTCATCGGTTCCACCCATTTCTTGAGGTTCGTCAATGATAATTTCAAAATTTCTTGCTTTTACAATTGTTTTCATTGGACTAGCACTTACTGCTTTAATCCTTGATCTTAAATCTGTCATAATATTTTTATTTAAAAGTTTATAATATTTATTTGTTTCAAATATAGCATTGCGCTACCGATTTGCCTAATTTAAAACATAGTAATATTCTATGAACAAACATGTAATTTTACTTGTTTTAATATCTATTAATGCTTAATTTTACATAAATTTTGAAATTTTATATATGCAAGAAATAAAAAGATTTTCATGGGCAACAAATCTTACCGAGGAAGAATATTCTGAATTAATTAAAAATTCAAGTTTAATTAGCTACAACAAAAACGAAACAATAGTAAAACAAGGTAGCTTAGCAAGTCAAATTTTGATGTTAGAAGAAGGTTTTGTGAAGCTAAACATTGAAATTAAAGGAAAAGACTCTACATTTAGATTTAGTGGAGATGGCGACTTTATTGGCTTGGCATGTTCATTTGTAAAGAAAAAATTAGATTTTTCTGCTGTAGCTGTAACACCATCAAAAGTTAGAGTTTTCGACAGAAATATTTTTGAAGACTTAATACAAAAAAACGGAAAATTTGCTATAGATTTAATTACTATAATGTCGGAAATGACAAGTGCTGCCATACACAGTTTAATAATGATTAGCCACAGGAATGCAAATGGTGCTTTAGCAATTTTATTATTGCGTTTATACACACTTTTTAAATCAGAAAAGTTTACTTTACCTTTCACTCGCGAAGAAATGGCAATATCATTAGCTTATTCCAAAGAAAGTGTAATCAACATTTTATCTGATTTTCAAAAAGATGGAATTATAAAACTTAGCGGAAGAAATATTGAAATTTTAAAATTAGATTCACTAAAAATAATTGCTGAAAACGGATAAGAAAATCAACACTAAAAACTATTTTCAATGAAAAAAATATTCAATTTTATATTAGTTGCAGTTTTTACACTTACAGCATGTAATTCACATAAAAGTCCGATAAAAGTTAAAAACGGTGTATTACAACCCATAGAAACAAAAGTTCCTGTTCGTCCTGATAGGCAAAAACATGTAGTTGGACTTACAGCCCCAAAAATTGACGTTGTTCGCGTTGGTTTTATAGGTTTAGGAATGCGTGGACCAAGTGCAGTATATCGTTTCACACATATTCCAGGAGTTGAAATTAAAGCACTTTGCGATCTCCACCCTGATAGAGTTGAAAACACTCAAAAAATATTAGACGAAAGAGGTTTTCCACGTGCTACAGGCTATTCAGGAAGTGAAGAAGCATGGAAAGTAATGTGTGAACGTGATGACATTGACTTAATCTATATTGTAACTGACTGGAAACGACATGCAAATATGGCTATCTACGCGATGGAGCATGGAAAGCATGTAGCGGTTGAAGTTCCTGGAGCTATGACTTTAGATGATATTTGGAGAATAATCAACACTGCCGAAAGAACTCAAAAACATTGTATAATGCTTGAAAACTGCGTGTATGACTACTTTGAACTAACCACACTTAACATGCTTCAAAAAGGTGTGTTCGGTGAAGTGCTTTATGCTGAAGGTGCTTATATTCATCAGTTAGAAGAATTTTGGGGTGCTTACGAATCAGACTGGCGTTTGGACTACAACCGCAAATTTCGCGGAGATGTTTATCCTACTCACGGCATGGGACCAGCTTGTCAAGCGTTAGACATTCATCGTGGCGATAAAATGAACTACTTGGTAGCTATGGACAGTAAACCTGTTAGCATTCCTGCTTTTATAGAGGAAAAAACCGGCGAACAAGTTACAGATTTTAAAAACGGACAGCTTACCATGACAATGATTCGTACTGAAAAAGGCAAAACTATACATATTCAACACGACGTAGCAACTCCAAGACCGTATTCTCGCTTGTATAATGTAGCTGGAACAAAAGGTTACGCTTCTAAATATCCATCTCCAAACTACGCCATACAAGGGGAGCAATTAGATTCAAGTGTTACTCCAAATCACGAAGATTTGAATGCTCACTCTTTCGTTTCAAAAGAAGTTAGAGAAAACCTGATGAATAAATACAAACACCCTATACACATTGAGTTGGAAGAACAAGCTAAAAAAGTTGGCGGACACGGTGGCATGGACTTTATTATGGATTATCGCCTAGTTTACTGCTTACAAAACGGTCTTCCTCTAGATATGGACGTTTATGACTTAGCTGAATGGAGTTGCTTAGTACCGCTCACACAAATTTCTTTGGAAAATAATTCTGCACCAGTCGCCATACCTGACTTCACCCGTGGTTATTGGAATATCACAGAAGGCTATCGCCACGCTTTTGCAAAATAAAAAAAGAAAATAAAATGTTCTTTCTCTCAGCTTCTTTCAACTTTACCTTCGGTGAGCTCGCAAGCTCGGTTCAACACTTCAACTACGTTCAGTGCATCGCTTTTAACTTTTAACTGAATCAGTAACTTCCCCAAAATTTCCTCAAGCCCCACTCTACGGCAGCAAAAAGAAGTATCACAAAAAACAATAAATACAAATCTGTAAAATCGTGTAATTTTTCATTTTTATAAGCTACATCTGCAATGTTTTGATCTGCTTCTATTTGTTCTCGGATTTTATTCATTTCATTAGGGTAAAAAACCTTAGCATTTGTTTTTTCAGCCAACTGATGCAAGACAGAATGATTAGCTGTTGTAATCAAAGATTCTATATTAATACTTTTCACTAGAAATTGCCCAGCAAATTCATAAATTCTATTGTCAAATTTTGTTTCAACATTAAATTTATATTTTCCTGCTTCAAGTCTTCCCATATCGAGCCTATAGGAGTTTCCAAAATTCAAAAATGAATAAGTAAATTCTTTACCTTCTTCATTTGTCAACACAAGGCTAAGATCTAAATTTGGCACTAAATCAAAGGCTTCGTTATAGAATGACGCATTTATCAAAACAGGTTGGTTTTCGTTATATATTTGTTTAAACTCTACGTTCAGTTTATCTTTAATTCGTTTAACCAAAAGATATTGCACAGTTTTATTTATAAAAGCATTGAAAGATTCATGGTCGGAATTATATTTATAATCATCAAGTCGCCATCTCCAAATTCCTTCGCCACATATAACACCAAGTTTTGAGCCTAAATTGTCGTCAACAAATGCAATTAATGGTTTAGTAGTTTTAACGCCATTAATAGATTGATACAAAAGAATTTTAGCTTCATTTTCAAAATTATAATCTGCAAAATTCACTTTTAATGGCGATAAATATTTGAAAAAACTTTGGTCAACACCTAACTCAAAGGCAACAAAATTCAAATTTAAACTTCCAAGTGCATCGTCCATTTTGTTTGAATTGGCAACAATTTTCATTCCTGTTTCAACAGAGTTAAACGCTTGAATTGAAGTATTTGCTCCAATAATATACAAACTTGGAATAGAATTTTTCTTAATTTCTGAAAGTATTGTTGTTGCAGCAAACTGAACAGATGGCAACTGATGTAAAATTACTAAATCATAATTTTTCACACTTTCATTAAAATCGTAAATATACCTTAAATCAAGTTCAAAATCGGGATTATTTTTAAGAGCATATTGTATAGCTCCTAAATCGGGGTGTGGCGAGTTTGCCAAGAGCAAAATTTTATTTCTATTGTCAACAATATTTATGATAAAGTCTGCAAAATTATTTTCGTAGCTTATTTCTGAATCTAATTTTTTTAATTCTACAGAATATTGTTGAGTTCCAACTTTATCAGCAAAAAGCTCTATGTCAATATATTTTTGCTTTGAGTTTTCAGGTAGTTCGAACTTTTCTTTATAAATAATTTTCTCATCTTTAGTAACAATTATTTCGCTTTCTTTTTCTAAACATTTTTCGGCAGAAATTAAAATTCTAACTGGAAATTTATTTCCTAAAAATGCAATATGATTGTGCATTATATCTTTTAATATCAAATCTTTTTGAGAAATAGTATCTCCTAAAGCAATAGAATAAACAGGGAAATTGATATTGTTAAGATAAACTGGATTTTCGCCACTATTAAAAATCCCATCAGTTGCAATTAACACAGCTCCTAAATTCATTCCTGCATAACTACTAATAATCTCTGGAAAAATACTTGAAATATTGGTGAGTTGTCCTTTAAAATTTAAAACGGTATCTGTATTTATTGCTTCATCAAACTGCAAATATCTTAAATCAAATCTATTTTTTAAATCTGCAAGTAGCTTATTAAGTTCTGTTTTATATTGATTTTTATAATAAACAGAATCTTTATTTAGTAAAATTGACGCAGAATTGTCTTGTACAACAGCTAAAATTGGCTTTTGAACAATAGTTTCTGAACTTTTAAAAATAGGATTTAAGAGTAATAATAAAATTATCAGCACAAAAACAAACCTTAGGCTTGCCATTAAAATCTTTTTCCATTTTGCAAGTTCTTTGTAAAGTTTGTCTTTGTAATATAATAAAAAAGAAGTAGCCGCTGCAATAGCAACAGCTACCAAGATTAAATATTTTGGATATTCAAAATAAATTTGCACTTTGTAATTAGGTTAGCATTGCTCCACAAACGTTAATCACTTGTCCTGATATATATGAAGACATATCAGAGCCTAAGAAAAGTACAAGATTTGCAATATCTTCGGGTTGTCCAGCGCGTCTCAATGGAATTTTTTCAGCCCAAGCTTGACGAGCTTCTTCTGGAATTGCTTTTGTCATTTCAGTTTCGATAAAACCAGGAGCTATAGCGTTTACTCTAATATTACGAGGACCTAATTCCTTAGCAATAGATTTTGTAAATCCAATAAGTCCAGCTTTAGAAGCAGAATAATTAGCTTGTCCTGCATTTCCTGAAACGCCAACTACAGAGCTCATATTTATAATTGAGCCACTGCGTTGTTTT
>Ga0255345_1001468_pt1 | contig 34044 bp, 53 predicted proteins | sample wastewater_treat_6_FD_192415 | JGI IMG/M metagenome (GOLD analysis project Ga0255345, IMG submission 192415) | Wastewater microbial communities from Lulu Island WWTP, Vancouver, Canada - plant20 | ecosystem: Engineered > WWTP > Wastewater > Unclassified | place: Canada: Vancouver, British...
TAATGAAAAAAGAAAAAGGGTTTATCTTTAATCACAAGACGATTACTATCCGTGGCAGTTTTATTAACATGCTGTTTACGATGGTTTTAATGACTTTATTTATTGTAGCTGCTTTCAGAAAGGAAGTAGCCGATAATCTCAAGATGATCGCTGAACTTATCATTGCCATTTACGCAATCTCTTATGGCGTATGGCAAGGTAAGAAGTTCCTTGAAAACAAAGAAAAGAAGAAGGAAGAAGAGCCTAAAGAATAGGGGGATATATGAAGATGACTTACTGGATTGTCGGTGGAATTGTGCTTGCTGTGATTGCTGTTATCGCTGCTTATTCTTATGGCCGGTATCATCCCGATCCAGATATGGTTGGGCGATTGACAGAACAAATCAGACAGGAAACCGTTAAACAGTATGAGAAACGGATTGCCGATCTCGATAAACAATTGAAAGCAAGCCAGACCGCATACATCGAAAGCCAGAAAAGATACGACACCATCATCAAAAAGATAAAGGAACTGAAAGATGGAAAAGATAATATTAAACCACCGGCGGATTCTGCTGAGCTTACTGCTCGTTTCAATAATTTGGGCTACACCGTCACAGGCAAATGATGTTTGTTTCACCGAGGCCAATGCCTCTAAAATAGTCGTTGAGCTTGAGAAGGGCCGTATCTGTGAGCAACAGGTGGTTCAGTATGAGGTATCCGTCAAAGAACTTTCTATACAAATAGAATCCCTTAAAACCCAAGTTGAAACCATGTCTAAGAAGTTTGATGAAACCATGAAGCAACTCGAAACAGAAAGAAAGATAGCATCTGAAAAAGACAAGGCCCGGATTGAAGAAATCAAGACCGCCGGAAAGCCTCAATGGACAATGCTATTCGGTGGTTTTGGGGCAGGGGCTTTGCTTATCGGGGCGCTTGTTCTTTTGCTTTAATTTTCTTCTTTTTAGTGATTTTACCACATTCTTTTTGGGCAAGTGCGGCATGATTAGCGCAATAAGTAAGCCCATCGACTTCATAATTTCCCACAGCTCCACACGGATAGCCTTTCCACGGCCACGATGTTCTTACTCCGTGACACTTATCAGTCATTTTGCCCTCCCATTAAATACCCATTTCTTTATTAAAAAATACCTTAATACTTTTGTTGGAATAAAGTGGATAGTAAAGACATGGCCGCAAACATGAAGTTCAATCCGCGAGTTCATGGCCTGCACCTTGCCCATAGTTTTCATTTCCGCACACCTTGATTTAAGTAGTCCATCACAAGATTTAGTTTCTCAATGACTTCGTTGAGCTTGGCCCTGTTTTCATGTGTGGCGTTCCAATACTCGCTAGATACATTTCTTGGATTAAGCGGCTCAATCTTCTCAAGGCTGAAAAGTTTTGCATTAGATGAAATAGATTCCCGTGATGGAGAAAACGATTCTATAATTTCTTTTGCCATAGCCGCGATTAAATCAGGGTCAACAATTTTACCAGAGTTTTTAGGTGAGCAATATCCCCTTGCTAACGCTTGCAATACCTGTGTTTCCATATCCATTTCTTTCTCCTTTCAAACTGGTCGTGGCCTGGATTCCCCACTCAGGCTCCATGATTTAACCCATAGTCAGATTTAGGGCTATCTCTCCACTACTTACCCTGCGCTGACACGCAGCACGACCATGTATTATTCCCTATCCTCCCTCTTCAACCAATCTCTCGATAATACTGACTGAAGATTTTAAATTTTTAAATGTGTTCACCGGTATTTCATCAATAGTTCTATGAATGGCATAACACCTCTCTCTTACTTCTGTATACAATTCCACCTTCATTCCTCTCTTTTTAATTTCATTAATGTCAAGGCTCATGAATTTAATTCCCCTTTCGCTATTTTTATCATCTTGTCTTCACAAATCATAAAATCAATCAAATTTGTTTCTCTTTGATTGAGTTTGGCGTCTGCCAGAAATTTTAATTCGATTGGGGTAATAGCAACAATAATCTCCCTATCAAGCATTTCTTGTATTTTTGGATTGTCCGGACTTATCTTATAAGCATCAATGCTTGGGTCTTTTGTTCCTTCAGTTTTTATAAATTCAATTCTTTCCTCATCTAATGGTTTAATTGCTTCAATAATCTTTTCAAGATTTTTTCTTAACCAGTACTGAGCTTGAACTGACAAATCTTGTTCCAATAATTTTTTTGTTGCATTCCATATTGCGTCAACCTGACCATATTTTATTACTTTCATCTCTTCCATAATAATTTCTCCTTTTCTCTTTTATTTTTCTGTTCTTGTATTATATCTTGTTTGGTAAACCTGTTACCACAATTTAAGCATCTAAAATAACCTTCTTTGTGGTCTGTCACTATTCTATTGGATTGGCAATAAGGACACTTCATAATATTCTCTATTTCACAAGGAGATGGTATTTTCCTCTATTAGGCCATTTACCATGTTCAAAAAAATAATTTGTATCATCCATTTTGTGCTGTATCATAAATTTAAGAAAACCAGGTTTTCCATAATTGGTTAGAACCATACCACAAGTTGTACAATAACATTCTCCACTTGAATCATCTTCTAATACTTCAAGGGTTTGTTCATGATGACATTGAGATGATGAATATTTTCTATTGGGATCCAATTTGCACTTTGTTTTCAGCTATAATTTCAAATTCAGCCTCTTGATTACATTCCAATAACTTTTTTACTAAATCTTTTACTTTCATATTCCCTCCTTCTTTATTTTTTTCCTCCAGAACAGCGGACTTCTCCTTTCTTATTTAATGGGTGGTCTAGCACCACTAACTACAATCCCCACAATATATAGTTTTTATCTGTAACGCTAGACCACCTGCCTCCTCATTTGTACATCCACCATTCCATGTTTCCCAATAACACAAACCAACTTCACCTTTTTTGTAATACAAACACTTCTTCTGTTCCTTCTCCCTCATAAGCTGTGGCCTCACGCCACAACACCCATTGACGCATTTATTTATCTTTTTCGATTTCCTTTTTACCATCTTCTGACCTTTATATACATGTATCTCTTTTGTTCGTCCATGTCTTTCCACAGCCAATTAAAATATTTCGTCCATAAATAAGCGACCGTTACTGAATAGCCTATGAGCATAGGCAAAACAACAAATACAATTAACAATGCTGAATCAATAATTATTTGCATTTCTTATACTCCTTGATTTAAGGAGGAGATGGGTTAGGTACGAAAGGAGAAATAACAAACTCTGTCTGTCGTTTCCTACAGACCACCATACCATCTCCTTTGTTTATTTTTATTTTGGAATTTTGCTTTCCAAAATTACAACTCCATTCTGTTTGATACGAACAGATTTAGATTTACTTACTGCTTCAAGATTAGCCACCGCTGACAATTCATTTTTATGGCTTGACCTATATATCCATCTTCTTCCTTTTTTGATTTCCACCACAAACATTGACTCTCTCATCTTTTAACACAAATCCTTTCGTAAAAAGATTATATATTGATACTGTTTGTCTATTAGTACAACTAGGACAATCATTTGACATCAATTGCTTATAAGAAAAAACTTCAAAACAATCCGGACAAAATCTTGCATCTAACAGTTTCATTTCACCCTCATATCAATAAGTGTTTTTGAATCAGTCCATTCTAAAAATTCAGAAAATTTCATAATTACTATCAAATTGTTAGGTTGTTGAATATTTGGAATTATTGCCTCAATAATATTTCCAGGAACATTAAAATAACTACAAAGCGTTAAATAATAATTAAGATTGATTGTAACACAAACCTCTTTTTGATTCCTTCTAAATATCAATACCGGCTGTCTTCCTGATAATACAGCATCATTAACACATTGTTCCCACATGGAACATACCATCGGTTTTTTCTGTCTTGAATCTAATAAATCAAGAACATCCCAATGGGTTACTTTTTTAGTACCATTTTTTAAAATAGATTTGCTTGCATATCCTGTCTTACATTCCACCGACCATAAATCAAACAAAGGCTTTGCTAAATCGTCAGAATGTTTTAAATCTCCATGCATATAAATATTTGTTTTCTTCTTATTTTTTAATCTTACTGTTGCTCTCCCACCAGAAGTATCATTACGACATACTGCGTCATCTCTTTTACCATCTGTTAACCAAAGAGATAATTTTTTAGCAACTTCTAGTTCAAAACTTCCGCCTTTCGCCATTATTTTTTTCTTCTCCTAATAATTTTAACTTCCTGTTCTTCTATTTTTTCTTCTGGCTTACTCACAATAGAGACTCCATTTATGTTTTTTATCTCTATTACATTGTCAGCATATTTCAAAATGTCTTTTTGGTCGCTTATCATTATAATTTGAAGTCCCAATTTCTCACAAACCTCTTTTATCATCTGTGATGCTTTTTCTTGATACTCAGGAGAATGTAAGAATTTCATTGGCTCATCAAGTAACAAAACTGGTCTAGTCTTATTTATTGACCATAAAGAAATTCTTAAAGCTAATGAAGCAACATCTGATACACCGCCTCCTCCTGTATTTAATATATCATCAGATTCATTACCATTTTTAAGAAATAAAAGTTTTGCTTCTGTTTTATTTCTCTTCTGAACAAAGGAAAGTTTGAATTCATAAGGAGCAGGAAATACCGAAGACAATGCCATAGTCACAAGATGAGAAATATGATATTCCAATTGCTTCTGAGTATTTTCTGCAACAGTCTGAGAGATTACTCTTGCTTTCGAATAAATCTCCAGGTCGTGATAATTTTTATTTAACCTGTCTTGCATCTCTTTCCTTTGTTTGAGAGTTATCTCTCTAACCTTTTGCAGACCTATAAGTCTTGTTTTAATAGCCTCGGCTGATTTTAAAATATCCATATCAGCTTTCCTTTTGATTTTTTTCTATCATATTGGTCAGCGCAAGAAATTTATTTTGTATTTTATTGTTTAATTTTTTCATGTCTTCTGTCAATTCCTTTAATACATTCTCTGCATCTTCAATGGTCTCAATATCAAATGATTCTTGTAATTGTTTTAGTATTTCAGATTGCCTGCCAGCAATAGTTGCCTTCTCTCTTTTAGCTTCTTCAATTTCTTCTGTCAATTCTTGTATAAGATTTATGATTTCTTTCATGGCAAATCCCTCAAACATCTTTTTATGAATTCTTGTATTTCTTTATCTACATTATTTTTCTTGAAATAAAATAATAAATTGTCCTCAAAATTTAATCCCATCTCCTTATGTTCGGACAATCCTTTTACGAAAGCATCAAGCTCAAGATTTCTTTTCTTTTCTATTTCAATTTTACGTTCATCAAAAACAAAATCTTTTACAGGTATGTGAATTTTCTCACATACCTTGCCATCAAGCATATACATAACCGGTTTATGTTCAATTTGAGCCACTGTACTTCTCATAAGACTTCCACAATTAAATAATATCTTTTTTCCAACCGTGTCTGAAAAACTGGTATGGTTATCTCCAGAAACAATGATATCAAATTCATTTTCTTTAAGTAAATCTTTTACATAAACAAAATCCGTTTGTTGTGTCCATAACTTATCTTTTACAACCATCTTATGAATTAAAAGGATAGATTTTGTATTTCTAATTTTTATCTTTGGAATGGATTCTCCATAACCTGACCCATATATTATGTATTCATCCAACGAATATATTTTTTCCCCAGAGAGAATTCGTAAATTTCCGCAAGAAGATTCTAATGCGCCCAATGCTGTGTTTTCCTTTTGTCGATATTTCATATCATGCTGACCATATATAGCCAAAACCATCACATCGTCATACGTCTTAAAAAGAGATACAATTTCTGAAAAGAATCTATAAGACGGATTAGGTTTATCAAAAAAATCTCCTGGTTGAAGAATACAGCAATTATATTTCCTTGCGTAAGAAAATATATAAATCAGTTTATTCTTCAATGCTTCATTGTAATTATCAATTCTGTTTTTTGGTGTATCTTCAGTAATATGCAAATCACCAACAACCAAAAATTTTTTACTTGTCATAATTTTTTAATTCCTTACATTCAATATTCAGTAAAGGACATATCGGATTGTTTCTTATTGTCTCATTGTATTTTTTCTGAAATGATTTTATTTCTTTATCCAGCTTATCAATACACCATGTGTTATTATTATACTTCGTCCATAATGATTCCAACTTCGCCTTATTTTTTTCCAAAGAAGTATATTCTTCCACCATAGATGCTAACTCTTTAACTGTTTGTTCAAGCTTCAAAGTTTTTTCTGTTGATTTCTTTTCTAAGTCTATTTTTCTATATGCTTGTATTCTGTTCTCAAGAATATTTTTATCTTCGACCATTTCCTTGTATTCTTCAGCTTCCTCTTCCAGCCTTTCGTATTTAACAAAAGCATCATCCAAATATGATAGTTCTTTAATTTTCTCATCAAGAGAAGCAACTTCTTTTTCATTTATTTTAATCTCTGTATTGATTACATGAATCTCAGAATTTATTCTTGAAAACAAATGGTCAATGATATCCAAACCTGTAATGATATTTAATTTCTTAGATACCTCGCCGGCAGAATCATTCAGCAGAAAATAAGATTGATGCTGTGGTTGAATATTTAACTCAGACAAATTCAGAATATCAATAACCTCTTCTGGAACATCTGTTTTAATAGCATCAAACTTTTTATCCTCCATAATATAGGAAGATTTTCCATTGATTCTATTTTTTGTTATTGTTGTATCATCATGTAATGTCAATACAGTTCCAATAACATCCTTTTCAGAACAATCCCAATTTCTTATTGCATCTCCTGATGGTCTATTGTTTATCAACCACAGCAACGATCTTAATACAGCAGTTTTGCCAGAATCAGAAGAGCCAGTAATAACATTTAATCCTTTTGTAAATGTTAAATAAGAATTTTTATGGCTTTGAAAATTGATTATGGCAAGATCTTTTATCATAAATTACATTTCCTTCTTCATTTCGTTTATTCTATCACGAATTGGTTTGATATCTTTTTTTATCTCCTGAAGAGCTTTCCTTGCCTTGGATGCTGCTGTTTTTATTCTCTTCTGTTCAAACCTATCAATGTAGGATTCAACATCATTCATCTTTTCCTTTAGTTCTTCAAACATCTCTCTTAACGATTTAACATTTTCTTTTTTAGCCATTTCTCTTCCTCCTTAAAATAATTGTTTCCATTTATCCAAACTCTCTATAAGAGAATTAAAACCATACTTTTCAAAAACGGTTCTGAATTTGTCTGGAGTAAAATTATCTTTTACAATACGTTTTCTGAAATCAGGACATCCCTCAAATGGAAGTGAGACAAGTCTTTCTGTTATCGTGGTATCATATGTATTTATCTTTTTATAAGTCTTGCTGTTTTCTTTCAATTCCTTTTTCAAATATTTGATAGCTGTTTTTTCTCCAACACCTTTTACTCCTTTGATATTATCTGTATTGCAGCCAGCAATAGATTTTACTCTTTTCCATCCTGACGGATTAATCTTGTATTCTCTTATGAACATATTTTTTGTATAAACAGATCCTTTTATATCACAGATATTACACCAATTCAATAACTGATAAAGATCCTTGTCGCTTGATATAACAACAGTCCGTTCGTCTGAGCCAACAACCAATGAGGCAATTATATCATCAGACTCATATCCCTTCTCCTCAAACACATTGGCAAATCCCATCTCCGGAAGAACCAACTTCAGCTTATCAAACTGTTCATAAGCTATCCGGTTGCTTTCCTCTTCTTCCTCTGTTAAATTTTGCCTTCTGTTCATTTTATAGTCTGGATATATTCCTCTTCTCAACGACTCTTTGCTGTCCCAACAGAATATGAATCTGTTTGTTTCAAATTTTCTTGACATATTAAAAATGGTTTTCAGAAACCCAAATATGATTTCTGTTCTACCACCTCTGTATGTAAGACCAGAGGACAATGCAAACTTTTGAGCATAAGCAACGTAGTTGCTATCAATAATAAGAAGCATTAAAATTTTCTCTCTCTGTGTACTTTTATGTTGTCTTCAACTGCGTTCCACTTCTCGCTGACCATCTTTCTTATTTTGTCCTGCAATTTATTTTCTGTTATGTAGGAGTATAATTTTTCTTGGTTTGTAAATTCCTTTTCGTCGAATTCCATCCTTTTATCTTTTTCACCGTACAAATAAATTATCGAGGACAGGATATCATCAACACCATAATCAAACAGAGCAGCAAACTCTGCTTCACGGAAGGCTTTGCCAACCTTGCTTCGTTTCAGTTTTGCTTTAACAATTATTCCGTATGGTCTTGTTTCTCCTTTATAGGTTTTCTCCAGTTTCTTTTTCACCGCCAGCCAGCAGCACTGGTGTGTATAAAAGTCAAGAGCCTTCCCACCACTTCTACGATACTTCTCACCAAACATAACATTGATATTCTCTCTCACTTGAGATATCACAATCAATGTCGCATCCTTTCCCTGTCCTATACTGCAAAGATTGCCAAAGAACTTTCCGGAGTATTTTTGCTTGGCCATTCCATAAGACCCTTTCTCTGGCATGTCTTTATCAGCAGCATCCAGAAATGTATCAAGTTCTTCTTCAGAAGCCATAGCATCAAGTGAGTCAACTATGTAAAGCAGAAACTCTCCATCCTTTAATGCCTTCACCCTTCTGGTGTAATCTCTACCAAATGCCTGCACCGTAGGGATTTGAATCCATTCAACAGCATTAAAAAATTCATCTCCATACATTTCTTCAATTGGAAAATCCATAACTCCTTCAACATTATTATATACAATATAAATTTTCTTTACTTTTGAAAATGTTTCTGGTTCTTTATTCAATTTGTAATAACAATTTGCTGCTGCTTCAAGTGCCAGCAGTGTCTTCCCACTTGAGCCATCACCAATAATGTTTACAACTCTTCCTCTTGCCCATCCACCACTTTTATCTTTTCCAGACAGAGCAAGATTCAATACAGTAGCACCACTATCTAAAAATTCAACCTTTGTTTTATAAACAGAGGTGACTGGGTCATTTATAGACTCTTTTATATTCTTTGCAATGTTGCTTGTCGTTCTTCTTCTTATTTCCATAATCAATCCTTCCAAAACCAATAATCACCAAGTCCAATGCAATCATCAAGGTCAAAGCCATACCACATTGGCTCTACTTGTTCTTCATTAAATAGAGGTTTTCCTTTTTTATTCCACTTATGAGCAATCTCTCCACTCATAACATTATATCCTAATACTTTCCAACCATCATAGGTCTTATAAACTGAAGAAGCAGGAAAAGGACTTTTATGTAATTTGCTCCAATCAACTTTTCCTGCTTCTGTTTTCACCATCACCCCATCAAGACAAAGATATTTTTTATTATCTTCTTCCGCCTCTACGTTCCTCTCTATCTTTTCGTTTCTGCTCTTTTATTTCTTTTTCCTTATCAGCACATGCGTCATAATTTTTACAAGTAGCACATGAATCGCTGCTGTCAATATCTTCACCAAAACTTAATCCTTCCGGGCATTCGTCAGTTGGAATATTCTTTGGAACATCCTTTTCTGTTCTATTCCTATCTCTACCTCTCACATTCTCTTCACCATCAGATGTTCTTGATTCCTCTTTCCCTTTGGATTCCAATTCTTCATCAGAAGCGGAGTCAAAAATTTCTTTTATCTTATCATAATCAAGTACAACGATTATTTGATCGAGCTGAAAAGCATCATCAAGGTATTTTTCATCTATATCGTAATCTCTCGGTTCAAGTTTGTGACCAGAAACTGTTTTGAATTCGTCAGTATCAACATTAAAAGAGATACTCTGACCTACCTCCTTGCGAGGATCTGCAAAAGGAATCACACCACCACCACGAGGACGTGTTGCAGCAGATTGAATTGCCTTCTCACCGTATTTATGGGAAGTCTCCCAGACCTGAACTCCCTTCTTTTCTTCCTTCGCATTGGTAACATTGACAACATTATAAACACTTCTTCTCTTCGGAGCAATGTCTCTGTAATCCTCATACTCCCAACCTTTGTCCTTAATCATCTTGTTGATGTATTCGCAAATTGGACAAGGCTTATTGTAGTTCTTCTGAGGACAAACAATATGTGCTTTTCCAGTTCCAATATTCTGGTGAATGTGTATGTCCAGATAATATGCAGGATCTCCCTCAGGAACTCTCATAGGCTTGGGCATATTATCACCAGACACAAATGGAATAATGTCTATAATGTGTGGTTCGTCCTTTGTAGCACCAAACTTGACCAGAGGAATTTCAAGATCTTCACGAAAGAATTTTAAAAAAGTGTCTCCTTCTTTCCTTTCATTACTTTCTTCCGTCCTCTTTTTTAAACCCTCTCCCCACTTCTTCATGTCATACTTTCTTGCCATAATAATTTTCTCCTTTTTCTAAATTTTGTTGTCTTGTTTTTTCTTCGTAATAGGATCTCAGTATTGCTTTGCTCACCAACCGGAACATAATATAAAATACAATAAACCCAACCAATACTAATAACACTATTGTAAAAGGACTCATACTAACCCCTTCTCTTCCTAATTCCTTCTTTAAGAGACTCATAATGCTCTTTTCTCACGGCCTCTTCTTTAAGATCTTTAGTCATAGAACTTTCTTTAGGATTTGATGCCCAGTAGCCAGAAACGAACAAAGATACTAGTCCCTTTAAAGAATTATTCCTCATATCAAAAGATATTTTTGCCACTCCCAAAATTCTTGCATCTTGTACTGACTGCAGATAAAAATCATTCGCCTCCTTATATTTAGAATTCTGGATGATTGCATTTGAAATTGCAGACTCAGTTATTTTTTCAATACCATACTTGTTTGGATTTTTCCTTATCTCTCCATCCAGCTCCGCCTTTACCAAATCAAGCTTTTCCTTATTCTTATCTCTTTCATATAAAGCAGCAGCCTCTTGCTCAGCCCAATAGCAATATAACTGAGGCTGCTTAACCAGTTCTTCATCCAGCTCATTCTTGTTGATGAATATCTCTGTTTTAAAATCTCTGTTAATTTCTTCTTTGAAGTCTTCCTTGCTCATATTTTCTCCTTTACAATATTATTATATATTAATTTTGAAAAACTTATAAAATTATTTTAGTCCATTTGCCATTGCACAATATTTAACAAGTAAGCTCTTCCCGCCAGTATAAAAAGGTTCGGAGAACATATCCATTATCTCCACAACTCTTTGGTCATACTTGGACAATAAAACTTTTTCCATATACTTTAGGATTGACAATCTTATTTTCTCAGGGTCATCTTCAAGAGACTTTAGAATTTTAGCAATCGATTCCCACTTTGAGTTTCTCAGTAATAATTGACACAAATCTAAAACCGTTTTCTCTTCCACAGAAGTATTAAGTAGAACCCCTGTTGCATCTTTCTCATCCATATCTATAACTTGGTCTAACATTACCAATGCTTGTCTCGGACAACCATCACTATAATCCGTTATCAGATTTAAAAGAGAATCAGAAACATCCACATCCTCTTCTTTACAAACTCTCTTCAATAATTTTAAAATCTGAGACCTCTTGAGAAGTGGGAACATAAAAATCATGCATCTGGTTTTGATAGTTTTTATAAGTTTCTCCGGATCTGTAGTACATAGAATTAATCGAACGTGCTTGGGGGTGTCTTCCAGAAGCTTCAAAAGGGCGTTTTGAGCATCATTCGTCATTTTATGGCACTCGTCAATCAAATATATTTTTACTTTTCCTTTCATCGGAGCGTATTTACTATTCTCAGTTATTTCTCTAATAGTATCAATACCACGCGTGTTTGCAGAATTGTACTCAAAGAAGTCCATATCAGAACAGTTTAATGATGACTTGACTATTCTTGCCGAAGTAGTCTTCCCACATCCGGAACTCCCAACAAATAAAAAAGTTCTGACCTCCCCATTCTCTCTTCCCAATACGGTCATTAAAGACTCCACCACAGACTCTGCCCCCACAAATTCTTCAAAAGACTGTGGTCGGTATTTTAAATGTAATGGTAAACTCTTATCTCTTTCTTTCATTTTAACTCCTTTTTAGTTAAGTTTTTCTTTATTGTACCAACTCTCATTCACTTTAGTTACCTCTGCTTCCACTTCCAAAGGAACACAGAGGAATGGAAATTCCTTTCTAATAGCTTTTGTCATCACCCAATTCGCCATCTTTACTACTCTCTCCTGTTCTGATGGATATAAATCAAAAAGAATACTATCATGAATCTGACCAATAATTTTTGTTTTCCAGTTCTCTTTTACTCGAATATTATTTAATCTAATCAAAGACCAAAGCAAACAATGAAATGCAGCTCCCTGAATTGGATAATTAGATAACTGATTTCTTGATAAAAGTCCTGATCGACGATGTCCAAATAAAAATTGAATATGTCCTCTTTTCTTATAGGTTGTTTCATTTTCTTCTTTCCATTTTTTAATTAGAGGAAAACGTCGCCAGAATCCATTTTCAATTTTTTTGATATGCTCAATAAAATCATCAAGACTACTAATATTTTTTCTTTTAAGATGAGTCAGTAAAGGGGTATCTGTACCAGTAGTCAATGACTTTGCTTCCTCCCATAAATTCTGAGCACAAGATACATAATAAGAACCGTAAATTTCCGGAAACACGAAACCATTCTTCGTATGGAATCTCATCATCTTTGTCATTTCTTTATCAGAAGCAATCCAAACTTCTCTACCAATATCATAATGCATATCTGAAGTTGGGTCATTGATATATTTTATCAAGGTAGGATCTTTAGTATAACAAGCACAAATTCTCACTTCTATTGCAGAGTAATCTATTTCGAGTAATTTATTTCCTTTTGAAGGAATTATTCCTGACCGTGTTTCTTTTTTTGCTTCTTCATCTCTGACAGGAATATTTTGAAAATTAGGATTACTTGAGGAACTTCTGTAGGTATCTACAGTATGTAAATGGAAATTAGGATAAATTTTTCCATTAACTCCTTCTCTGATAAATTGAGCAAGATAAGTATCTTTTATTTTTTTAAGTCTTCTATATCTCAGTAAATCATCTATGAAAGGAATATGTATATTGGATAATGCTTCGACATCTACCGACATTCCCCCACTACTTGTTTTTTTATCTGATTTAATTTTAAGAATATCAAAGAATAGAATTTTTAAGTCTTTAACAGATTTAATATTTAAATCTCTCCCAGTAGCATTTTTAAAAAGCTTTCCTTCTTTCCCTTCCATTAAATCCAATTCAATTTTATCTATGAGCTTTTGTAGTTCTTTATCTCTTGTATTATACCAAGATTCATTAATACAAATCCCCTGACTCTCAATATCACAAAATGCAAGAGTGCCTTTTAGAAATAAATTATTTGCCTTTGTCAAATCCTCATCCTTCGCAAGTTCCATTACTTGCTCCTCATACAATTTTCTGGTGACCAAAGTATCAATTGCATTGTATCTGCATAAGTTTTTAAGAGGCATTTCATTCAATTTATTTTTTTGTTGACCTTCCAAAATATACTTTTTCATTTCCTTCTCATAATCAGGGACCCCCCATCTCACAAAAGACTGAAATTTTAATCCAATTGATGTAGAACGATATTCCAAAATATGTTGGGTAACCATTGTATCATGAACCCATCCTTTAGTCTCTGTATCAAATCTTGCTAAACCCCATAAATGCTCAAACTTGATATTCTGGTTTATTTTTAAAATATCTTTATTCTGCAATATCTTTTTCCATAACTTCTCAATACCAGAAATTTCATACTTTACTTCAGGATGATCTAAGCCAAAAGAAACATTATTAATCCCGATTGACCATATCTTTGGGTCCAGCAGGTGAGAATTAAGAGCTGATGTTTCATAATCGAACACAATAGGTTTTTTGTCCTCCAACACACATTCCAAAAAATCTTCTATTTCTTGCCGACCATCCAAAACATTAACGGACAAATCTATTTGAGAAGGCATCTTTTTACTCAAACAAGATAAAGCCCATTTTATATCTCTTTGAAAAATAATATCTAGTTTTTCATCCTTATTACGCAAAATGTAAGAGGGGTGGTACATAGGGATTACAAAACAATTTCTATCAAAATCAGGTATCAATCTTCTTCTCCATACATTGACTGCTGACTCAGAAAATCTATGAGAGTAGAAAGAGGTGATCGCCGAACTCCCCATCAACCATATAAACTTGGGATTAAGTTCCTTAATAGTATTTTCCAAATTACTGTAACAGAGTTTTAATTCCTTTCGTGTTGGTTTTCTATTATCAGGAGGACGACAAATCACAGAATTGGTTTTCCAGAAATCATGGTCTAAATCATAACCGATATCCTTCAATGCATTTCTAAGTATCTGTCCTGCTTCTCCTATTAATTGAATACCTTTCTCGTCTTCTGTCTTCCCAGGCGCTTCGGCAATGATGAGTATTTCCTTTTGCCCTTTCCCCGTATATTTCATTTTTGGATGCTTGCATCCTTTATAAAGACCACAAGACTCACATGGGTCTTTTACTTCCTCTATCTTTTCTTTTGTTCTAGGAGCAAAATAGTCCTTTTTTGTAAAAAAACCTTTCATTTTTTCCTCTTCTCAATTTCTGACTTAAATAAATCAAAAGACCAAGCAAATGAACTCAGCGGTCGTATATATATATATGAGAACAATCTATTGCCTGCTTTAATTAGAACTTTTTCTTGTTGCTCGGAAACGACATGTCCTGCTAGATATATTTTCATTTGACCATTCCTTAAATAAAATAAAATCTTGAGAAGCCATTCCATCTTCTTTATGGGAGTAGAAAGAATAAAGTCTTGAACAATATTTTTCTAATAAAAACATTTCTCTCTCTCTCAATAAGGTATTTCCTGCGAAATAAATTATCATACGGGCAAACTCATAATGTGTTTGAATTGATCTGACTCGAATAGTGCCTTTCCTTCCCCGAGGGTCATCACTGTACTTTTTGAAAGAACCTGTCCAAAAAACTGAGGATTAATAAAGAAAGTAATTTTCTTTCCTTTGTATTTAAACTCCACTTCTTTCTCGACCCATCCTGTTTCTTTTTCCCCCCTACAAATTATGCCGTCAGGACCAATTGAAACTGATATCTTTTTTGACAAGTCTACTTCCCCTTCTGCCATGATCATCGTAAGGTCAATAGCAGATCTCAATTCCTTTGGAAGTTTTAATTCCAACCCTTCAGTTTTAAAATACTCCTGTAAATCGGGAAATTCCCCTTCCACATTTCTGGAACTAAAGCATACATCATCCTCTGTTTTGAAATATACCCAAGCATCTGATACCGAGTATTTTATAGGTTTGAATTTTATCAACTCAATTACCGAAGTTAGAGGAATAAGAAAATTCTTTTTAATCTTGGATTTCATTTTATATGAAGAAATTCTCACATCATCTGATGACATAATCATATCCCCTTGAACTCCTAAGCACGATAAAAATCCTTGGGACACATCTTTCGAGATAGAAAACATACAAAGATAAATCCCCTCAGTAAACCCTTCGGGAATGGGGAGCCATTTCTGTTTATCCAATTCAAGAAGATCGACCAGATCAAGAACCTTCGTGTCCTTAGAAGCTGCCATTCCTGATTTGACTTTTCCAGATTTGATGAGAAGGACGTCTTTGTCATAAACTAATTCCACTTCATCTGCTTCCATTTTCACCAACAATTTATAAAAATCGTCAGCTTTAACTGAGCAAGAGAAATCTGTTTTAAATGGATGACTAATGCAAATTCTATCATTGTAAGTTATGATATTCTTCCCGGCAAAAATAAAATGAGTAGCCTGCTCTACCAATTCTTTCTTTGCCAACCCCGGTTTTACCGCAGCCAAAATTTTTAATAGTTCTTCTCGTTTAACTTTCATTTTTTCTTTCCTCTCCTTTTACTTTTCCTGAACTGGTATACTTCTCCAACAATAAAGGATCCTTGCTCACTCTCAAAAAATAGTAGGACATCAATCTATATTTATAATACAATTTCTTTTCTCTTCCCTTTACATTACTGACCGTGAATCCGGAAGCAAGATAGATTATCATTATTTTCTCAATCCAAATTTCTTCTGCAAGGATTCTTTCTTAAAAGACCATGGCCATTTCGGCAATGATTCTTGTAAATCAAGATAGTAGGCTATATTTAATTCATCCCGCAGTTTGTAATCATTACAAATTCCGGGCTCAATAATGGTTTCCACTAATCGGTCGTCCGACCAACCATCTCTGACATATCCTTCTCTATTGTCCGTGCCATAGATACTTCGTTGAGAGTCTGCCTCTTCTTTACCAAACCAACGTTCCCCTTCTTTTAGTTTATAGTCTCTATCCACTGACCTATACTCGGATTTCCCGAGAACATACCCTTTCTTCTTGAAATACTCCATGATTACTTTTCTCTCCATCTCAGTGTAAGTAAGAATATGTTTGTCTTGTTCTTTAATATCCGGAGATTTTAAAGACACTGTCACTTTCCAAGGCTGCTCATCATACACATATTTCCCATTTCGGAAACGAGGGACCATCACAGATCCAAATCTCCCCGTCATAACCCAACTTGTTGAGTCTACACTATACCAAGGATACTTAAGTAATAACTCTAAAGAGGTCATACCAAAACCATGAACTTTCACTTTTGGCATTCCATCTTTATCACAGATATACTTCTCGAACACTTCATCCAGAATAGGAACTATGTCTTTTTTGGAAATTGAACCTCCCGCCATACCTCCAAGACCAATATATTCATACTCTTCATCAATATACTTTTTCAACCAACTATAAGGTTCCAAAGTAGAATGGAAAACAGGAAGTGGACGCAGTCCTTTACTTTCCATGTATTTCTGATTTCTATAAGTAGCCTCGGGATCTCCAATAACGTCAAGATTTGCATACACCGTGATGTATTTTATATTCTTCTTTATGAAGGAAATGTATTCATCTATATCAATAGTGACCCCTTTCGACCAAGCAGAGTAAGCACCCGAATCTAAAAAAAGATTTATTTTCTTCATTTTATAAAAATCCTTTTCGTTTTAATATTTGTAGTTCTTTACAGTTCGGACAATCACATTCACTCATGTCTGAATTATTCAGATAGCAATTATAAAAGTCCAAGTACTTTTTCTCTTTTAAAAAAGAGAGAACGCGTTTCTTTGTCCATCCCACAACTGGTAATTTTACATCAAGATGAAGAAGAGAAGAAAACAACTTCAAACTAACAAAGTTGCTGTCTTTATATTGATCGAACAAAGGGAGAAGACCTCTATTGCCCATTATAACTTCTGAGTACTTCAATTCTTTTAGTTTCGATAGAAAAAGAAAATTCCGGCGTTCTTGATCATGAACTAAGTTCATTTCAATCACTATCAATTCTTTATGAAAGTGGTCAGCAAGAAACTGAGCTTTCTCTTTTTCTTTAACTAAATAAAGTTGATTGTAATTAAAAAAAATAAAATCATACTCGTTTACCCTTTCTTCAAAAAGAAAAGGAAGGCACCCTGAATCAAATCCTCCTGAAATGGTCATACATTTTTTTCCCATTTAAAAATCTCCTTAACGTTTATTTTTGATACTGGAAAGAAAGGTTGAGTGACCATCTCTCCTTCATGGGATATCCAATCACATAACTGATGAATTAATACCCCCATTGCTAATGTCGGTTCCAAGAAAGAAACAAGCACAACAAAAAATAAACTGTGAGTTCCTCTATATAGGTTCTTCTCTGTAGAGGTCAGAAGAGAAGAATCAAAACTAATTTTTTTTCTCTGTATTTGAATCTCATTAACAATCAAAGGCAAATCAATCACAACCGAACCCAAAATAAAGAATGAGGATGGAAAGACAGTCACGTATCCAATTAAACCAATTAGAAGATGTTTATCAATCCCCATTTTGAGTTCCTTCAATCTAATGTTTTAACAAAGAAAAAACTTCTGAACGACTCGATGGATCCTTAAGAAAAACCCCTTTCAAGGACGAGGTCATCATAATAGAATTCTGTTTCTCCACTCCTCGCATTCTCATACATAAATGGGAAGCTTCTATAACACAAACAGCCCCTTTAGCTTTTAAATTACTCATAATGGCGGAAGTTATTTGATCCCCCATTCTTTCTTGTATTTGTAATCTGCGAGCAAAAGCATCAACGATACGAGCCAGTTTAGATACCCCAATGACTTTCTTATCTGGAATATAAGCCACATGTGCTTGACCAAAGAATGGAAGCATATGATGTTCGCACATAGAATAGAACTCAATATTCTTTAGAACAATTATCTCATCATAACTATCATTGATAGCTTCAAATGTTTTAAATAATGAGCTTATGTCTATGGAGTAACCTCCAAACAAATGTTTATATGAACGAACAACCCTTGAAGGGGTTTCTACAAGACCTTCTCTATCTAGATCCTCCCCAATAAATTGGAGTACCGTTTGGACTGCTTCTTCAACTTTCTTCTCCATATTACCATCTCCTTACATTACAAAGTAATAGATCTTGTGACAGGTCTATTACTTTGTTTATTGATTCCCCTCTATTTATTTTGCCCCTGCCGGTAAATACTTTCCTTTCTGCCAACTACCCACCCACGACTTTATAGTAAGAGGGGAAAGGTCTTTTCCTTCTTTACTCTTCTGAAGTTCTTCCACAGTCATCTTCTTCTTAGAATCAATCCAAAGAGAGTAGATCAAGAATTTTCTACTGGGACCTTTTTCCTCTTTTTTAGATTTAGCTGGTTTGTCTTTTTTGGGCTTTTCTTTCTCCGTTTTCATCTCTTTTTCTCCTTTCATTTTCTTGGTTTTTTCTGGTTTCTTTAGGTCCTCTTTTTCGTTCTCTTCTTCTGGTTGTTCAGTTTCTTCCGACTCTAAGAACAATTCCTTGTATGCTACTCTTACTTCTTCCGGAAGCTTCTGTTGTCTTTCCTCCTCTGTAGCCCCATACTCCTCATTATCAAGGACTGAGTCAACAGCCTGACCAAACAACTCTCTCAACTCGTCTTCTTTGACCTTAATGTCGATGGGGTCAGTCAATTCTGTCTCGTTGAGCTTCTTAACAACCACAACCAATTTCTTTCTTTCCATTTTTTTTATTCTCCTTTTTAAAATTGTTATTTATTTCTTCCTTCTCATATTTATATTATATATTATTTTTACAAAACTTGACAAAATATTTTACTTAATTTCTTGGAAAACGCTTTCTTTATATTTGCTTGGTAATGTGAAAGCCTTCTCCGAATTTCCTTTTAACTTATCGTTGTGGTGATTTGAAAATCCAAAACCAGGCAAAGTACTTAAACCATCCATACTAAGAAGAAAATTAAAAATTTTTAGTTGAGCTCTTTCCCCATTAAAATATTTTAATTCCATGTGATTAATCATTTTCGAAAACAAAGACAATTTTCTCAATAAAGATACCAACTCTTTCTTTCTTATTTCATTTTTGGTATCTTTCTCCTCAGAAACCAGAACTTCCTGAAACATACTACAAATTCCTACGAGGAACTCCTTCGTATTGAGTCCATTCTGAAACTTGACTCTTCTAGCACAATTCAGAAATGTACAGTATATTGCTTCTCTCTCGTCCCTGAAAGTTACTTCTGCATCGTTCCAGTATAATTTAAGCATTTCTCTCCTCCAATATTTTCATTTATAATACATCTATTAACTTATGTAGTTGTAAATTTAGAATGCTGTGATTTTCCCTACAAACCTTTGTTCCTGTCATCCATTCAACCAACTTGTTTGATTGAACCGTCCCCCGTTTTCCTTGTACCGGAGAAAAAGCATATCGAGGTGGTAATACTTCCGACAAGTTATTTATTTCTTTAATGGTGTTGACCGCCTTATCGAAGTCCTTTTGATTGGCTATAACAAACTTCACAAAATCCTCTGGAGACAAATTTTGGAAATTACTTATGTTCATTTTATCTCCCATTCCACTTGATGGTGTTTTCCAATCAACCACCCAAACTACTCCCCATATCTCTGGAATGGGTAGAGAACCATTTGTTTCTATACAAACTGAAATATAATTCTGTCGATGGGCATCTTGAAGTCCCTCTACCAATTTAATCAGCCCTTCCCGTTGTAATAATGGTTCCCCTCCTGTTATAGTAATGTTTGTCAGTCCATAACTTTTCACCACTTTTATGATATGAGGAATAGTCCATTCATCCCCACCACTTTCATTCTGAGAATACTTCGTATCACAATAGGAGCACCGGAGATTACAGCCCTGAAACCGGATAAATGTACAAAGAGATCCCTGCCCTCTTCCTGACACTTCACCATTGATACTTGGGAAAATAGAGTTAATTCTTATTTTAGTTTTCATCCTTCCCTCCACTCAACATAGGCATCAGGGGTCTCCCAAACTCTTAGTCCTACAAGTCGTAAATACTTATGTTCGGAGTATCTACCCAAAACCTTTTTCACTTCTTCCACCAGGTAATCAACGATATTTTCTGCTGTAGGATTATCAAGAATCTCGTTGAGGCAATTATGATCTACCCTATTAAATATAGGATCTACTAGTTCCTTCAAATCAGAAAAATCAAGAATCATTCCTTTACATGATCCCTCTGTATCTATTCTTCCTTCTACTCCAATATCTACAAACCACCGATGACCATGTAAATTATGGCATCTTCCTTCATAATTAGGTAAAAAATGAGCCGAATCAAAATGAAACCTCTTCCATAAAATTTTCATAAGCTTTCCTCCATTATTTTTTATCCTCCTTTGGTTTTGTATTTTTTGGGGCATGCGCAATTTCAGAATCAAGACACACCTGACCTAACTCAAGATTCTGTAAAACAATACAACTTCGCTTCTGGTCAAATTCCTCCTCTCGTCTTGCAATTACCGATACTCTTATACACCCACTTCTTTTTTCTTCTTCTGTTTGATTGATAGCCATCATCAAATCAACATTAGCTACCTTTCTCCAGTCTTCAGACACGTCTGTCTGCATTACAAATTTCTTATCTGCAGAAGCTCTGTTTGTCTGACTAGCAGTCACTACAAGACATCTTTTGCTAAATGCCAAGTTACCAAACATCTTCCATGTCTCATCATATCGATCCCTTCCGGTTATTCTACTATCCTCTGGTAAAAGAATGTCAGCATAATCAATAACAATAACATCTGGAATAAAGTCTTCATCGAACTCAAGTGTTTCTAAATCAGATTTTATATCTTTGACATTAGCAGAAAATTTTGGGTAACAAACGAGCCTGAAATTATCACGGAACATTTGCTGCATTCCTTGAGCAATTCTTCTCGTACCAGATAAAGTCCTTTTTGTTCTATGGATGGTGGTAAACCATACTTCTGGAATAAAATCTCTTTTCCCTTTTCCTCTACAAACAGTACAGGGCATATAATCTGAGTTAGGATCATAGGAAGGTTTCTCTCCTTCATCATTTCTCAATTTGATATGATTAGTTCTCTCCGATTTTGTGCATGAATCCATTTGATTTTTAAAACAATCAAAACAGGGATAAATATAATCTTTCGTTTCTTTATCTTGAGCAGTTATTCTTCTGAGCAATCTTCTTTTCATCATAAACTGAGGCATTTCTAAAGACACCAGAACGACTTTTAGTCTTTCAAAAAATGCTTGAATGGCAACTTCCTCAAGAAGAAAACTCTTGCCCCTTTTTGCCGGAGACATTATTCCGACTAAGGTGCTCCGTTCAAAATCACCAATGAGATTACCAAGCGCTCCGGGCATGCGAAACAAAACATTTGAATTGTTTGCTTCGTCTTCAAAAAATTTCTTTATCTCATCATCAGAAAAAGGATTTATAAATTTAGCAGAATCTTTACTTATCTGTCTGTAAGATTGAAGAGCCTTTTCAGCTTCATCCAGTTTATCAATTTCAACGCAAGATTCTACCTGCTCGGAAATATTTTTTAAGGCTCTTTTTTTGAAATACGATACTGTTTTATCAATCAAATAATCTTCATTGAGTTTGTCTTCTTTCTCGAACTCATCAGATAGTTTTGATAAAAAAGAACCAACAAGAATGGTTTCTTCCTCTTTTAATTTTTCCTTCTCGGTATTGTAAATATCCTGTATGTGTTTGTTTGGAGCTTTCCTATATTTTCTATAGTAATCGGATACCCATCTTGAAACAACCTGACTGTATGGATTTACAAAGGTGTCTTTTCTTATTAGCTTCAAAGTATCTCTGCATACTTTGTCTGATACAATTAATCCGGTGAGTATCTTCTCCTCAATATCATTATCAATCGATCTCCTTCTTATCACTTGTTTTCATCCTTTTTTTTATTTTACTGACATCAATATTATATATTAAAAATAGAAATCTTGCATTTTTATTTTTAGTCATACAAATCAAATGTTACGTCCCCATCAGAATTGAACCTGCTCATAGGAGAGTGGTGCCGGGACTCTTCTTCAAGAATGCCCTGTCGATACATATATGCCGGCAAGGTTTTATTTATATTATGTTCGGCACAAAACCAATGAGGAAGTATTTTACTTTCATCGTTTGTTGATTTTACAATACACTCAAACAAGTATCTCGCCATTTTATAATCATCAACGGACATGTATGGTGAGAACTTATCTTCATTGTTCTTTATAAATTCTTTGAGCATTACTGCTGCTCTTCTAAAACAATTTATATCTTTTGTGGATAATGCTGTTCTTGCTTTCCCCAGCACCTCCTCCCTGTAAAGAGAAATTAATTTATTTGTTATATTGGGGTACAGATCCTCAACAGGGGTACCAATCATCTTTGGTGGCTCAAGGTATTTATCAAATAAGGAGTATGGAGTTGGGAATCCTTGATAAATAAATCTGTCAAGTGTCATTTTCTGGTACTTAAATTTCATATCAGGCTTTGCAGGCTCATAACGGGTGTCTGTTGCTGCGATATAAAAGTTGCTTATTACTTCTTTGATTTTATCAGGAGTGTGTTTTTTGAGCTGAGTTTTGGTGAGTTTTATGCAATTGTTATAAGATTTGGTTCCTATCTTTGGTAATGGCAATTTATAATGGTCATTCCAGTAAGAAAGTATGTCTTCTACATCTTCTGTGGCATGTAATGGTGGTACTTCTTTTCTTTTATTAGTTGGATATAGTTTCGACCAATCTGTTTTTTTCTCTGGTAAGGTTTGTTGAGTAGTTCTTCTTCTAATAATGGTTTGATTGTTTATAGAAGAAGAATCATTTACAGCAGTAGAATTGCGAACTTTAGTTTGCCCTGCTTCTTCTTTAGAAGAAGCTCTTAAATTATTCTTTATAATCTCTTTATTATTATATTTTAAGTTCTCTTTAAACCTGCTATTAAGATCTTTTAAAATCAGATTATTTGTCTTTTTATAGTCTGGATTAATGGACAAAACCCTTTTTCTTCCATCAAATGAAAGTTGCTTGATATAACCTTCTTCTTTCAAACGAGAAATGGAGGTGCTTACAGTGGTGGGGGTGACGTTAAGAATTTTAGCAATATGATCATTACTTGCAAAGCAATGATCTTCTCCATCATAAAATTCGATAATACAAAACACAAGACAATCTATCTTATTCAGTTTACCATTCAAAAACAGTTCAGGAGGCATCACTACATATTTTAAATGAAATCTATTGTCTTCCACTTCTATTATCTTCTCATCCATTTTTCTACCTCCTTAAAAATAAAAACCATTTATGTCAAGGCCGAGTTCAACAAGTCCAAAAGAAGGTTTTTTGTCTCACTCGATTTCCGACCGAGTTCAACGCAGAATTGAACATCGGCCTTGACATAAATGGTTTTTAAAAAATATTTCATATCTCTTCTTTTGGACTTCTGTGCACGGTCGGATATGCATTTATTTATTATATATTATTTTCCTCAATTATATATAATTAAATAATATTTCTTATGTGAGAAAATAGGTTTTTCTTTTATAATCAATGATTTAAAAATTTTTATTTTTTTTTGGCTGGTTTAATTTTTTGGAAGGATTTCCTCCCCGGCATTATTTTTCCGGGGAGGAAATATTTGGAGGGATTATAGAAAGTCTTTCCTTAATTCATTTATTTCTCCATCTGTCATGTCAGATGGGTCTCCTTTATCGAGCTCAATCACTTCAACCTTTGGAACAAAAGTAGAAAGAACATGTCCAAGCTTATATGCCTTCTTTATAGCATCAGAATCAAACATTACATACACCTCTTTTAGTTCTTTCTCATACAGAAGGAATAACTGCTGATTGGTATATTCAACACCAAGGAATGCACAGCTGCCATCACCAACTCTCCATTGATCAAAAACTCCTTCAACAAGTATTGCCTTTCCTCCTTTCTTTATAGAGTCTATTCCATACAAACAATTCTTAACATTAATTACGGACTGCTCGTTGCTTAGATTTTTGTATTTTGGCGTCTGTTTATCGGTAACATCTCTTGCCAGAAAACTTACAATTTCTCCATCAATAAAAATTGGGATGACAAGTCTGTAAGACCATTTACCTCCAACATGATAATAAGCTTTGAGCTGATATTTTTTTATTACATAATCAGCATCAAATCCTCTTCTCCTGAGATAATTTTTATGTGGCTGTGGTATGGAGTCTTCCAGTCCTTTTGGAAAAACTATCTGCGCTGCATTTCTTTTTGGTTCTTCTTCCTCGTGAAAATTTATTCCATATTCTGATGTAAGTTTTTTAACCTTTTCACGGGACATTCCCAATCGATGTTGGATTAATTTTTCTATGTGCCCCTTTGCTCCGCATATCCAACAATGATAAATGCCGGAAGACAGATTCACCCCAAGATGGAAACTGGGATCATTTCCACAAAATGGGCAATTCAATTCGACCCACCCTCTAGAAGTATTTTTCCCGCTTGTCGAATAATCTATTCCATTATCTTCAAGCAATGAGATTATATCAATCATAACCATCCTTTCTTTACATAAGTTTTTAATCGCTCACAAAAATGCTGTGACAGATATTTCGCTGAATCAACAAAATCGACAATTACAAACTCATTTTTACCTTCATCTTTTCTTGCTCCACGACCACAAGCTTGAATTAAATCCTTTTCATTTTTACCACCTCCTGCAATAATAATTGAATTCAAACTCTTTACATTAATTCCTTCCCGCCACACAACTGTGGAAACTACATTCTGAATTTCCTTTCTCTCAAGTTTATGTTTGATATCAAGTCTGGTTTCACTATCAACCTTTCCCTGCACATCAATTAAAGACACATCCATCTCTTCTGCCATTGCCAATAAGTTTCTAATGTGTTCAATTTTTTGAACATATGTTAGTGTAGTAAGTCCTTCTCTGTTTAAGCTTTTTATTTCCTTCAATACCAGCCTGTTCCTGTCTTTGTTGTTGACAATGGCTTTGTCGTATATATCAGCATATGTTCTGGTTTCATAATCTGTATATGCTTCAACAGGAATAAGTCTTACATCAGGAGCTGCCAATATGCCAATGTCCATCGCTTCCTTGAATGTCAGCTCGTCAATCACAGGACCAATAAGACCTTCCAAACAAAGCTTAACCTCTTGCTTTATAGGTAATGTGGCAGTGAAAGCAAATCGTATTGGGGCAAGGAGCGTGGACAACACCTTATAGTAAGAACTGTTCATCACACCAGAATGATGACATTCATCACACAATACAACATCAAACTTATCACAATAATCTTTGAAGTCAAGCTTATGAAAAGTTTGAATGGTCGAAACAACAACATCACCCGTTATATTTTTTTCACCACCTCCCATTTTTGAACAGGTGAATCCAAACTTGGTGAATTCTGATATTGCTTGGTCAACCAAGTCAATGGTGTGGCATAGGAATAAAATCTTTTTGTGGATCAATGCTGATATTATCCCAGCCATCAATACTGTTTTTCCCGCTCCTGTAGGAGCAACAATCACCCCTCTCCCTTTATTCAATGCAGACTGAATTTGTCTTGTCTGATCCTCACGGAATGTAATTCCATCAAGGGATGGATAATAACTGCGATTATAATAATCATAATCAATTCCATCTAACTTGTACACAATGCTGTTAGAGTCTAAAAACTTAGTAACTCTTGAAAGGAACCCTGTGAGAAAAACTCCTCCTTTCTGTACCATTGAATACATATATTTTTTTCTTTGTTTTGAATAATTGTTTTTAATCCAAAATTCTTTTTCAAAAGATAACAATTCTTTTATAAGTTTTGGCTCTGTTATGCTGCTGTATATGGAATCAATCTCTGTTACTTTGACCATAAGTCACCTCACAATTCATTTACATATTCAACTACTTCACCAAATATTCTTTCGGTTGTTTTCATATTCCATTTCTTTTTCTTTTTGAAATAACGCACAATATATCTTCTGCAAAACTTCCCTGTTGGTGTTGTTAATACATTTAATAATTCGTCCGGTGTATTTAATATGGTCATAATTATTTCTTTTGCTTCTGCTGACAGCTTTTGAAAGTTATCTTTTGCGATCAGAGAAGTCTCTTGATTAAGAGACGACGACAAAATAACTGTCCCTTGTTGGTCTTCCATCTTCTTTGAGTATTCTTCTGTGATAGTTAATGGTCTATTTAAATAATAAAATTTAGCCCAATCATAATCACTCGGATTATAAGCAGAATAATAATTTTTCTTCATTTTGCAATCCTCCTTTTTATGATAATCGTAGACTCTTCTTTTTTCTTTGATTTAATTCTAATAAGTGTTGATATCCTACCACCAAATTTTTTATCCCAATTTACGCTACCACATTCACAATAAGAATGCCTGTGAAGAGGCTCTCCTGTCAATTTGTGATAACCCACAAACCATGTTTTTATACCCATAATTTTCTTGTCACAAACATAACAGTTGTCTTCTCCACCTTTAATCTTATGCCAATAAGAATTTATTTTTTGCTCTGGCAGCTCCTGCTCTTGATTTGTTTTCCTTCGTCTAATCTCTGTCATGTGATTTCTCCTTTCTTACCAAAAGAATTTTCCAGCCTTACTGCACATTCAGTTGATAATGATCTTCTTGATTTTTTTGCCGATTCTACCAATTTGGTCCAATAAGAATGTTCTAAATAAACACCAATAACTTTTTTCTTAGTTTTTTCTTTTTTCATTTTATACCTCCTATCCAAAGAAATATACTAAAATAATCAACACAATAGAAAGAATACAACTGATTAAAATATATCCTATGCTTTCCAAAACACGGATCTCTGTCTCATCAATATATTTTTTTATTTCACCAATCCATTTCATTTTTTCCTCCTTCTTTTTATGATAGTTTGTCGTTTATATTTGTCTGGATATTTGCAATATGGACAAATCAAATCTTCACAATATTGCTGTGTTTCCTCTGCTGTTTGAAAGAGATGCCAATCAATATCCTCCCCACAGACTGGACAAGCAAACAATGTTCGTTTTCCAAATTTTATTTCTCTCATTTCGCCTCCTCAAATAAATTTTTAATTTTTTCAAAATCTTTTTCCATTTTTCTTCTCCTTAATTTTTTAGGTTGAAAAGTTACCTACAAAGTTTTACAAATAATTTTTGCATGCTCTGTAGTCCAGATAGCATGCCCATCCGTCAAGTACTTCAGTCTTTTAGTCATAATTCTCTCCTTTCTGTTTTGTTTTTTTCCAAGATAAACTCCAAACTCTGTCTCACAATTTTGTAGCTGTCGTTTCTTAAGATGAAGTCCGATAGTCTCTTCATCACCAAAATCGTCTTCAGAGTTTGGTCGTCTTTTTTCCAAAAAATTCACATCCACTAATAAATTCCATTTTTGTCCATTCATAAATTCCTCCTTTCGTTACAAGAATAGCCTTTAATGAGAAGCAGGATATTGTAGTGACTATCCTGCTTCCGATAAAGGTTATTCTAAGTCAAACTTCCTGCTAGGTTTGGTAACAATCATATTGCTCAACTCCTCATTGATCTGCTTGAAGCTGCGGTCAACAAACTTGAGAAGATCTTTATCCTTCTTCATTTTCTGCGGAGAGTCAATCTGAGAAAGAACTTCTTCTGCTTTCTTGACCAAGTTTTCCAACTCAACATCATTGGTGATGTTTCTGTGGGTGAACACAGAGATGAACTGGGTGATGTTGTCAAAGGAGGCATCTTTCCAACCTTTCTGCTTACCATCTTTGTTCGGCTTGAGGATTTCGATGGCGTGAGAAATCAAGCTTGCAAAGCTCTGTCGCAGCGTCTGTGTGATTGTTTCTGTGCAATCCTGCATCCTTTTTTCCAGAGCAGCTTGCTGCCTCTGGAAAGCTTTTTTCGACAGAGAGGTTTCGTCACTGTAAACCTTGAGCCAAGCGTAGAAGAAGTAAAACTTGCTTCTGATTTCAAAAGCGGAAGGATATCTCTTGATATTCCACTGATCTTGCAGCTTGTCTCTTGCCTCATCAATCTGAGTTCTGTACACAGCAACAAATGCTTCAACCAATTCCTCAAGAGTTCTACTCCTGCTTTCAATCTCATCTTCGATACACTTGACGACTTTCTCATCATCTTTGATGTGGAAGCAGCCAGTCATTATTTTGCTCTTCACCATCATCCTCTCCAACCAGCGAATAGTATCGACCTGAAAATTCACGACAGCTTTGTACTCGGGAGAGTCAACCAGTTTGATTGATGCAGAGAACATCTTTTTGTCGGCAGAAGTCTGAATCTCATCTTTATTAGCCTTTGCTCTGTTTCCCCAAGAGTGAACCTCGAACTTTAAAAGTTTCGATCCAGTAATATTAAAATCCATTGTCTTGTTCATAATTTTTCTCCTTTTTGTTTATTTTGTTATAAGTTTTGTTATTCAAATTTTCTGGAAGACGTTTGCTGAACAGAGATCGTATTCATGCTGTAAATCCCCTTGGTGTTGGCACTGATGAACTTGCCAGAAGCAAGACGTCTCAACGCATCAATCTGTTCAGCAGCAGATTTAGCAACTGGAACAATATATTTGGCTGCTTCAGTCAACTTGATGTTCAGTTTGGAGCTGAGCTTGCAGCACTGCTTTATTTCTGCTCCTGTCCAGCCTTCGTCAGTAGGAACACTTCTGTCCTTGACATCATACTTAGCTATGTAGATGTCCCAAATTTTCTTCCGCTCATCTTTCGTAGGCAGATCAAAGAAGAATGTACCCATCGTGAACCGTCTCCTGAGTTCAGGAGGCAATGTGGTGATGTTGTTGCAGGTAGCGATGAACAGCACTCTTCCTTTGCTGATGGCTTCAATGACTTGTAAAGCCTTTCTGGTTTGCTCACCAGATTTACCAACCAAGCTGTTCTTCATTGCACCAAGATCAAAACTTATCGTAGGAATGTTGCCGCAGTTACCAGCAGATTTCGCTACAGCAGATTTAGCAGCACCAGGAGGACCGACGAAAATCATTCCGTCGACTTCCTTGTCTTGCATAAAAGATAGAATTGCTCCCAACTGATCTTGAGAGACGCCAGAGGAATCAGAACCGCTACCAGCGAAAGATTTTTCTATCTCATCCATGAACACGATCGCTCTTGGATGATCCTTTCCTCCAATCACCGCTTTGGTAAACTCTTTAACATTATCACAACCTCCGACGTCTTCGAAGCTCTCACTACCACGCCAGATGCTCAAGCCAGGAGTTTGCTCAACAGCTTTGCACTTCCTCTCCCAGAGAAGTTTGCTGTCAATAACAATCTCATCATTTTCCTTCTTGACGCAGGTCGCCAAAGTCTGCTCAGCACAGAATGCTGACAAGCCAATCAATGTGTCGGCAATCTTGTCTTCATCATTGATTTTCTGTATCCCAGCATCCTGTTGAATACTGCGAATGATTTCCTTTATTGCTTCCTCATCAGGAAGTTTCTCGGTCAGAATCATCACATCCTGCTCCAGTTCTGTCGGAAGTACAAATGACGGAGCAAGCATTACCAATGTAGCACCAGAGGACTTGAACACATCTCTCAGATTACAAATTCCCTGAGAGATGGCTGCTTCCGACAAGAAGCGATGCATGTTGCTCATGAATACGATTGTTTTTTCTGGAGCCTTCACAATCTTGCTTAACATCTCTACCGGATTGCCAGTGACCATCGCAGGATCGTCTCCTGCACAAATGTTGTTAACTAATTCAGCACCGAGCTGATTGACAGGAACCAGCCCATTTATTATATTCCATTGTACAACCGGAACATTTTCGTTACACTTAGAAATCTCTCTGACCAATGCTTGCTGGTCAGCTGTCTCAATAGCGATTATCGGAACCGCTGCTCTTCTTGCAGCTTTAAATTGATTTAACATTAGTTTTCTCCTTTCGATTATAAGTTTTTTCTTTCGATTATAAGTTTTTTTTCTTCGTTCCCTCTTATCCACACAAATTAAGATAGTGTTTTTCTTCCTCATAATATGCAGGAGTGAGCTGACGTTTCAATTCCTTGCCCAACGCATTCTCCAAGAACTCACTTTCTTTTATGCAGCTCTTGCCTTTGAAGCCCTTGGTCTCGACTTTCACTGTACCTTCAGCGTCAACAGTTAATAATATTTCTTTCATTGTTTTACCTCCCTATCCTTATTCTAAGTTGAATTCCGTTTTGTGTCTGCTGTTCGAAAACCTGATAGCCTTTTTTTCTGGCCTCAAGTTTTCCTTTCTCTATGGCATAAGCTTGTTTCAGCAAGCCACCATTTGGTCCGATTGCTCTTCCGATGTTTTTATCATAAAAATCGGTTTGTAGGTTGTATCCTTTCCTGTCTTGATTTCTGATAATGCCAATTTCATAGTTAGCCCCAGGAACCTTGATGACGGCTTCACAAGATGTTCTTCGTCTGGCAAACCAGACAAACTCTTTTTGGTCTTGCCGAAATTCAAGATTCAGTCTTTTGCAGGCAGATTTTAATACCTGCAAGTCCTGCAATTCTAATTCAATTCTCGTTAAATGACTCATAAATTTTCTCCTTTCGTTTCGTTTTGTTTTTTTGTTTTTGTTTTTGCTACAAGTTTTCTTACTTCTAAAATTCTTTCAATAAAGCTCATTAACAATATGCTAATGAGCTCTATGAAGTAATTTTATTTTTGCTATCCGTCCTGGTCTAACTCTGACCTCTTCGTCGAGGATGCCTTTAGCCAAGTGGTTCAGGAATTTTCTTTTAAATCCCTCGGAGCCTTATGGTCTGCTGATGTAATCTCGCCGCCACCCCTAATGAAAACTCTCAATTTCGTTCGGACACCGCCCTGCAACTACTTTCGAGATATTCAATTGTCAAAGAACATATTAAATATGTACTTATATTATATATATTTTTTTAAAAAAGTAAAGTATTTTTTAAAAAAAAATAAAAAAAAAATAACTAAATGATTTCAATGTGTTACCTTGATTTTAAAAGATTTTTTGATAAAATTTTGGTAGGATTTTCAATAAAAAAAACGACGGCAGGTAAAAAGGATGAAAAAACTCTGCCGTCGCCCACACCAATAACAAGAGCATGAAAACTTGTTACCGGTAGTGTTTTGTTCTCAGCTGTTTTGGTATCTTATTTCTCAACAAAGTTTCTGGTCTCCTTTCAAATTGAATAATCGGTGTCGATCTCGGTGGTGGATTAAGTGTTGCAAAAATATCAGGTTGAATATCAACTTCTTTTCTTCTACTTTTATTTTTTAACTGCTCATACATTGTAAAATCTTCTGCTCTTATTATCCATTCTTTCAATTTTAACATTCCTGCATCTTTAATACCAACACCTTTATGTCCAGAGCCAATACCAGAACGACCAGGAAGACCCTTCATTCCAACATATAATGGATTATCAGAATCATCAAAAATATACCCACGGCCATTTTTTGAAATATATGACATTCTGCCAATTTCCTCTAAATTAACTTTCCCAGGATTTATTATTTTCCATATTCTAATATCCAAAAAACTTGTCCCATCAATTACTTGTTTCAATTCCGGAAGAAATGAACATCTAAAACAAGTTTGTGCTAATGATGCATGCCCCATATTAGAATGAATGTGATAGGTATTAGTTCCTATATGATAATATCGGCTTCTTCCTATTCCAACCACTTCGTACCTATCTAATAATTTTAACATCTCTTTTATGTAATCTGGAGAATAATACTCATCATCTTCACAAATAAATATTTTATTACCATTCACATAATTGAGAGCTAATTTCAAATTAAGAATCATAGTTTGTTTCGGATCATTGTAAGAAGGCTCTCTTCTTATGTATTGTATCCAAGAGGCATCAAGATTTTCTGAAATGGGAATTTTACCATCATCAATTATTATCCATTGAGAAGGCTTTACTTTTTGATTCACCATCCATTTCTTACACAAATAAAAAGCTTCTGGTCTATCACCAGTACAGGTGATGCAAGTAATTCTATTTTCTCCCGGATCCAAAACTTTTTCCCAAGATCCTTCTATTTCATCTTTATGATTTTTAATTCTAATATCCCTTGTCCCTCTTTTCCTATGTTTGATGTAGTATTTTTCTTTTTTATCTGAATAACAAAGATCTTTGAATTCTTTCAGTACAACCTCCGACAATCCTTTTCTATAGATTTCTAACATTGTTTGTACAGCAGGAGATCCATGATGAATAAATGGAGAGTATTTTTTATATTCTTTCATCTGTATTAAACAAAAATAGGGATGTAAATATTTCATCGGACCTTCATTCATTTTGTCTTTTCTTGTTCCCCAAATATGGCCTCCTAAATCAGTCATTTCAAAACTACCAACACCCCATGTCATATCTTCCATCATATTTAGCATTTCTTCTATAGGGGAATAAACCATTTCTATATCAGAGTCAAATACCAGCAGATAAGGAGTGTCAATGTATTGTATTCCATAGTTCAGACCTTTACCATGACCAATATTGCCTGTAATGTGAAATACTCTTGTGTTAGAATTTGCCAAAGTTCTAATATATGAATAGCAAGAATCTGTTTTATCAGACCCATCAACCACGATCAATTTCATTTTCGGATGATGTTTTCTTATCGATGTTATTGCTGTCTTTAATAAATCTTTAGTGTTATGAGAAACAACTACTCCTGTCACAATCTTATCTACATTTGTATTGTTTTTTGAAATATTTATGTTCTCTTCACTTTCCCCTTTACTACCAACCATTAAAGACTTGCTGTATATTTTGTCTTGCCAATATATTTTTGGCTTGGTTCTAAAAACACTATCAATAAAGAAGAAATCTCCTGCTTTTCTTTGAAGAAAATTTATAATATGTTTTTGCCATAATTCTTTTTTCACCACAACATTTGCGGTATCAATATGATTTATAATAAGTTTATCTTTCCCCCATACATACCTACTGCTTGGATATAAAACACCATCTATAAGATTTCTAATGAAAATCATTTCTGGAGAATGTATTTTAACTATTTCTTTAAGGTCAGTTACAAAATCATCTGTGATTAGAACATTATCATCATCAAGCATGAAAACATAATCACCTTTTACTTTGTCTCGATTTTCATAGAAGAATCCATTCGCTCTTGCAAATCCAACTCCAATATCATCTCTCAAAATTATATGTTCAAGATCTTGGTCTTTTTGTCGATCAACACTCTCACAACACAGTTTATACATATTAGGTCTTTTGTAATAGTGTCTAGTTACAATTGATAAAAACGGATTCACTTATTCCACCTCCCAGGTTCAAACCAATCAAACAGAGAATATAAATTCGGTTCGTATTTTATATGATAGTTATCTTTTAACCATATTGCCATTTTTCCATCTGCCCAGTGAATTGTCCAATCCCATTTCATCTTCTTCGCAACTCTTCCTTTGACAAATATTTGCCCTAAAGCAATTCCGCCTCTTTTTACATTCTCTGGTTTAGCAAATAAAGTATTACTTCCTTGAGCAAAAGATTGGTCAGGTCTTTTAATTATGTTGTCTCCTCTTTTCATAGAAATAAATATAACCAGGTTGCATGCCGGAGTATCCGTTTGTCAATCTAACCTATGGGTGAACAAGCCGCTGCGCAGTTTCGGTTCAAACCAGGTTGATTTCGGCGGCATAATGG